>Ga0315899_10000298_pt1 | contig 61716 bp, 46 predicted proteins | sample LakEriMetagenome_2_FD_203518 | JGI IMG/M metagenome (GOLD analysis project Ga0315899, IMG submission 203518) | Freshwater fungal communities from buoy surface, Lake Erie, Ohio, United States - Buoy 4 MA112 | ecosystem: Environmental > Aquatic > Freshwater > Lake | place: USA: Lake Erie, Ohio... | reverse complement strand
GGGAGTCTGTTTGCCCGATTGGGCCCCGCCCCTCGTCCCCAACCTCCCGGTTTTGGGGCGGGCATGCTGCTGGCGGGATATGCCCGGTTTCTGGCAGGATCGCCCGAGGACACCCTGCCCGCCACGATCTGGCCCGAGGTGACCGCGCAACTGCTGCAACGCTTCGACACCAATCGCGACGGTGGGCTGCAACCCGAAGAGCTGACAAACGCCCTCAACTGGCTTCCCCCGCCCCCGATTGCGTTCGATCCCTCCCAGGATGACCGCCCCTCCGAGGCTGCGGGGGGGAAAACCGAGTCCGATTGAGTCACGAAGCTCGACTCCGACTTCCGGACCACATCCATCCCCGGACAATTACCCGCCCCATCGGAGAGTTTCCGAACGCCACAATCCCCCCCTGCCCCGAGAGACCACCCTCGGGGCGTGGATGCTCCTCCGATCAACGCCTGCTTGTCGATGCCCCAGCCTGCCGATACCCTCGGGGAGCGGCTGTGGTTGCACGGCCCCGCAACCCTTCTGGCGGAGTTTTCGCATGGCCCACCAACCCCTTGCTGCCCTCCACCTCCATCGCCGCAGTCTGCTGCGTTGTGCCGGCGTGACCCTGGCCAGTTCCGCCCACCAGCTGCTGCGGGGGCCAGCGGCGGCCGCCGCTCCTGTTTCCGACCAGATCGCCACGGCGGACCAGGTCGTGTTTCTGTGGCTCCCCGGAGGGGTAACCCACCACGAGTCTTTCGATCCCAAGCCCGAAGCCCCCGAAGAGATCCGGGGGCCCATTCGACCGATCGATACGAATGTGCCGGGCATCCAGTTCGCCGAGACCCTGCCCCATCTGGCCCAGCAGGCCGACAAACTGGCGGTGGTCCGCAGTTTCGCGGCCGGCACCAACGACCACTTCGACGGACAGGCCTACGCGCTGTCGGGCCGCAACATCCTGCCGAACGGCATTCTCAGCGAGCCCAATTTCGGCAGTTTCATTCACCATCAACGGGGAGCCTCTGGAGGTTTGCCGGGCTACATCGCCGTCCCCGGTTCGACCCGCCCCGGCCCCCCCAACACCGACATGTTTGTTCCCGCCTGGCTGGGGCAAACCTATGCCCCGTTCTGCACGATGGGGGAACCGCGGGAGGCTGACTTTAAAGTTCGCGATCTCGGACTGGTCGAGGGGGTCTCAACGGATCGGCTTGAACGTCGCCAGTCACTGCGCACCGTCGTGGAAGACCGCCTGCGGGAAGTCGAGCGGGGGGGCTCGATGGAGGGGATGCAGCAGCTCTACGGTCGGGCCCTCGATCTGATGACGTCGCCCAAGATCCGCGAGGCCTTTGATGTGTCGTTGGAACCTGAGGCGGCCCGCGACAAGTACGGGCGGTCGAAAGTGGGCCAGCGTTGCCTGCTGGTCCGGCGGCTGATTGATGCCGGGGCACGATTCGTGATGATGGACTACGGCTACGACTGGGGGGACTACAACAACCTCTGGGACAATCATTGTGCTCCCGGGCAGAACCAGCCGCACATGTGGAAGATGTGCAAGGTTCCCTATCACCTTCCGGCGGTCGATCAGGCGTTCGCCGCGCTGCTCGACGATTTGTCACTCTCGGGCAGATTGGAACGGACCCTGGTGGTCTACCTGACCGAATTCGGTCGCACGCCTCAAATCAACAGCAATGGAGGCCGCGATCACTGGGGCTACTCGGGTTCGATCTTCTATGCCGGTGGGGGGGTACAGGGAGGTCAGGTGCTGGGAGTGACCGACACCATCGGTGGCTACTGTCGCACCCGTACCTTTTCCCCCGCGGATGCGGTCGCGACGGTCTACAAGGCCGTGGGAGTCGATCCGCATACGATGATCCCGGACCGGCAGAACCGGCCGGTCGCAATCCAGCCGACGGGTGAACCGATACCGGTCTTTTGACAGCGTCCCGTCATCCGGGAATCGGATTGGAGTGGACCGGTTCTCCCCAACGTCAACGCGTGGCAACGATCTGTCTTCGATGCCCCTGAATTCCCCAGGACATCAGCGGTCGGGCGGATCAGTCGACGTACAGGAACTCATTCGAGTTCAGCAGGGCGTGGCAGAGATCAACCACCGCCGCCGCCCGGGCGGGATCGAGGAATTTCGGCATCCCCTGGGGGAGCAGCAGGTTCGCTCCCGTGCGCCCCCGTTCCGCCAGCAGCAGGGTTTGCCGGTCGAGGAAACTGGCTGCGGCGGGCAATTCGTCGGCATCCGGCGATCGTCCCAGCACCCGGGGGTAGAGTTCCCCAATCACCCGCACACTGTCTGCCTCGGGATTGTCCAGTAAGAGTTCGCCTGCCAACTGTCGGGCAAGGCGCAGCACCAGATCGCTGTTGAGCAACATCAACGCCTGCGGAGCCACGGTGGTCTGCGAGCGCCGGGCGCAACTCTCGTGCATGTCGGGCAGATCGAACGCCTCGAGCAGCGGGTACGGCAGATTCCGCTTGGCGTGGATGTAGACACTGCGACGATGGCGATCGGCCTTCGAAGCGGAGACTTTCCACGCCTCGCGGGTGTTGAATCCCTGCGGCAGCTCAGGCCACACACTGGGGCCCAACTGCGTGATATTGAGATCACCCGAAACCGCCAGCAGCGAATCCCGCACCGACTCGGCCGACAGACGACGTCGGCCAAAATGCCAGTACCACTGGTTCAACTCATCGGCTTCCAGCGCCGCCGACAACTGCTCGGCCGGTACCCGGTCAACACCCCCCTGTCGATACGCAGTCGAGTTGAGCAACAACCGGTGGAGATTCTTGAGGCTCCATCCCAGCCCTGGCCGCCCCTGGACCACTTGGGTCTCGGGAGTCACAAACTGGGCCGCCAGCCAATCAAGCAGTTCGGGTTGGAGCGGAGGGCTGGTCTGCCGACCGAAATCATTGCCGTTGTCGACGAGCCCCCGGCCAAAGTGCTGCTGCCAGACCCGGTTGACGATAACCCTGGGAACAAGCGGGTTGGCCGGATCCGAAAGCCAGCGGGCCAGCACACTGCGGCGTCCCGAAGACTTCGGGTGAGGGGGAGTGACCGCCAGATCGGCCGTGCTGCCGGTGGCCACGAACGAGGGGAACCCAGGCTGAACCTCTTCGAGGGGCTTGTTGTAGCTTCCCGCCGCGAGACGATGCGTGGGGGGAGGCGTGCAGTCGACCTCACCGGCCACCATCCCCTGCACTTCCGCCGGAGGAGGCGGCAGCCGTTTCCGCCACTCCTGCATCTGGTCCAACAGTTGCTTGCGGCGGTTTTTCTCTTCCGCGGAGAGATTGGTGTGAATCCCCTCTTCGGTGATCCCCATCTGTCGCTCACCCCAGAACGCCAGTTGCCGCTGGATGGTGGTCCGCAACTCGGGGGGGGTATCAATCGCCGCGAGCACCTCGGCCGGAAACTTCATCCGCCGATCGCCGGCGGCTTTGACCCTGGCCTCGGCCTCAAGTCGCTGCAATTCCAGGCGGGTTGATTGAGAGTCGGCCAGCCACTGGTCGTACTGCTGCTGCCAGGCGACCAGTTGCGGCAGCGGGGCCACCGTGGCCGAGTCGCAACGGACCAAGCCGCTGAAGAACGCCTGAAACCTGTAGAAATCACGCTGGGGAATCGGATCGAATTTGTGATCGTGGCACTGCGCACATCCCAGGGAAACCCCCAGGAAGACCGCCGCCACATTCCCGGTCAGATCATTCAGTGATTCCTGCCGCGCCTGCAGAATATTCGAGGCATTGCTCTCATCGGGCCACATCAGGATGTAGCCGGTGGCCAGCAGGGCCTCTGGATCGTCAGGGAACAATTCATCCCCGGCAATCTGCTGCTCGACGAACGAGTTGAAGGGGAGATCGCGATTGAGTGCCTGAATCACCCAATCCCGGTACTTCCACGCCAGGGGACGCACCGGATCGGCGTTGAACCCTGCGGTTTCCGCATAGCGGACCACATCCAGCCAGAACCGGCCCCAGTGTTCGCCATACTGCGGGCTGGCGAGCAACCGTTCAACCAGTTGCTCATAGGCGTCGGGAGCCGGGTCGTGGAGGAATTCGGCGATCTCAGCCGGCGTTGGGGGCAGCCCGGTGAGATCGAACTTGAGACGGCGAATCTGCTCCCGACGCGCCGCCTCGGGGGCGAATTGCAGTTGCTGGGCTTCCAGCCGGCTCACGAGAAACGCGTCGACGGGCGAACGCACCTGGTGGGCCTGGCGAACCACGGGAACCTCACCGCGGGCCACTGGTCGAAAGGCCCAGTGCTCAGGTTCGGCCGAAGTACCCGGCTCCGCTGCCGCCGCGCTGCTGGCCACCGCCAGACAGGCGACCAACGCCACAACCAGACTCCGCACGGCCCGCGTTGTCTGACATTCACTCGCGTGAAAAACCAAGATCATGTCCCCGACCCGGCGCTGAAGAACAGGGTTCTCTCTGGAATGAACCACAACCTGCACAAACTTATCCTACCAGTCTGACAGGGGGATGGGCAATCGAAAAACTGGTCTGGGGACTGTGCAGCGGGCGAATCTGGGTCCGGGGAACCGATCCGCGTGAGAGCGCGAGGCGGCCCGTCTCCCCTGCTCACTTTTTGCCTTGCCAGCCCAGTTCAATAATCGGCAATGGAGCCATCCTTGAGCTTCATCGTGGGCCATTTGTAGCTCTGGGGCTTTTTCGCCTCTTCGATCAGCCGCGGCTCATCAACTTCAACCCCGAGGCCGGGACCGGGGGGAAGCCCGATGTAACCCTCGGCATCAAGTTCGTACGGCATGCGGGTGACTCCCGGCAGGTTGAACCCGGCATTCTCCGGATAGAACTCGTGGATCAGGAACAGGGGAATAGCCGCCACCACATGCAGACTGGCGGCAATTCCCAGAAAGGTCGCCGTGCAGTGCGGAGCGAGGGGGACGTAGTAGGCTTCGGCGAGGTTGGCGATCTTCTTCATCTGGCTGATGCCCCCGGTGTGGCAGCAATCCGGCTGCAGGATGTCGATGCACCGCTCGTGGAGATAGGGAATCATCTCGTAGATCGTGCGGTCACGTTCGCCGGTCGCGAGCGGAATGTCGATCTTCTCTTTCAGCCGTTTGAAGATCTCAATGTTGCCCGGAACGCCCGGTTCCTCGATGAAGAGCAGATCGTAGGGCTTGAGGGCTGACGCCAGTTGGATGAGGGTGGCGGGGGGAACCGCCGAATGGGCGTCGAACATGACCGCTCCCGAGGGACCGACCTTCTCACGGGCGGCGCGAATCGCGGCGACCATGCGGTCAATGTCGGCGGGAGTTCCCGAATGCTCGTAGATGCCATGCGGTGGAACCTTGACCGCCTGGGGCGTGTGATAGACCCGGATTCGGTCGCGGGTGGGCCCACCCAGCAATCGGTACACGGGCGTGTTCCAGAGTTTGCCGGCGATGTCCCACAAGGCAATGTCGATCGCCGCCATCGCATGAATCAGGATGGCTCCGCCGCGGATGTCGCGGTGAGCCCGAAACATCTTCTGCCACAAATGCTCGATGCGGGTGGGATTTTCTCCGTCCAGCAGTTCGAACAACGATTCGACCAACACCCGCCCCACACGGACGTCGGTCCCCTTGAGGTCTCCCCAACCCACAATGCCGTGGTTCGTCTCGAGCTTCACATAGACGATCGGGCCCACCCAATACGTCTTCAGACCGGTAATCCGAATGCTGGAAGCCCGGTCGACCACCTGGTTTCCCGGTGCCTGATCCTGGGCTGCCGCCTGATCCACCAGCGACCATCCGACCGCGGCAGCACCCAGCGATTGCAACCAACCACGACGAGGGAAGGACGAAACTTCAGACATGAGATCGGCTCCTGGACACGTGGTATGAAGAATACATTCGCGGCGACGTTCCGGGGTCACAACCGCGTGTGGCGGAGAGGGCGGTCCGCAGGTTCGTCATGTCAGGGAACTGCGCGGCATGCCGGAACTCGCACGGTCTCAATCTGACTAGCCGGCGTGAGGCGATCGGGGAATGCGGGCCGCAATCTCCTGCGCCAAACGATTGAACGGCAGACTCTGCAGCAGAACCGTCCCGGTTCCCGACAACGTGGTCAGAAACATCCCTTCCCCCCCGAAAAGCATCGACTTCAACCCCCCTGTTCGCTGGATGTCGAACTCGATGCCGTTGCTGAAAGCCACCACCGAGCCGGTGTCGACCCGCAGGGTGTCTCCGTTGAGTTCCTTCCGAACCACATGGCCGCCGGCATGCAGAAAAGCGAGGCCGGCTCCCTCAAGCTTTTCGAGAACGAACCCCTCACCTCCAAACAATCCGGCCCCCAGCTTCTTCTGGAAGGCGATTCCCAGTTTGGTACCCAGTTCCGCGCACAAAAACGACTCTCGCTGACACAGCAAACCCTCCGGATACTCGGCCAGGTCGATGGCCAGAATCTGGCCGGCATAGGGAGCCGCGAAGGCGACCATGCGCCGGTCCGCCGAGTGATTGGTGAAGTGCGTCAGGAACAGCGACTCGCCCGCCAGCATCCGCTTGCCGGCGGTGGCCATCTGCGAAAAGAACCCCGCCTCCGAATCCGAACCATCTCCGAGTCGGGATTCGAATTCGATGTCGGCCTCCATGTAATTCATGCATCCCGCTTCTGCCATGACCGTCTGCCCGGGATCGAGCGTGATCTCGACGATCTGCAACTCCGCCCCCAGGATTTCGTAGTCCAATGACCGCGTCGACATGGCAGTCCCCTTCGAGCCAACGGAATGTGTCGGAACCCGGACTCCGCCGGCCGGAATCCCTGACTTCACAACCATGAACCAAAACGCACTGCGCTATGGACTTTGACCGGCGCAATGGTCCGGGGCGGAACGAGCACCCAACGACCGGCGAACGGGTGCAGGCTGCCGGTTTCCCGGGCAGAACCCGTGCCTGCGCGCCGCTGCTGGACCACGACGCCCGCCCCGCATTCTCCAGAACGTGGAAGGCGTCGCTCAGGATCACCGCCTCAGGTTTTCAAACATGTACAGGCCCGATTTTCCCGGGCAGACCAGGTCGATGTCCCCATCGCCATCAATATCCCGGGCCGCCATCTGCAGTCCCGTGCCGGCCGTACCGCGGGGAAAATCCTTGAGCGCCCAGCGGTCCTTCGCCTGGGGCGGGGCGTTTTCCGCCGGACTCCCCCGGTAAATCGTCTGCTTGTTCCACTTCCGGGCTGACCGGTCGTACCGATAGGCAAGAACCTCGGGAGCGGCAACGTCTCCTGGCTCGACCTCATGCGCATACACCCGCTTGCCGGTGATCAACTCCGGCTCCCCTTCACCATCGAGATCGGCGAACAACACGGTGTGGACCTGCGAAAAGGTGTCGTCGATCAGTTCCTTCTTCCAGGACCGGGAACCGTCGGCACCGCGAGACTGACGCAGCCAATGCAGACCAAAGGCATGCCCCATGCCCCACACCACATCGGTCAGCCCATCCCCATCGATGTCTCGCCCCGGAATCAGCACGCTGGCGGTCCCCAGATCGAACTCGGGATGGAACGTCCAGGCCTCTCCCTCCGCTGGCTGCTCGTACCATCCCCTGGGGGTAATCACATCCGTCCGCCCATCCCCGTTGATGTCACCCGCACCGACGCCGTGCCCGGCACCATCAGCCCCGAGATCGTGTTTCTTCCAGGCCACGGCGGGTTGCTTCTGCTGCAACTTGTAAAACACCACCCGTCCCCCCACGTTGGGGAGAAACTCGGGCTGACCATCTCCCGTGAGATCGAGCAACTCGCCAGTCTCCATGGAGCCTGGCAGGTCGATCTCATGCTCGGTCCAGGGACCGGTGGCGGTCCCGCCGGGGTTCTCGACCCACCCCACCCGACGGCCAAAGTAATTGCAGGTGACGATGTCGGGACGGCCGTCGCCATTCACATCGAGCGGAGCATCGCAAAAGTCTTCGTGGTAATGCGGATTCTGCTCGGCGGCCGGAACAGACCGCACGCGATGCCGGGTCCACTTTGGTGCCTCGTACCACGAATCTCCACAGAAGACATCGAGCTTGCCGTCGCCGTTGAAATCGGCCACTCCGCACGCTTCGTAAGGAGACTGGTCATTCAGCGTGTGTTTCTTCCAGCCCCGTTCCGCCTCGTCGGCCCAGAGCGTTGCCGCCGAGACCATGAGGCAGCCCAGGCCGCCGGCCAGCCGCCGGCCCATTCGCAGAAACCGGGAAGCACCCATCAGCACACCCACTCTCGTTTGGAGCCCGCGGAGTTGTCAGCAGAGACCGATCCGCGCGCAGAGGGAAGGACCATCAGACAGCCCGCAGACACGGGTGAGTAACGGCCCCTCGTCGCGGAGGAGTCCAGACCCACCCGTGGTCTCGAACACGACTACTCCAGCTTGAGCTCCAGGGCGCGGAAGCGGACTTCCAGTTTGCCTCCCGAATGGAGCTGCAGGGCGATGATGCCCCGCCGGGCCCCCTCGGGATCGTCCAGATCGACGCAGAGCTGATCATTGATGAACGTCCTGATCCGGCTGCCGCGGGCCTCAATGCGGTAGCGGTTCCAGTCGCCCGGCCGCACGTGCGCGTCACCCGGCTTGTCCCACAGCAGGGCCCGGCCGTGCTCTTCATAGAGCTTCCCCCACCAACCGGCACCGATATCGGCCTGGTAACCCTTCACTTCCCCCTCAGCCAACGGCTGACTGCGGAACTGCACGCCGCTGTTCTCGCTGTTGGGGGTCAGTTTCACCTCAAAGGCGAGGCTGAAGTCTCCCACCAGCATCTGGCTGATGAGGAATTCATTCCGTTTCAGTCCCGGGCTGCGTCCCACGATCTCGCCATTCTCGACCGACCACAGCTCGGGATTCCCCAGCCAGCCGTCGAGCGTCTTGCCATTGAAGAACGACGCCAGCGTGTCGGCTGTCGCGAGGAGCGCGACCTGCCGGGGACTGGCCAGATAGCCGGCCAGGGCCCGCACGTCGTCCTCGGAGAGAGGCTTGAGCAGATCGTCGGGCATCATCGACTTGTCCGACGGCTTCATCTCTTCGATTTCGTCCTTGGGGAGCACAATGGTTTCGTTGGCGGTCACCACCGTCACCGCCTGTGGCGATTCCTCCTTCACCAGCCCCGTGATCACCCGCCCCCCTTGGGTGACGATGATACGGGGGGTGTATTCGCGGGCCAGGACCGCTGACGGATCGACCACGTTCGAGAGCAGGTAGTCGAGATTGGCACGATTCGATCCGGTCAACTCGGGGCCCACCTTCCCACCACTGCCGAACAGCGTATGACACTGCTGGCAGACCTTCGCGAAGACCGCCCGCCCACGTGGAAGGTCTTCCTCCTTCGCGGGTTCGGCACTGATCAATTCCTTGTAATGGCTGATCAACTTCGCCTTTTCTTCCGGCGTGTCGCGGACCACCCCCCAGTGCTGCTCGATCTTGGCATTGAGGGTGTCATTCTTGAGGTTGCGCAATTGCCGCACGAAATCGGCCGTCAGATCGGTCGCGGGCAACCGCTTGTCACCAATTGCATCCAGCAACGCGACGGCGTATCCCGGCCGGGCGGTCAGTGTCGACAGAACATCGCGTTTCTCCTGGGGAGGCAGCTTCCCGTACCGCTCGAGCAGCAGCGCGGGGGTGGGGCCATCTTCGTAACCCGCCAGCCCCCGAATCGCCGCACTCCGCAGCGCATCGTCATCGAGCAGTTGCCTCAACACCGGTGCCAGTTGCGGATCCTTCGCCCCCAGCAGGGACTCGAGATAACTCTGCCGCTCGGCCAGGGGAACCTGGCGATCCGCCACCGCCCCCCGCATCTTGCCGAAGACAGCGGGATCCCCAAACTTCGCTGACAGACCAAACGCGAGATTACGCAATTCGGCCACCGGACTGGCCTCGAGACCGGCCCGCACCTGGCCCCAGCCGGCGGGCATTTCCACGCGGCGGCGTCCCTTCAACGCCGCCTGCAGCCCCGAGAGGTAGCGGCGACGGGTCTCGTTGTCGGTCGCCTTGCCCAAGGCGGCGACGAGCTGATCAAGAGATTCCGGGGTCCCGAGCGAGCCGATCCGCCGGATCATGAATTCATGCACCAGCGGAAACTTCCCCTGGGCCGTGAGGGCCAGCGCCCGCGAGGCATCGACCTCAGCCAGCGGCTCGGCCGCGTACCAGTTCATCAGTGGCAGGTTGTGATCGTCGATATCCGCAGCCTGCGAGAGCAGTCCCTGCACCGCGTCCCACCGCTGTTCGAGCGGCAGCCGCTGCAGGGCGGAGGCCACATACAACCGCACCACCGGCGACGCATCGTGGGCCGCCAGTTGCGCGAGACGGCCGGGAACGTCGGCGCCGGGAGCCTGTTCACACAACAGCTGCACCATCCAGCCGCGCACGTACGGATCGGCATCGGCCAGGAGCTGACCCGCCACATTCGCGGGGATCCCCCCGGTCACATGCAAGGCCCACTGAGCCCGCAGACGGCGGGTTGGTTCGGGGTGCGTGGTGGCGATCTTGACCAGCCCTTCCCGGGCACTCGCCGAGAGCTTCCCCGCCGCCGTCCGCTCCTGCAGCAGCCGCCGGGCCGTGCGGACGTACCAGTCATTTTCGTGCAGCTGATACTGCACCAGCTGGTCGTCGGTCGCGCGGGCCAGATCCACCGGCTCGGCGCGCGATGTGCCATAGCTGATCTTGAAGATCCGGCCATTCGAACGATCGTGCCCCGGCACATTGCCATGATGACACTGGTTCCGGTCGTACCAGTCGATCATGTAGACCTGCCCATCCGGTCCGTAACGCAGATAGAGAATCTGCGACCACAGATCATTCGTCCGGCAGAAATCGGGGAGTCCGTCCCCTTCATAGCCAGAACCGCGCGGCGTCAGCTGGTCGAGGTTCAACCGCGCCCCGTGGATGTTGTTCATGAAAAGCTGATTGCGGTATTCCGCCGGCCAGGTGCCCCCCAGGTAGATCATCGCCCCGGCATGGGCATGCCCTCCACCGTTGGTATCTGACCGGGCGCGGTCCGCCTCGTTCCATTGGTTTCCCACCCAGTGCCGGTGGTTGGCGATGGTGCCAATGTCGGCATAGGTGTGTTTCTGGAAGTGCTCGCCCCCCTGCCGCAGGTACCGGGCTCCCTGCACCATGTGAAACAGGTGCGGAATGACACAACAGGTCAGAAAGCACTGCCCCTGGTCGTTGAAATCGACCCCCCAGGGATTGCTGGTGCCGTAGGCGAACACCTCGAACTGATGCCGGGTGGGGTGATAGCGCCAGATACCGGCGTTGAGGCGGGTGCGCTGGTCATTTCCCGCTCCGGGCTTGCCGACGTTGGAATGGGTGAAGACGCCGTGACAGCCATAGAGCCAGCCATCGGGCCCCCAGATGAACGAGTTGAGGGTTTCGTGGGTATCCTGGTAACCCCAGCCATCAAGCAGAACTTCGGGGGGACCATCCGGCACATCGTCGCCATCCCGGTCAGGAATAAAGAGGAACTCGGGAGCCGCTCCCACCCAGACGCCTCCAAAACCCACCTCGATGCCGCTGACGAGATTGAGCTTGTCGGCGAAGACCGTCCGCTTGTCGAACTTTCCGTCGCCGTCGACGTCTTCGAAGATCAGGATGCGGTCGCGGGCCTCTTCGGGTTTGACCCGCACCGGATAGGCGTAGGCCTCGGCCACCCACAACCGGCCCCGGGGGTCGATCGTCATGGCGATGGGCTGCTGGACGTCGGGTTCACCGGCGAAAGCGGTGACGCGAAATCCCGGCGGAACGGTCATCGCCCGCGCGGCCTCTTCGGGGGAGAGTCCGGCGAATTCCAACAGGTCGGCAGGACGCTGCGGGGGAAGCCAGGGCTTCTGCTGATAGAACCGGAAGTCATCAAAGTTGAGATGCCCCCAGCCCACGGTCCCCCGATCGACGAGGCGGATAAAGATCGTCTTTCCCTGATGCTTCTGCAGGTCAACCACCGCCCGGCGCAGATTCTCGATCTGGGTTCCCACGGCCCGGTGGATCACCTGCTGGTTGTCAGCCTGAACGATCTCAACGCAGGTCTCGTCGGTGGCGCCGCCCGCGATCAGGAACGCCGCCCAGGGATGTGTCACTTCGAACGGGACCGAGGTCAGGGTTCCCGTTGGGCCATCTCCTGCGTTGTTCTCGTAGGAGCCAACCCAGAAAGTCCCGGTGTGTTCGCTCTTCATGTCCTTCCGGCGGGCGAAAACCGCGTCCCCCTTCACCGGTTGGCCCTTGAAGGCGTCACCCTCGACGGTCCAGTCCTCGAGCGTGCCCGTTTCGAAGTCGAGATTCAGATTCTTGCCGTTGGCCCCCTTGGGCAGCACGCCCGCCTCGACCTTCTGCGCGGCGGGAGGATCCTCGGCGGCGGCGAGAGAGCCTCCCCCGAGCCAGAGCAACGCGAGGGGAACAACTGCGAAACGGCGAAGCGAAGCAGACATGGGTTCCACCAGCAGAGAGCGGAGTGAGTTCGGCCCGATGTTTCGCCTGACGGTCCTGACAGCACTCCCGCAGGGTTCGGAAGTGGAACCTGGCAGGGGAAGCAGCCGCTTCCCCGATGGTCGGTGGCGTCATGCGAAACTCCAGTCCTGTTTTCCGGAGTTGATCCGAGTTTAGGGGGGCAACTGGCAGGCCGACAAGCGGTCGGGTCGCGCATTTCCGGTTCGTGGATGAGGCCAGAGTTGCGGGGGTCATGTCGAGGCGGGTATCGTCCCCGGACTCACGGTCGTGGCCCAGGTTTCCCTCTTCGGTTTCAGGATGACGTGTCATGGTGCGGATCGGCTTGATTGGCCTCGGGTTCATGGGAATGACTCACTTCGAGGGGGCCCGCAAGGTCAAGGGGGGGAAGGTGGTGGCCATCGCCACCCGGGACCACAAGAAGCTGGCCGGCGACTGGACCAGCATCCAGGGGAACTTTGGTCCGCGCGGGGGGCAGATGGACCTCAGGAAACTCAAGGTCGCCGCCTATGCCGATTACCGCGAGCTGCTGAAAGACCCCGACATTGACCTCGTCGATGTCTGCCTGCCAAACGACCAGCATGAGCAGGTGGTGCTCGCGGCACTGCGGGCGGGCAAGCATGTGCTGGTCGAGAAACCGATCGCCGTCGACCTCAAGGCCGCTGACCGGATGGTGACGGCCGCGCAGAAGTCGGGCCGCATGCTGATGGTCGCCCATGTGCTGCCCTTCTTTCCCGAATTCAAGTTCGTGACCGACACGGTGCATGGCGGGAAGTACGGCAAGCTGCGCGCCGCCCACTTTCGGCGGGTGATCTGCACTCCCGACTGGTCGGCCGACATGGCCGATCTCTCCAAGACCGGGGGGCCCGGAGTGGACCTGCACATTCATGATACGCACTTCATCAGCCTGTTGTGCGGCGTCCCCGAGGCGGTGCACTCACGGGGGGTGATCGAACAGGGGTGGGCCCAGCATCTCGAGACCCAGTACCTGTACCCGGACCGGTCGCTGGCGGTGGCCTGCACCATGGGGGGCATTGCCGCAAAGGGACTGGCCTTCGCCCACGGCTACGAGATCTACCTCGAAAAGGCCACGCTGCTCTTCGACTTCAACACTCTCGGCGGACAACCGGTGGTCAACCGCCCGCTGACCGTGGTCACCAACGATGGCAAGGCGACCAACCCGGTGCTGAAGGGGGGGACCGAGTGGTGTGCGGCATTCACAGCCGAAATCCAGGCGGCGGTGAAGGGGATCGAGGCGGGGGAGTGCCCCCCACTGCTGTCGGGTGAACTCGCCCGAGACGCCCTCAAGCTGTGCCATCTCGAAGCGAAGAGCGCCCTGACCGGCAAAGCGGTCGCGGTCAAATAGTCGACGGACGGCTGGCAAAACTGCCAATCCCTGGCCGCTGCTCCACCCCGCAGGGGCACCGCTGCGTCTGCACCACAGATTCGCCGGTGACCGTCTCAGGGGAACTTTCCAGACCAGGCCAACACCAGACGGGGCGGAGTGGAACCCCGGCCTACGGCGTGGGCCCGGTGATGTTCGGTCCGGTGATGTTCTGTCCGGTTGAATTCGGAGCGGTGGCAGGTCCCCGGCGCTCGAGAAACGAGGCCAGGATAAACTGCGCCGCCAGCTTGTCCATCTTGGACTTCCGCTGCTTTTCGGTCAGCCCGGCGAGCATCAGGTGGTACTCGGCGAACGCGGTGGAGAAGCGTTCGTCGTGATATACGACGGGCAGTCCTGTCACGGCACTGGCCCAGTCTCCAAACTCACGGGCCTCGCGCGCCTTACCCCCTTCATCACCGCTCATATGAACGGGCAGTCCCACGACCAGTCCCACAGCGCTGTAGGCGGCTACTTTCGACCGGAGGAACTCGGCATCGGCTTCGGGTTCACCCCGATTGCAGATTGCCAAGGGGGAGGAAATGGTCTGGTCAGGGGTCGAGACCGCCACACCAAACCGTTTGGTGCCGTAGTCGAGCCCCAGCAGGGCCCCGCGTCGGGGAAGTTCGGTCACGGTGCCAGTCTTTCGCCAGCGGGCTAGAGGTACTGCGACAACCCACGCTCTTCGAGCAGGGCCACCAGTTTGCGGAGAGCCGTTTCGTCATCCCGGGGAGCCACCAGGGTGGCGTCGGGCGTATGCACCACCACGCAGTCCCGCAACCCAATGGTCGCGACCAGGTGACCGCCCGTGGTCCGAATGACGCAGCCAGTCGAGTCGAGGGCGCAGGTGGGTCCGGTCGTCGTGTTGCCGACAGCATCCTTACCCAACACCGCCGGCAGAGATTGCCAGCTTCCAACGTCATCCCAGTCAAAGCCCGCGGGAACGACGTAGACCTTCCCCTGACTGGCGGCTGGTTCCAGAACGGCGTAATCGATCGAGATCGACGGCAGACGGGGGAACTCTTCCGCCAGCGCCGAATTCCAACCGGCGGTCCCCCACGACGGGCGCAGGCGGTCGAGCCCATCCACGATCGCGGGCTGATGCTGCCGCAACAGTTCCAGCAGCCGGGAGGCCTTCCAGAGAAAGATCCCCGAGTTCCAGTAGAACCGTCCTGTATCGAGAAACTCCCGCGCCGTCTCGCGGTTCGGTTTTTCGCGGAACCGGGCCACCCGATACCCCCCCGTGAACTCGGCCCCCCGCTCGATGTAGCCGTACCCTTCGGCCGGATACGTCGGCTTGATGCCAATCAGCACACTGGCGTCGGGATGCTGGTCCAGCAGGGCCGCCCCGTCAGACACCGTCTGGCGAAACTGCCCGGCGGGGCGGATCAGATGGTCGGCCGGGGTCACCAGCAGCGTCGCGTTGGGGTCTTTCTGCAAGACCGCCAGCGCGGCCAGTCCCAGGCAGGGGGCGGTGTTGCGGGCGCAGGGCTCGAGCAGCACCTGGGCCGGAGGAATGTCCGGCAGTTGTTGGCGGGTCTCCGACGCATGGCCGGCCCCGGTCACCACCCAAGTCTGCTCGGCGGGAATCAACGGGCGCACCCGATGAGCCGCCTGCTGGATGAGCGATTCGTCCCCCGCGAGGGTGAGGAACTGCTTGGGACGGGCCCGGCGGCTTTCGGGCCAGAAGCGCGTCCCGCTTCCCCCCGCCATGATCACCAGATGCAGCATGTTGTGAGCCAACTCCTCGGAAATGCAAAACACCGCCAGCCGGAAACTCCGCCGTCGGTTGAAACGGGAAGAACGGCAAGCCGGATTGGCCGGCTACCGGGCATCCGGCGGCAGTTCCCTGATCTGAATGTTGCGGAAGGCCACCCGCAACGGGGGGCCGCTATGGACCTGCAGGGCAATGATGCCAGTGCGGGGGATGGCCGCATCGCCCTCGGTGTAGTCCACGGTCGTCACGCCGTTGATTGCCAAGGTGATCCGGGGCCCCACGGCGCGAATCGTGTAGCTGTTCCAGTCTTCTTTCTTCAACACGTCGGCCAGTTTGGCGGAAGCCTGCGCGAGAATCCTGTTGCGACGGCTCTCGTCATACAGACAACCCCAGTACTGTTCGCCAATGTCGGCCTGGTAGCCCGACACTTCACTGCTGTCGGGGACCCTTTTCGAGCGGAACTGGATCCCGGAATTGCCCCGACCGGCGGCCAATCGGAACTCGAGTTTCAATTCGAAATCGCCATACGACTTGCGGGTCGCCAGGAACTGGTTGTGGGGGATCCCGGGGGAATCGCCCACGATTTCCTTGTCAACCACCTTCCAGAGTGTTCGATCTCCCTCCCATCCGTCGAGGGTTTGACCGTCAAACAGGGGGACGAAGCCAGACTCTTCCCGGGCGGACAACCCGAAGCCCGCGGGGGCGATCATCCACAGCACCGCGGTACCGAGCGCCACAGCCCAGACGCCGAGAGTCCGTTGCCTGCAACCCGTCATCGTGCACCTCGCGAAGCCAGCGCCGGGGAGTCTGCCCCCCATCTGGGGAAGAGAAACCTAAATTTCGAGGGCCGCCACCGCCTCTTCGGTGGTGTCGTAAATCGCCCACAGCGTGTCGAGCGCCGTGACCGAGAGCAGTTCACGGGCCATCTGGGCGGGGGCCGCCAGAACCATTTCGCCCCCCCGCTCCTTGACATATTTATGACACCGCAGCAGCAGCGCCAGAAAGACCGACCCAAAAAAGGCGACCTTCGACAGGTCGAAGACCACAGTGGGGTTCTTCGTCTTTTTGAGCGGCGACATGACGATCTGGGCCGCCGTGTCGATGACATCCCACCGCAGGTGTTCAATGTCTGTGGAAGGGGTGATCACGACACAATTGCCGTGCCACTCGATCTGAAATCCATCGGAGGAATTCGCCATCGCGTTTATCGCCAGCTCGGACCACATCCGGGGGATGGATCCCGGCGGACCATCCGCCGCTCCGTCCCCTTGCCCCAGTGAGCTGGCGAGACCTGCGGGTTGCCTGCGGCCGGCCGGTCACTTGGGAGCGGCCCAGATCATACGGGTTGACGGGTCCACTTTCGAGACGTCGAGCATTTCGAGTTTTTTGGCGAATGCCGCGACGTCGGCCACCGGCCCCAGCAAAAAGGTCACTTCGCGTCTGGTGGCCGAAATTTCCCGGAAGGGGCCCGCCCCGTCATCGGTCTGTCCGGCCAGGCGTTCGAGCAATTCATCCTGTTGATCGAAGGTCAATTCGCCCCGCACCACGACTTTCACCACGGGAATCTCGGTCTCCATCGCGGGGTACCCCTCCTCCGCCGATCCCCCGGCCGCAGGGTTGGGCCCCAGGCTGGAGGCCACCGTCAGCACATTCTGCAGCCCCTGCGACCAGGCGAAGTCAAACGCTTCTTTGGAAGGCGCTTCTTCGAGACGCTTCAGCCAATCGTCCAGCACATTCAGCCCGGTCAGCATCTGGGGCTTCAGTGCGGCCAGATTTTCGGGAGCCAGAACCACCGCCAGTCGAGCCTGGGCCTGCCCCATTCCCTCGATCCAGCCATTCGCCAGATCCACCGGAATCCACTTGCCATCGATCTTCACATAGGGAACCTCGACGGCCGGCTCATTCGGAATCACGATCTCAACGGTCGCCGCATCCTCCTTCACATCCCGCGAGCGAAACTTCAGATCCTGCAGCCCGGTCAGTGTGCGGGCGAGGGGATCCGCGGGCATCCGCTGCGCAAACACCGAAATCTGCTCCAACAGCGGCCGGCCGACCTTTGTCGTCCAGGCCCCCAGGTCCAATGTCTTGAGCGTTTCGGTCTGACCCAACTCACTGTCGGCCAGCAACTCCAGCAGTTGGGCCAGGCGGGTGTAGTTGACCGGTCCCAATTGGGCCGCGGCACCCGAGGGGGCCGGTTCATTCGCCGCCGGAGTCTGCAACCATTTCTCCTTCGACTTCATCATCTGGGCGGCATGCCGCACCACCCCCACCAGCCGGTCCCACACTTCGGGATCCATTTTCTCGCCGGTCTGCCGCACGAGAGATTGCAGATCCCGCTGATAGCCCGAGGGCAGGAACTCCCACAGAGCGTTCAATTCCTTCCGTTCAATTCCCTCGAGAACGGTCCGCACAGCGGCGTCGGGGGTGGCGGCGGGCGAAGGCGAGACCCTGGCCGAGGCTCCGGGGTCATCGCTGGGCAGGGTCTTCGTCGTCCGATCACCGGAGTTTTTGACGCCGGGGTCCGTGGACGTCGACTGCTGGCAGCCAAAGAACGGCCCCAGTGCCACCAACACCAACATCACCTGCCAGGTTCCAACGACGCGCATGACTTGCTTGACCTCCTTGCCGACACAGACACGCAATGCCGAGAGAATACCACCCTTCCCCCTCATGGGTCAGCGCCACTTGGAACAGGCGGCCTGGAGAAGGGAGGCAAACTGGGCGATCCATAGGTCGGGAGCCGCTGGATGGCTGGGAGAACGACTGCCGGGCAGTCCTCTTCGCCTCATGCCGAATCCCGGCAGGCGGGTGGCCAGGGCTGTGATCGTGGCTTCTGATATGCTGCACCGGTCCCCCAGGTGAATCCCATGCCCGCTCCCTCCCGGTTTCGTCGCTGTCGTTCGGTGTTCCGTATCCCCCGGATCCTGCTGGTCCTGATGGGTTTGGTGGGAGGCTTGGGTGCGAACTTCCTGTCGGGGGCCGATCCTGTCCCCCGCTCCAAGTTCAATCGGGAACTGGCAGGGGGGGATCCAGCTCCCGCTTTCGAAGGGCTGTTGGGTATTGATGGCCGCCGCCACAGCCTGTCCGACTATGGGGACGCCCCGGTGCTGGTGTTGGTCTTCATGAGGAATCTCTGTCCCACGACGCATCAGTACGAACCACGACTGAGAAATTTTGCGAAGGAGTTCGCGGACGAAAAGGTGCAGGTGGTGGCGATCAGTGTGAGCCGGAATCCGGCGGAAGGGTTGGACCGGATGGCGGCCCGGGCGAAAGACAAGCAGTATGTCTGGCCCTGTTTGCTGGATGATTCACAGTTCACCGGCCGCCAGTACGGTGCGACCGTAACGCCCCAGTTCTTCGTTCTCGATCGGAACCGCAAGATCGCCTACATGGGGGCGTTCGACGACGATCTCAAGGGGACGGCAGTGAAGCGTCAGTACGTGGCCGAGGCAGTTCGCAACCTGCTGGCCGGCAAGCCAGTGGACCCGGTCGACACGCTCGCCAAAGGGTGTGAGATCGAGTACGCGCAATAGCCGGTCCGGCCCAAACTCGAAACATCTGAAAAACGGCAAGCGGGTCTCCCCGTCTCTGAAGTCCGTCGGGGCAATCCTCGAGGTCTGCGCTCCCGTCAGCGCGGACCGTGTCCGTGGCTCACCGGCGTGAGTCGTTGGCGGACTGGTGGAGAGCCGCGGGATCGGGTCAGGCGACCCGTTTGGCGGTCGTCGCGGGGGTGGGTGCCCCGTGGCGCGGGGGGGTGTCTGAGCGCCGCTGGGGTTCGCCGACACCCGCCTCCGCTGTTCTGACTTCGGGTTTAATAAAGCTCGTGACTCCCGTCACCGGCTGGGGGACTGCTCCGGTGACCGGTTCGGTCTCGGGGCTGGCGGGAACCGGGGGGCGGGGCTGTTCCAGTCTGGTTTTTTCGCGGGTTTCGCTCGGTTCCGGCAGGTGCGAGGGGGGTGGGCTGGCGGCGTGGGAAGCGGGGGGGTTCGACGTGGAGCTGGAGTCGAGTTCTGCCGGGGGGTGGCCGCTGATCAGAGCGGCGCGGGCGGCGGCCTGTTGTGTCCGCTGTGCTGCCTCGCGGATTTCGATCAGTTCGGGATAGCCGACGATTTCCCGCAGGTCGCCCTCATGCGGCTCGAACAGCGACGGCAGGTTGCCGTAGGTCAGGGCGGCGCGCAGCAACCCGGGCGTGATGCCATGGTTGGCGGCCCGCTCGGCCAACTGGTTCCAGCCGGCGATGCCCCCCAGCAGCATCAGGAACTGATCGACATACTTCAGCACCCGCACGAGGGTCCGGTGCTTGAGCAGCTCTCTGGTGGGGGCCAGTTCCGTCCCTTCGGCCACGTTCCACTGCAAGCGCTGGTCGGGTGCCTGCTCGAGATGCCATGCGTGCAGGCCCTCGTCGGCCACGCCATGCCCCGTCTTGATGATCTCCAGCACCCGGCCGGGAATGTCGGGATCGGTCGGGGTGGCGAGGTGCCAGACCGAATGGGCGTGTTCCAGGAGCGACCGGCTCTGGAGGTACCGGGCGGCCCCTGTCCCGTTGCGGAAGGCATCGGGCTGCATGGTGATCACGATGGCGACTTCGTTGTCCTGGGCGGCGCGGGTCAATTCCCGGATGACCACGTCGAATTGCCGTTCGCTGTCGCAGCGCAGATGCAGGCTGGCCTGATCGATCACCACCAGGCGAATGGTGGGGCGCTTGCGGAGGAACTTGCCGAACGCCGCCAGCATCCCCTCATCACGATACAGGTGGAGCTGGCCGGTCTCGAAATTGGACCAGGTGAACTGGGCGGGCGCCGGGTGGGGAGCGGGGTTGATCAGCGCCTTTTGGCTCGCCCGGAAGACCCGGTGGACATCCCCGCCGACAGAGGCGATCCCGGGAATGACCTTACGGGTGAAATCTTCCCGGGAGTTGAAAAGCAGCACGTCCGCCGGAGGGAGGGCCTGATCGGCACCACACCCGGGAAACGGAGTGCCTGTGGTGACCCGGGCGATCCAGTCGGTCATCACGGTCGACTTGCCCGTCCCGGCGTCACCGACCACCACCACCAGATCTCCCGCGCGAATCTTTCCGGGCCAGACCCAGCCGTGGTTCTCGGGATGAACGGGCGCAAAGGGGTTGTTCTGACGGGGGATCTTGCGGTCGGAATAATCGTGCATTCCCCGTTGTTCCAGCCAGCACCCGGGGGGCAGCCGATCGACTTCCAGCCTCAGGCGGGACCAGTCGGCGTCGGTCGACGAATCGGCCTTGGAGGCGGGCTGTGCAGTCACGTTCTGTTTCAACATGTTCGGAATTCTCCCCAAAAGGTGCAGATGGACACTCTCTGGGGAAGAATTAGAACACAAAAAGCCACCTGTTCAAGAAGTTTTTGTGATTTTTTGTTCACATCTGGAAATGAGTCGCAACGACAAACTCAGAAACAGGTTGCGTCCAAAGATGCACGAATGGCGGTCCACACCATCCCAAGCGTTCCGCGCAGGCCAACCCCGAGGGAGCCCTATCTGAAGGGCCTACACAGGGGAGACCTACGGCGAACTCCCGCCCCCCCCCAATTGACCTCCCTCGTTCCCATGCTCCCCGTCACCCGGGGTTGGATGGACATGTCGTTCCGGCTTGCTTCATACCCGGCGGTCGTCTGTTGGTCCGTGCCGAATTTCGGTTCCGAGGGAGAGCGTGATCCAGACGCACAACATCGTGCGTCTCACGGACACTGAGCGTGTGCGGAGTGTGGATGTTGTGCGGACCTGAAGGTCGGCGACGCCCGTCTCAAACTCAAGTCCGTCGACTCACGGTCCTCGAAGTGACCCCGCACGAGAGAAGGGAAGAGCTTCCGCTGGCTTTCTGAGACCAGGGTCAATCGGATCAGTCAGGCATGGGAATGGGAGCGTCGGCCGGGGCGGGTTGCGGCGGCAGGTTGACTGGCGGCAGGTTGACTGGCGGACGGGGGGGTGCGGGTACGGGGACCGGGGACGCTTCGCGGGGGGCGGAACCCGCTTTGAGAAATGCGACAGCCGGGGAAGTTCCCTCGGTCAATTGCACGGCGGTGGTCAAGACCTTGCGGGCCGCGTCGAGGTCTTCATTGAACCAGAGCAGAACGCCCATCACCAACAGGCGATCGGGATCGCGGATGTCGGCCTTGGTCCAGGCGAGTGCCCGCTGCAAAACCGTGTTTTTCGCGATGTCGTTGTCGGGACCGAACAACTCGTCGAGACTGGGCCCCTGCTCGGGCCAGCGGGGTTCGAGCTGCAACACCATCTTGAAGGCGCGGGCCGCTCCGCGGAATTCACCCAGACCCGCCAGCGCCATGCCCAGCCGGATCCGCGGGCCGGGCAAGTCGGCCGCTGCCTGGGTGGCCTGGCGGTACTTTCCCGCGGCCGACAGATAGTCGGCGCGCTGGAAGTGCTGATCGCCCTGCAGTTGAGCCCGCTGGGCACGCAATTGCTGTTCGGGATTGGAACGCTTCAAGAACAACTGGGGATTTTCCTGATCGGGCTGGAGAGGGACGGCGGGTGCCGCAGCTCCCGCTCCTCCCTCCGGAAGGCCTTCCAGAGCAGCACCGGGCACAGCGGCCCCCGGCACAGCGGCACCCGGTACAGCGGCACCCGGCACAGCGGCACCGGGGCCCGCTCCCCGACGCAGTCCGGGTGCGACCCACTCCTCACGCCCCAGATTGCGCAACTGCTCGCCCACTTCGGGACCCAGGAGCGGCAGCAGCCGCGGGGGGCGGGGACCAAACCCCATCACTTCCGGATCGACGAAAATGGGGGCCGCCGAGGTGTAGCCCCACGCGGGATAGCTGATCACCGGGCCGGGATACACATTCCATCCCCCCGCGGGACCCCAGGACGAGTACCCGCCCCAACCTCCGGGCCAGGTGTTCGTCCACCCGGCGGTTCCGCTCCACAGGCCCACTCCCCGTCCGGACCAGGCCCCCCCCGCGTTCCCCGTCCAGTTGCCGGACCAGCCGACTCCCGAGCCCTGGGGACCGTTCCACTGCCCATGCCCCGAGTAGCCCCCCGGGCCGTGCCAACCCCCCGGGCCCTGAGCCCAGGCGACGGATGCCCAGCCCAGTCCAATCCAGCCCAGTCCAATCCAAACCAGGCAAACCGATCTCAGCCACACCATCCCGGCGATTGAGAATGCACGCATCGTTCAGCTCCTTCGTGCCACCTTGCAGGGGTCCCGAAGCGATGGCACGACTCGAGCGTGTCCAACTTTCGAGGTGCTCACAGTATCGATCCGCCGTTTCCAAGGGTCAAGCACCTGTCTCTGGGGTTGGGAGGAAGGCTGGGTAGGGCCCCGCGCCGGGACGGCTGGCCGATGGAGACCGGATTCCTGCCGAGGTATCATCCAGCGAATGGTTCCCCTCGACTTTCCCGGCCGGCTGACATGTCGCACTCCGAGTTCCATCAGGCCTTGCGCTCCCCCCTGTTGTGGCCCCGGCGAACGCTGTTGCAGGCGGGGGCGACCGGTCTGTTGGGACTGTCGGGACCGCGTGTCTGGGGTGCCGGCGAAGCAGCGAACGTGGGGCGAGCGCGGGCGAAGTCGGTGGTGTTTCTCTACCAGTTTGGCGGGCCCAGTCATGTCGACACCTTTGACATGAAACCCCAGGCTCCCGACGGGATCCGCAGCCTGTACGCTCCGATCGCCACGAGCCTGCCGGGAGTCGAGATCTGCGACCGGCTGCCGGAAACCGCCAGGGTGCTCGACAAGGTGACGCTCGTGCGCACCGTGCACCACGCCATGAAAAACCACAATTCGGCCTCGTATCAGGCGCTGACGGGCCGAGCCCCCCCAGTCGACGACATTCGCCTGCGAGACACCATCGAGCTGTTTCCCGCCTATGGCTCGGTCGTGGATCGACTGGCTCCCAACCAGGATGGAATGCCCACCTTTGTGGCCTATCCCCACGTTATCCGCGACGGAGCCATCACCCCGGGCCAGCACGCCAGTTTCCTGGGCAAGGCCCATGACCCGCTGCTGATCACCGAAGATCCGAACCGGGAGGATTTTCGGCTGCCCGAGTTGAATCTCCCCTCAAACCTCAGTCTCGATCGGCTGCAGAACCGGCGGGCGCTGCAGCAATTGGTCAACCGCCAGACCGAAGAACAGGGGGTGGCCGCTCCCTCGGGGGACCTGCAGCCCTACTACGATCGTGTGCTGGCCATGCTGCAGTCGCCGCGGGTGCGGGGGGCATTCGACCTGTCGGCAGAGAGCGCGGCCACCCGCGAGAAATATGGCCGAACCACCTACGGCCAGGGGTGCCTGCTGGCCCGGCGGCTGGTCGAGGCGGGGGTGAAATTCGTGAATGTGTATTTTTCATCAAACATCGGAGGGCAAAGTACGACCACAGGGGGCTGGGATACGCACGGCTTCAACAATACCCGGCAGTACCCGATCCTCGATGCCTGGCACCTCCCGCTGACCGACCACACCCTGCCGGTGTTTCTGAACGATCTCGACGACCGCGGCCTGCTCGACACAACTCTCGTGGTCTGGATGGGGGAATTCGGGCGAACGCCACGGTTGAATGCCAACATCAGCCGGGATCACTGGCCGCAGTGCTACACCGTGCTGCTGGCGGGCGGGGGGGTGAAACGGGGCTATGTGCATGGCCGGTCGGACAAGACCGGCGCCCTGCCCGATCGCGATCCCGTCCCGCTGGAAGACCTGGCGGCGACGATGCTGTCGCTGCTGGGAATCGATCCGGCGACCGAGTTGTTTGACAAGCTGAACCGCCCGCTCCCCGCTGCGTCGGGCCGGGTGGTGACAGGTCTGCTGGCGTAAGGCCCCGAGTCGGGGTGTCTGCAATCGCCCTCCCCCGCTACACTCGGGTCGATTCCCCGGAGGCTCACCAGCATTCGGCCACCCGGGGAACCGGGATTCACGACAGGATGCTGCGGAATGTGCGGCCCCCCGAAGCCTCGGGAGACAGCCGCCGCGAGGGAAGGAACGCCTCATGGCCATGTTTGGCGCGCGGGTCGACGTCAAAACGTATCTGGACCGGGTTCACCAGGAAATCGACCGCCTGGACCACAACGAGATTGAAGCCCTGGCCGACGCGATTTACCGGCGGTACCTGTCGCGCCGGTTTGTGTACATCATCGGCAACGGCGGCAGTGGAGCGAATGCGTCGCACTTCTGCGAAGACCTCGGCAAGAGCACCGTGCTCGACTTCGAGACGCAGCAGCGGCTGAAGGTACTGAGCCTGACGGACAACACCCCCTATATTCTCGCCTGGGGGAACGACACCAGCTACGACCGGATTTTCTCGGAGCAGCTCAAGAACTTCGGCGAGCCGGGCGACCTGTTGATCGCGATCAGCGGGTCGGGGAACAGCCCGAATATCATCCGGGCGGTGGAGTGGGCCAAGCAGCACGGGATCGAGACGTTTGGCGTGACCGGATTCAGCGGCGGAAAGCTGCGTGAAATCGCCGACCAATGTCTGCACTGTCCCCTGGATGACATGGGGATGGTGGAGTCGCTGCATCTGATCGCCTTCCACTACGTGCTCGATGATGTGCACGGGCGGATCAACGGCTTCAAGAACAAGCCCGTGAAGGCCTGAGGCGGCCCTGCCTGTCCGTCGGAGCGGGTCTTTCTCTGCACGCGTTTCCGGCGGTCGGGTCCCGATCGCCGGAAGCGGGTCGAGCCTTGGTCCCGGCGGGTCGTACCGATGTCACCGCGTGCGTTTCAGGCGGGACTGCACGCCGTTGGGCAGATCCTGCAGAGACAGTCTCGCTCTGGAGAGTTGCCGCAGAATGCGGTCTTCCAGAGGGGTGTCGATGTCGGTACCGGGGTCGGGATCGGGAAACGTGCCGTAGAGGTCAGCCCGCCAATCGGCCAGAGCCTGCCGGGCCAGAGTGGCCGGAACGCCGTCGAGCAGCGTGGTCACTTGCCGCTGCAGTTGCTGGCGGGTGGCATCGCGGCCGCTGAACACCTGAAGGATCTCATTCAGGAGGCGGTCGACTTCGGAATCCTCCGACGCAGTCAGGACGGGACGCCGCTCGCGGGGGACCAGCGGTGTCTCGAGCGGAGCAGCCCCCTGGCGTTTGGGAACGGGTACAGCCCCCCGGGGGGACGGCGCGAGTGGCTCGTCGCGCACGTCGGCCCGCGGTTCCGCCGTCTGGGGGAAGGCACCGCGAATCGCCTCTGAGATCTGATTCCTGAGCTGTCCGACGAAGGATCCGGTGAGGTCATTCCACAACGCGTCCGCCGGGCCTTTCTGTACGGTCGAGGGCGCTGTGTTGCCGTCTTCGGAGGGGCTTTCGGACGCGGCCAGGCTGTTGGGTTCCGGATCCTGCCCGGCATCGGCTTCGAGGGCCTCTTCGGCGTCGTTGTCGGGCGCGGTCGGGGCCCCGTCTTCTTCATCATCACGGGGATCGAGATCGAAGGGGAGTCCGAGGGGATTGGCAGATTTGCCCTGCTGTTCTTCCTCGATGGCGATCTCGATCAGTTCTCCCCCGATCTTGCGGAAATGGGGAGCCAGCCAGCCATCGAGTTCCCGCGGCAGAATGCCATCCAGCTTGTACAGCAGATAACCGGCGAGTCGCCCGCCTGGACGCCGGAGGACCTGTTCCCGGGCTGTCGCCGAGAGTGTGACCACAAAAAAGGTCATGATCAGGCAGAGGGTCGCTCCTTTTAGGAAACCCATCACCGCCCCCAGGTGGCGGTCGAATTCCTGGAAGCGGAGTGTTTCCAGCAGTCCCCGGACAGTCCGTGCGGCGACGAAACTTCCCAGGGAGAACACGAGATAGATTGCCAGCATGGCAACGTAGCGGTTGAGCGGCGGATCGAGTTTGATCAACGGAGCCACGCTGATCGACAGCGGCGCAGCGAACAGAAAACAGAGGAGGATCGCGGCGATTCCCGCCAGTTGCCAGGTGACCCCCCGGGCAGCCCCCCGCCAGGTATGGAACAGCAGAATCAACAGCAGCAGGGCGTCGTAATACATGGGGCTCTTCCGAAAGGACGCCAGGACCAATCCGTGGCGGTGGGAGTATATGTCGTGGTTCGCTGGTGCGAGAAGATGATTTGAGGCGTTCCTGGCCGACATCCGTCAGGCCCGTTCCTGCCATTCTTTTGCCAGGCCAGCGGGACGTCACTGGCGGAAACCGGTCCCGAATCTGACGATCCGGGGAGCCAGACTCTTACCCCGGCACGACTGTGGATTAGAATACAGACGGCAGGTCGCGAGACCTGGCCCGTGTCGGTTCCCGACGCGGCGAATGCCGTGAGTTGACCCTGGAAAACGAGTCTGCGACATGCCTCTGTTCGAGTACCGCTGCGAAACCTGCAGTCAGGAATTTGAGATTCTGGTCCGTGGGGGGGAGCCACCCGCCTGCCCCGAATGTGGCGATGTCCATCTGCAAAAGCTGTTCAGCGAACCGGCCATCGCCCAGGTGGGAGGGATGTCCCACAACCTCCCCATGGCCCCGAGTTGCCCTCCCGGTCCGCTCCCCTGCTCTCCCACCTGTTGCCGCCTCCCGTAACGGAAGCGGCTGGAAAGGCCGGCCATGTTGCAGGTGTCTCGGGCCAACCTCCACGAGATCACACCGGCGTTGGCCTTGCTCTATGGTCGCTGGCCGGCTGTGGAACGGGATCGTCTGGTGCGGGAGGCGTTGCAGTCAGCCGCCCGGCAGGCTCTCGACCTGAAGCATTTGTTGATTGTTCGCTCCCCTTCTTCCGACGGCGTGCGGGGTGCCGCTTTGGGAATCGAGCGGCCGGGGCGTGAAGCGGTCGTCTGGCTGCCAGCGGTGGCCGAGGGGGAATCGTTCGACGGTGTGGCGGGACTCTTGCTGACCGCCTTGTCGGAGCGTCTGGACCAGGCGGGCGTGGTCTGCTCGGTGGTGTTCGTGGAACCCAGTCTGCGCACCGAGCGTTCGATGCTGACATTTGCCGGTTATCCCAGCCTCGCCGACCTGTGTCTGATGCAGGCCAACGTCGCGCCGCCGAGTGCCTCCCGTCTGCGTCTGACAGAATCGCTCGAGGCCATTCCCTGGAATGAAACACTGTCGGGAGAGTTTGCCGCGGTCATTGAGCAGACCCAGCAAGAGGCCCATGATTGTCCGGAAGTCGGAGCGTACCGGACCGGCCAGGATGTCCTTGCCTCTCACGGGGCCAACGCATCCCCCCAGCCCGATCTCTGGCACCTGTACCGTGCCACGGGATCGAACGAGCCCGTGGCCGTTCTGCTGCTGGGAGAGTCGAGCGGTCCCGATGAACTCGAAATCCAGTATTTGGGTGTCGTTCCCGCTGCCCGTCGTCGGGGAGTGGCGCGGCGGTTGCTTGCCGAGGCGCGGGGAATTGCCGGGCTGCGGGGAAAGACCCGGCTGCACGTGGCGGTGGAGAGCCGCAACCAACCGGCCCGGGCCCTGTATGAGGCTGATGGGTTTCACGAGTTCCGGCGCTACGCCATCCACCTGCGTCTGAACCCCCATGCAGCACCGGTTGCATCCTGACGACACCATCGCCGCCCTCGCGTCGGCTCCCGGCTCCGCCCCACGGGGAATTGTGCGCATCAGCGGCCGCGGAACGGGACAACTGCTGGCCGACTGGTTCCGCGGCTCCTCCAACCCGCCCACAGTCCACCCCGCTGCAGCCGACGCGTCTCCTCCGCCGGGGGTTCTGCCGTGGCGGACGGAAGGAAGCGTGACGTTGGCCGGTTTCTGGTCTCCCTGTCCAGTCGCCCTCCACTACTGGCCCGGTCCCCGCAGTTACACGGGCGAGTGTCTCGCCGAATTGCATACCGTGGGATCGCCCCCCCTGCTGGAAGCCCTGCTGGGCGAGGTTTTTCGACGGGGGGCACGTCCGGCGGAGCCGGGGGAATTCACCCTGCGGGCCTTTCTGGCGGGACGGATCGACCTGGTACAGGCCGAAGCGGTGCTGGGGGTGATTGACGCCCAGGGGGAGGACGAACTGCGAACGGCCCTGGGACAACTTGCCGGCGGGCTGTCTGGGGGACTGGCCGCCCTGCGGAGCGATCTGCTCGACCTGCTGGCCGATCTCGAAGCAGGACTCGATTTCGCCGATGAACCGATTGAATTCGTGGCCCACAACGAACTGGCCCGACGGCTGCGGCTGGCGGTGGGAACACTGACACCGCTGCGGCGTCAACTGGGAGAACGAGCGCGCAGCGACGCTCGCTGGCGGGTGGTGTTGACCGGTCCGCCGAACGCCGGCAAGAGCACGCTCTTCAACGCTCTGGTGGGGCGGTTCGCCGCGGTGGTCTCGGCGGAACCGGGAACGACGCGTGACTTTCTGGCGGCCGAACTGGATCTGGGCGGAGTGCCCATTGTGCTCATTGATACGGCGGGGGCCGAGTCTCCGCGGAATGCGATCGAACAGGCGGCGCAGGCCCAACGGGTTGACCAACTCTCGCAGGCCGACTTGATCATCGACTGTTCCCCCTGGGGTGCGACCGGAGAGCCCCGGGACCAGCCCCCAACCCGCGTGTTGGGGATCATGACCAAGAGCGACCTGGCCTCCCCGGAAGACCACGCCCGGGCAGGATCAAGGCTGCCTGTGTCGGTTCACGATGGCCTGTCGCTTGGACGGCTGAGGGAGGCGGTGGCGAGTCGATTGACAGGATGTGGTGCGGGCGGCCGGCAGTTTGTTGGATCGACGGCGATCCGGGTCCGGGAAAGCCTCGAGCTGGCCGACGCCGCCCTGCAGCGGGCGGTCGCCCTGGCGGAAGCCGAGCGCGACGAAGACCTGTTGGCCCTCGAGCTGCGGGAGGCGCTGCAGGAACTGGGCAGAATTACCGGGGCGGTCTACACTGATGACATCTTGGACCGTATTTTCAGCCGGTTTTGCATCGGCAAGTAGATCCGGTCGAGACCGTCAACAGCCGGGATGAAACGAGAGCGACATGGGGACGTGGCAGGAGGTTGAGATCGGCGGCAAACGGGCCGAGTGGTTCGAACCAACTCGGCCGTCGCCCCACCGGTTCACCGTGTTGTTTCTGCACGGGCATGGAGAACTGACGCTGCGTGACAACCCGGTGTATTCCACCGAACTGGAGCGTCATGGACTGGCCTGCCTCTGCCCTGCGGGTCGCCGCAGCTGGTGGGGAGACCGGGTGTGCACCGAGTTCGACCCGGTTCAATCGCCGAGGAAATTCCTGCTCGACGAGGTGCTGCCGTGGCTGAAGGAGCACCGCCAGACGGAACCGCCAGCCATTGCCCTGCTGGGAGTCAGCATGGGAGGTCAAGGGGGGCTGAAGCTGGCGTATCTCGCCCCCCAGCAGTTCCCCGTGGTGGCGGCCCTGGCGCCCGCGATTGATTTCCACCGTTGGTACGGTCAGGGGTATCCGCTCGATGATCTGTATGAATCGGCCGAGGAAGCGCGGCAGGACACGGCGACCGTGTTGATTCATCCGCTCAATTGGCCCCGTCACCAGATGTTGCTGTGCGATCCCACCGACACCGAGTGGTTCGAAGGAGTCGAGCGGCTGGCCAGCAAGCTGAGTTCCAGCGGCATCCCCTTTGAAAAAGATTTCGATACCCGGGCGGGAGGGCATACCTGGGACTATTTCAATCATCAGGGACCGGCGGTGGTCCAGTTCCTCGCCGAGCGGCTGGAGAAAGAGCGTCTGCGGCTCCCCACCCCCACAACGCCCCTCTTTCGCACCGTGGCTCCGGGGTCGGATGTTCCCGGGTCGGATGCCGGCCAGTGACCCCACGGGAAACAGCCCGGTCTTGGCAGTACCATTTCCCGAGACTGCCTGTGGGCTGGCTCGCGTGGGCTGGATGCGACTACCGAGCCCCTTATTGGAAGGGGATCGGGGTAAATCCGATGATGATGAACGCGAGGGTCAGCCAGCCCAACAGGCTGCGGAACCACCCGAGGGGAACCGAGTCATCGCTGGTCGGAGGATGTTCCGGGCCCATCCGCCACAACAGCACCAGCATCAGTGTCCACGAATAGAGGCGTTTGTCGTAGTACGCCCCTCCGAGGATGACGGCCAACACCGCTCCCAGGAACACCAGCCGGGAGATTTGGGGAGCCCACCGCGGCACAAGGCAGTACAGGATGTGCCCTCCATCGAGCTGTCCGATGGGGAGCAGGTTGAGTGCGGTGATGAAGAATCCCACCCAGCCCGCGAACAACTGGGGATTGACGGTCAGACTGCGGGTTTCCGGCTGGGGACCACGAATCCAGTCCGACATCCAGTCGAGCAGCAGCGGCGTGCCGAAACTCGCTCCGCGGGCGGCCGGGTCGATGTCGGTGATGTACGAGTGCTGGATCCCCCAGAGACACAGTGGAATTGCCACGAGCATCCCCGCGATGGGACCACTGATGGCAATGTCGAACATCTGCCGCCGGTCGGCCGAGTTGTCTCGCTGCAGAATCACCGCCCCCATGGTCCCGAAGGGACTGATGGGCATGGGAATGAAGAGGGGCAGACTGGCCGCGATGCGGTAACGCACCGATTGCAGGTAGTGCCCGAATTCATGCGCCAGCAGAACTGCCATCACCGAGAGACAGTACTCGAGGCCACCGCGGTGGGGATCTTCCCGCATTTCCCAGCCCAGCGGAGTCGGCACAGTCAGACGGTATGCCGCAAAAGTTTCCCGTCCCAGAAGATACGTTGAGTAGCACGTCGCCACAAACAGCACGGCCGGCATCAGGAGGCTGGAGCGTCGCGGCGGCAAGCGAGGCAGCCCCGTCTCATCAGAGCGGCCGGACAAAGACTCGCCGCTGGATTCACCGAGATTCAGACCGTCCGAGGAATTCGATTCTCCGGGGAGGGAATCGCGGGGCCGGAGTGCAGAGGAGGAGTGGTTGGCAGCTGGATGGGACATGGATGGGCCCAACGCCACGAAGACGGAACGGGCGTCGTATTGAAAGGGAGGGAAGGACCAACCGGACTTTGGCGGAATGGAAATCCCAAGGGGTGACTGGTAGAACCGAGTCGCGGTGGAACCGCCTGCAGGTGGAAACGCCGGGGGAGCGCAAGGAGCGATCGTGGTCTGGCACTCCTCCAGCGGGTCTTGGTCATTCGTCGGAACCAGTGCATCATTGTAAGCAGCAGGAGCAGAAAATGTTGGGACTCTTCGGCGGGAAGGACTGGAATGTCGTGGGGATCATTTTTGAACGCCCCGACCTGTACCGGGTGAACGGGAATCGCGGGAAAGGAGGCGAGGCCAAGACCATCCGGGATGCGGTCAAAAACCACGCACGAACCATTTTCTGGGCGGTATTTGACCAAAAAGGGGCCCTTATCGAAGGGGCCACCGGTCAAGGTGCGGCCAATGTGCCCGCCCCGGTTGTCCAAAAACTGACGCGCGAAATGGCCACGCTCGCCACAGTGCGCGAAGTGCTGGCAGTCCTCGAAAAGGGGAAGGAAGCCAAGGTGGCCAAATCCCTCGCGTGGACCGGTTACCCCCCCAAACCCGAGCACCGGGCCTGACATCCATCCGGTCCCCCGGAGCCAGGCCTTCTCCGGTCAGCCTGAACGAATCGTTCCTGCCAGCCCCCCCATCGGGTCACCGCAATGCTCACACGTGCCTGGCTGCTGTCCTCGATGTTGGTACTGGTGACTGGCTCGGGAGACGGTTGGGCTCAGTCGCCTGGAGAGACATCTCCCGGCGAAACACGGCTGCAAAACTATCTGCGGGCCGAAACGAACCGTCTGGCAGACCAGTGCCTGGCTGGAATCAAGACCCTCGACGACTGGACCAGCCGACGGGACGAACTGCGACGGCAACTTCGCGAGATGCTGGGACTCGACCCCGAACCAGCCCGCACCCCGCTCGCACCCCACATCACCGGGACGCTCGAACAGCCTGACTTCACAGTCGAAAAACTGTACTTCCAATCGCGGCCGGGACTCTACGTCACCGGCAACCTGTACCTGCCCAAAGGTCAGTCCACTCCGGCCCCGGCAATTCTTTACGTCTGCGGGCATTCGAAACAGAAGGAAGGGAACACCAGCTTTGGGAACAAAACCGGGTACCAGCACCACGGGGCGTGGTACGCCCGGCACGGCTATGTCTGCCTCACGATTGACACCATTCAGCTGGGAGAGATCGAAGGAGTGCATCATGGCACGCACAATCTCAACCAATGGTGGTGGAATGCCCGGGGTTACACTCCTGCCGGTGTCGAGGCCTGGAATGGCATCCGGGCGATCGACTATCTGCAGACCCGGCCGGAAGTCGATCCCCAGCGGATCGGTGTGACGGGGCGGTCGGGTGGGGGTGCGTATTCGTGGTGGATTGCGGCTCTCGACGACCGGGTCCAGGCGGCGGTTCCGGTGGCGGGAATCACTGATCTGGAAAATCATGTGATCGACGGTGTGGTCGATGGTCACTGCGACTGCATGTTCCCCGTGAATACCTACCGCTGGGATTTCGCCCAAATCGCCGCGTTGGTGGCCCCGCGTCCCTTGCTGATTTCCAACACCGACAAAGACACCATCTTCCCGCTCGAAGGTGTGGTGCGGGTCCACGAGAAGGTCCGCCGCATTTATCGTTTGTATGGGGCCGAAAAGAACCTGGGACTGCAGATCACCGAGGGCCCCCACCTCGATACCCAAGAACTGCACATCCACTCGTTCCGGTGGTTCCACCGGTTTCTCAAGAATGAACCGGCGACCCTGATTGAGAAAGCGGCAGTCAAATTTTTCCCGCCACCGCAACTGCGGGTGTTCGAGACGCTTCCCCCCGACGAGCTGGTCACGCGGGTGGCCGAGAGCTTTGTCGCTCCGGCGGCACCTCCCCGCCGACCGGCAACACCCGCCGCATGGGAGTCGGATCGAAACCAGTTTCTTCAAGGGCTGCGCGACAAGGTCTTCCGTGGCTGGCCCAGCCCGGAGGGCTTGAACTCCTCCCCAGGCGGGAAGCTGCTGTTCGAGGGGGAAGCCGAAGGCATTCGGCTGCGGATTCTGGAATTCGACAGTCAGTCGCAGGTTCCGCTGCGGCTGTACCTGGCCAGCCGACCGGGACTCGCCGCAGCGGATCTCGACCTGACCGTACTGCACATTGTCGATGACGCCGGTTGGAACGAACTGGTGGCAGGGCTGCGGACGGCGTTTCCGGCCCCCTTTGCCGGGGAACCCACGAACGACACTCCCGCCACCCGGCTCGCCGGCATTCAAAAGTCGCTCGCCGAATCACGGCGCGGCCTGGCCTGGCTGGCTCCGCGGGGGCTGGGTCCCGACCGTTGGCCCGGAGATGCCGTGCGGCAGGTTGGAATCCGGCGGCGCTTCCAACTGTTGGGCCAGACGGTGGATGGGATGAGGGTGTGGGATATCCGTCGGGGAATCCAGGAACTGCAATCGGTGGCGGGACTCAAATCGAAACCGCTGTGGCTGCAGGCAGAGGGACACCAGTCGGGACTGGCGCTGTATGCCTCTTTGTTTGAAACAGGAATCTCACGGCTGGAATTGACGAACCTGCCCGCATCGCATCGCGCCGGACCAGACCTGCTGAATGTGTTGCGTGTGGGAGATCTTCCCATGGCTCTGGCGGCGGCTGCCGAACGGAGCCGGATTGTTCTGCGAAACCCGGATCCCACCCTGGTGGAGTTCGCGCAACAGGTCCAGCAGGGACTGCGCTGGCCCGACGGGCAATTGCAGTTGGTCACCCCCTGAGTTGTTTCGCCGGGGAATTGTTTCGCCGGGGAATTGTTCGCCGGGAAGTCTCCGGACCAGGTCGAGGGGCCACGAACACCTCGCCGGTGCTGTCGGCACCCATTTTCTGGGGGCCGCACCTGTCGGTCCCCATCAGACGTTTCGCCACCATCCAGCGATTCGTCGGCCCAAGATCATGCGATGCCAGCGCAGGCGACTCTCGAGCGACGGGTGCTGGCACAGATGGTGCATCTGCTGGCTCACCTGCTGGGCCACCTGATCTCCCTCGATTCCCTGAATCGGGGGGAGTCCCGTGGCCTGGCTCAACCAGGCCAGCGACTCGGAAGAAAACCGGTCAAGGTCTTTTTCATCGCGGACGCATTCTCCTTCGTCATGTTTCCGGGGATCCTCCCACAGATCCTTCCCCAGCCGCCGTTCCAGCACCGGACGTTGGTCGCACCAATCGGCGAGGAACGGTTGCACCATTCGGGAATGAAACCGGATCGACGCCCCTTTCAGTTCCGCCAGGCGCCGAAAGAGAATTTCGTTGCGAATGACGGCGGACAGGCCGACACCGTAGCCTCCACCCCATCGGCGATAGGCATACAGGAGCTTGAGCGCGGGGAAACTGAGACCTTCATTGCTGCGCCGCACCTGATGGGCCGACAGGGAAATGCCAGTCCGGGAACAGAAATCCAGCACGGCACACCCCTGCGGAAAACTGGCGGGGTCAAACGCGTAGGCGACCACACGATCGGCTCCGAAGATTTCATCGAGCACGGCCAGTCGGGCCGGATAGTCCAGCAGGTGGTGGCGTGGCTCGGGGAGCACTTCGAACACGGCATCGTGTTGCTTGACCCTCTCTTGAAACGCACTTTCCAACCACGACTTCCACGGCCTCAGGGCCACAACCACCTGCACCGGGAATCCCTGCTGGCTGAAAAAGTCGTGGATGCGTTGCAATTCGGCCGCGCGCATCATCCAGCAGATCTCCGCCGAGACGATGACCGTCTGTTGTCGGCGGCGCGCCTGTTCAAGGGCCTCGGCAAGTCTGCGCCGGATTGAGTCCTTGAGTGTGGCCGACGCCTGTGCGGAGAGTCCAATCTTGCGGTTGTAATGAGCCTGTTCGGGATCATCTCCGAACAGGGTTTCCATCCAGCGATTGGCGGTCACCTCGCCAAAACTGAGGTATTGGAAACCGGGTTCCCGCAGACCGAAATACAGAGACTCCTGGATCGACGAGGTTCCCGTCTTGGGCATTCCCAGATGCAGCACGCAGCGATTCATCCGTCGACTTTCCCAGAACGTTCACCAAACCCCCCGTCCCCAGCGGGTCGGAAGTGACGACCCCGCCGGCGGGCCCCGGGACAGTTCCGGCTCATTCTCACCTGACCCACCTTCAACTCACGCTTTCGCTGGAACATCCCGGAAACAGCGAACGGTCCAGATCGGAGGTGCAGCCTCTCCGGGACACCTTCAGAGCGCGGCCGCTGACGATCCAGCCCTTGATCTTGACCAGCCCCTGGGGGACCTGTCCAGCAAACTGTCTGCTGGGGGACCGGGTCAGTCAGGACGGCGCGCCACTCTTCCCATCTCCGGGTGGAGACCCCCACAGAAGAATCACCGGCCGAGGATCGCAAGTGCGTCAAAAGTCCGCAGCAATCGGTTCCGAGGGTGACCGATCCGCTTCTGTCGTTCCGGGAATGAGGATTATTCCCCCTTGGCAACACGGCTGCGGGGGTTCACGCGGTTGCATCTGGTCAGAGGGCATGGTGAAATCCCATCTTGATCTGGGGCGTCAAGGATTGATCCTGCGGGGAGTCATCCTCTCTTCAGCGGACATCGCTCCTGCCTGTGGGACGAGGGTCAGCGGAATCCATCGGCGACTTGTCGACCACGCAGCACTGTCGGCCGAACGGAGTCGGTTCGATGAAGTCGGCAAGACGGCAAGACGTCGTCACTCACAAACACTCCGCCCCGCGCGGGCAGTCCAGCGGGTCCAGTTTCCCAGCCGAACAGAAACCGATTGTCGCTCCGCTGTCTGCTGCATGCGGGGATCCCCAAAACAGGTTCCTCCTCCATCCAGAAATCACTTTACTTCGGATTGACCCACCCTGGGTTCCGGTACGTGAGCCTGGGAGAAGTGACCGGAGAGCGGATCCTGGCAACCGCATTCTCCTCCACTGCGCACCATATTTCTTCCACCGGAAGCTGGGGCTGAGCCCGGCGGAAGTCGATCAGCAGCGGATGCACCTGCGTCAGGCAATCGAAACACGGATCGGGTTGGCCCGGCGGAAGCAGCAAACACTGATTTTCTCGTCGGAGTGTTTTTGGGCGTTGCCAGCAGAAGATCTGAGGAGTTCCGCAAATTGCTGGAGAGCCCTTGGAAGAGTTGGCTGGAGAGTTGTTTCCAGGAATATGTCAAACTGGGTGGCAGTCGCTTTGAAGTCTCCAATGAGGAATATTCCATTCATACCGATTTTCATCATCATTTGACCAAGTTGGACAGCGTGTTCGGATCGCGCCAGGTGCAGGCAGTTCCCTTCCGTCCGGACCGATTTCCAGGGGGCTGCGTCGTTCACGACTTCTGCAGTCGACTGGAGATACCCCTCGCCGCCAGACAGATTCATCGAGCCAATGAAGGACTCAGTCTTCCCGCCCTGCAATTACTCTACACCTATCGCAAAGTGTGGGGAGGAATGGAACCAGGACTGCAGTCGATCATCCGGAATGAGATTCTGTGCCGACGACTGCTCGAGGTGACAGGTCCCAGATTCCGATTCCATCCCCGCCTCGTGGAACCCGTCTTGTCGCCATTGGCGGCCACAATCCCCTCCCTTGAACAGAGACTGGGGAATGGATTCTGTGAGACCCGCGGCGAGGGGAATCTGGGAGCGTGTCTTGAGAACGAGAACGATCTGCTGGAAATCGGTACCAAGGCACGGGAATGGTTGAGCCAGGCGACGGGGCAGCCGAGGATCCCATCCGGGAGTGAACACCACCTGCCACAGTTGGCCGGGCAGATGCATCATCTGTTTGAGCACCCCTCGTTTTCCAGCCGTCTGCGCTGGCATCGCGATATTTTCACCCGCCGGATCAGGCACTGGCTGCGGGATGTCTGAATTGGGGACCGCCAGACGATTGCTGGTGACCAACCACTCGATTTGCGACCGGTCGACACCATCACCCGATCCGCCGACCGACACCCGTGGCGAATCACAGGGGCCACCCGACGCGCTTTTCCCGGTGGAACACGGGTTTGGTTACCGGGACGAATTGGTATTGGTCGCATTCCTGCGCAGGGTATTCCTCACGGGATCTGGCGGATTGAGTCGCCCACGGCCTGGCTCCGGGCCTTGGTCCGCCCCGAGGGCCTCCCTCTTTTGAATTCCGTACGACTCACGCCCTGAGCCGCCGCATGCAGCGGCTGCGCGACCGAGCGGCCAAGTCGCCGGCCGGGCCGAACGCCAAACTCATTACCGACCATGCGACCGATCCATCGTCCCGCATTCCGAACCAACAGGCTCCCGGACATGACATTGCTCCGGACAGTTTGGTGCGACCGGAACAACGCGGTCCCCGCGGCCATTTTCCAGCAGCGGGGCCCCCCTCGACCTCCGGGAGGTTCGCGGCTGAACCCATGATCTCCGCCGGAGGTCATAATCGACAGAATCGTTATTTTCGGTGCAATCGTTGCAACCAGCACTTCCTTAGTTTTCCCGGCGTTTTCTCGCACTCCAAATCAGTTTCGTGAGGCAAAACTTGACAGTTTATGGAGTTTGCGGCGAAGATCTGAGAGCGGGTTCCGAGACGCATTGTGGCGAATTCCGCCACTGCAATTGGGATTCCATCCAGATGGCTGCTTGAGTTGAGATTCGGTCCCAGGAAAGTCCCTACTCCGAACCTGCGAGTGCGATTCGACTCTGTTCAGTCCAATTCGGACCCAGTAGATCTTCCTCAGATCGAGCAACTGACAACTTGTGATTGGATTCCAGCAAATCCCACCGCCTGAGACCGCTGCACTACGTCCGCTGAGATCGGATGCACTCATCTCCGATCAGCAGGACTCTGCTGTCTCCTCCATTGAGATGGCCGAGCAGGGCGTTCACAGGCGTCCCGAAAACTCGCCTCCAGACTGGACGGTGGTCATTCCTGCGTACCATGGACGGGCCCTGATTGCCGATTGTCTTCGCTCGGTCGAACGCGCGGTGGAGGGGTTTCGAGCCGAGATTCTGGTTGTGGAAAGTTCGGGCGACGGAACTGTCGAGCTGATTCGGCAGGAGTTTCCGGGAGTCCGTGTTCTTGCTTTGAGTGAACGAGCATCGGCCGGTGCGGCCCGAAATCGCGGCGCTGCGGCAGCGCGAAGCCGAAAGATTGCGTTTGTCGATCAGGACTGCCTCGTTCCTCACGACTGGATCGTCCGTCTCGAGAAACTGCTGTCGCAACCGGGAGTGGGGGCCGCCGGTGGATCGATTCGTTTTCGGAACCCCTCCAATTTCAGCGGCGCGGCAGTCTATTTTCTGGAATTCCTGCGTCATTTTCCTTCAGCGAATTCCGGCGAACGGAACCGGAATTTTCTGATTGGCTGCAACATGGCCTGTCACCGGGACGTTCTGGAGCGGGTTCAGTTTCCCGACCGGACATTGGCCGAAGACGTGCTGTTTTCCGAATCCATCCGACGCGCGGGATTCGATCTGCTCTATGCCCCCCAGATCGAGGTCAGCCACTGGAATCGGGAAGGCTGGTGGGAGTTTCTGCAGTACAACCTGAAAATGGGACGGGCGGCTGCCTACTATCAAATGGTCCTCGACCGTCCCCTGTATCGCCTCGTAAGACAGGTTCCCGCTTTGGCATTGCTGTCTCCCCTGATGACACTCCCCCGGATCGCCATGGGGCTGTGGGGACAATGGACGTATCTGTTGGGTTTCCTCGCCCTGTCTCCCGCCTGTCTGGTGGGGAACGTGTTCTGGAGTGTCGGACTGTGCAGTGAGTTGCGGCAGATCAGCCGCCAACGGAACCAGCAGATCACTGCCAACCTTTCAAAAATCCCGCGGTAGGCGGCTTGATCCCCGGACTTTGCCCGGCAGACTTTGGAGAGCCCAGACGGTGGCCGCCCAATGCGTGTCTTTCCCGCCATGAAACGATGCATCCTACACGTTGGCATGCCGAAGACGGGAACGTCGTCGATTCAGGAATCGTTGTTTTTTGGATTGAATGACCCCCGGTTTCAGTACTTCACCGGGGGTGAAGTGAATACCGCAAGGACCTTGTTGCTGCTTGGTTCCGACGATGATTTACCCCTGCATTTTGATGGAGAGCGTGGTCGCGATACTGCGTTTCTCGCTGCGGAGCGGCAAGCGGCCCAGCAACGACTGGCCCGACACCTCGAGGAGGCACAGCGGTCGGGTCGCGAACTGATTGTCTCGGGAGAAAACTGCTGGCGGATGCCCGAGAATGAACTGCGGAAATTGAAAACACTTCTGGAACAGACCGGCCTGCGGGTTCAGGTCGTCGCCTATGTGCGTCCCTGGAAAGAATGGCTGGAGAGCAATTTCGCCCAGCGGACTCAATTGGTCTGTATGTATCGGTCGAATCAACCTCACCCGTCAATCTTTGGACTCGCCAATCCGGTCCAGATCGATTATTGGAACCGGATCCAGACTTTCGACGGGATCTTTGGTCGTGAGAATGTCCTGTTCCGGAAGTTCCAGCCCGGCAGTTTTCCTGGGGGATGCGTGACCCGCGACTTCTGCCAGCTGACCGGCATCTCTCTGCACGAGTCCCAGATTCGCCGCGCCAATGATTCCATGCGACTCGACGCGGTACGACTGATCTTCGCTTACGGCAAGTTCGCGAATCGGGAAGCCCCGCATGGACGTGTCACCATGTGGCAGCATCGCTGGCTGATGAACAGGCTGATGGCATTGCGTGGGCCCGCCCTGCGGTTTCACTCCTCGGTCGTGGAACCCCTGCTGCAGCCGCTGCTGCCCGACCTCGAACTGATTGAAGAGCGAATCGGAGCGTCGATGCGGGAAGACTGGACGCAGCATGATGCGGGAGATTGCATCCGCACCGAAGACGATCTGTTCCGCTTCTCCGAAGAGAGTCTCGCCTGGCTCGAAGGCGAAACGGGAATCCGTTTGCCGCGTGGACAACCGCTGGAGGAATCGGCCCGTCAGGTGGGCGCGCTGATTCATCGTCTGCGGCACACATTCCCGGGCTTCCGGATCCTCTCGCAAAGTGCGCTGAATGCCACCCACCGTTTCTGGATTCGCAGGACACGCAGCCGCTAAGCGTTCGCTCCCATACGGCTCTCGAGGAGACGCCGATACTCCCGACGCACCAGGTCCGCCTGACCATTCAGGTCGGGCAGAGAGGGAAGATTTTTCCGGAACTGCTGGAGCAGCTCCGGATGATCAATGACGACCTGCAATTGCCGCCGCAGATCGGCGGCATCTCCGATCTGGAACTGCAGTCCCTCCACCCCATGTCGGACCAATTCGGCCATTCCCCCCACGTTGGCCGTGATCACAGGACATCCCGCTCCAAATGCCTCCTGAATCGTAAACGGGGAATTCTCAAACCAGACACTCGGAACCACGACCACATCGATCGTCGACAGGATGTCTTCGAGTTGGTCATTGCGATACGGACCGTGGAACATGATTCCCGGAGGAGCCTGCTGCTGAACACGTTCCCAGAGGCTCTCGGTGATGGGGCTGCCAAACGCCGAGCCATGGACGTGCAACATCGCGCGATCTCCCAACCCCTCAAAGGCCCGAACCAGCAATTCCAGCCCTTTTTGGGAGTGAAATGCACCAATGAATCCAAATCGGACCTTTCGATTGGGTGATGGCTTGTGGTTCCCTGGAGTCATCTTCCGGATGCCATAGCGGATGAACCGAATCTTCTCTTCGGGAAGCCCGCAGGAGATGAATTTTTGTCGCAAAAACTCGCTGGGACCAATGAAGAGATCGACATCCTGAATGATGCGTTTGGTATGTGTCTGGAAGAAGTCGCGTTTGCGCGCGATGTTGGACGTGGCGGGCTCGCCATAGATCCAACCGGGAACATGCAACATGGCCTGCAACAGACCGCGGACGAGAGGATTGGCCTGCTGGGCGGCGAACTTCCTCCACCGCGACAGCGAGGGAACCAGGTGACGCAGCCAAGGACGGCTCCCTCCCGCCGTCCGCAGGTTTTCCGGACAACAATCCTGAAAGAAATCGGGCTGGCACTTTCCGCACAGTTGGCCATCCGTCCGCAAAAGGAGGTGATTGGGACAAATCAGGCCGTAATCATGCAGTGTGTAGACGACCCTGGCCCCCTGGTGGCGGGCCAGAGTCGGGAGATCATCGCCGAGGCTGAGGTAGTTGTGAAAATGCACGATCTCGGGGCGCCACTCCGCGAGCACCCTCTGAAACTGCTCGACCAGAAACGGGTTTGACCAGTCCGCCAGTCGGGAGTAGTGCCCCCCATCAATACAGTGAAAGACGGGAAATCCATCGGGAGCCGATCGTTCCAGCCGGTGGGGACGACGATTCTTCACGTCGGAGATATGAAAGACTGCCACGTCATCGGTCTTCGCGAGGCTGGTCGACAACTGCAGACAATGCAGTTCCGACCCCTGGCGCGAAAACGGAGGATATTGGTGATTGAGCTGAAGAATGCGCATAAGGACGTCTTCTCCACAGTCCCGTGGAGCAACTGGAATCAAAACCAGCCAGACCTTGGCCGAGAACGGTCCTGCTGAGGCAAGACCGGTCACAAGCACTGCCGAATGTTCTTCCATCGGCTGCGCGAACTCAAGACTCACGATTCGATCTGAATCGTTCGGCACAAGAATCCGTTCGACACTGTCGTTTATAGAGATTCTCCGGTTCCCTCAAGGGGTGCTGGCCCAACCCAGTGGTTCGTCACCCCCAGATTTCGACGAGGGAGCTTTCCCCAGGCATCAAAGACTTCCTCAAGCCGCGGCCCTGGCCGCCAATCGGAGCCACCAGCCAGGAGTCGAACCGCCGTTCCAGATCATATTGCCCCGTTTGCGAAGGTTCCGTAGTCTACTTGGCAGCCTGAGTTCCATCCCCCAGATCCAACCGGGATTTCCTGACTGTGACGCTCGCCACCGCCAACTCATGTTTTCCCGTGTTGGCCACCGCCTGGCCCTGGTGGGGTTATCCCCTGGCCCTGGTGGGGGGACTGTTGGCCCTGATCGTGTTGATTGTGACCAGTTTCCTGCTCGCGCCCCGATGGTCGAGCCGCTGGCTTGCGTGGTTGCTCAGCCGACTGCTCTATCGCATCCGTGTGCATGGTCTGGAAAACATCCCGCGCGAGGGAGGAGCGCTGCTGGTCTGTAATCACGTGACCTGGGTGGATGGAATCCTGCTCATCAGCACCATCCCCCGCCACGTCCGGATGATCATCTACGCCGACTACGCCCGGGGCAAACTGTTGGGATGGCTGATGACCCAGATGGGGGTCATTCCCATCAAGACCAGTGAGGGCCCCAAATCAATCGTTCGCGCCCTGCAATCGGCCCGGGAGGCGATCGATGGGGGCGAACTGGTCTGCATCTTCGCCGAGGGACAGCTCACCCGGCTCGGACAACTGCTGCCGTTTCAGCGGGGGTTGATGAAGATCATCGACGGTTCAGACCATCCGGTCATTCCGGTCTATCTCGATGGACTGTGGGGCAGCATCTTCAGTTTCTTTCAGGGGAAATACTTCTGGAAACGCCCGCAAAAGTGGCCCTATCCCATTGGGATCTCCTTCGGCCAGCCATTGCGGAATCCCGAGACGGTGCACGAGGTGCAACAGGCTGTTGCCGCGCTGGGCGTGCAATCGCTCGAGCTGCGCAAGAACGTTGATCTGACATTGCCCCGACGATTTCTGCGGGCCTGTCGCAAGGCGCGCAGCCGACTCAAGCTGGCCGATTCGTCCAATCAGGAAGTGACGGGGATGCAGTTGCTGCTGAGGACTCTCATCTTCCGCCGGCTGCTGGCGACCCGCCTGCTCAAGCCCAACGAACGCTTCGTGGGAGTGCTGCTGCCCCCCTCGGTTGGCGGAGCGGTCGTGAATGCCGCCCTCGCGCTGCTGGGCCGGGTCTCGGTGAACCTCAACTACACCGCCTCCCGCCAGATGCTCGAGTCGTGCCTCGAACAGGGTTCGATCCAGCGTGTCCTCACCAGCCGGCTGTTTGTCACCAAGCTCAAGCTCGAACTTCCGGTCGAGATGGTCTACCTCGAAGACCTGCGGCCCCAGATCACGCTGCTCGACAAGGTCGTCGCGGGAATTCAGGCCTATGCCACCCCGGCGTTTGTTCTGGATCGGCTGTTCGGTCTCCACAAGATCCAGGCCGATGACCTGCTGACGGTGATCTTCACCTCCGGCTCCACCGGCGAGCCGAAGGGAGTGATGCTGACCCAGCACAACATCGGCACGAATGTCGATGCCGTGGGACAGTTGATCCAGATCAAAAAGACCGACACGGTGGTGGGGATTCTCCCCTTCTTTCATTCTTTCGGCTACATGGCCACCATGTGGATGCCGCTGGTGCTCGAAGCGGGAGCGGTCTATCACTACAACCCCCTCGACGCCAAGATCGTTGGGGATTTGTGCATGAAATACCGGGGGACCATTCTGATGGCGACCCCGACTTTCCTGCGGACCTACATCAAGCGCTGCGACAGGGAGCAGCTGGAATCGCTCGACATCGTGGTGGTCGGTGCCGAGAAGATGCCCCTCGACCTGGCGGGGGCATTTGAGGAGAAGTTTGGGGTGCGGCCCATCGAAGGGTATGGGGCCACCGAGACCTCGCCTGTCGCAGCCGTCAACATTCCCGACCACCGCTCGCCGGTCGTGACGCAGGTCGGGACGAAAGAAGGGACGGTTGGGCGGCCGATTCCCGGCTCGATTGTGCGGGTGATCGATCAGGAGACGGGAGACGTGCTGGGACTCGACCAGCCAGGCCTGCTGCAGATCAAGGGCCCCCACATCATGAAGGGCTACCTGCACAAGACCGATCTGACGTCCAAGGTGCTGCAGGATGGCTGGTACTCAACCGGAGATGTGGCGAAGGTCGATGCGGATGGTTTCATCACCATCACCGACCGGGCGAGCCGGTTCTCGAAGATCGCCGGCGAAATGGTCCCGCACATCCGGGTGGAAGAGGTGCTGCGGTCATTGCTGATCCATGCCCCCGGTGAAGAACAGGAACTCAAGCTCGTGGTGACCGCCGTCCCGGATGAACGGAAAGGGGAACGGCTGGTGGTGGTCCACAAGCCACTGGGACAGCCGCTCGATGAGTTGTACGCCCAATTGACAAAAGCGGAACTCCCCAACCTTTGGCTCCCCGGCCGGGACAGCTTCCTGGAAGTCACCGAGATTCCCATTCTGGGGACCGGCAAAGTGGACCTGCGGGGAGTGAAACAGTTGGCGCTGGACAAATACGGAAACCGGTGAGTCCCGTCGCGAACGACACTCATCGAGCCCTGGCACGTTCTCGATGACATCGCTCGAAACTCACATTCCAGACAGTCTCACATTGCGCAAGTACCGGTACATCATCCCACCCGTTCTGCCAGAGACGATTCAATTCCGCATGCAACGATTCGTCGTCAGCGGTCTGGTGTTTATTCTCTGCAGCTGTCATTCGCCGGGGATCCGCGGCATCTTCACACCACTCCCCCCGCGTTCCGGGATCGCCCGACTGGAACTGAACGAGTTTCAGGACGACGGTACCTGGCGCATGTTGGCCGAGACCACCCAAGGGGCTCACATCGACCGCTTTCTGGAAACCGTGAGGAACATCCAGGGGGTCTGGCATCCCGAAGGAATTCATTTCGGGACCAGCCACCAGATTGTGGTCGAAGATTCCCCTCAGAAAGTGATTGCGGTCTACTGCTTCGACACCAACCGCATTGCCGCAAAACGTGGATGGCAGGCTGATCACCACGGAACTGCGCAGCACCGCCAACGATCACATCGCGCTGCTGGCGGTTTTCGGCCGCTTACCCCCGCAGTGGCGTGAGGGGGACGAGGATCGCCCGGGATCGACCCGGTCCCAAATGGCCGAACCATAAAGGAAATCAAACCGCAATGGGACAACACCCAGGCGGAGCGGAATTGACATTGGTTCGATGTGCCTCAATGCGCTTACGGCAGGCACGCAGACCATTGTCTTCTTGCATCTCGAACAGCAGCGTACGCTCCAGCCCTGAACCGATCATTCCGCAAATGGCGACGGGAAAACCCCGGGCGGGATTCGAAGGGACAATTCTGGGAACTCATCCCCAACTCTCCGCCGTCCAATTCCCGCGCCGCATCGATTGGGCAATCCTCTTAATCTGAGCCTCCTCCGGCCAGGTCAGCCTGCAGCGCCGCTGACCTGGCAAGGGAATCAACTCATTCAGAGCTCTACCGGTTGAACAAAAACGCCGGGCTGTTCATCAAAGCCCACATCAGATCCTGGGCCCCTTCGATCCGTTCCACCCCCACGAGATAGCCCACCCCCTGGTTCAGTTCCTCCTCTGTGGGAGGACGATTCAGAACCGAGAGGTAGATCTCACGGACCAGTGCCTGATTGTCGACCTTGGCGTCCCGCAGCCGGGAGATCAGCCCCTGGGGATGGATGATCGCCTCCGAAACCGTCGGGCCATTGATGAGGTTCAGAGTCTGCGACAGGCTGACGTCAGCCGCCCGTTCGCACTCGCACGGGATCTCGCGCGCCGGCCGGCCGAACATGTCGAGGAACCCGATCTGGATGTTGGGATCGGGCAACTGCGTCGCCCGGAAACCGGGTGGGACACCCGGGATCGAGACCGGGCTCCCCGCCGCCGTCATGATGGCGTCGAACAGCTGCTCGGCGGTCAGCCGCCGGGGGAGGAAGTGCGAGAAGTTCTCGGTGTCATCCTCATTCCAGCGGTTGGCGGCATGGCTGCGCTGGTAGGTGGCCGAGCGGGCAATCGTCCGCAACAGGTGCTTCGTGTCGAACCCCTTCGCGACAAAGTCATCGGTCAGGGCCTTGAGCAGTTCGGCATTGGACGGCGGATTGCTGCTGCGGATGTCATCAACCGGGTCAATAATTCCGCGTCCCAGCAGATAGCTCCAGTACCGGTTCACCAGGCTGGTCGCGAAGTACGGATTGTCCCTGGAGGTGAGCCACTGGGCCAACTGCTCGCGCAGGTCGGCATGGCTGTCGACTCCGCCGGCACTTGCGTGTTCGTAAGGAAACTTCGCCGGGACCGCCTGATTGCTGCGGGGATTGACCACCGCCTGCGGAGCCCGCAGGGGATAGATCACCTCGTCGCCGGGAACATCCCCCGGCTTCCGCCCGACGCCCGAGAAATACGCCGCCAACTGGTAATACTGCCCCTGGGTCCACCGCTCGAACGGATGGTCGTGGCACTTGTTGCAGCTGAAGCGGGTTCCCAGAAAGACCTGGGTGAAGTTCTCCATCACGGCGGCCGGTTCGCGCGAAATGCGGTAGTAATTGGCCGCCGGGTTCTGGAACGTGCTGCCGTTGGCGGTCAGCAGTTCCGACACCCACTCGTTGTAGGGGCGATTCCCGGCGATCGCGCTGCGGATCCAGTTGCGGTAGGCCCAGACCCCCTTTTCGGTGATGAACTTGCGGTTCGAGAGCAGCAGGTCGCTCCACTTGAGGGTCCAGTGGTCAACATATTCAGAACTGTCGAGCAGCTCGTCGATCTTCTCATTCCGCTTCACCTCGGTCGGGCGGGTGTCGGCCAGAAACGCCTTGACCTGTTCCGTCGTGGGGGGCAGTCCCGTCAGGTCAATCGAGACCCGCCGCAGGAACTCGGCGTCGGTGCACAGCTCCGACGGAAGCGTTTTGATCTTTTGCAGCTTCTGGTTGACCAGGGTGTCGATGTAATTGTTCTCGTGGCTTGGCTGCCACTCGAACCCGCTGCGGTCTCCCTGGACGGTGACCTGGTTGACGGCATAGGCCCCTTCATAACGGACCAGGATCGCCGTCTCTCCCCGCCGCAGCGTCTCAACCAGGCCGCTGTTCGTCGAGGTGTTGGTGACCGTGGCCACATTGAAGTTGCTGCTGCTGAAGACCGAATCGCGGGTGACGTCCCGGGTCGTGCCATCGGGGAAATGAGCGATCACCGTCTGCTGCAGCTTGCGCCCTTCCCGATCGATCACGGGATTCTGGGGGAAGACCTCCAGACGGCTGACACGGGTCGCCGTATCGAATTGACACCCTTCGGCAATCCACTGCTCCAGCAGCTTGTAGTAGCGAGAATCTTCCGAGAACAGGAAGCCGCCGACATGCGGCACACCCTGGGTAGGCTTCAGCAGCATCAGGCTCTGGCTGGGGACCGACCGGTTGAAGCGACGGCCCACCAGATCGTCGACGAGGGCGAGATAATCGAACTCGGCATCGTAGCCGCGCAGCGAGAGTTTGAAACCCGCCTTGCCATCCTGGGCTCCATGACAGGTCCCCTGGTTACAGCCCACCTTGCTGAGGGCCGGCTGGACCTCGCGGATGAAGCTGACCGGGCTGGACTGGGCGTCTTTCACGACAACCGGCAGAGCGCCCTGCCGGCCACCGGCCGAGATCAGCAGCCGGGCCTCGCCCGCCTGCCGGGGGGCAACATACCCATCGGGCTGCAGCTCAATCGCCGCCCCTTCGACCTGGAGCTGCGCTTCCGACGTGAGATCGATCAGCTCGCCGCTGGCGGTTTGACCGGCAACCAGCACCCGTCGGGTGTCGCGGATGCCAGTCAGCTCCAGTTTTTCAGGAAAGAATTTCAATCCGGTGATTTCCGGCCGGGCCGGGGCGTCGGCCGCCCCCACCGCCGTGACCCACAGGCTGCCCCACAACGCCACTTGCCACGCAACGACACAGCGCATCGCAAACCTCACCACAGAACGAGCACGGTCCAGAAGTTTTGAAGCCTCACCCAGGCCCCAGGCCCGGGGAGAAAGTGGTCATTTGCCAGCGACAGCCGGGGTGACCTCGACAGGAATCAGTTCCTTCTCGAGAGCCCCTGTCTCCGCGTTGTAGATCCGCACCTTGCCGTCGAAGCCCCCCGTGGCGACATGCTTCCCATCCGGAGCGAACACCACCGAGAAGATCCCCCGGGTCGAGCCGGGCAGTTCATGCAGCAACTTGCCATCCTCGGTGCTGTAGATCCGTGCCTGACCCGACAGGCCGCTGCTGGATCCCGCCACGAACTTCGAACCGTCGGCATTGAAATCGACCGCGAAGATCCGCCCCACCATTCCCTGGTATCCGCGAATCCGGTTGAAGTCGTCGCCAATCTGCCGGGCCTGCGTGCGGATCATCTTGTAGAGCTTGGGCTCGCCATCGGCTCCACCGCAGAGCAGTTCGTCTTTCGCCGGATGGCGCGCGAGGGCCTGCAGTCCCCCTTTGAGAGCCCCGGGGGTGATGCTGGTGATGTTGTCGACGAACTGTCCGGTCTCGACGATCGACAACTTCATCGAGCGATCACGGCTGACCGTGATCATGTGCTTGCCGTCGACCGAGAACGCGGTGTTGATCACATAATCGGCGTGGGCATCGAACTTCAGCAATTGCTGCGCATCGGCCACCCGCAGAATGCGGGCGCTGTTGTCGGCCCCTCCGCACGCGAAGAGGGTGCCATCGGGACTGAAACGCCCGCCGAACAGAGTGTCGACCCCCAGGGTGGCCGACCGCTCCAGCTTCTTCTCGGCAACGTTCCAGAACTGCACCTCACCAAAAAGCGAGGGATTTCCGCCAGTGGCCGCCAGCAGCTTGCCATCGGGAGAAAACTGCAGCGAGGTGATCGACTGCGATCGCCCCACCAACCGCCCGACCAGCCCGGAACCATCTGCCTTGTGCAGCAGGATTTCACGGAAGCCCGAGACCGCCAGATATTGCCCATCGGGCGACCACGCCAGGGCCGAGATCAACGGCGGGCTGGTGTAGACCGGAGGCCTTTCAGCCGAAATGGTGTCTTCTACCGAAGCGGGAGTGTCATTTTTGGCTCCCTCGGCAATCCAGCGCTTCAGCAGGGCCACCTGCTCGGGGGTCAGAGGGGGAGCGTTCGGGGGCATCGAGGGAGGTTCCCCGGTGACAACCTCAATCAGCAGGCTTTCTTCCGGCTTGCCCGGGGTCCACAAAGCCCCCTGCTCTCCCCCCTTCTGGGCCACGTCATAACTGGTCAGCAGCAGTTTCCCGCTGGCTTTCGCCGGTTGATGACATCCACTGCAGGTCCGCTGCAGCATGGGGCGAACCTGGCGATAAAAACTGACCGGGACCGGGGCCTCGGCGGGTTTTTCATCGGCGGCCAGAGCCTGCCCAAGGCCACTCAGCCAGATTGCCGTGGTGCACAACACACCACAGATCGTCAGCTTTCCCCACTCCAGACAACTCGCCATGCGGTCTCTCCTCGACTGGTCGCCGTGCACGAGTCGCGCCCTCTGCGCTGGCCCGGCAAGACGACCTTCAAATCAAAGTCGACGCATGTATCATAGCCCAGCCGGGGGCGAGAGGTAAAGCAGGTGGCAGCGGTTCCTGGCGGTGGGTTGCCGGATCCGCCGGAGCGGCCACCAGGTGAGGGGCCGTGGTTCAGTCAGAGTTTGAACCGGCGGACGGCAGGCTGGCCGCCGCCGTCACCCGCTCGAGGAACCGGGCGACCGCGGCTCTCAGCAGTGGTGCGTGTGAGACGGCGAGTCCATTGTGGCCCGCATCGGGAAACGGGATCCACTCCCTGACAATCTTGTTGTGCGAGCGGGTGGGGGCCGCCGCGAACAGTCGTTGACCCATCTCACAGGGGACCACCTCGTCGGCGGTTCCATGCAGAGACAACAACGGACAGGTGACCCGGGGAATGCGTTCGAGGGAGGGATACCACCCCTCGGGAATGAACCACCGCAACCACCGCCGATAGCTCCGGGCCGCCTCGGTCATCGAGGTGAAGGCCGAGCGCAGGATGAGCCCCCCCGGCGGGGTCTGCCGATCGCTCAAATCGGCGGCCAACTGCACGGCCAGCGCGCCTCCGAGCGACTCGCCATAGAGCACGGTGTGGGCCGGCGACCAACCGGGCAAGGTTTGGGAGAAATTCCAGATGGCCCGGGCGTCACGGGCGAGCCCTGGTTCACTCGGCTGGCCGGAATTGTCTCCGTAGCCGCGATAGTCGACCAACAGCACCTCGGCCCCCGCGTCGATCAACTGCGAAATCTCCAGCAGCCGATAGCCCCGATGTCCTCCTCGTCCCGGGAAATAGATCAGTCCCGCCGGAAACCGCTGCCGCTCCACGGGAGCAAACTCGACCCGGGGGGCCCCCACGCAGTGCCAGCCGCGCAACGTGAGTCCATCGGCCGTTGTGACCTGCACAGGCCGGATCCGTTGCGGATCGAGCCCCCAAGATTCCGGGCCGAGCGTGCGCCGGCGCACGGGGTGATAGACCATCCCCCGCACCACGGGCCACGTTTCCAGCATCCGAAACACAGGCAGGCTACAGCCGTTTGGAGAGAGACTCGCCCAACCGCGCGAGCGCGGGGCTGATGTCCTTGGGATCAAGATGCACGTTGAGCAGGCTGAACCGGTCGCTGTTGGCGAGGGCGGCGTTGAGGGCCTTGTCGAGGTCTCCCTCGGTGCGCACCTCAAACCCCCAGCCCCCGCCCAACAGGTCGGGGAGCCGGTGGTACTGCCAGTTCAGGATGTCGTTGAACTCGCCATCCATCAGGAACCGTTCGGTGGTGTAGCCCTTGTTGTTGAGCACGACGACGATGGGGTTGAAGTTGTGCCGGACCGCCGTCGAGAGTTCAAGACAGGTCATCTGGAACGCTCCATCCCCCACCAGCACAATCGGCCGCATTTCGGGATTGGCGAACTGCACTCCCACGGCGGCGGGAATGGCGAACCCCATCGAGGTGTAATAGGCCGGGCTGATGAACTCGGTATCCCGATTGATCGACAATTCGGCCGCGCCAAACAGGCAGTCCCCCACATCGGCCACCACCGCCAGCCCCTGGGTGAGCATCTGGTTGATCCGCTCGAACATGCGGGCGGTGGTGATTCTGGCATCGGGATTGAGAATGAACTTCGGCTCCTTCCGGCGGCAATCGGCCGGAATCCGCCGTTTCGGAGGGGACAGATCGGCCTTGAGCAGACCGCGAATGAAGTCTCCCAACTGCACGTTCTGGTAATGGTGGTGCCGGATCTGCAGGGACTCGCTGGTCGCCAGAATGCGCTTCGAGAAATCGAGCTTGGCCGTGTAGATGCCCAGGTCGATGTCGGTCATGAATGTGCCCATCAACAGCAGACAGTCGCTCTCCTCGACAAACCGGCGGATCGGTTCCCGGCACATCGCCCCCTCGTAGATCCCGATGTACAGCGGGTGCTTCTCGCTGACGACCGATTTGCCCAGCAAGGTGGCGCACATCGGAAGTTGGTGCTTCTCGGCAAACGCCACCAGTTCGTCGTCGAGCCCAAACCGGTGCATCTCCACCCCGGCGACCAGAATCGGTTTCCGGGAGGCGTTGATCATCGCCGACGCCTCGGCCAGCGCTTCGGCGAGTGCCGCCTTGTCGCTCACGACCTTTTCCACGAAGGGAGTCGGAGGAACGGTCCCCCGGCTCTGCACCCGGTCGCGGGGGAGTTCAAGATAGACTGGTCGCTTGTAGCGGACGCAGGCGGCGAGACATCGGTCAATCTCGCGATAGGCGGTGAGGGGATCGTCCAGCGAGGCGGCCGCCACCGTGATCTTCTCGAAGACCTCGCGCTGGGTGTTGAAGTCCCGCACGCGATGGTGCAGCAGGGGATCGCTGGCCCGCTCGGCCATCCCCGGGGCGCCACTGATGACCACCACGGGAGACTTCTCGGCATAGGCTCCCGCGACCGAATTGCAGGTGCTGAGCCCGCCCACACTGAAGGTCACGCAGACAGCGCCCAGACCATGCACCCGGGCGTAGCCATCGGCGGCATAGCCGGCGTTGTCTTCCCGGGTGCAGCCCACCACCTGGATGGGACTCGCACACAACTCGGCATAGAACTGCAGAATGAAATCGCCCGGGATCCCGAACACATGCTTCAACCCGTAATCCTGCAGTCGCTGGATCAGGTATTCACCAATCGTCGGACAGACCTCGGCCTGCGTCGAAGACCGGCGCACAGGAGATTTCCGGGGTGGCATGCTGCTGTTCCTCGGCAGGTAGGGAAAGTCGGCAGGGTGAACAAAGGATTATTGTTTTTTGAGAAAGAACTTCAAGGGGCGAACACGAACTCCCGCAGGACTTTGAGGTTTGTCGGGAAATCCCATTTTTGGGGATGACTTTTGCCCCCCCCTCGTGTAAAAATTCGCGGATGCGTTGTTGGCGTCCGGTCCGGGGATCGGCACGTCATCACGACGGGTGTCTGTTCGAACTTCTCAATCGCAGGGAAGTTCAGAGTCTTTCCGGTGTTCGTCTAGGAGTTCTCCATGAAGCGTACCACCTCGGTTCTCTCGTTGGTTGCCGCGAGTTTCCTGCTGTCGGGTCTGGCGATGGCCGCCGTGAAGCTGGACGGCCTGAAGTGCCCGATCTCGGGCAAGGATGTCAAGGAAGAGCACGCTGTCGACTTCGGCGGCGGCAAGGTGTACCTCTGCTGCGGCGGCTGCCCCGACGCGTTCAAGAAGGACACCGCCAAGTTCACCGCCAAGGGCAACCACCAGCTGCTGGCCACCGGCCAGGCCAAGCAGGCCAAGTGCCCGCTGTCGGGTGGCGATCTGAACAAGGAAACCGAAATCACCATTCACGGTGCCAAGGTCCAGTTCTGCTGCAACAACTGCAAGGGCAAGGCCGAGAAGGCCAAGGGTGACGAGCAGGTCAACCTCGTCTTCGGTGCCGACGCCTGGAAGAAGGGTGGCTTCAAGGTCGGCAAGTAGTCCGATCCCGGGGCGTTGGTTGTGACCAGGGCCCCGTCTGCCGAGTTGTGGAATCAAGCCGCGGTGCTCTCCTTCGGGATGCGTACCGCGGCTTGTTGTTTTCTTTGGCTCGAGCAGTCTTGCGCTGGCGGTGGCCGGGAGACACCACTGCCGCGGTGCCCGCCCGAAGCCTGAGGCCTGGCGTCACTGACGCGAGGCCGAGCGGGCCGCGAAGAGCTCGAGCCATTCCTTGAGCAGGGCGTCCGCAATCGTGGCGGGGGGCATCAGCTCGGCGGGAATCTGACCCCAGAAGAAACCCAGTAGACCGACCCCTGCTCCCTCACAGTGGTCGACGAAACCGGCAAACTCGGCTCCTGTCGCTTTCAGAGGGAAGGTCTCTTCGATCAGCACCGGCTTCCCCACACTCTGAAACTGCCGCAGGGTCTCGCGGGCCGCATCGGGCTTCCCCCGTTCGGGATACAGGTGCACCGCCAGAAAATCGAGCCGCGAGCAGGCCTCCGCGGGAATGAATCCCGAAGTCAGACCAGGGCGATCCAGACTCCAGTCGACGAGTCCCACGGTCACCAGATGCTGCCGGTCAATCGAGCGAATCCCGGCCACCAGGGTGTCGATCCAGTCCCGGGCGACGTCGGACCGCTTGCGCCCCGCGGGGTCGAGCGACACGAACTGCACAAAGTGCTTCCCGCCGAACGGGGGGCCCAGCCAGTCTCCCGCGGTCCGGGGCCCTCCCGAGACGACCGGTTCATTCATCAGGTCATAGCAGAAGATGGCGGGGCTGCGGTGCACCCGCTCGACAATCGCCCGCCAAAAGTCCCCCTGGGCCTGCCAGCGCTCCGGCTCGGCCAGCGCGTCGTACCAGGGAGGGACATCCGCCTTGTGGTAACACCCCAGGCCAGTCAGGTCGAGATACAGCCGTTCGCGCTCAGCCAGTTCGACCAGACGCTGCAATCGGTCAAGTTCCCGCTGGCTGACCTCTCCCGCCCGGGGGCAAAAACGGCCGAACTGCAGATGCACGCGCACCAGATTGGCCCCCAGGTGACGCATGCGCGCGAAGTCGCGCTCGACCAGCGGCCATTCGTCGTGCCAGTAGTCTTCCAACAAACGGCCTTGAGTGTCGTGGTCGTAGTTGAAACCCCAGGGGTGGAATGTGCGTTTCGAATCAGCCCCCTCGAATCGCCGCCGGTCGGCCGATACCACGAGCGGTTCCAGCCGCTCGGCGGCCGGGGCGGCCCGCCTGCCCCACAGCGTTGCCAGTGCGGCTGCCAATCCCTGCAGGCAGTCTCGTCGCGTTCGGAGGAATGGCACAGTGAGTTCGCTCCACTTCGTCATGTCGGGACCCCACCCGTCGCCCCGAGACTGCCGGGAGAGGTCGCGCGGCCGCCGGCTGGATCATCCCCCGGCGGAACCGTGGGCGGTGTCGGCCAGACGCATTCCCGCAGGGCCAACGGCAAACCGACCAGCAGCCAGCAGCCAGCCACAAAGGCACAGGCCAGCTTCAATAGCGACACAGCCGTCAACAGGCGCAGTGAGCCGCCGGTCAGCTCGGCGCCAGGGAGAGCCATCCGATACAGACAGAGATTCTCGAGCAGATCAAAGGGCATCGCCAGCAGCGCCAGACGGGCCCCCTGGTGGAAGCAGCGAGCACAGCATTGGCCCGACCGACGGCGACAACGGGTCACCCACATCAGCATCGACCACAACACCACCGGGTACAGCAGCAGATTCAGTCCATCCACCAGCAGCCCCTGCCGCAGGACCTCCCGCTCGGAATCCTTCCAGTCGACAATCGGCCGGTAATACGGAGCCAGCAACGGCAACCCCAGTTTCAGCCAGTCGGTCGGCATCTGGCTCTCGAGCGACCGCAGGTAACCCATCAGCAGCATCCAGACGGCGAACCCCACCAGCGCCCAGGGATTCAGACCGCACCAACGTCCCGTCGGCTGCGGCGAGCCCTGTGGGACGGAAGATCCCGACGGTGCTCGGCGATCGGCGAACTCAGAGGACACGCCAACACCCTCCCACAAACAACAGCGCCGCTCCCAGCGCGAGCTGCAGCCAGCTCATTCCACGCATTCCTCGCTGCCACCCGGACGTGCTCCACGCATGAGGGGTGCGCCGCAGTCGGCGCCCGGTGAGACACCGCAGCACCAACAGGGGGTGGAACGCGAACAGACGGGTCATCAATCCCACCGCGCCGAAGGCCACTCCGGTCAGGCACAGAGTCGTTGCGTTGCCGGAGCTCATGCCCCCGTCCTCACCCGCGGATGCTGCAGTTCGTTCCAGAGTGCGGCGAACCAGAGCTGGGCCGCCCGACGTTGTCCCACCCCGGTGAAATGTCGGCGCGTCCCCACCCCACCACGGGTCTCCCCCGTCAGCAGATCGGTATTGGGGCCCCGGGCAAAACCAGGCTCCTCCCACAGCATCTCGATCGCCCGGCGGATTCGGCCTTCCCCCGCCGGGTCGTTGTAAACCGTGGGATGCATGGTCGACTGGGCCAGCAGCCAGGGAGCGTCATTCCCCGTGGCCCGGGCGAAGCCCCCGCGCAGGTTCTGCAACCGTTCGATGTAGGTGGCTGTCGGGGTCTTCTCGATGACGTCCGACTCTCCCTGCTGCCACAACACGGCCCGAAAATCTCCCGCACCGCGGGCTCCCTTCAGCAGCCGGTCATACAGTTGTTCGCCGGGCTGCCACTGGCGAATCGCAGTCCCCCCCACCGCCACATTCACAAACCCGATGGGCGCCTGCAGCAGCGGCACGAGCAAATCTCCCAACGGAGGCCAGATGGTGCCGCCAGCGCCGGCCCTCGGCTGCGGATCGTGGGCGACCTGCCAGTTTCCCGTCTCGAAATCGAGCGCCGTCACCCGGCCCGCCGGCTCGGTCACCTTGAGCAACTCGTCGTTGGCCCCCTCGGCATACGACTGGCCAGCCACGACGAAGACCTCGCCCACTCCGACCGGTTCGACGGCCCCCGCCACAACGGTGCGCTTCGCCAGCACACCCCGCAATTCAAGCCGGTACCACCCACCAGCCTCGATCCGCAGCCGCGCGTGCCAGCCCGCTCCGCGCCGGGTTGCCTCCAGATCAATCCACTCGGTCGAGACGCCAGACGCTCCCTCCAGACAGACGATGCGTGACTGCCAGACGGGCGTTTCATCGACGCTGGCGGTCCAGGCCAATTCCACGTCGGCCCCGCCCCGGCGCGGTCCCCCTTCGGCATGGTCGTGAGCCTGCCGGGGATCGAAGCCCCGTCGCTGAAACACCCGGTACGGAACCGGGGCCGTCAGTTGGGCTTCGCCCACGGCGGGCGGGGCCGCACAGTCATCTTCCGAGGCTGCACAGTGGCCCGCCGGGAAACCGGCCAACCCCAGGGTGACGGCCGTCTGCTGCAGGAATTCACGACGATCGACACTCATCGAAACTGTCTCCTGGGGACTGGCTGCAGGGCTGCGACCTCCTCCCGTCGAACTCAGCTCAACTGGGCCAGGGCGGCCTGGAGTTCGCGTCGCAGCGTCCCGGCATCCTCCAGACCAACCGACAGCCGCACGAGACCATCGGTAATTCCACATTCGGCCCGCTCCTGGGCTGTCAGAAACTTGTGCGACGTCCCCGCCGGATACGACACAGTCGTGCGGGCATCGGCCAGTGTGGGGGAGAAGGGAATGGTTTCGCCGAGGGCCCGGAAAAGTCTGGCGACTGCCGGTTGGCCACCCGGGAGCTCAAACGCCAGCATCCCCCCGAAACCGGCGGGCATGATGCGCTGGGCGATGGCGTGGCTGGCGTGGGTGGGCAAGCCGGGGTAATAGACGCGGGAGACCCCCGGCAGAGTGGCCAGGAAGGGTGCCAGTTCGGCCGCGGTGGCGCAGACGCGCTGCATGCGCAGGGACAGCGTCCGCAAACCCCGCGACGCCAGCCAGCTTTCAAAGGGATTGCTGTTGACCCCGTAAAGGGCTCCCAGGCCCTTGATCTTGCGGATCAGCCCCGACTCTCCCACCATGACCCCCAGCATCACATCGCCATGGCCATTGAGGTATTTGGAGCCGCTGTGAAACACCAGGCGGGCCCCATGTTCGATCGGCCGGACGAGGGAGGGAGTGGCGAAGGTGTTGTCGACCAGCAGGGGCACGTCTCCCAGCACCCCGGCGATCGCCGGCAGGTCGGCCACCTCCATCAGGGGATTGGAGACCGTCTCGACGATGGCGAGCCGGGTCTGTGCGGTGAGGGCCCGGGCAAACGCGGAAGGATCATTGGCATCGACAAACGTGACCCGTACGCCGAAGGAACTGGCGAGGTGATTCAGCATCTGCGCGGTCCGACCGTAGAGCACACGGGCCGCGACGACATGATCTCCCGATTTCACCATGGCCAGCAGTGTCGCCGTCATGGCCCCCATGCCGCTCGCAAAAACCGCCCCAGACGGCCCTCCTTCGAGAGCCGCCACATCGGCGGCCAGAGCATCGTGATTCGGATTGCCGTCCCGTGTGTACACATACCCATACTCCCGGCCAGTGGTCATCCCCTCCAACTGCTCGAGTCCGTCGACATCGAAGGCGGTGGTGAGGAAGACCGGCGGAGTGCTGGGGCGGGTTTGAAACTCGCGGTACCACCCGCCGCGGGCGGCCCGTGTCTCGGGAGATTCAGGCTGATCCACGGCAGTCAATCCTGGGAGGGTGAAAGGAAAGTCCCGGCCATCTTCAAGCTCCCTGCCGGGAAAATTGACGGAGCCAGACCCCGGCGGGTGACGGTGGTGCATGGGGCAGGCAGGAGCGAATCATACCGAGTTGTGATGGACGACGGCCACCAGAGCGAGTGACCCGGGGACGATTCCCGTGACTGCCTCAGGGGGAGGGGCCGGGCGACTTGTTTTGCCGACTGGAATTCGGGAACATTCTCTTCCATGTCGCGAGAATTGATCACGGACCAGCAAGAGTTCGAAGACCTGTGTGCGCACCTGCGTAGCGCGGGCGTGGTGGCATTTGACACCGAGTTTTTGTCGGAATTCACCTACCGGCCGCAACTCTGCCTGCTGCAGTTTGCCACGCCCGACCGGGCGGCCCTCGTCGACCCCTTGTCGGTCGAGGATCTGTCGAGCTGGTGGAAGCTGATGGCTTCCGAAGAGATTCTGACGGTGGTGCATGGGGGGCGGGAGGAAATCCGGTTCTGCCTGCATCATGCCCAGGCCGCACCCGCCCGGTTGTTCGATGTCCAGATTGCCGAGGGTTTGCAGAGCCGCAGTTACCCCTTGAGCTATTCGGCCCTGGTCGCGCGGGTGTTGCGGGTCCCGGTGCATGGGAAGGAAACCCGGACCGATTGGCGGCGGCGTCCGCTGACCGACCGGCAGATCAGTTATGCCCTCGAAGACGTGCAGCATCTGATCGCGATTTACGAGCGCCAGCAGCAGACCCTGGCGGGGCGGGGCCGGTTGGACTGGGCCCAGACCGAAATCAATCGCTACGTCTCCGAACTGGCCCAGGAGCCCTTGCGTGAGAATTGGCGCAAGCTGCCGGGAATTGTGTCGCTGAACCGCCGCGAATTGGCGGTGGCCCGGGAGGTTTGGCACTGGCGCGAGCAGGAAGCGGCGGTCAGCAACAAGCCCTTCCGCCGCATCCTGCGGGATGATCTGATCATCGAGCTGGCGCGTCGCCAGCCGCGCGACGTCGCCGACCTGCTGGCCACCCGGGACATGAACCGGTCCGACTATCGCCGGCTCGCTCCCGCGATGATTGGTGCCATCCAGAAAGGGCTGGCGGTGCGGGAAGAACAACTCCCGGCCACCCGCCGCAACGAGAAGGATCAGGACGAGCAGCTGCTGGCCCAGTTGCTGAACATGGCCCTGGCCAACCGCTGTGCCCAGGAGGAGATTGCCCTGGGACTGGTGGGGACTACCGCCGATCTGCGGCACCTGGTGCGCTGGCACGTCTACAACGATCGTTCGGGCGATCCCCCCCGGCTGACCCAGGGGTGGCGCGCCGAAGTCTGTGGCGACCTGCTGGCCGATGTGCTCGACGGGCGCATCGCACTGCGTGTCAATGATCCCAAAGCCGAATACCCCCTGGTGTTCGAACGTCATCACTCCATTGGAAAGAAGTAAACCCCATCATGGGAATCGGTCTTGACCTGACCGGCGTCGCCCGGGCGCGCCAAGAGACAGACCCCGAAGAATTCTGCCGGGAACTGTGCGAGTGGCTCCCCACGATCACGGGGGAATTCTTCGAGGGAGCGCATGGCCCCGGCTGCGGTCACGACCACGATCATGACAACGGGGAATGCGGTCATGATCACGATCTGGAAACGTCGGCTGACGACGACGATTGCCGGATGGTGCTGGGGACCGTCCAGTGTTTTCCCTCGACCGAGGCCCTCTTCATCGAAACCGGTCCCGGGGGCCTGCTGAGGCTGTCGACCAAGACCTCGATCCTGGGCCCCGGCTATCACCGCTGGCTGTGCGGGATCCTCGGACAACTCGGCGAGGAATTCGACGTCGAATGGAAGCAATTCGATGAAGAAGGGAATGCCGGGGATGAGACCGGGTACTTCTTCTACAAGGACTCGGCCCGGGTCGACCACGAGATGCTGGTCTGGCTGAAGTCGGCCTGCACAGCCCTGCTGCAATATCAGGAGCGGGGTTACGAGGGGCTGGGACTGAGCATGCCGATCAGTCCGCAGTTTCTCGATTTCGGACCTGTCTTGACCGTGTTGGGCCCCCGCTCCACCGAGTGGCTGAAGCAGGTGATCAATGACCCCGAGCGGGGCAAGGAGATCTTCCCCTGGTGGCATGATGAGCCTCTGGCGCTGGTCTTCCGGAACCGGGCGCTGTGCCGGATGTGGGATGCCGTCTGCTGGCGGGCCCCTCTGGACGAACAGGAGGCCGAACTGCTCAGTTCGGTCCACAACGACCTCTGCCAGGCGTACGAACTCGATCCCTCGGTCGCCCTGCCCTGGTTCGAGTGGAACGAGATTGTCGGGTTTCTCGAAGAAGAGCACGAACTCGAAATCGAAGACAACCTCCGGCAAACGCTGAATGAATTCGCGATCGCGCACGAGAACGAGCCCCGCATCGGGTACCGCCGGGGAAACCTCCGGACGCGGGCTTCGGGGGGCTGGTCGGTCGTGGTCCCGGGTTCTTTCCAGGAACTGATCGACGACGAAGGAAACTGGGGCGCTCAGGACGAATTGCGTCAGGTGTGGGTCAGTTCGATTTCGATTGTCGACAAGTTCGATCAGCCGATTCCCGCGGAGGATCTGCTGGCGTCCGATGAACTGATCGAAGACGAGGAAGATCCCTCGACGTACGGCCCCGAGATTCCCTTCGGTCCGCATGATGAGATCATCGGCACGGCCCGCATCCGTCAGGAAACCGATGCCGAGACACCCCACTGGCAACTGAGCGGGAAGTGTGCGGTGGCGGGGGAGATCGCCATCACCACAATCCTCTACCAGAACAAGTCGGATGAGGAGTGGGCCATCGCCACCTGGCGTTCGCTGCAGGTCCAGAAGGAAGACCTCGACGACGACGCCTGAACGCGCCGGGACCGGTTGAAACCCGGCCCCCCCCACATCGGGGTGTGGCCCGGGAGGCTCACGCAGCGCGGCACCAGGCCAGACGCTCCTCTTGAGCAACCCGCCGAACGGGATTGGCCTGAACCGCATGGCGGTCCCTGCCCGCACAGCCGGCGCGATCTCTGCGGATGAGGGTGTGGTTCTTTGGCAGCCGGTTCCTGACCGACACAGCGTGAGCTCCCTTCAAGCCGCCTGATGACGCGCACGCTCGATGGCATGGTGCCGGCGGAAATCAGGCCCTGCGGCAGGTGCGAATTGACGACTCTGCCCACGCCATCGGGGGCTTCCCCTTCCACCTGAGTCAGCCCGGTGGCCGATCGGCACCTGGACGTCGCTGCGCAGCCCGGGGCCAGGTTCGACGTCACGTCGTTCGTGTTGGCCGACGGGGTGGCCTGAGGCCGGGGTGACGGCGTCTCAGCCCGCGCAGGGTTTGCTGCTGGGGTCTGCGTGGCGAACGGCCGATTACCCGTGGCTGAACATCTGGCGGTTTCGTGACGGGACGAAGCGGTTGGCCCGCGGACTGGAGTTTGGCACCACGGGCATTCATCGTCCGCCAGCCGAACTGCTGAAGCCGGGGGGCCAGCGGTTTGGCCGGCCGACCTTCGCGTATCGGGAGCCCGACGAGACGGTCACCCGTGAGTTTTTGATGTTTCTCGTGGAGATTCCCGCAGATTTCGCCGGCGTCGAGTCGGTGGAGGTGACTCCTTCGGGCATTCGCCTGCGGGAGCGACGGGGGGCGCAGGGGCGGGCGGTCGATTTGCGATGGAACGATCGAGCCCCCTCCCTCGGCACACCGGAATCCGGATGGATCCCTCCAAGAGAGGCTTCCTGCACCACCGAACCCTGACCAACACGGGTTTTTCAAAGTTCTTTCCGACCTCCCCGATCATCGGGACAATCTCTTGATTGGGCCTTGGACAGCCAATAACGTCTTGTGTCACAAACACTCTGCCCCAAAAGATGGGTGCTCATCTGAGCACTTCCTGCGGTGGGGTGAGGGACGTGGGGTAAAAGCCGTTGCGCCGTGACCAGGCGCCTGAAGAAGGAGAGACAGCCATGACCCGTCGTGCCGTGCGAAACCGTCTGCAGCGTCCCCAGGTCACCCGCCCGCAGGGCCCGGGGGGAGACGCTCCCCGGGGGCTGGCCGAGTGGGCGTGGTGGCTGCGTCAGGCCGGGGCGGACGCGCTGGGGCGGGTCTCGCTGTCGGAATTGCTGGACCGGCTGGG
>Ga0315899_10000296_pt1 | contig 62159 bp, 49 predicted proteins | sample LakEriMetagenome_2_FD_203518 | JGI IMG/M metagenome (GOLD analysis project Ga0315899, IMG submission 203518) | Freshwater fungal communities from buoy surface, Lake Erie, Ohio, United States - Buoy 4 MA112 | ecosystem: Environmental > Aquatic > Freshwater > Lake | place: USA: Lake Erie, Ohio... | reverse complement strand
AAAAAATTGTCCTGCCAAAACACTCTAAATCGGAAAGTTTTGATACCAGTCCTAGCGTCAGCGAAGACCTCCACGATGTGGATCCTCATTGTTGGATGGACGTTTCGTTATGGATGGAAGTGTCCCGTGTCATTGAAGAAGAATTGATACAATCCGACCAGGCTAACGCTGAGACCTATCGAACTAATGGAAAAGCTCTTCGCGAACGACTTAAGCAACTTGATGAAGACGGTATGGCATGGATCAGAACGATTCCTGAGTCCAAGCGGATACTGGTTTCGACCCATGATGCGTTTCGCTACTTCGGAGAACGTTACGGGATTCAAGTCGAGGGGATCCATGGAATTTCCACCGCCTCTGAGGCAGGCTTAAAGCGTGTTGAGGAATTGGTATCGCTCATTGTGGATAGGCAGATACCTGCTGTTTTTGCAGAATCCAGCACTTCGGACAAATCTGTACGCTCGTTGATGGAGGGAGCAGCGAAACAGAAGGCTACCGTGAAGCTAGGTGGCGAGTTATTCACCGACTCGACCGGTCCGGAGAGCGAGGACACCAGTACTTATGAAGGGATGATGAGGCATAATTTTCGAACGATTACGTATGCGTTGGGCGGGCATGTTGACTAATCCGTGGGTTTTTAGTCTTATTTCAATTACGATGGAAGTGGCATTCGCCAGAATCAATCCCTGGCGTTAGGCTGGTACCTCCCTTAAAAGTCCTACCCAAAAAATCTCAACGAACTTTTACTCGCACCTCAAATAAGCGTATGCCATACAAGACCCATATAGAGAACCCTCGTGTCGTTTTAATAGGCAGCGGGATCATGTCGGCTAATCTTGGAGCCATGCTGAAGAAGCTCGATCCCGAGATGAAGATTCAGTTGTATGAGGTGACTGAGGAACTAGCTCAAGAAAGTTCCAATGCATGGAACAACGCAGGAACGGGACATGCCGGGATCTGTGAGCTCAGCTATACCCCCTTTCAAAGACCTGACGGCACGGTTGATGTAACGAAGGCGATAGAGATATTCGAGCAGTTCGAGATGTCGAAATTGTTTTGGGGTTATGCACTGCAAACGGGGATGATTCAGGGGAGTCGCGAGTTCATCAACCCGGTGCCTCATATCAGCTTTGTAGAAACCGAGAAGCAAGTGAATTATTTGCGAGCGCGTTTTCAAGGCTTGAAGCAACATCATTTTTTTGAGCCGATGACTTTTACGGACGATCCCGACGTCATTAAAAGTTGGGCACCGTTGCTCATCGAGGGTCGAAAGAATGTCCCTGTAGCAGCGACTAAGATGGACCAGGGAACGGACGTCAACTTTGGATCCATTGCGAGAAAGTTAGTGCACTGGCTTTCGGAGCAACCTGGATGTGGAGTGGCCTCGGGTCATCGAGTCATTGGTTTGAAGCGGATTGCCAGTGGCTGGGAGTTAACGGTTCAGGACAAAGATGGATTCCGACGAAAGAACAAAGCTAACTTTGTTTTCATTGGGGCGGGCGGGGGCAGCATTCAACTGTTACAGAAATCGAGCATAGCCGAGAGCAAAGGTTATGGCGGATTTCCGATTGGTGGTCAGTGGCTTGTTTGTGACAAGCCAGAGATCGTCGCTAAGCATCAAGCCAAAGTGTATGGTCAGGCACTCGGTGCAGCCCCCACGATGGCAGTCCCGCATTTGGATACCCGCGTTATCGATGGCAAGAAGTCACTTCTATTTGGTCCGTTTGCAGCGTGGACGACTAAGTTCTTGCATCGGCATGGCAGTTATTGGGATTTACCAGGATCGATGAAGCTCGACAATGTCGGTTCGCTTATCAAGGTCGGGCTCTATAATTTGCCGTTGGTCAAGTATCTCATTCAGCAGGGAACGCAAAGTTTGGCTTCGCGAATCCGGGTGCTACAGGACTTTTATCCCGAGGCCAAGGCAGAAGACTGGCGATTGATCGATGCTGGAATTCGAGTGCAGGCGATCAAGAAGGAGGATGGTCAAGCGGGTATCGTTCACTACGGAACCGAGGTCATCACCGATGCGGACAAGACGATATCGGCGTTGCTCGGAGCATCTCCTGGAGCGTCAGTATCGGTATACGTCATGTTGCAAGTCATCCAAAAATGTTTTGGCGAGTTGCTGGCGAGCGAATCGGGATCGCGAGCAATGAAAGAGATGATTCCTAGCTATGACATAGATCTCAAGTTACCGTCTAATGCCGATTTGTATCGCCAATTGGACGGGCAAGCCGAAAAGAACCTGAATCTACTTTAGGGTTTTCTAGATTTAGCGAATCGATCATGTGTATTGTTTCGGCACTCGTGGCAGCTTAGCGACGAACAGCAATCACCTGCTGTTACCTAGTATTTCTAGTGCCGCAACTTAGAGACGATGTTGATCATAACCCAACGCGTAAGCCAGGGATTTTGCTGGAAGAATCGTCCCTCGCTCACGCTTTTTGAAGTTGCTCTATTTTGGATTTAGGGGCAAAGCCCAGTTCGTTTACCTAGCCAGGCCTGGAAGGCCTGGACAGCGATTCACCAAGATTTTTCAAGGGTCAACGGCCTGACCGTTTGTTGGCTTGCCGAGTTCCGAGCCACCCTAAACAGCCGGACTTTTGGCCCGAAAAACCTGTTACTGCGCAACTTAAAAACTCACGCTGCGGGCTGGGATTTTGGGAATTCTCCTAGGAAGGTTATCTCCAAGTTGTGGCACTAGTTAAACAGTGTTTTTAGTTAACCGTGCCTCCGTAACGCTCCTCAACTAGGGATTGAGGACTCCTCCCGCTTTGAAAAGTTCGACATCCGATGACTTCAAAACCAGAGTCCTATTGTCTAAGAACTTCGGCTCAAAAAGTGAACGATCCAAGGGTTCATTAATCGATCGCCAGTAGACGCTAATTGAGGTGAACTGCGATACCTTGGGAGAAGTGTAGTGCCTTTCGAACAAGACCTCGGTTGGCAGATTGACGCCATTCACTTCAAACCAAGAAACGCTTTCTTCCATAATTACGGAACCAGTTTCCTTAGCCCGCAGATAGTATCGCGTCCTGAGTAGACTATCAGGCTTTATTACTTCCGTAAGAGGGCCGTGCTCAGTGTGGGATGTCAAATGTATCTGTTTTCTAGAACGAGACAGAAATATCTTGTCTTCATCTTCGACGTTAATTCTATTTTCCATTTTTCCACTTGATAAAGCTCCAACTAATTTCGTCACGCCTTCAAATCCCAGATCGTGTGATGACAACTTTGCTGGGAACTGTAACATCCCAACGCAGCGCAAATCGACAAGAGGAATTTCCATTAAGTCGAACACCCTCGAGAAATTCTCCGACTTGATCCCGATTCCCACGTCAAACGCAGGATACTTAACATTGCGAGTAATTTGGCTAGACTTCACTAAAAGATGTTCGCGAGAAAAAAACCGCGAATCTGTTCGGCCCCCGTTATGAGGCTCTCTATCACTCATTTCCTTCTCAATGCGGCTAAGACAGAAAAATTCTTGCTTATCCCAATCCACTGCAAAGCGACACCATGTAGTTTCATCGGGAAACGCAGTACTATCTCCGTTTTCACCGTCTGCAAAAGTCGAAACTTTAATGAGGCAATCATATTGACGCCAAGACTCTGAATTCGCGAATGCCACCTTCCATCGATCGCGAGCGAATTCACGCCCATCCTCACCGGCAACTTCTGCGATGGACAGTAACACGAAAAAAACGACGTAAATTGGACGCACAAAGACACCTCTTTCAACTTTGCCCTATGTTACCAGTTTAAAAAGGACCGCAAAAACCACCGCCGCTCGTCCATAAAACAGATCAAGGAAAAGACATTCGCGAATCAAATTCAGCAATTCCACCTTCCCAACTAACTTGCCATTGCAGATGTGGAATGGAGTCTGCCCCACCTTCTTTCGAAGGTAATGCAAAATCTTCAGGGAGCGAAATATTGACCCGCAATAAACCTTTCGTCATGTGTTTGCTCTCGATGCTTACTACTCTTTTTCCAATTTTCGCAGACGCAACGAGTTCCTCGGATTTGTCGTCGAGTAACTCTTTGTTAACACGGATTATAGCCGTAGCCATCCATCCGCTTTCAACTTTAAAAAACAGCAATCGCTCTGGGTAAATCGAGACGTTAGGCTTCCGAGTGATCGTGCAAAGCAATGAGTCGGTCACCCCTGTTTTATCACACTTCAGGACCAACTCTCCTACCCGCCGAAATTCTCCATCGCTTGGAACGTCAACTTCAAAAGAGTATTTGAAATCCTCTTTGTCTTGAACAAGTTTGCCAGTCACACCATTCAAATCTCCGCGACCCTCGATAAGTACGTCGGATGGCTTTAGAGGCGATGTAATCAAAACGGGCACAGTCACCACAACCTTTGAACTTTCTGGTTGAGCGGATCTTACAACATTCTCAATTCCGAAAGACGAGAGACCGGCAACTTCATATTGAAACACGATGACGAATGTCTCATTTGGCTTCTGGCCCTTGAAAGAGATTGAATTCAATTTCTTGAGCGATTTCGACGTCTTCGGCACTTCAAAAGTGACAGTAGCTACCAATTGTCCCCCGCTTGGGATTTCGGATGCATTGGTCAGCACATTAAGATCGTTGCGACCACTGATGACCTCTGCAATCGCGAAGTCCTTTCCTGATGCATTTTCTATGTTGATGGTCGCACGGACGCTTGCACCAGCAGGCAAGATGCCGAAATCGACCGGTTTAGATGCGTTTGGCGATAGCGATTTGGCCACGTACGAACCTGACACTTCAATTTCGCTACGCGATTGCGTTTCGGAAGTAATTACTGCTTGCGCATTGACATCATTATCTAAGCAAATGCAAGAAAGCAGGATGGCAAATGATAGCCTGATGTAGAAAACCAACTTTGTGTGTATCGATGAGTACAAACGCAGTTTGGAGGGCATTGAAGAGCTTCGATTCACGGTTGGAATCTCCCGGGATGTTTAATTAACCGTGGCCTAAGGATAGGAAACATCAGTGAGATTGTCAAAAAAATTCTCGGCTCAGGGACAAACGCAGTCCCGCATGAAACAACATTCAAGAAGCCGCTTGGACCGTCAGATACCTAAAGGTAGAGATGGGGAGCGATCGATTGCGAGTCGTCGCGCATCGCAGCGACCTTTAGAGTTAATGTAGGCCGTAACAAGTCGCAACGCGACGCAGTTACGGCACAGCACGCCAGGACTAAACGAATTGCCGGATTATAGCTGAGTTAGAGTGATCCCCCTGCCGCAACTTCGCAAAGCCTTGTTGCGGCCTACGATACTTTGGCAGCCGATGTCGCCCCCTGCCGCAACTTCGCAAAGCCTTTTTTGCGGCCTACAAATGCGAAAAACCTTTGCTGTTAGCAGCAAAGGTTTGATTCGCATTTCATTCTAAGGGTAAGCCCGAGAACTAAACGAGTTCTTTCTTAGCACCGATCAGAGTGCGAAGCCGTTCGGCCAAGAGACGTGCGTCAAATGGTTTCTTGAACGTTTCGTTGATACTTGATCGGTCAAAGCTCATCGTGTTGCCGTCATCAGGAAGCAAAGCAATCAAGATGATCTCGGTGAAATCCGAGTTCTTGCGAAGGTTTTGACAGATTTGCAATGCTTCGAGCTTTCCAACGGAAAAGTCGACGATCATGCAATCTGGGTGAAAACTTTCGGCTTGAATGCCTGCCTCGAAACCGCTTGCAGCAACCGAAACCTTGAAGCTCTTCTCCATAGGGAGTTCTCGCTTTAGGTTTTCGATTAGCACCTGATCTTGCGCAACGATCAGGACTTTCGCCATGGCCTCATCTTCCAAGTCTCCCAAGGGCATACCATGCTCTTTGAGGAACTTGATCAGATACTCTCGAGGAATACGTCGGTCTTGTGAACCGGGGATGCGGTATCCCTTGAGACGGCCGGAGTCGAACCACTTGCTAACGGTTCTCGGGGCCACCTTGCAGATCTTCGCGACCTGGCCTGTGGTGAACACCTTCATATTTTTGGTCTCCGTTACCTTCCAATAGTGAGTGAGTCCGCACGGTCGTTATGTCGACCTGTGCTTGACAGTAGTCGCCCTGGTTGAAGAAGACCTTTCGAATGAGTTGAATCATTCGTCGCTCCTCGTCAACAACTGGGTCTGGGCTAAACAATCAGGAACAGCCCTTTGTGTAGTAGAAGGCGAAACTCCGTTTCCTCCTTGCTACGGTCCAAAGTTTTTCTACGAGAGGACGATTAGTTTGCCAATGGAGACGTCCGCGAGCGACCGCACCCCTACGACGGTTCGCTTCCGTTCCGTTTGCAATGTTTACTAACCGTATCATCACCACCCTGAGAGAGGGCATAGAATCAGCGGTGACTGAACGTTCTGGCCGTACACGAAGTAAGTACGAACATACCGACAGCCGCCTCCGTGATGAGGATTCACGGATTGCTGGCACTTTCCCCCCTATTCAGTTCGGCGACTCCCTTTGACTGGAAACGCTCGCTAAAGCTATCCAGCGCAGAAAAGGCCGTTCTGAACCTAGTTTCGATTCAAACGGGGGGATTACTTTAGAAAGAATCCTCGGTTGTGTAAGCATCTTCGAAATCTTCCGAAGTAACTGAGTCAATAGCGACTTTTTCTCCAAATCTTAAATTAATTGGATTATTTTCTGAAGCTCTTTCGAACTGATCTGCATCTCGCTGGCCGTATTCGATAACCTTCGCGAATATCAGATTACGGCATGCTCCTTTTCCCGCGTTGCTTTTGGATTTGCATGAACGCATTACTCAAGACATCGAGAATCGCCAGCTATTTTTGGCCGGGTTACAGGAAAGCGTGGGACGACATGGACCATCAATCTGCCATAGTTGCCATCACATTCGCGTGGATGATGGTTTTCGTAGGGTTCAATGTGTTCTACTGGACCAGTTGGTACCCGCGATGGCTAGTCAACACAGCAACCTTTAGCCTGCTTGCCATCTCGATAGGCCACGGAGCCAAAAGAATTTTGTTTGGTGAATCGCTCGCCGGCTCAGCGATAACGATCGATGCTCTCGAAGAAGCCGAGCGATCGTTTCGGTTGGCTCAAGAAAGCTATTTGCAGGGCTCTTACTTCGAAGCAGAGCAGCAACTGCTTAAGAATTTGGCAATCAACGAAGCGGACATAGAATCCGCGTTGTTGCTGGCTTCGGTTTATCGACGATCCGGGAAGTTTCGCGAGTCATTGGAAACGCTTGCCCAATTGCAGCTAAAGGAAAGATCCAATCGCTGGACGACTGAAATCCTAGTTGAAAAGGAAAAGGTCCTACGGTCAAAACGGCAATCAAGCAGCGTCCCCCCTCCCAAAGGATGACAAAACCGTTACCATCCAAGTATTCGGAGAGAGAATCCTTACCGGTTTTTTTCCTAATCTCCGAAAAATCATACCAATAACGGATTGCTTCTCGGTTTCCTTGAAGGCGACAAGGTTGTTGCACCAGATTTATGAGCCAAGCTTAGCGCAGTTCGTATGTCTGCGAGATAATCTGTCCAAAGGAGCCCAAATGGCTTTCAGAGGATTTTTGCGTCAAGATTTGGAACGCAGTTTGCATCCGTAATTGGGCATTGATAAGGGTTGTGACAACGAGTCGCAAAAATTGGTCGCTGTTTGTTTCGCCTTGTCGCACAAAAGCACCTGTTCTCGAGCGATTACATCGCAACAATATCGGATACGAATGCGTGCAGGACTACAACCCACTAGACACCTCAGAACCGCTGAGTGTTGGTAGTGTCTGCAACGCTTCGCTTAGATGGAATTTAGACCGTTAGAACAAACGCTGACGACCGACTTAGAAAGGTTTAGATATGTACGAACGATTTACTGATCGCGCACGCAAGGTTATGCAACTAGCGAACCAAGAGGCCCAGCGCTTCAATCACGAGTACATCGGCACCGAACACATCCTTTTGGGCTTGGTCAAAGAGGGTAGCGGAGTTGCCGCCAATGTTCTCAAGAACTTAGACGTGGACCTGAGGAAAATACGTCTCGAGGTCGAGAAGCTCGTGCAAAGTGGCCCTGAAATGGTAACCATTGGCAAACTGCCTCAAACCCCCAGAGCCAAAAAGGTTATCGAGTATTCGATGGAAGAGGCTCGCAACCTCAATCACAATTACGTGGGTACTGAACACATTTTGTTGGGCCTCCTTCGTGAACAAGAAGGGGTTGCAGCACAGGTTCTCATGAACCTCGGTATGAAGCTCGATGACGTCAGAGAAGAAGTACTCAATCTGCTCGGACACGGAATGGAAAGTGCCGAGGTAGGGGATCGTGGTGGTCGAGAAGGCACCAGTACATCAGAATCCAACCCATCCGCTAAAGGGGGCAAAAGCAAGACTCCCGCATTGGACAGCTTTGGTCGAGATCTGACAGAATTAGCCCGTCAAGGAAAGCTTGATCCCGTTATCGGAAGAGAACGCGAAATCGAACGTGCGACCCAAGTCCTTTGCCGTCGTACCAAGAATAATCCTGTCCTCCTAGGTGAAGCGGGAGTTGGAAAGACAGCTATTGTAGAAGGCTTCGCTCAGCGAGTTGTTAATGGCGAGGTTCCCGAAATTCTGGCGGACAAGAGAATCGTCGTCCTTGATTTGGCGATGATGGTCGCAGGAACCAAGTACCGCGGCCAGTTTGAAGAACGTATCAAAGCCGTTATGAACGAAGTTCGTCGCGCCAAAAATACAATTCTCTTCATCGACGAATTGCATACGCTCGTCGGTGCCGGTGGTGCCGAAGGAGCTATTGACGCAGCGAATGTTCTCAAGCCAGCCTTGGCTCGTGGTGAGATTCAATGCATCGGCGCGACAACGCTCGATGAGTACCGCAAGTATATCGAGAAAGACAATGCGTTGGCCCGACGATTCCAGGAAATCATGGTCGAGCCGACCGGTACTGAGGAAACGATCCAAATCCTTAAGGGATTGAAAGAGCGATACGAAGAGCATCACCGTGTACAAATTACGGATGATGCGATTGCGGCCGCTGTCGAAATGAGCGAACGATACATCACAGCTCGCTGCTTGCCAGACAAGGCGATTGATGTCATTGACGAAGCTGGTGCTCGAGTGCGTCTCCGCACGATGAGCAAGCCACCTGATTTGAAAGATATTGACGACGAAGTCGAACGACTCAATCGCGAAAAAGAAGATGCGGTCGCGAACCAAGACTTTGAAAAAGCTGCTAGCTTGCGCGATCAAGCCGACAAGCTTCGTCGCAAGAAGGAGCAGATTACGCGTGATTGGCGGGAAAAGAGCCGCGAAACCGACGGCGTCGTAGATGAGGAAGTGATCGCCGAGGTTGTCTCCAAGATGACAGGTATCCCCCTGACCCGACTCACAACGGAGGATTCACTCCGATTAATGAACATGGAAGGCGAGCTCCACAAGCGCGTCGTAAGCCAAGAACAAGCGGTGTCGGCTGTTTCGAAAGCTGTACGTCGAAGCCGTTCGGGCCTCAAAGATCCGAAGCGACCAACCGGCTGCTTTATTTTTGCTGGACCTACCGGGGTCGGTAAAACATTGCTCGCGAAAGCTCTCGCCGAAAGTTTGTTTGGTGATTCTGATGCACTTGTTCATATCGATATGAGTGAGTACATGGAGAAGCACAATGTAAGCCGACTGATCGGTGCACCTCCAGGATACGTTGGCTACGAGGAAGGTGGCCAACTCACGGAGAAGATTCGTCGACGACCTTACGCAGTTGTGTTGCTCGACGAAATCGAGAAAGCACACCCTGATGTATTCAACATGATGCTGCAAGTTATGGAAGAAGGCCGTTTGACCGATAGTTTTGGTCGCAACGTCGACTTCCGCAACACGATCTTGATTCTCACCACCAATGCCGGTGCTGAAGCGATCAAGAACGAATCAGCATTCGGATTCCAAAAGCCTGAGGGGGATGCTTCGTATGACAGCATGAAGGCACGCGTAATGGATCAAATCGAGCGAGTCTTCCGCCCCGAGTTCTTAAACCGGCTCGACGATGTGATCATTTTCCGTCACCTCAACAAAGAGGACCTTAAGAAGGTTATCGACTTTGAAATGGCCAAGGTTATGGAACGACTCAAGGAGCGTGGCTTTAATCTCATCCTGACGGATGAAGCGAAAGAGTTCATTATCAAGCAGGGATCGAACTTGGACTACGGTGCTCGTCCATTGCGAAGAGCGATCGAACAACGAGTTGAAGATCCGTTGTCTGAGGAATTGCTGCGTGGCAGTTTCGAAGGCAAGAACACAATCGTCGTTGATGTATTCAAAGATGATGCTGGCAAGGTGACAAGACTCGATTTCAAGAGCGAATTGAGGGAAGCCAATGCCGAGGGACAACCCGCCGCCGCGGGGGCTTAACGAATCGTAATCCCAACAGCAGAAGATTGGTTCCAGCGAAGAACCGGTCTTAGTATCAAACAATGATTGCTGCGAGGGGAGAGGCCGTGTTTCATTGCAATAGATGTCGAATCTGTTGCGATGCACAGCCTCTCCCCTCGCTCGATTTTGGAAATTCGAAACGGCAAAATTGGGAAGCTGATCTCGCTCACGCTCGACGAAAGATAGAAAAGATGGGTACTTCTGCCCGTCTCCCGTAGTGGTAGTCCCCATACCCTGACAATTGCTATCCCCAATCCATACGACTTTTTTATCTAACTTAATTTACACCCGTGCTGATGCGTTCCATGTCAGCGGCACGCAATTGCGTTTATGCTCCGTTCTCCTCTCGCGTCGAAACCTCCCTTCTCATCCCCAACGTCTGCGTCAGAGTTAGACCAGCTCAAATACGACTTTTTGATTCGCACTGGTGAATTACTCCACAAGTATGGGACCCCGTCTCATCGTCTAGAGCGAGTCATGACCAAGGTTGCACGTACCTTGGGCGTGGAAAGCGTATTTTTATACACACCGACAGCTTTGGTTGCGGCATTTGGGGAAGGGCGAGAAGAGAAGACCTTTATGAGAAGGGTTGACTCTGGTTCCGTTGACGCAGAAAAACTGATTCAGTTCGATGAGATACTGGAACGGCTTGAGGCAGGGGAGATAGACATTGCTTCTGCATCTGATGAGATGGAAATAGCGGCCGCTGCGAAACCGCTTTATTCCACGCTGTCGACCGCGTTGGTTTGCGGAATTGGCTGTGCGTGCGTCGCTGTCTTTTTTCGGGGTGGATGGGAAGAGGTCCTGACTGCAGGACTTATCGGACTATGCATAGCAGGAATTGACATAGCACAATCGAAGCTGGGTTGGGAAGCCGGATTGGTGTTTCCCGTATCTGGTTTCTTTGCAGGAATTGTATCGCTAGGAATTAGTCATTTTGTTCACCCGATCGACGATCGACTCGTCACCTTGGCCTCGTTGATTATTTTGCTGCCAGGATTTTCTTTAACCATGGCACTCACCGAACTTGCAGTGGGCCATTTATCAGCAGGGGTCGCGAGATTGGCTGGCGCATCCGTCACACTGGTGACATTGTTTCTGGGGGTTGCGATCTCGTGGAGAATTGCAGGGGAATGGAGAAGCGAAACACCTGTGGTTGAACCGATTAATCAACTAGTCCATTGGATCGCACTATCGATAGCACCCGCGGCGTTCGCAATTCTATTCCGTGTCCGATTGTCACTTTGGCCAGTTGTGTTTGCCATCAGTTTGAGCGGATACTTTACAGCGACACTGTTTGGCGCCCAGTATGGGGTTGAAGTTGGCTCGTTCCTCGGCGCACTGGTAGTTGGTTCTGGGAGTAATTTGTTTGCCAGGCTTCGAGATCGACCAGCGTTGGTACCGTTGGCTCCCGGGATGATTTTGCTGGTTCCCGGATCCCTTGGGTACAGATCACTTTCCGCTTTACTAAATCGCCAAACGGTTGAAGGGATCGAGTTTGCGTTTGGAATGGTAGTCGTCGCCATTTCGCTCGTAGGCGGGCTTCTAGCATCCTCGGCACTCGTACCCCCCAAACGTATTTTATAATTACGAACGTGATCTCGTTCCTTCAATTTGACAACTGAAGAACGACCTCGAGCAATGAACAGGATCCAATTTACTGTACTAGTACTTTTCTCTCAGGGGTTTACCAAAGTACTGTTGGAACTCACCTTCGCTAAACTTTTGGTTGAACGCTTCTGCAATTTTCCTCACTAAATCGGTGTAGGTAGTGTCATTCGAAGGGATACTCAAATACAAGTGCTTGCTTAAGCTCAAGTGTTTGTCTTCTTCGCGGAAGTTGATATCGAGCTTGATCCCCTCTTGTTCTAGAGTAATAGTTCGTCCTGCGTAGATCTTAGTTTCATCGTGTACAATTGACGATTTAGACCAATTGAGCCGACTTAATACGAAGTCCAAAAAGGGCGGAAGCATTCCCGGCTCGACAGGATAGAGGACGTAATAATTGTCTTGGCTATTGTACTTTCCAAGCCACGGGTAGGATTGTCCATGATTCTTAAGCTTGAGTTCATGGCGGCCCGCACCAGTTTCAATCCATTGAAAACGGCTCATAAGCCAAGCATGATCGACATCAGCGAAACTCACAAGTCGAGTCTCATTGTCGTCATAAGGGACCTTGTACGCCGCATTTGACTTAAAGTCATACACCACCATAGCGTGTTTAAAGTACTCAGTTTCGTCATGGTTCCAGGTCTGAAATTCACCATGGAATACGATTTGAGACTGATCGGGTGACAAGCCGATAGCTCCTTTCTCTTGTGGAGAAGGAAAACTGTAATTCTCGAACGAGCGCCCGTTCTCACTAAAGCTCCATGATTCACCGGTTTCAACGTCTAAAACCTTGAGTCCATAAACTAGTAACAACCGACCGCCTTCTAGAACTTCGATTTCTGTCATGTCATCGAGGTTGTTTGCCATGCAAATCGTATGGACCTTGCCTGGCTGACCGTTATGGCTATCTAGAAATTGAAGAGTCGCAAAATCGGAGTACTGCTTGTGCACCGACGTTACCAAAGGCTTGCCATCCTTTATCTTGACCATGAATAAGCTCTGACTGCCAGCGATCAGTGTTGGCTCGCTTACTCCCTTTACTTCGTATACCTTCCACAGAAATGGTAGCCCAGTGTTTGTCTCAAGAGTGTCTGGGGGAGCAATCGGTTTATCATCGAACCAGATCGAATAGGCGATCGAGGTTGAATCCACCAAGCCGTAGTTAATATTCCACGTCTTGCCCGTTACCGCGTCTGCTCGAATTGTGAATGGTCCAATATTAAATCTCACTGTTTGTTTGATGACTCGAAAATAGTTATAGGTCAACAGCGTTACGATGCCGACAACTACCAGCAATCCAACCACCACGACAACAATCGGCTTCATTTATTGCTTAATACGGGAAGAGAGAGCTAGTTCTAAACGAGCGAACCTAACTCTGATGAGTCGGTAAAGATCTGGATGGGGACGGGCAGTTTGTAGCGTTTTTGGAGCGTCGAGAGTCGATCATTGTCCAAGGGGTTAGCTTCGATTTGTCGGATACAAATTCGAAGAATTTGGTCTGGATGTCTAGCAGCGATCTTTGAATAGATCTCTGGATCCCGTTCGCCGCTGTCACCGATCAATACAAATGATCGATTGGGCATTCGCTTGATCAGGTTGCGAATCACGCCCCCTTTTCCTTTTTTTCGAAATCGCCATCGCTTGAGAATTTCATCTCTCAATCGAAACCACTTTAGATGGATGCTTCCCAAAGGGAATTCAAACTGATTCAGAAACTCGCAGAGCGGATTAAAAATCTGCCATGGGCTACTGCTGACGTAATGGAACAACGCGCCGTCAGCGGCCCACTTTTGGTAAAGTGAAGCCATGCCATCAATTCCTTCGAACGGCATCGCGAAAGTACGTCTCAACATTTGGCGTCGGCTGGTCACCTCGGTCAATTTGATCGTATCATCGATGTCCGAAATGACACTGACCCCCGTTTGTTCGGCAAGCAATATGGGACAGCTATTGGCTTCCCATCGCGATTCCCGAACTGGGCGTTGCCCAGTAATGGTACCGAATCGGCCGTAGGTTCTGTATCCGGCCAATTGGCTAGCAGGCAAATCGATTTTGCAGCTAAAAAGGCCACTTCTTTTGGACTTTCTGCGTAGCACATATCGCTGACCAGCCAATTCAATCTGAATGCGTTCGCCGCTGATCGGATTCAAAAGAAATCCACTGATACGTTTTCCAAATAACTCTCCGGAGACAATGTCGGGAGTCAGGTCCAACGCTCGGATCAGCCCTTTCAACAATAATCTCTGGGCAAAACTCGTCGTTGCCCCCTCTCCAATCTGTCCCTGAACGAGGATGCGCCAGACAGTCCCACCTGAAATAGGGTAACCAAAAGTGGGATATAATGTCACACGATCATCAGGCTCTTGCCGATTGGTGCACTCGGGGGTCATAGTCGGCAAACCGATGATATCTGCCCCCCCATTTGCCTCGCCACTTCGCCACATAGATTGAGTAAGAATTCAAGAACTCCCGATTGCATTAAGGCCCCGTCCCAAAGCGGACCAGTTGACCCGCACGAAATAAGCCGACGAAGCAAACTAATCTAATGATGCCTACGCCGTTTGCACATCAACTGACGTTCGATTTTCAATCGACTTGTAGATTGCTTCGATTGCGAGCAGATCCTTGAGCCCTTCGTACCCCGACACTTTCGACGGGCGGTTTTCGCGGATGCAAGTCGCAAAGTCATCAAGCTCGGATGCAAAGTGATCCTGCTGCTTGAGTTCGATCTTTTTACCGTTGATTTCCAGTTGGAGGTCAGAGTAGCTGTAGGCTGGGTCCATCTTCGCAAGCCCATTGCTACCGTAGGCAACGACTTTGTTCAAACCGTTAAAGTTGTAACTTGTGCTGCAGTACGCATCGACACCCGAGGGGAACTTCATCATCCAAGTAATCGATTCATCAACTTCGGCAAACTTAGTTGCATCCGTTTTGGTTTCTTGTGCCATAATGGAGATTGGCTCTTCTCCGGTCAGGAATCGACATGCTTGCAAAGCGTAAATTCCCACATCCATTAGGGCACCACCACCCGCTAGTGCCTTTTTGAGTCGCCATTGATTTGGATCACCGATGCGGAACCCGAAACCAGCTTCAATCATCTTGAGTTCACCGATCATTTTTTCTCGGACAGCCGACTGCAGATTGAGATGATGAGATGTGAACTGGCAACGATAGCCAAGGGCCAGTTGTTTACTGGCAGCCTCGCAAGCGGCAATCATCTCTCGACATTCTTGTGCCGTATTGGCCATCGGTTTTTCACAGAACACATGCTTACCTGCTTTTGCGGCTCGAATGGTGTATTCATGATGCATGCTGTTAGGGAGAACTATGTAAACAATATCGACGTTGTCATCGGATGCGATTTTATCAAAGTTCTCGTAGTTATAGATGCTGCCTGAATCGATGGCGTACTTGTCAGCCCACTTCTTTTCCTTTTCAGGCGTCCCCGTAACGATAGCTGCGAGACGGCAATGGGCCGTTTTTTGGAGGGCAGGAGCGATTTGATTTGTGCTAAGACTTCCTAACCCGACCAGTGCTACGCCAAGCTTTTTGGTTTCCTCTTTGGCGGGCACTCCAGAGCAGTAACCAACCCGGGCGACCGCAGCGACGCAAGCTGCAGAAACACCAGCGGAAAGAAAGTCACGTCGTGGAAGATTCTTATCGGAATGCATGGCTGGATCTCGGTGAGGGTTGGGTTGAGTGAGGGTTGGATCAATCATGTTAGGCAGTCGCAATCGAGCGATTCGGCGAGGCCGAGAAGCAACGCGACTTTTAATTCACGGTCATGGTACCGGGAACCTATTTTACCCTAACACTACCCCTTAAGGGGAGAGGCGGTTCAGACGAAAACCGCTTCTTCTTGGGGAAGTAAAATACAACAAATTCCCTTGAAGCTTCTAGAATTGGCTTGCAATCTGTTTACGAAACTTTGCGATAACCCAACGAAAACTTAATCATTGAGTTGTTCACCTGGTACCGCCGCTTGGCCAGGAAATTGATCATAACCCGACGCGTGCTCGAGGGATTTTGCGGGGAGAATTGTCCCTCGCTTACGCTGCGGGTTGGAGCTTCGGCGGTTCTCCAATCAAGGTTATCTCGAAGATTTGGCACTAGTGGCAACCTGGTGGTTAACGCGTCAAACTCGTTCGCATAACTTCCCTAACAAAAACCGATCGTATTATGGCAGGCCCAGGGTCTTCCTCTTGTTTCGGTGGCGATTACCGACACGACCGTCAGTGGGGGGCTTGTAATGTCGGCTCAGAAACGACTCTTTGACGTATTCCGGAAAATGGGCAGAATTTTTCCAAAACCGGCGTTCTGACTTGCGCTTTTTTCGATTCTTTCGCTAAAACAATGAGGGTTCGAATGTCTCGAATTGCAACCCAACTCCCAGTGACTATCATGAGTTGGACGCATGTTTATCTCATCTTTGTATCTACAACACTGTACCTGTGACACAATGCGATTTCCAAAACTAGCACTTGCTGCACTTCTGACGTTGTCTTCATCGGGCCTAGTAATGGCTCAGGATCCGTTGATGGAACTCTATGGAAAAGGAGTTCACACTTACTTCCGCGGCGATCATTCGACAGGTGCCAACATGCTGAGCGAAGCAATCAGCGCTGGCCTTCAAGATCCGCGAGCCTATTACTTCCGTGGTTTGTGCAACATGAGTACTCTCGGTGTTGAGTCCGCACTTGCAGATTTCGAAGAAGGGGCTCGTCTGGAAATGGCGGGACGATCGTCAGTTGATATCGGCCGAGCACTGGAACGAATTCAGGGTCATGCACGAGCTGAGATCGAAAAGGCTCGTACCAAGGCAAAATTAGCTGCGCGTTCTACGATTCTTGAACAGCAAAAGGCTCGCCTAGAAAAGATGCTTCAAAAGGGAAGTGGTGCTGGAACATTAACACCTGCTGACACACCGTTTGGCGCGACCACCAAACCTCTGGCTACAAACGATCCGCTCAATGCAACTCCACAGACACCAAAGATTCCTGCGGAAGAAAAACCTGTGGAAGCCGAAACGGATGCGTTTCCAGCGACCGATCCTGTAAAGCCAGCAGACGATGACATTTTCGGCGGCAGTGCCCCTGCAACTCCTGCTGCACCCAAGAAAGACGAAACAGACCCATTTGCTTTCTAGACGAAACTTTCGCCTACTATTTGCATGCGAACAGGAACGATCATCTGTTCGCCAGACGGATCGTTACCAACCCGGCTTGATGCTATATCAGTTCAATACTGTTAGCAAAGAAGACCGGGTTGTTTTTTTGTTTGCATGCTGTTGCCACCAAACTCTTCTTTTTCGTTTCCTAATGCTTCCGTACGCAATTGCCATTACAATGGGAGCGCGAGCAGTTACGGAACCTTTTAATCAACAACCAGCTTGATCAGGTTCTGGTTCGTGACAACCCCATCAGCCCTACCCTCCCTCCTTGCACTTTCTTTCAAGAATGTCTTTAAGAAACAAATTCTTTGGGTACACGTTTGGATGCGCATACCTGGTTTTCGTAGCTAGTCCGTTCTGCTATTCACAAGGAACGCTACAGCTAGAACGATTTGAGAAGACCGTCGTCGCAGAGAAACTCGTTCAGCCGATGGAATTGGATATTGCTCATGATGGCACCATCTATCTAATCGAATTAGGCGGCACACTCAAGCGATTGGACCCGAAGGATGGAAATCAAGAGGTAGTTGGAACTATCGAGGTCACGACCGCTCAGGAAAATGGTTTAATTGGAATGGCCCTCGATCCAAACTTTGCCAATAACAACTGGATCTACCTACAATACTCACCACCAAACTATAGCGGCCAACATGTCAGCCGTTTTACTTTTAAAGATGGTAAGCTCGATCTGGAAAGCGAAAAGGTCCTTTTTCGATACGAAGAACAGCGACGAGAGTGTTGCCATCATGCTGGTTCAATGGAGTTCGGCCCCGACGGTTGTTTGTATATCGGAACGGGAGACAACACCAATCCCTTTGACGATTCCCAGGGATATGCGCCCATCGATGAACGACCAGGTCGCGAGCCATGGGATGCCCAACGTTCTAGCGCCAACACGAAGAGCTATAACGGTAAGGTATTGCGAATTCGCCCCGAATCAGATGGCACCTACTCGATCCCAGATGGGAATCTCTTTTCAAAATCAGGAGAAGAGGGGCACCCTGAAATTTATGTCATGGGATGCCGCAACCCATGGCGTATTAGCGTCGATGCTCGCACAGGTTTTCTTTATTGGGGGGATGTTGGGCCAGATGCAGGTGGAGATAACGAGCGAGGGCCTCGTGGTTATGACGAAGTGAACCAAGCTAGGAGCGCAGGCAATTTCGGCTGGCCCTATTTCATTGGAAATAACTTTGCGTATTCGATCGTCGATTTCTCCACCAAAGCGATAGGCGAAAAGCTCGATCCATCAAGCCCCAAAAATCGTTCACGAAACAATATGGGATCTGAGTCGCTACCTCCCGCTCAACCCGCCATGATTTACTATCCCGGGGGAGCATCTTCGGAATTTCCTGAACTGGGTTCAGGGGGACGCACAGCATGCGCGGGCCCTGTTTATTACCACGAGAAAAGCAATCCATCGACGACCAAATTTCCCGAAGAGTACAATTCCACCTTGTTCGCTTTCGAATGGTCGAGAAACGCGATCTATGCAGTGCACATGGACAACGATTCACGTCTCAAGAAAGTGGAAAGATTCCTGCCAAACCAAACATTTGTTCGGCCTATCGATTTGCAATTCGACTCGAACGGCGCGTTATACGTAATCGAGTACGGCGAGACGTGGGGCGTAAACTCAGATGCCCGACTTTCCAGAATTGACTATGTGCGAGGCAACCGTGCACCAACCGCCGTCGCTGAAGTAAAAAACAACATTGGTCGAGAACCGCTCGAGGTTGAATTGATTGCCTCAAAATCTTCTGACAAAGATGGAGACCCTCTCAAAATCCAGTGGGACATTGTTGAAAACCGAGATAACAAAACGAGTCGTGTTACCGTGGGCAATAGTATGGAACTTACGACTACTATTGATAAGCCTGGCGTCTACACGATTGAACTCACTGTAGAAGATGTTCATGGAGCCAAATCATCCACTACGCAACCTTTAATCGTCGGCAATGCGAGACCCGAGATTCAATTTCTGGAACCCCGAGACGGATCGTTTTATGTTCCAGAAAAGCCCATCCCATTCAAGATTGCGATTCGTGACTATGAAGATGGAAGCAGCCACGCCCAAGACGTAGACGATGGAGTCTACGAACTAATCGAAGGAACCGCCCCAAACCGTGTTTTTGTGGAAGCGAGCCAAATTGTATCCAACGCAAGCGACAAACCAGTTGATGCGCCTGGACTCGCATTGATGCGAAAAACCGATTGCTTGAATTGTCATGCCAAGAGTCAAAAAATAGTCGGTCCAAGTTTTCTTGAGATTGCCAATAAATACCGGGATCAACCCCACCAACTAAGTGTTTCAGCCCAAAGAGTTATCAAGGGGTCTTCGGGTGTATGGGGCCAAGTTGGAATGCTGCCACACTCGCAGCTTATTGAGACGGATGTATTAAAAATGGTCGAATACATCTTTTCGTTAAACGCGGACTCGGCCAATCCGTCGTCGACAGGATTCCGTAATGAAATCTCGATTCCATGGCAGGATGGTCGAGTCCAATTGAGCGCGATCTACACTGATTTGGGACGTGACGAACTACCCAAACTGACGGGGCAGACGTCGATCACTCTTCGCAATCCGAATATTCAAGCGGAGTCAGCAGACGAATTCCAGGGAACCCAGAAGTTAAACTCCAGTAACGCTCAAGGTACCGCGTTTATGGGCGCCATCAACCATAACGGATATTTGAAATTTGAAAGTCTAGCCTTTGAAGAGATCAAGACCGTCACGGTTCGAGTTGCTAGCGCTGGCGCGGGGGGAACTATCGAATTCCGACGCGGAAAACTTGACGGACCATTGCTTGGTGAAGTGACCGTTGACGTCAACGGCAAGTGGGAAGAGTTCTACGAGAAAGAACTCACTATCGTGCCATCTGAAGGTGTCGATAATCTCTATCTTGTTTTCAAGAATCCTGTTCAACAAGGAGGCTTAATGAACATCGATTCTTTTCATGTTCGTTACTAACTGCACCTCGCGGGCGTCATTCGTCGATCACGATAGATCAGTCCGTCTGAATGGTCTATCGATTTGGTTCACCTATCGATCTGCGAGAAAATGCAATTGACGATACATCGATTCGATTATCGGAGCCTTGACACCATGCTTGGCTGCAGCCCGGATAGCATTGCCGTAGATGACCTCGACTTCCATAGGCCGTTTGGCTTTATAGTCCAATCGCATACTACTATCGTACGGAACCATCTCATCGGTATGTTCCATCATGTAGTCTACGAATTCAGGCTCGATGAAATGCCCACAATCGGTTGCCGTTTGCCGGACTTCGTTCAAAATCGATTTAGCCAGCGCTCGCGAGTGCGGGTGTTTCATGATTTTGTCAGTGCTCGAATCCAGAATCACGGACAGTCCATTGAACGTAAGGTTCCACATTAGTTTACGCCACCGCGCCCAGGTGAGTCGCTCGGTCACTTCGCATTCAATTCCCGTAGCACGAAAGATATCCCGAATCTCGATCAAGCGGTCCAAGGATATCCCCGCTTCGTCATCATCCATCCCCATGTATGGGCCCATGAGAATTTTGCCGTAGTCCAAGTGCCGAATATGTCCGGGACCGACTTTGTTGGAGCAAAGGAAACAACACCCCCCCGCTACCCGCCCTGGGCCGACAACCTCCCGAGTTGCCTGCTCAACATGAAGTCCGTTTTGAAGCACGAGCACTATCGAATCACGTCCTACCAAGGGCGGCAATAGAGTGGCCAATTGTTCGTTTTGCGTACTCTTCATGGCGACGATAACACAATCACACTCAGGCATATCCGATGGATTGGTGTAGACGTTTACATGGGGAAGATGAAAATCACCGAGCTTTGTATCAACTCGCAAACCATGCGTCCTAACATGTTCCGCATCTGATCTCATTAGAAAATGAACGTCTTGCCCACTTCGAACCAAAAGCCCGCCGTAAAATCCCCCAAGTGCTCCGGTTCCAACAATCGCAAATCGCATGGTTTTTCTATCCGCTGTTTAGAAGGGAATCCAGATTCAACCGTAGTGCTCAACCAACCAATATTACCAGTAACGATGACTAAAAGTATTAACCCGCTAGCAACTATCTCGTTCCTTTAGGGTACGAACCAAGTACGCTAAGGCGAAGCGACATGTCTCGCAAAGATTCAATCGCCGCCTTGACTGCATCCTGGCTCCGATGGCCATCGAGCTCTACGAAAAAGAAGTACTCATTTAGTGAGCCAGGAATCGGAAACGACTCAATCCAAGTCAGGTTTAATCCCCGATCGCGGAAAAGTAGCATCGCGTCTGCGAGAGCACCAGGCTTGTGGGGAACCTGGAACATCAACGAGGTCTTGTCTCGACCGCTGGGTTCTGAATCTTGACTTCCGATGACCGCAAATCGAGTCACGTTATTGGGATTGTCTTCAATGTCCTTAGCAATGAGATCTAACCCTAAAGCGATACCCGCATCTTTGGAAGCCACAGCCGCGGCATTGGGCGTGTTGGCTGCAATCTGAGCAGCTAAAGCCGTAGACGCCACCTCGATCCACTTTACGTCTGGTAAATGTTCGGCGAGCCACGCACGACATTGCGATAGCGCTTGAGGCTTACTGTAAACCTCCCGAATCTCGGAACGTGTGCAACGGGCGAGTAGATTATGATGTATGGGTAAATAGACTTCGCCGCAGATGTGCACTTCCTTGCGTACAAACATCGTCAACGTATCCACAATGCGACCGTCGGTGGAATTTTCTATTGGGACAATTCCATAGTCTGCATGTCCTCTCTCAATTTCATCAAAGACGGCTCCTATGGTTTGAACGCTTTGGAGCTGCCCAGCCCCGAAGAACTTACATGCTGCGGAATGAGAGTAAGAAAACTCGGGACCTAGAAAAGCAACCTTTGTTCTTTTAATGGCGCATTGGTGCGTCACACCGGCAACGTGGCCAATCACCCGGTTCAGCGGCTCCGCCAATTCCTCCCCACATAGCTCGGGCATCCTCCGAACTGCTTCGACACTTTGTGCAATATGCTTCCCCAATGGTTCTACAATATCTCCATGGGAGCGAAGTAGATCGACTCGTTGACGAACCAATTCACCAATAGCCAGATCGATCGATTTCAAACGATCCGATAATTCCGATTCTGATGCTGTCAAATTGGCGTTCCTTGTCACACCTTCTGCTAGCGGCCTAATTCCCGGCACTCAAAAAATCATTTTTAGCTTGACGCAAATCCATCCCGCAGAACAACTTACGACAACAAAAGCGTTTTCCAGAGCCTTGCCAATCCCGATTGGCACGATGGTTGCTAAATAGTAGCACATCAACGACGAAATTGAAAATTACGTCGTAAATTCGATCGCAGTTTACTTTACTACCTTATCGTAACGAAGAGGAATCACTATGGCATCCGGTGAGAAGATTATTGGAATCGACTTGGGCACCACCAACTCTGTGGTTGCCGTTATGGAAGGCACCGAAGTCAAGGTGATTCCAAACGCAGAGGGAAATCGTTTGACCCCGAGTGTTGTTGCGTTTACCGACAAAAGCGAAACGATTGTGGGCGAGCCCGCACGTCGACAAGCGGTGACCAATCCTCGCCGCACCGTGTATTCCGTGAAGCGGTTTATGGGACGTCGGCATTCCGAAGTGGAATCCGAGGAGAAGATTGTTCCCTATCAAGTCGTTGGTGGCGCGAGCGAGTACGTAAAGGTGCAGATTGGCGATCAACAATTCACCCCACAGGAGATTTCGGCCAAGGTATTGCGTAAGCTCAAGGAAGCTGCCGAAGCTTACCTCGGTCATCGAGTCTCCAAAGCTGTGATCACGGTTCCTGCCTACTTCAACGACGCACAGCGACAAGCCACTAAAGACGCAGGCCAAATCGCTGGTCTCGAGGTCGCACGGATCATCAACGAACCAACCGCTGCAGCCTTGGCCTACGGATTGGACAAGAAAAAAGATCAAAAGATTATCGTCTTTGACTTGGGAGGCGGAACGTTTGACGTTTCTGTTCTTGAGGTTGCGATGAGCGGTGACGATAGCACCAGCAAAGTTTTTGAGGTTATCAGCACCAACGGTGACACGCACCTCGGTGGCGACGACTTTGACCAAGCTCTCGTTAACCATGTCGCGAGCCAATTCCTAAAGGACAACGGCATCGATTTGAGAAAAGAGCCAATGTCGCTTCAAAGACTTCAAGAAGCGTGCGAAAAGGCCAAGAAAGAGCTGAGCTCGCTGCCTCAAACCGACATCAACCTGCCGTTTATCACGGCGGATGCAACCGGTCCAAAGCACTTGCAAATGACCATCACACGCAGCACGTTTGAATCCCTGGCTGATACCCTCATCGAACGTTGCCGTGAGCCTGTTATGCAAGCACTCCGCGATGCCAAGATGAAGCCATCCGATATCGATGAGGTGGTGCTGGTCGGCGGTTCAACACGAGTACCCAAGGTACGACAACTGGTCAAGGATATCTTCGGCAAAGAGCCCCACCAAGGGGTTAACCCCGACGAAGTTGTGGCAGTTGGTGCAGCGATTCAGGGGAGCGTGCTTTCAGGTGACCGAAAAGATGTTCTGCTTCTCGACGTGACGCCACTGACTCTCGGTATCGAAACCGAAGGTGGGGTCTTAACCGCGTTGATCGAGCGAAACACCACGATCCCTGTTGAGAAAAAGCAAGTCTTCTCGACGGCGGCTGATGATCAAACAGCTGTCACGGTCAGCGTTTTCCAAGGAGAACGCAAGATGGCGAGTCAAAACCGATTGCTAGGACAGTTCAATCTCGAAGGGATTGATGCTCAGCCTCGCGGTGTTCCACAAATCGAAGTAAAGTTCGACATCGACCAAAACGGAATCCTGAACGTGTCAGCAAAGGATCTCAAGTCCGGGAAACAAGCTAGCGTCAAGATCGAACAATCAAGCGGACTCAGCAAAGACGAAATCGAGAGAATGCGTCGAGAGGCGGAACTCCATGCCGACGAAGACAAGAAGTTTGTCGAGCTGGCTGAAGCGAAAAACCTTGCCGAAAATATGATCCATACGCTAGAAAAAATGATGAGCGAACAAGGCGATAAGTTGTCAGCCTCCGACCGCGAACCGCTGGATCTAGCGATCAAGAAGGTACGAGAGTCAATCACAACAGGAGATGTTACAGCAATCAAAGCTGCAACCTCAGAGCTAGAACAAGCGGCTCAAGCATTCCGATCAACACTCGGAGCGCAGCCAGCGGGTGGTGGTGATGCCGCATCAAGTAACGCGAAAGCGTCCGGCGACGACGATGCGATCGACGCTGAGTTCGAAGTCAAGAATTAAGCATACCGCTAAAACCGATTTCTAAATCGCGAGAAAAGCTGACCGATAGGTCAGCTTTTTTTGTTAGCGGGCTTTCTGTCGGTGGGTTCTAAACTCGCTGTACTCGCAAAAGCATAAAACCGACGACTACCGAAACGGTGCCGAGAATCGCCCAGTTGGTTGGAGTCATGTGGTCCACACTATAGAGTAGGGACTTCCAGAAATCACCTGCTAGGGTTTCAATGCGATAAAATGTATTGCCCATCAGCGTACCTCATGGAAAAATGCGTTGTTTGGGTAGTGTAGGACACACGACTTGTTAGGTTTTGACTCTCGTAAAATACTTCCTCTTCTAAGAAATTTTACGCCGAAAGAATTGACGTCTGTAACGATGGTACCGATTAGGCCTCGATCAACTGCCACGCAGCCACGATGCAGACCAAGCGTGGAACATCTGCTAAACTTCCACCATGAAAACCCCGTTAGCTTGGCTTAACACCACTTCAAAGCTCCCAAAACTGGCACTTGCGTCGTCCGGGATTGGTTTTGCTGTCGTCCTAATGTTCATGCAGATTGGATTTCTAAATGGGCTTTTCGATTCCGCAGTCCAGATCCTCCGACTGTTGGACGCGGACTACGTTCTTTTAAGCCCAGCCCGCTACACAGTTCCGAGCGAACAACGCTTTGATGTCCAGTTCGTGAACCGAGTCAGGTCGATCAACGGTGTGAGTTCGGTTCAACCGATCTACATTGATCGATCCATGTCTGAGATTCGTGTCATGGGAAACGTGTCTCGATCGATTCGAGCAATCGGAGTGCCACAAAATAGCGATGTTTTCATCGATCCCGAAATGAATGCACGGGTTAAGCAGCTAGCTCGTGTTGATCAAGCGATAGTCGATCGAAAGAGCAAGGAAAGGTATGGCTTCGAAAAACAGGAAGTCGAAATCTTGAGGGAGCAAGTCGCTGAGCTATCCGGCAAGAGAGTAAGATTCGTTGATTGGGTGGAAATCGGTACTGACTTTGTTTATGACGGGTCGCTTGTTCTCTCGGATCGAGCCGTCGAACACTTTTTTCCTTTGCGAAACCCAGGTGGTGCTCCCCTCGCGGCCGTAGATTTGGGGTTGGTGAGATTAGATCCAGCCCTTTCGATCGCTGAAGTCCAACAATCGCTTCGAGAAATAAGGGGAGCGTTGGGACCGTCGGTTGAGATCATGTCTAAAGAGGATCTCATAAAGCGTGAGGTAGGATTTTGGCAACGAAACACACCGATTGGAGCAATCTTTACGATCGGGACGATCATGGGATTGTTTGTCGGTGTCATTATCTGTTACCAGATTTTATTCACAGACATAACCGACCATCTCCCCGAATTCGCCACATTAAAGGCCATGGGTTATGGCACAAGTTACTTCTTGAAATTCGTGTTTATGCAATCCTTGTACTTAAGTGTATTCGGGTTTATTCCCGGATGGTTGGTAAGCGCGGGGCTGTACTACTTTCTGGCAGAGTGGACGGGCTTGGTCATGCGATTAACACCTAGTCGACTCGCACTAGTCTTTTGCTTGACACTGATCATGTGCACGATCAGCGGACTACTAGCGGTTCGAAAATTAATCTCCGCCGATCCGGCGACACTGTTTAAGTGACATAAGATTGACCACATTGGCCAGCACGAAAACCGACAACAATTGCGTCTGCATTTCGTCTATAACGCGAATGTTGAGCCGTCTTATGTTGGCAAACAAACCAACAGAGCATGCGCTATGCGGTAAAACGTGCAATACTGCAATTGTATGCATAATGTTCGAAAAAATTCTGGTTTTCCTCATTTACGGGCGTGGTTATCCACATTGTTGAAAGGGCTCAACAAGGCTACGATTTTGTGAGTTACATCAAACGTCAAAAATTGTTTTTGGGTAGGAGTCATTTTATCCAGGGAGTCATTTCCATGACGAAGGGTACAGTTAGCGTCTGGGTCGTTAGCGACGATGAACTGGTTCAATCTACTCTTTCCTTCGCATTGTCGGAGGCGGGTTTGTGCTGCAGTCGCTTCACGTCCTCTAGACATACACTGGAAATGATGTTTGTAGCGAGCCCTCCCTGCTTGATCATTGATCACGAATTGGAAGACGTGAGTGGCTTAGACTTGGTGACGCAATTTCAAAATCAACACGGTAGGTTTCCCTTTATACTCGTGACACACCGTGGGACCGTTGATCTCGCCGTCGATGCAATGAAAATGGGAGCCATTACCGTTTTGGAGATTCCCATCAATTTTGAAAAGTTGATTGCTGCAGTGAAGCATGGATTGCAAATCGATGAAGAACGACGACGCAGAGAAGATCAATGCAGCCAATTCGTGAGTAGATATCGAGCCCTAACGGCCCGGGAACGGGAAATCGCGGAACTGGTGTTTGAAGGCAAGCTATCAAAGCAGATTGCCAAGATTCTTTCGATTAGCCCAAAGACCGTCGAAGTTCACCGAAGCCGGATTACGAAAAAGTTGGAGGTGGAATCCGTGACACAACTAGTAAAGCTCATGCAGCTAACTCGGACTTAGAATCAAGAATGAATTCGCGGGGTTCGCTCTGTGATTCTACAAATGGTTCCCCCGCACTTTTCGACTTGACTCCCTTTCTGTTTTCGATTCTCCACGTCAACTAGCGTCCCCGTTCACGTTACTTGTTACGATAGAAAAATAGCACTGGGAGCTGAAGGACGCCCCTCAACCCTCTCCACTCCCAATGCTATTAAAACCCGATTAAGTTATTGATCTCAACGCTCTGCCTGCAATCCAGCGGTTTGATCCCTTCTAGAAACCAAACGGCGAAACCGCACAATCAGAAACGGAACGGCTAACCAGAGCAGGCCTTTTGCAGTGAAGAACGCGACCGTTATCAAAACCGCCCAAATGGAGTGCTGAGCCATAGCTTCCCATGCTTGTACCAACGTCATCGATTCCAACCTTCATGAGTGCGTGAGGGTGATTTACGTGCAGAGCTCGCTCTGATGACTCTGAACTTGAATAGTACATGAGTATCGCCTACTCGCACACGAACAGGAAAGTCCGAGCCTTTTCATTGCATCATTTTGCATTAAAGAGCTCGCATCTTTCTAAGACTCAATTTTTAGCCGTTACCTGTAAATATCTCTGACCATGGATCCTTATTTGCGACAGCGTTTGACAACGCAAACTGCTCTGGTTTCGAATCTCTTTGTCGTAGGCTTCCAAAACGATCCGTAGTTGAAAATCTTACATCAACTCGAACGCTCTCCTCGACTTGTCTCAAAGCGTCTAACGTGCCCCAAACATCTTCATCGATGTCCGTCGCCTGCTGGATCGGATTAATAATTTTACCTTCAGTGGCCGGGTCCGTATTTACGATTTGCAGGGTCTTATCCGAATCGCTAATTCCCAATACGGATGGATCTTTCTCCATCGACTGTGTGGACGACTCAGGCATCGCCGTGAGGGAATGCAGCTCTTCATTGACCTTCGCAATCTCCTCTTGTAACTGCTGCATCTTGAACTCCATGGAAAGCAATTCTTGCGAGGAGCGTTCTGCTTCTTCCCTGATTCCGATCAGTGCAGTATTCTCTGTCTCCAATTGCGTAATCGTTGCTTGCAACTGGGCCTCGGTTTCCATTTTGCTTTTTCGGAGTACATCGATTTGGAGTTCAATAGAAGCCAACTGGATTTTCATCGATTCTTCAGACTCTTCTGTAGCTCTTAGCTCTTGTCTGGTTAGTCGAATCTCTTCTCGCCTCTTATCAATTTCCTGCATCAATTCGGCTATTGTTTCCTCGGACGAGCTTCTCAACACAGCCAGCTTTCGCATTTCCTTCTGTGACTGCTCGATCTTAGTTTCCAGCCCGTCTGCATCCCTTTGCTTTGCCTCAATCAACTCTTCAATCTCAATTTGCTGCTCGCTTTTATGCTTAAACTGAGACGTGACCCGATTGAGTTCTTCCTGTTGGAAAATGATCTTTTGCTCGATATCGTTTAAATTGATTTCGCGTCGTTGACGCTCCTCTTCAAGCGATTGAAGCGTTTTCTCTGTATCGCTCAAGTGCTTTTCCTTCTCGGCCAACTTACCCTCGACCAATTTCTTAGCTTCGATTTCGTTCTCTAATCTTTGAAGCTCATCGTGTTGGCGTGCGCTTTCAGTCTTGAGAATGTCCAATGTACGAGTCTTGTCAACCAGATCTTCTTCTAACTTGTGTAACACTCTTTGTTTACTTTCAAGATCAGCGACCTCTTCATCCAACGATTGTTTGCGGAGACAGAGCTCGTTTATTTCCCTTTCGATTCTATTTAACTCTGTATTTCGATCTCTACAATCTTGTTCTAGCTCACTCAATTTGGCTACCGTCTGCTCAAGAGTCTTAATCTTCGATTCCAAATGAGTTAATATCGTACGACGCTCAGTAGTTGACTTCTCAACGGATTGCGTTTCTCTCTTCAATTCATCCAATTGAAGAAGATAGCCATCTCGCTGCTGTTGTAACTCCAAGATTAGACTTTCGAGTTGCTGGAACTGCTCTCTAAGGCTCGACAATCTAGCTTCTTCAACTCGATGTTCTTCCAAAGCGGCCGCGATTCTGCTTTGAAATTCGGAATGAGTGTTTTCCAGTTCGTGAAGCACTTCGGTCGCATCACGCTGCTGACTTAGATAAGAATCTAAACTATTCTCAGCTAGTTTGATTTCGTTCCGGAGCTGTAAAAGAATCTCTTCCGCGGCCTGTCGTTCGTCGTTCAATGCCGCTCGCTTTGCATTGTTCGCATCGAGATTGTCGCGGACTAGCTGAGTTTCGCGATACAATGACTGACTCTGCAACTGCAACGCCTCAATTTCCTTATCAAGCATTTCCTTTTTCGATGCACTGACCTGTATTTCAATTTGTAGTTTCGCGATGTATTCCTGCCATTGCTCAGAAATGGCCTGCGCTTCTTTGACCTCCTCAGCGAGCACAACCAATCGAGACGACACCTCTGCATTTCTTGACTTGTTTTCTTCAAACTCTCGATTCAGGTCCTCTAACAGCCGCTGCCTCAGTGTTACATCATTTATGATACTTTCATGCACAGCGATAGCATCAATTTCTTTCCTATTCCATGAATGAACTCTTTGACTTGCTTCAATCTCAGCGTTTTGAAGCTTCTCTATGCATGCCTCACATTGCCGAACCTCCAGCATCATCTGGTCCAAACGAGTTTCTGTTTCCGACAGCTCAATTTTTCGAGCATGAACCTCGGACTCAGCTCTAGACGCTTGCTCCTCCAGTACCACTAGCTTAGCTTGTGTGCGTTCGACACGACTTTCTAGTTCCGAAAGTTCCCTCTTACGTTCTCTGAGAGCATCGATCTGGAACTCCATATCGGCCTGGATATTGCGGTCTGACTGCAATCTATCCGAAAGACTATCGAGCTCTTCGGCTCGCAGCATCTGTTCATCAAGGAGCTTTTTTAGATTTTCAGATTCGATCGCTACCTCGCCTTTGATAGCGAGTAGATCCTTTTCAGCATTGTTCTTAGCCTCAAGAAGATCTAAGTTTGCGTCTCGTAGCAACAGACAACTTTCCTCGAGTTCTAGTTTGGTAGAAATCAAATTCGCAATCTCATTCTCCTTAGATTTCATTTCGGATCGAGTTTCAGCCAACATTATTGTTAGCTCGGATATCTCGCGTTCCAGGCGGTTAGATTCGGCAGCTTTGGTATCCCACGATTCTTCGAGTTCTGCGATTGTGCTTCGTAGTCGATCGATTTCTGAATGATATCTCTCAATCCCATCTTTTATTTCGGCGAGTTCAGCATCTGCGTTTTCCTTGTCCTGCAGAGTATTCTCCAATTCGCGTTTCTCGGCTCTGATGCTAATGAGTTCCTGCTTCAGCTGATAAAGTTCGTTAGCACGTTCCTGGATCTGTTCATTTAGGCCATCAGACTTTTTGTTGAGCATTTCGACACGACGTTCCGCATCTGATATCTGATTTGCCGCTTCAAGCGACGCATGAATCGATTCGTCGATTACGGCTTGTGCCTCGGTTTGTTTAGCCTCGAGTTCCATCATCATGGATTCAATGTTCAAACGTTTCTCATCTTCCAATTCATATCGATGACAAGTCGGGCATGATGTAACATCGCTTGCCTGATGGGTATCGTTTCCGGAAAGAAGCAAGTTACTCTGCGCAAACGGATGCTCAGCGATATGCTCCGCTATGCTTTTCGCAACGAACAAGCAATCCAACTCACTTTGACTTTTTAACAAATGTGCCACATGCTTCTCGGCCAATTCGCGTTCCTCATGAAGTCGTTTTACGAGAACCTCTTTATCATTCTGGGCGTCCCCCAGTGCTTTCAACTGGGCCTCGCATTGCGTCACCAGTTCCATTTGCGCGGCCAGATGTGCTTCCAGCGTCACAGTTTGATTTACGAGTTCCAAGTTTTCGATTTGTAGCTTTTGGATTCCTTGCTCAAGTTCACATTTGGTATGAGCTATGCTTTCAACCTGGTTTTCCATGTCGATTAAAGTTTGGCCTGCCTCTTGAATCGACTGTTGAATCGATTGCTTCCTATCCTCGAGCGACTGACGCTCAGAAACGATCTCTTTAACTCTCGCTTGCTCCGATTGAACCTGTTGCTCTAAAGCTGCAATCAGAGCGTTCAGCCCCTCAATTACCGCTCGTAATTGCGCAACCTGAGCCTCATTGTCCCCGATATCAACCGAAATCGATTTCAACATTGTTTCACGTTCAAGAACCTCTTTGTTTAATCGACCAAGTGCTTCCTCCAGAGTCGAGATTTCCCTTTGTCGCGTTTCCCTGCTCTCTAGCACTTCTTTCAATGCTGCATTCTCACGTTGCAATGTGGAATCAAGATCTGCTTGCCTAAGCTTGAGCGATTCGATCTCACTGACTAAACGACCAATTTCTAGATTACCCTCTTCAATTTTTTTCGTGTTGTAATCAACTTCAGCATCTAACGTTTGCTTTTCAAACTGAAGCTTCTCATTACGATCTTCTGCACTACTGATCTCTCTAAATAGGTCTTGTAGATGCGATGACTTATCCGCAATTGATGTGCTCAGTAATTCCATTTTTTCTTGCTGAGAAGAAACCTCCATCTTCGACATCTGCAACTTGATTTGTTCGTTTTCGGATTGCCATTTGATGTCGTGGAGCGATTCTGTCAACTGCATTCGCTCTTGAAGTAAACATCTCAAATTTTCCGTAACGGTTTGCAGTCGTTCCTGGAGATTCATTCTCTCGTTTTGAAAATAGGACCGACCTTTGGACAAATCCGAGATTACACACATTCCCACCAGAACATACAAGACGGAGATAGACACATTGACAATGATCATCTGTCCGTAGCCGGCATCGATAAAATGCAGCACAAGGTTTAGTATCAGAGTTAGAGCAGCAACCACTCCGAAAAGAACCTTAGTTAGAAGGCCAACCTTCGACGCAGATCGCGATTGATCTCCCGTAGAGCCAATTAAGAATTCCGAAGTAACCCTGGTATAGCTGCTGAGTTGAGTGGAAAGGTCCTGCAATCTATCTCGCATATCAAGAAAGAACTCGGTATCTTTCGACTCACCAGCAGTTGATGTAACGGTTTGGGAAGCTGCATTCATGATGTATCTACCTGACTCTCGCGCCGACACGTTCCATGTCTTTAATCTTTTGTTCCATCGCCTCCAGACGACTGGCAAGCTCAGAGGCATCCGATTTAGCGATTGCGTCTGCAGAATTGTTTTTCTTTTCGATCGCGAGATTCCACCAGTCCATACCGATCTCTTTCGCCTTTTCCACCGAGCACACTACGAGGCGTATCTGGATGGTGAGCAATTCAATATCAACCAATTTGATACGTATATCTCCCGCGATCACAACACCCATATCTAAGACCCGTTCAAGAATGTCTGCAATCGATGTTGACGACGTTGCTGTAGGAATCCTCGTTGTACTCATAATCATCACTCCGTTATTTGTTTCGTTTTACTTCCAGTGTTCTAATCCAGATGTTTCAACAATCCTATTTGCGGCAGACACCTGGGCCTTTATTGTTCGTCTTAAAGCAATTTTCCGAGAGGACCGAGGTCCATGTTCAAATCATCGCGTCCAATTCCGAACGCCTTGCAAAGAGAATCGATTGCTTCGGATTGTTTCAACAAGCAGTCCCCGACGCGTTCAATTTCCTCATCAGTAAGGGTACCGTTTTCCATTCTTCGAATCGCTTGGCGTTCCAAGAGTTCGTGAAGTAGATTTACTATCGTTACCGCTAATCGACCTAAGCCATTTGCCGCGTTTTCAGCGTTCAGCTCAACTCGTCGCGATTCCGCAGCGGACGTCATCATAGCCTCTGCTAACTCAGAATCTACGTTTTCCATTGTGGTAGCACTTGCACAACTCATGATGCTCTTCTCCATTGAGACGCATTTTGGTTACCATGCGATAAGCTAGGAGGTAGTTCATCCAAGAGATCGACGGCCATAACAATCCCTCGCAATCCAATATAAAGCAGATCGACACCAGCGACAGAAACGGTTATGTCCCCCGTTAAGACAACTCCTTTGTTGAGGAGTCGATCAATCGCATCGCAGAGGGTGATACTCTTAGCAAGCTGTTCGTTTTCGACTGACATGCTCCAAATCCTTTTGGTACTTAACAGGTCTTATTCTTCAGACTCTAACAGATCAAGGAGGCGTGCTTCTTCCTCTTCGAATTCCTCTTCCGAAATCTCACCAGCTTCGAGTTGTGCATGAAGAGCCGACAATTGAGCCATGCTACTGGCTCGTTGATTCTCCTTTTCCTTTTCTACCGCCTTGGCAACTTCCTTCGCAATGAAAAGAAAACCTTTAAACGGAGACATCATCAGATCATCGAGGTAGAACATATAATTATTCCATCGATAACGCGAGCTTGACAAAGGTGTAGGGGGGCCAAGGACCATTAAAGGTGATAGCGTACTCATCAGTGAATACTTCAGCAACTTGGTAGACCGCAGCGTTGAACTCTTCTTCTCTCTCCCGAGCAATCAAACATGCGAGTCGCATCACATCGGCATCATCACGATTGGGCTGAACCTCTAGTTCCTTTGAAATCGGTGAGAGTTTATCAATAAACACTTTGGTGTGAGTGGCTCTTTCCGTATTCATTAGACTCTCATATACTCGCCCCAATTCGATTTGATCTTCTCGCGATGCGCGTCCCTCCACGATCAAGTCGCGAGCCGCCTTGAGCTCAGGATACCTATCGACGAAGTATTGAGGGATGTTTCCTGCAGTCCATTTGAGGGTTACTGTCATTTCCACGTTGCCGCCCACCCGATTTAATTGCTCGATTAGAATGTCGCGGTTTTTATCGAGAATATGATGCACTTGATCAAGATCGTCGGCGATCAAGCCAAACGACACGGGTAACATGCTCCAGCTTTTTGCCAAGTGCGTTACGATCTGTTGATGGGCGGCTAAGAATTTGCGTTGTGGGCGAATCTTCTTGGGGACGATTGAGGATGCAACCACTGCCAAATCACCACTTTCTATCACGGTAATTTTGGCATCTTCGATACCAATTAAGTTTTCATAGAGTATTGCGTCCCGGTCCTTCGATTGAAGAAAAGAGTAGACATAAAAGCCTGTTGCCAATTGCAATTGATCGATCATGATTCACTCTCGGGTTGTTAGTATGTAAATCCAACGCTATTGTTAGTCGAGGCGGGCATAGGAAGATTCACTATCGTCGTTCCCTGTTGTGCTGCAATTCGGGTTTGGAGTTGCTCTTGCTCTTGAATAATCGTTCCGATACGCGCTTGGATTTTGTGTACTCGTTCCATTAGATTTTCGAGTTCATTCGCCCTGCGAGATCGTTCAATTTCCAGGGATGTCAATTTGAGATAGAGCTCTGGAGTTTGAAGAGACGCGACAGCTTTTCGCGATGCACGAGTTTGCATACTGTGCAATCCGCGTCTAGGCATAGAATTTCTCATTAACCCAATCCGATGTCAGTAAAAAGGAACTCTCGAGGGAATTACTTCTTCGAGACCACTGACGCGAGAGGAATTCCAACGGATTCGAATGCAGGTGGTCTCGGGAAGCGTCTACCCATACTTTCATGTACTGGTTCGACGTCAGCTAGATCATCGGCAGAATCTACGTCATCGATTTTCTTTTCCAAAACTAGGATATCTACATCGCTTTTGGCGCCGAGTGCAACATCTGCAAGTCGAGAGGAAGTCGCATGGTGAATTCGGCTCTCTAGAGCTTCGAAGTTCTTGTCTATCCGATTGCTCGGCTCCATGTCCTCTTTCAGGGATGATTTAAAAGTATCTGTCGCATTATCAATGCCCTTGATTACTATTGACGCAATAGAATCTGAAGCGTTCCTGACTCTACCCATTGTGATAGTAGAACGAATCAACGTTTCGAACTCATGGTTTGAGATTGGCTTTGAAGACTGCCTCGTTGAGTTATAGAACAATACATCCTTACAAGTTGTCATGAAGATGGGATCAGAACTAGATACAGATGCTTTTCTGTGATCCAGTATTCTGGCGATAGCCAAAGCGGCCCGAATGGTCGGTCCATTCTTGCCACCAAACTTTTCTCGCATAGTCCGTATTATATCGACGATCATCGATATCTCCTCCAACGAGCGATTGCTTTTTGCTCGAACAATCGCGATCTCAGTTTCTCGGTCTTGGTGCGCCACCTCCAACGTGATCATTCGATCGAGTAGTGCATCCTGAGACTTATGTACACCGACGTATTCTTCGGGATTCGACGTAAAGATCGCTCGAAAATCGGGATGCACGCGAACTATACTCTTGTCCTGTCCAGACGATGGAATATTGAGAATTCCCTCCTCCAGGATGCTAAGAAAGGCATTGTTGGCTGCGGCGGGTGAACGAGTAAATTCGTCATAGATAACCGTGTGTCCATGCTCACACGCCGTCGTAAGACGATTGTTGCTCCACATGAGCGAAACCGTTTCTTCTGTTTTTAATATCGAGCTAACATAGTTATCCCGAACGGATTGCCGTCTAAATCCCGCATCTTTACCGAGTAAATCGGACCCCCTTAGTTCGTCATCGCCGTGCAGAAGCGTGCATCGACGTCCTATCTTCGATGCGATATGAAGGGCCAAGGTCGTTTTACCTGTTCCAGCAGGCCCTGATAAATGTACTGCATACCCGATTTCAATGTATGCCAAGGCTCGGTTCGTCAATTCCTGAACGGCTTCCGTTGCGACAAAATCGGGGCCTGGTTGCGGTATAAAATCAGCAGTCGAAGATTGCGCAGGTAGCCCACTAAGAACTTTGGGGGTAGATCCGCCGCGATGAATGGATGCCTCGTGCATATTGATCGTATTCTTTACTGATAAAGTGGGAGCTAGATATTTACAGTTATCAATTGGAAAGTCGAATGGCTCAGGATACGCCCATCGGTGTTATGCTGGGTGGGATGGGCAATAGGCTCGCTCGTTGAATGATGGAGTCGGACGTAGCGACCGAATGAAGCGTTTCCATCATCGGTGTTGCTGGTAAAGTCGACGATATTGATGTCGACGTTATCATGGCTCTCGAAACTAAACTGCTATCCCATCTATGTGAGCTACTATTCTGAAGTCGCAACCAGATTTGCCTTGCATCATTTCGATCTCTGGAAAACGACTTGGTCATTCGTCTCGTTTCGTTACGTATTCGCTGTACCTGGGAACGAACCATTTGAATCGTTGTTGCTGACGTCCTATCCTGTTGACGCGCAGAACGCATGCGATCACTATTGTTATGCCTCAGCATTCTTGCGATGTCTCGCCGGTTTTTTAAGATTTCTTGCCGCAGAAGTTCTCTTGAGGCTCTCGCTGCTTTGGTTCGAACAGATCGAAAATTGCGAAGAGTTTTCTGAACTGTTTTCTGATTATCACGCTTGAAATCCATCAGTTGCTTGCTGAGCGATTTTGCCCCTTGAGCCAGCTCGATTTTTATCTGGTTTCGTTCGTCTGTTAGTTCGCGTCGTTTCTTTACGCAATCTTTGCGGTTCTTATCTAGAAATGCTTTTCGCTCATTGCGTGTTTTCGCAATATTATCTGCTAGACGCTTCATTTGTTCTCGAAAACTAGTCATCAGCCCCGCCCCATGAATCAGCCCAATTGAATGATAAATTCGCCGGAAAAAGACCGGTCCCGTCGAGTCAAGTTGTTGATCCTACTCGTGAGACCGGTCTAGCCTCGTAGTTTCAGAAAACACTACGCTGGAGCTGCTGCGGTCGCAGTCAAGCCGATAGCCTCGGCATACTTTAGGTAGGTCTCAACGGACGCGATGACAACACGAGCTTCAACGGAAAGCAATTCGATCCCAACGAGAGATACCTTTGCCCAAACGTCGATAACCACACCCTTATCCAGGATGCGGTCAACGACTTCTGCCAAGCTGGACGAATCGGTGGTTTTTTGTACTGATGCCACTTCAAAATCTCCTAGGTTTATTTGAAAACATACTTACCTTTATCACCCCACATGTACAACGAGTACACCCTCATCTATCACGCGTTCTTTTTATGACCGCAATCGATGATTGGGGATGTTGTTCCACATAGCTGCTTTTAAATGAAAAAAGACAGTATCCTACGCAAACGGTCTACAACTAATATTGCTTCTGGTTTAGCTAACCGCTTCCGATGGCAGGGTATTTGCACACCTTTGCATCTGTCGCAGTGAGATACTACTAACTCCTTGTTCGATAAACGAATAGGGAGGCCACGGACCAGAAGCGACCGTGGGTTTTTCAGCACGCAAGAGTAAACCAGAGGCATTACTCAAAATGCCTGAGGCCTCTAACCTTGGAACCAATAAATCGATTTTTGCGATCACATAGATCTCTTGTTGGGAGTCTTGTCCCTTCACTTTTAATTTGCCGACACTCGATTGCGTCTTAATTCCAAAAGACGTAAATCGATGTCGCAAGGAATCACTTATCGTCCTGAGTTCTTGTTCAATTCGATTTCCTCTTTGCTTACCTCGCAGTTTTGACATAAGGTATTCATGGCCCGTCGCTTTTACGACATCTCGGTTTTCGACCGGGATCAGTCTATCGCTCGCCGAACCGTCTAAAACAGCCCAGCGTAGATTTAATTCCGTGTAACCTCTTATCGACTCTAAACACGCGTGGTATAGATTGGCATTCTGTCGTAGTACCTCAATCATTTCGCTCTCCTGTATAATGACGCCGAAGCGAAATGGTAAAATGTCAACCACTTGATGCAACTCGTTTACCAGCGACGAATGAAGACGAATCTGACTATCAAGCGATTTATCCTCTTGATTGGTGCTGCAGATGTAAGTTGCGACAACCGATAGGTCATCGATATCAAGGAGACTAGCGCGGTCACGAATAAGAATTTCGTAATTTGATCTCGAGTCGCTGGTAATAGCGTTAGGCAGTAACGCGTGAATCATCCACCCGCCGATATTAGCGTTATCGACTCGTTTTACATCATTGATCATGCCGCTCCCCTTTCTGCGATCGTTTGCGAGCCAGCGTTCAGTGTATCTACAAGATTCAATGTCGGGCAAAACGTATATGCAGGCCATGGCCCAGATAATTCCAATCGAATTCCTGCGTTAATCTCGGAGTCGTAATTCCAACGTTCAACCCACGTCGCAACGACATCTACATTTTCGATTAATTCTAAAATTGCAACCGAGGCAAGTAGTTTCTCAATCGAACCACCGTCAACGGCCGCTTTGGTAGGACGCCGTTTTAAAATGGGAAATACTTGTTGAATTGAAGAAATAGCAACTTCCAGTGTTCCGTGAAAAACATCACCCGCCGATCGGGATAGGTCCCGCTGCATCTGCTTCAATTTAAGATAGTTCGCCCCCTTTGAAGAAGCTCCCTTCTGGATGATTCCGCTTTCATGAGCTGTCTTCTGCGCTGCGTGTGCGTAATTACCAAAAAGCTTAATGCCCCATTCCTGTTTTCCTTTTATCCTTCGAAAGAATTCGAGCAGAGTGGGGGTGACCGATCTGGTAAAGGACGATAGAGCTTGATCGGTTGAGAACAAGGTACCGAACCGAGACGGATAAAATGTGGACTGTTTATTCAATTGTCCGATCGCGTGATCATGAGCCATGACACGTGGAGTGAGCCAATTGATATCCGAAAGATTTCGTTCCCCAGCTTCCCCTTCAAACTCCGATCGATCAACCCTCTTGAACCATGCAAACACGGATCCTGCCTGTAGTCGTTCGATCCCGAATAGTTCCGCAAGAGCTAGGGTTTCCGGATCGTAGTACTCACACTCGCCGGCGATCTCAGCATCTCTCAAGTATAGTATTGGAGAAAAGCCTAACAGATACAACGCATTACTCATGGTTATCCCTCCCTAGTTTACCCTTCCCTGATTTGAGCAACTCATCGAGCGCATCGAATATGTCCTGCCGGGTAATGAGGACAGTCGCCGCAGCCAAGTTATCTGCTTTGGTTTGTTCAACGACTCGTCGAATACTCGATCGAGCAGCCATGCTGCAAATCGAGGCCAAGTCCGCTCCTGAGAATCCATCCGTGCGATCAGCCAGTTCATCGAGATCAAGCTTTTCAGCAAGTGGTCGATTTTTGAGATGCACCTGCAGAATCGCCTTGCGGCTGGCCTTATCGGGAAGCCCTACTTCTATCGTTTGTTCGAACCGACCGTAGCGCCGAAGTGCGGGATCCACCATGTCAGGTCGATTGGTTGCTGCAAGTACGAAAACTCCATTCATCTCTTCGATTCCGTCCATCTCAGATAGAAACTGACTTAGAACTCTTCCCGATACGCCCGAGTCTTGTGTGCCCGATTGACGAGTTGCACACAGTCCATCGATTTCGTCAAAGAACATCAAACAAGGGGCAGCCTGTCGTGCTTTGCTGAAGATATTACGTATCGCTCGCTCAGACTCACCGACGAACTTTGAAAGTAACTCCGGACCCTTGACGGAAATAAAGTTGACCTGGCTTTCGGTCGCTGCCGCTTTGGCGATCATTGTTTTTCCAACGCCTGGCGGTCCTGCTAACAGCACTCCTCGCGCAGGTCGCACTTTCGCTTGCGAGAAGAGAGCCTCATACTTAAGCGGCCATGTAATCGCCTCCCTCAATTGTTGCTTGATCGATTCTAACCCGCCAACATCGTCCCATTGAACGTTCGGTACCTCGACGAAAACCTCTCGAATGGCCGATGGTTCCACAGATTGAAACCCTTGCAGAAACTCAGACATCGAAACACGAATCGATGCGAGCTGACTGTAGGAAATTCGCTTTTGACTTAGGTCGATTTTGTCCAAGAGTTTTCTCAAGCAAACCATAGCAGCCTCTCTGCATAAGGCTTCTAGATCAGCTCCCACGAAACCGTGTGTGATCGATGCTAAATGGCGCAAATCCACGTCATCCTCGAGCGGCATTCCACGTGTATGAATCTCGAGTATGTGAAGCCTTTCCGATCGATCGGGAATCGTGATTTCGATCTCACGATCAAATCGCCCTGGTCTTCTGAGTGCAGGATCGATCGAATTGGGTAGGTTTGTTGCCGCGATAACGATTACGTTTTCACGTTGTTTTAATCCATCCATCAACGTTAACAACTGAGCGACCACGCGGCGTTCGACATCTCCCGCGGCGTTTTCTCGCTTCGGTGCGATGGCGTCAATCTCATCCAAAAAGATTATGCTTGGTCCCTGTTTGCTCGCTTGTTCAAAAATCTTACGAAGATGCGCTTCGCTTTCACCGTAGTGCTTGTGAATGATTTCTGGACCACTCACGACGAAGAACTTTGCATCGGCTTCATGAGCGATAGCCCTCGCGATTAATGTCTTTCCGCATCCTGGTGGGCCATACAGTAGAACTCCCCGTGGAGCACTTACCCCCAGTCTTTCGAAAACCTCTGGAAATTTTAGAGGCAATTCGATCATTTCGCGGATACGTTGCAATTGGGCCTTGGCTCCTCCCACATCTTCGTACGAGGGACTGCGATGCTCTGTATCCGTGGCACACTGTTCAATGATGAGTTTCGTATTCGGTGTTATCAAAACGGGGCCATCTGGAGCAGCTTCCTGTACATCGAAATCAATAGATTCATTGCCAAATAATATGGCTCGAATCACACTCCCCTTTTGAACCGGCAATCCATCTACTAGCGACGCGATATAATCGAGATCGCGTTCAATCGGTTTTACCTTGCGAGGCCGAATCGTAACCTGGGTTGCATCGCGGCATGCAGTCTTTTCAATCTCGACCAAATCGTCGATGCTACAGCCAGCAGACTCTCGAATAACTCCATCTATCTGGACCCAAGACTGCCCACGACTCTCTTTATGTGACGGCATCGCTTTGCCAACTGTGGCACGCTTTCCGGTGATTATGATGATGTCACCAGGCCTCAAACCCATTGACTCCATATCGTTCGGATCAAGCCGAATGAGCCCTCGCCCGACATCACGGCTTGCGGCTTCGATGACGCGCAAACGCATCTTGGTCGTTGCATCCATTGCAGACATACTTATCAAATCCGTTTGAGGTTAACCTACCCACGGGAAGCAACCTAAAGTCCTGGCTGAGTTGCTATCCCGAGTCCTTTGGTCAGATCAATTGGTGATTCTGAAAACTAGTGATTGGCAAGCCGTATTTCGACTACGCCATTGTTTGCCGTTATTGTGACTTGCTCCGGTCCAAATTCACGGGGCAGCGGTAACTCCTTTTTGAATTCCGCAACTTTGCTAACTCCCTGAATCAGCAAGCACTTTCCGGTGAAAGTCAGATTCACGTCTTCGCTCGAAACGCCTGGCATTTCGGCAATAATCTGCAAGTGTTCCCCCTCATCAAAGAGTTCTACATTTGGCTCGCGAACGCGAGGTGCACTTGGCGCGGACTTTGATTCTGGTTTGTGGGTCTTAGGCACTGGGTTCACTGAATAGGAGTCATCGTTTCCCTCTCCATTGCGATTGGCCAATCCGCCAAATCTAACGTTGACACCGTATGAAGTCGTAAACTTTTTACCAGTGGGTGACTCGCTTTCTCCGACAGCCGCACGGAGGCTTTCTCCCTTTTCTGCAAGCTCCCCAAACTTGGAGATCAGATTCGATACGCCGTCGAACAATCCACCGATTCCAAGCATGGCGGATAAATCAGCGGCTGATGTTTTTTGCTTATTGTCTTCGTTGTCGCTCACGGTCGAAACTCCTAACACATCGGTTCAGAAAGTGCGTGTAAAGAAGTTCGGTTATTTGCGAACTCATGAATGATTAGAGTGCAACACCAAGGGTATTTTGCACACTTGATCTATCACGCGAACTAAAAAATCGTCATCCTAAGTAGATTGCGAATAAGTGATTTCCTTAGGAACGGGCTCGTAGATCTTAGGGCTGTAGCAATCTTTCGCCTTGCCAAAGGGATATGTCACCGTGAGGTCATCCGGAAGATAATTTTGCACGCGATGCTGAAGCCCAACAAAGAGTATCCCTACTTGCCCATCTTTTAATGATTCCGTTATTCGCCGGGCGATAAACTGATCTCTTGCCGCCAAGAGAGACGTTGCGGCGTCATTTATGCCAGAGTCGCCTTCCGCTGAAATCTCTTGATAAATCCCTTCCGCTAGACTCTTTTTAACTGCTTCGTACTCTTTGATTAGCAATTCGGCAGACTCCGTTCCAATCAGTTCAGCCCCTTGATCGACGAGCCACTTTACTAATTGGTGATTAGCACTCCCTTTTGAGGCCATCTCCGCGACAATTCGGTGCTCAATGATCTTTTCTGGATGGCCCGTGAAGGGTAAAGCGTCTTGAAAAACCAATGCATTCGAATAATCGACTCCCCAGGATTCTATACCCGATTTCAGTTCACCCCAAAACAGATCCAGCACTTTCTGGTTGTGCTCCAGAGTGCTGGTTGAAAGAAGCTGGCTTTTCATTTCATGGATCGGTAGCTCCAGCGTCCCTAGATCATGTCTCGAATGGATAATCGGAATGATGTAAAGCTGTCGCATCGGATCAGTCACTATGGTTAAGGCTGCCAGCCTAGTGAGGATTCAGTAAGACAAGCCGGCAGCCTGTCCTGAATTTACCTTACTTCATAGCAGCTACGTCGGCAAACGAAACGGGTTGAATTGAAGCGGCAAAAGTACCGATCGGGACCATTCGTTTGTTTGGACCGTTCTTTTCGGTTGCAACGTTTGATTGACCGACTGCAAAAATCTGTCTAAGGTATATTTCAATTGCCTCCGCTTCATCGCGATCTAATTGGCTCCAAAGCGCGTTGATGAGCTCGTTGAAGTTTGCTTTGGCACACGGGGAATTGGCCTCGAAGTTCTCAGGCCGAGCAACAATATTCTGCCCAATTCGCTTTCTCCACCATGCCCTAAAGCTTGTAACGTCCCCTGGGGAAGAAAGCAGAAAGCTGGCCAAGCCACGTAGCATTACCGAATTGTCGCGAATGCAGGCTTCGAGTCCACGTTCTCCCAACTGTTCTTTATAAGCTTGGGAAGAATTGACCGATGCAGTAGAAATGCGTTCCGCCATCGCTTGGCTATGTTCGTTTATCTTGTAAGCACCAGTGTAAGCAGGTGCAACCGAGGCCAGTCCCATGAGTAATTCAGCGATCTCAGGATACTCTCGCAATTGTTCCAAAATACCGCGTAAGAACTCGACCACTACAGAGCCTGGCAGCTTGCTAAATCGAACTTGCTCAACCTGGAAGTACTCGTGAAGCGACACTTCAGCAGCCGCTCCACCGATGATTGCGGCTTCGATCGTCTTCTGAATTAGTAACTTACCATCGCGACGCCCTGCTTTGATTCCCCCGCGGTCTAACGATTCGTGCCGAGGAGCAGCTTGGAAACCTCGTTCGACGGCAGAAATCGAAAATCGATCTGCATGGGCTGCAACGGCATACAACTTCCCATGGCGATCGAAACAACCCATTGCGTCATCCAAGTAACCACGGGCAAGCTTGGCATCTTCGGGGTCCGCATGTGTTTCAATGACACGAATAACGCGATCGTATACCTGCTTTAAGATCCCGACATTAAACGGCAAGTTGGGCAAGAGATACTTCGATATATAGGATCTGAACTCGAATCCATTGACACCTGCGGGTCCGCTCGGAATGAGTGTTACGATTTTCGATAGAACCAATCTAATATCCCGGAACGCCGCTCGCTTATCGGCTGCAAACTGGCTAAAGTTTTCAATTGCCCAATTGGCCGATTCTGTGGAAACCTTATCGACAACATCCGACAATCGCATGGCGATCTCCGTTCTTCGGGCCACCTCGACCAACTGCAATATGGCGTGCCGGAACACCTTGGCCGTATCATCCTGCCAACGGGCATCAACAACCTCTAACAACACCTTTAAGCTCGAGGCTAGAAGTCCAGAATGCGTAGATGGCATCGTTGGTAATACGATTTTGCACCAGATATCCGCAAGCTGATCGGCTCTAATATCGGTCGGCCCACATGCATGTAAGATAGAAAGCTCGGTGATCAATTGCCTGTTGGCCATAGAGACTGCAGTTTGGAATTCATCTGTTCTCAACAGCCCCAACGCCTCTCCTCGCTCTAACAATTTGGAAGCAGCAGAGTCGGCGATCTCCCCTGCGTGGGTCGTTAGGCGAACAGCTTGTAATAAATGATTGGAACAATCAGCCATCGTCTCAAACAGATCACTGACTGCCATCGCTGCTTCTGGGCCGCAACATTCCACGATACCCTCTCTCAAAGCTAAAAAGGACCAATACCACACCTCGGTATTGTATTCCACCTGACTCATGAGCCGTTCAATCAGCCAGCCCGCGAACTGCTTCTTCATTTCCATCGGATTTGGAGTCTTCATGACTTTGGCCACTTCTTTGATCAGCAATTCGAAGTCTCGCTTGCACTTCGAAACACTTGAGACACCATACTGTGCCTTGACATCGGGCATGATTGCCATGACGCGTTCCGCGGCGAATTCAGCAATTCGTCTGTGCGCTCGATGAATGGTCCCACTATAAGACGCTTGTCGAACGAATGCGATCATTTGCTCGAAAACGGAATCGACGAATGGATGAGCATGAACTGGTAATTCTCGATGAGTTCCTTGCTGTAAGAAATGCAAAAAGACTTCCATATGGTGCCCAGTTACGTTAGACGCATCGAGGTGACCAACCAGCCAAGAGAGTACCTTTTCGAAAACGATCTCACAAGATCCTTCTCGGACTGCTTGCGCGGCATATCGCAGCATGATTCGACCGTCTTGGTGCCCCTTTTTTCGTCTCATGGATCCAGATGGTCCCTCGAACCCCGGCGTAATGTCGCAAAAAGCATGCGTTGCGAAATCAACAATCTCAAATTCAAATTGTTGAATCAGCCTCGATACGAGCATTCTATGCGGCAATTCCAACGCCGCTCCTAACGCTTGCTCGTTCTCCAGCAATGTAAAATAACGACCTTCCGAAGCAGTCAAAATTTTTGAGAATGCGTTGTTCATAGCTCTTCCTTTATTTGTGGGATGGCCCGCTCGCAATATGCTCCTAAAATTGGAATACATCCAACGGAAAGATTACTTGCGAACGATCTCAATCCGATCAAGATTGTAGGGTTAACAGGTGTGTCAAAATCTCTTGGTGTGATTTAGGACTCGTTTTCCACGAACGAAGTGTTTCTATCCGTTTTGGATCTGATAGCAAAAAACGGCTGCAGCTAAACCCGTCCTTCTCGGATTGCGACTGAAAGCAATCGACATCTCTACCAATGAAATGAGAGAACATCCCTGCAATAATTCCAGCCGTGAGCGTATCTGCCGGATAAGTTACTGCTCCTTCTGTTATGTCTGCCATAATGGCCCCTTCAAGCGATAAATCGATGACGCCTCGCTCGAAATGTTCATAGTCCAGGAATAGAACTCCCCAACCGTTGTGCCCAAACTCTTGAATCATCAAGCCTTGAAAGAATGCGAGCGGAAAATCTTTGAGAGGCAATTCATAGAATTCGGACCAGGCATCCTCTAACCCCTTGCCAAAGTTACGTCCCCATTTGCGTCCGCAATGATACAGGACAGCTTCGACTCGATTGCCACATTCTTTTTCCAACGCTCGATGCAACCCCAAAAGAAAATCGTTAGTAAGTGCAATCATACGACGACCTGAACGATTTACGAGGATACCGGTCTCGACATTGGCGGTCATGTAAAGCTTCTCAACGTAGTAGTTTTTAAATTCAATTTCGCTTGAGTTTGGCATTTTCGCTATCCAATTTGTTTTAAAGCAACTACCTCTATGGCCGATATCGCTGCATTTTCATGAGTCATTTAGGCATTAGACGGCTGGCGTCGCTGGGGCTGGGAAATCCGACATGACCTCGATCGTTCGATCCAAATAAGGCTCAAACGCTGAGTAGGCATCAGGTGGTAAGTTTTGTCGAAATCCCTGTTTCAAATACGTGTACGTATCTCGATTGAATTCAGGTGTGAAGTTGAGCCCAGCAAGTATGGTTCTCAACCAAAAGAGTAGCTTTTCCTCGAGTACCGATATGTCATCCAAAAGCAGTGCTTGCGCCATAAATCGAGTCGTCAATTGCACATCTCGAAACGCTTTTGCCCATGCACTCCCATGGTACTTATCAAAATTTGGGTATCGTTTTCGGGTGTTATCTATACAGAATCTAACAGCCGCCTCTTCGTTGGATTCAATTAAGCCCACGATACGAAATCGTTCTGGAAAGCCGTTCGTATAATCCAGCACTTCCTGACGCTCTTCGGCCGTCAGGTATCGGCTATCACTGCCGACCAAAATTTCAGATATTCTGTTATTCATAGTTTTAGTTTTAAAAACCGACTCGCTACACGGTAAAGGAAACGGTAATGGAAACTATTGATTCGTGCGTTGAAGCTTTTCCCTCAATGCTAAGTTTTCCAAATTCAACGCAATAATTCGATTCGCCATTTGTTCGAGTGGATTGATCGCTTCCTGCTCACCGCGAACACTTGCCAACTCCATGTTGAGTTCGACAACCAATCGCTCGAGTTGCAGGAGGTAGTCTTCTTGGCTGTGTTGACTGGCGTTGATAGGCCTTACAGATGAAGGAAGCGTTGGCTTATCGAATGCCTTTGTCTTTTTTGCTGGCTGAATCGGTGCGACATTCGAGACGATCGACGCGGCTGCTTTGGATGTTGTTGCAGTCGTTGAACCACTTGGAGCTGGAGCGGGATTCGATGGCGTCTCTTCTATTTCTTTGATTGGTTTTTTGACTTCCACTGGCGTCGTGCTAGGCCGTTCTCGTGTTGACGCGACCTCGATTGTCGGCCTTACCACTGGCTGCTCCGGAAGGGAAGGCTTTTGCATCATTGCCGCGTTACCATCGTTATCACGTATTGAATCAGCCTGAGCATCGATATGCGGTTGATTTACGATGGAAATCACCTCTTGCACGGTTTCGACGTCGTTCTCAACCTTTGCCTCGACCACCACGGCCGGTGTTTCGTCCTGTTCAATTTCGCTTGTCGCCACTGGTTCCGAAGCAACAATTGACTTCGTGGTAGGACCCGATTGAGAAACGATATCAGCAATAACTACTTCAGGTACGTCTGTAGCTGTTGGTTCCGAAACTGCTACCGCAACACGAACTTCCTCGGCTGTTTTCGCTTCTTCAGCAGAGATTGGTTCAGGGATGGTTGATTGGTGTGTGGTCGTCGCATCGGTGGTCGGTAAATCGACCCATGGTTTGCATTCCGGCTTCTTGAAAGCGGTATCATTGCACCAATTGATCGCCTGACCGAGCTGTCCGACCAACAGCGAACCGAGGTTCATTTTTTGTAATGAACCACGATTTGCATGGGTAGCAACAGAAGAATCGGCTTTATCTTTCGTTTCAGACACCATATTTCGAACTATCCCTAGACCGTTATCTGCGAGTCGCTTTGGAAATGTTTGCAAACGCTATAGCACATATTGTTTTAAGCATTCTTTACTTTCTTCATGATGTCTTTCCCGGTTGCTCCCTGACTGCGCCAAAATGCGGCAGCATTGACTCGCTCAGCATGAGAGATAAGAAATTTGCAGTGATCAGCTCCCATGGCATAACACTGAATCTCAACGCATCCGAAATCCTTTCGAGACAACACGCTAAATACGGCCGAAAACAGTCCTGCGTAGAAATAACAAACGACGGCACCGATGTCACCCAAGGTTTTAGCGACCGCTGATTCATACAGTTCAATAAATAGCATATCCCTCTTGGCTTCGCGGAAATCGAATTGCCAAGTTCCCCAGCCTTCGATCGTGAGTGGCCACCACCATGTTTCCAGCATCATTCCCATACCCATTTTTGTGAAATCGACCTCGAACTCACCTTGAGATCGCTTCACAAAGTTTCGCATGTCTTCCATCCCCCATGCGTAACCTGTTTCATACATAACCATGCCAGCCTTTTCTCCTACCTCGTCCTCCAAACCACCGAGAACTCCCGTTATAAAATCTTCGGTTACACGTAAGACTCGCTGACCATAAACGTTGGTGATGATTCCTCGCTGTCTATCGCGTTGATAAAATTGTTCAGAGGTGTAATAGTTGTGCTTAAAGGGCTGGACACCAGGTGTCATGCGTATCGAGTCCCGAATCTTGTCGTCCGCTTTTTCGTTCCGAATGCGAACCAACGACTTCGAATCGGGAGTTCCTGACAATATCTCAACGAACTGCTTGGTTTTATCTTCTGGACTTGTCGAAGTGGTCATTTGTTCTCGATACCTGCAATTTTCCTAAGTCTCAAACGCACAAAGTTAACGAATGGGCCGTGTGATTATGCCGTCATCCTGTGCTCGGTAGATCCTGAAGAATCGTCTGTCAACAACTGAGCATAAAGGTCGTTGAGTAGCTCCATAAAGCGAACGGCCCCTTCGGTGAGATTCTCGGTTTCCTTCACAGCCAATGAGGACTGATCAACTTTCTCTTTAAACGCTCGTATGCGCGCTGGTGTCTGGGCGGCTCCTTCCAGGTGATATTCAATCCCTGCCGTCTGCCCCTGCGCCAAACCTAACGTTTTGCTGAGTGGTTTAGCGATTACCAGCGAACCCATCCGCGATCCTTCTAGGATGTAAACGCATCCCAACAGTGCGAATGGTTTCTCAATCGCCCAATCGCGTATCTGGCTTATAATCGCAAGCGTCTCCTTCATAGGAGGAAAACTATTGATGCCGAATCCAAATGCGCTTAGGTCGCGGCTGATACTACTCGTTCTTACCATCTCGGGGGTGAAGTAATCGCTAACCGACTTAGTGCTATGAATCAATCGTTCTATTTCATAGTGAATATGCCAGAGCTGAACCAATCCCCTAGAATAATCTCTCCGAGTAATCGAACCATTCATCATTCCCTTTGAAAACGGCGTTTGTTCGATTTGATAATGCGACTCCGAAATCGCTTCCCGAACTAGATTCATGACGCTCATAATTAACCTCGTGGCCTTGCGAATAAAAATTCACGCATAAAGGAGTCCGTCCAATCGGCTCCAAACAGTTTGCTCAAAAATTTGTTCCCAGGGCTGCTTTCCATGTGATGATGCTGGTAATGATGGAGTTCATCTAATGCCGATTCATCACGCTTTTGGTCACTCAAACCTGCCCCGGTGATTCGATTCGCAAACGCACTAAGATAGGCGTCCAAATAAGCTTGATAACATTCCTCAACACGACGCAATTGGATCAAAGGAATGTTTCGTGCGTATGTAAAGTGCCCTTGCGATGATTCGGTTGCCCAAACTGGAGGCGCTTCGCTGCATGCCAGCTCCAGGTATCGAGACGCGATGCCGTTCGTTAACAGCGAGACGTCATCTAATATCGAGCGGGAACGAATAACAGGCACTTGAATATCGACAAAGGCGACGCGAACCTCGGCCCCAACTGCGATAAGTTCTGCAGCGAAAACAGGCATATGATCCGGGCGATTCGGAAAGACCCATGTATTGATAATCTGATTCTTTGCCCCGTGGATATAAACCATCCGCAGGCTACCAATGGATTTCTTTCTGGCTTGAATGGACCACTGCGATGCATGCAATTCGATTTTTCCATGCAAAGACTCTCGTCGCCTGAACTCTTGCGGTATAGACAGCGTTTCATCGAGATGCGAACGCATCCGAGATCTGGTCTCTGTAACCAAAGGCTCGAAAGAGACGGCGTTGCCTGGCGAGTCGGCAGAGATTTGGCGAGGCACAGACCTCGAGAAAAACCCCGAACGCCTCGGCTCCACAACAGGGCGTATAAAGTACTCTACAGGAAAGTAATCTAATGTGAAGTTGGGATGCATTGCGATCAGATTCCGATTATGGAATGTGTGCCAGATCAGGTTACGCATAGTTCGTCAGGATTGACGAAGACATACACTGCGAAGTGATCGTCATTTGAATGCGCCGAATCGCATCAAAATTTAGAACGCCCGCTCTCCCCCTTTCAAAGCCTTGAAATTTAAAGGCTTTCTTTCATCGTGTAAGTGTTAACCTTACTTACACGCGTTGCGAGCGTTGCTAACATCCCGCAACTCAAGTTCTTTGCAATGAATCGTATGGATGTGCAAATCCGTGCAATATCAAATAGAGCCCTTATTTTTAGGGATTGATTACGCGAACTATACGTCATGCTGTGGGAGCGGCGACATGCGACTTCACGCTCAGCTTCGACCGTATCCACTCACGCTGCATTCGTAGACAAGCACCCTATGGATAACTTTCAAGATACAGAATTGCTCACGGAATTCGTTGCTGAAAGCTTACAGGGGCTCGGTAACGTGGAACAGGACTTGATGTCCTTGGAATCCGATGGCGGTGAGGACAAAGCTCTCGTTAATCGCATATTCCGAGCGGTCCATTCGATCAAGGGTACGGGCTCCTACATGGGGCTTGATAACCTGGTGAGATTGAGTCACCTGGCAGAAACTCTTCTCGACCAAATCCGTAGCGGAGAGCGTCAAGCAACCCCCGAGGTAACCGATGCAATTCTAGCCGCCGTTGATGACTTGGTGGGAATGCTGAATGCATCGGATGTTGGCAAAACCTACGACTGCCAAAATGCTATGACGAAACTGAACGGCATTCTGGGTTTGATGTCGGATAATGCGCCCGCTCCCAACGCCCCTGCGCAAACCGAAAATCGATCTTCTGAGTCTTCCTCAGCCCACCAATCTTCTAGTACAAACAAATCTGCATCCACTGATGATACGGATCCTGAGCTTCTTTCAGAGTTTGTAGCCGAAGGAATTCAAGGACTTTCCGACATCGAGTCAGATCTACTCTTGCTAGAAACAGACGGAAGCACCGATTCAGAACTAGTGAATCGAATTTTCCGAGCGGTCCATACTATCAAAGGGAATGCAACGTTCCTTAAGCTTCACAATCTTGTTTCGGTGGCACACAAGGCGGAATCACTGCTTGATCGAGTACGGGCTGGTACGGAATCGGCAAGCGCAGTGGTTACCGATGCAGTTCTTGCCGCCGTTGATGCACTGAAAGGGATGCTTCAGACTCCGGACATCGGTGCTAGCTTTGATTGCCAAATTCCGCTCGCTAAACTCGAGGATGCCTTAAACGGAAAAGCAAAGCCTGACGCTGGCCTGTTGTCCGAAGACGACGTTATCAAGATTCAGAAAGCAGCCAGCAAAAAAGATCCAATATTTCGACTAACCTTCGATTTAGAAGCCATCCGTCAGGCCATTGATGTCAAAGAAGGAGTCGTTGTAGGCTTCACCAGCCTCGGTAAGATACTCCACAGCACCATTCCAACGGAACAGATCGATTCGTCAAAGAGCGGTACCTGCACGATCTACCTGGAGACAGTCTTAGCAGCGGACATGCTGTCGGATCATTTTTGTCTGAAGCCAGAGAACGTCTGCAAAATCGATCTATCCACTTTGCAAGCGACTGGTGATCTCGCTCCCCCCCATCTTGCCCCCCCGCCCAGCAAACAGCCCAGCCCCCCAGGTGTTACACCTCAGAAGACTGCTGAAAAAGGGCAAGCCACCGACACGAAAAACGCGAACAGTCCTACTCCCGTCTCCTCCCAGATAAAAGACACCAAGACATCCGCAGCCCCTGCCACCCCCTCAAAAGCAGAGCAAAAACCCACCTCGGAAAAACAAGCGGCAGACCAGTCGATGCGGGTCCCGGTCCACATTCTCAATAAACTATTGGAATGGACGGGTACGATGGTCATGGCTCGTAATCAATTAATGAACGAGTTTGATTTCCGAGGAAATGCGGCTTTCAGGACCCTGTCTCAATCGATAACAGGAGTACATGAGACGGTTATCGAAACACGCATGCAAACGACAGGTTCACTCTTTGAACGCTACCGTCGGATTGTTCGAGACCTATCTCGACAACTCGGCAAAGAAGTTGCGCTTCACATCGAAGGAGGTGATCTGGAACTCGATCGAACCATTCTTGAGAGCTTTGCAGACCCTCTCACCCACCTAATTCGCAATTCGCTCGACCACGCGTTGGAGACACCTGCTGAACGTGAGGCTGCGGGCAAAAATCGCCAGGGTAGTATTTTCCTCAGATCGTACGTTCATAGCGGTGAGATCATACTTGCAGTCGAGGACGATGGCCGCGGGATATCGGCCGAACGTGTCTGCGAAAAAGCCGTAAGCAAAGGAGTTATAACTCAGGACCAAGCCAACCAGCTCACCGAACACCAAAAGGTCATGTTGATTTTCCAGCCAGGTTTTTCAACCAAAGACCAGGCTACGGATGTCTCCGGTCGGGGTGTAGGAATGGATGTGGTTCGAAATAATATCGAGGCTGTTGGTGGTTCCATTGATGTTGTAACTAAAGTTGGTGCCGGTACGACGTTCTCTGCGATATTGCCACTTGCGAAAGCCCTGGTCTCTTCTTCCTTGACGAAAGCTCTCATCATCGAAATTGATCGAGAGCAGTTTGCCATTCCTGAGACAGCAATCAGTGAAATCATTCAATACGACGAAAAAGCGATCGCGAATATCGTTCAAGTAGACGGCGAATCCGTTTATCAATTGAGAGATCAATTGGTTGCCCTACTCGATCTTCGGGGCGCACTCGGCTTGGACTCACAATTCAACCGAGATAAACAAAGCTGTTTGGTAATCCTTCAATATCGCAAGCATCAGTTTGGTGTGATCGTTGATCGCGTTTTCGGAATCCAGGAAATTATCGTTCGCGAAACACCAAAGCTACTCGCTAATTGTGGTGTATTCTCCGGCCATACGGTCCTCGGTACCGGACATGTCTCGCTTATCCTCGACATACATGGGTTAGTGAATAAACTATCCCTCAAGTTTGTGGATCAAAAGAGATCTAAAGAGGTAAGATCGTTGACCTCAGATCCTTCCTTGATAGCCAAACCAACGAAGAACCTGCCTAAACAAAAAATGGTAGTGTTCAGCTATTCAGATCATGAGTTCTTTGCAATCCCGCTTGAACTGGTTGCGATCATTGAACGAATCTCTCTTGATTCCTTGCGTAAAGTCGGGAACAAAGAGTATTGCCAAATCAAGAGCGAAACCATCTCGGTAATGAGATTGGACTCCTTTTTGCCGATCACACCATTCGATCCTGCAAATCAGGATTGCTGCCTGATCAGGCCCGCAGCTGTCACGTTTCCGATTGGTATTCTTACCGGTCCCAATATAACCGTGCTCGAGGTCGACGATAACTTTGAGTCGAGGCTAGACGACAATCAAGGGATAGTGGGCACATTCCTACACAATGAACACTTGGTCATGCTTCTGGACGTTTTTAGTGTCTTTGAAAAGCATGCTCCAGACAAGATCAAGAAGCAAGATGTAAAAACTCGGAACGCAAAAATTCTAGTTGCCGAGGACAGCCTCTTCTTTAGAAAACTGATCAGCCAATACATATCGCGTGACGAGTGGACTGTCGAGATCGTTGAGGATGGTCTCGAGGCGTGGGAAAAATTGTGCGCCGAGCCATTTCGTTACGATCTTGTCATTTCAGACATCAACATGCCCCGTATGGATGGCTTTCAGTTGGCAACTAAAATTCGCGAAGACAAACGTTTTGATGCCTTACCGCTAGTTGCACTTACAACGCTTTCTGATGACCACTTCCGAGAAAAAGGGCTGAGTCTCGGTTTTGATCGATACGTGATCAAGATCGACAAAAATCATGTCCGTTCCACAGTGGCGGAGTGCTTACAGATCCGCAGAAACCAAACGAAACAGTAGGTATTGGAAACAATGCAGATCTCAACTTTTCACATTAGAGACGAAGCCTTTGCGATCAACTCGCTCTTGGTGGAAGAGTATTTCCGACCTCTTCCAGTCACCAAGGTTCCCGGGGCAGATTCAAAGATCGATGGTCTAGTCAACATTCGAGGCAGAACGGCCGTTGTCGTGAACATGCGTCGTTGCTTCGATGTCCCCGAGAGAGAGTCTACTGATCATGGCGAAATGATTCTTTTGGAAACGTCACAGAGACTCGTAAAGGAAGCGATTGACAGCGGACTTTACGCTTTCGACGAACCTATCGTTCTCAATGTCGATTCTGTATCGCAGATATATAACCTCGTAGATGAAGAGATTCATCCATCACCCCCGCACGTCAACCAACCGTTTGTCGATGGCGTGATTCGCGTCCATGACAAATTCTTCACCCTAATTTCGATCCAAAAACTAATCGCATCCCTTCTCCATCCGGAAGCGCAGGCAAGAACATGATCGTCGAACAAAAGGCCGAAAACAAATTCAGTATCTTCAACTCTCTGATCACGAATGATCACCGAGAATTCTACGAGAAAATCATAAACGAATTAATTGGGGTCTCCCCGATTTGCAATCAAGGAAAATGTACGGCAGCTGCCATTAGCGAAACAGCAACCGAGCAAGAACAAATCACAGATCTTATGGAGCGAGTGGAGACGTTTGCGGCAGAACTGCATGACGGAACTAAAAATCTATTTGATCAATTCTATGCCGCTAAAGAGGAGTTCTGTAGATCGATCTATTGCACGACCGCTTACATCAAAATCAACTTGATCGATCGCACTTTGCTCGAACGAACTTGCGACGTCATGTCATGGGCAGTCGAGACCGTATTCACGGAGGCGCTGGAACGACTCAACAAGATAAGTAGAGTTTTGGAGAAGCAACTCTATGAAATGGGGGAGTATCTCGATGCATCCAAAGCCGCTTTCGAAGTCCCCACGCTAGAAACAAATTGGACCATGAAGGACATCAGCCAGTATGTGGATGATGTTCGAAGCTATCAGCCTCGAAAGTTGGAGCTGATGTTCCAGAACGATGTCTACGAAACTTTTAAGAAAAAGGTGGATGCTCTCGCGGAGCAGCTTGGAAAGGGAAAGAGCCAAGAAGCGACGTTGGCGATGCTTCAAAAGGTCATAAAAAACCTCGAGGAATCCCATCAACTGGTAGCACAATCCTGCAATCGATTGGAGGATATAGGTAGCTCCTATACGCTTTACCGTGACTTAGTTATCACGACTCCAGACGGTATTGTTGTAGCGAATGCGAATGCCAATCGCCGTTCTAGCGTACTCGGACGCTCGGTCGTAAATGAGACTTGGTTCACTCGCGCATCAAATACTGGGGATACCAACGATTATGCCATCGAGAAAACCAATCGATCCATCATCGACTCCGGAAACAGCTTGGTGTTTAGCACCTCGATTAAGAGCGCAGCAAAAAATGATCAAGTCGTAGGAGCCATGGGAGCTTTTTTTGACCTCGCCGAAGAAGCTCGCATCATCCTACAAGATTATATGCCGCGAACAGAAGATGGTGATACGGCTGAGGGCTGGTACTCTTTCTTTACCGATCGTGATGGCAAAGTGGTCGGATCAAGCGACCCGAATATTATCGAGGTCGGCCACTACGCACACTTGCCGCGAGGCCATCGCAAGCTAACTCCCGGCGGTACGATCAGCAGCTACGCCAGTATAGAGGGTAAAGACTCGTCCGTCTTTTCGGCTATGTCCGATGGGTACCTGGATTATGCGGGACTAGGCTGGAGTTCCCATCTAATCGTTCCAAGCAATGAAATTTTTGCAAGCGAATCCAATTGCCAAATCAATAGCATCAGTCCGGATGAGTTGATGCGATCTCGACTTATTCCTGAGATCAATAAAGATACCTACGTAAAGGTCCAAGACGACAAGCAATCGATCAAGTTGATTTCTCTGAACGGAATAGTTTTCGCGTCCAAGCTTGGAAAACGAGGGGTCGCCCTAGGTCCCGTCTTCGAACGCATCACGGAAACTGGGGACTTCGCGACCGCCAAGATGGAGGAACTACTCCGCGAAATGGCTTATGGAGAACTGCGACTCAATCTTCAAACACTGGAAACCTTTTCGAAACAAGCCATCGATCTCATCGATCGGAATTTATTTGAAAGGTCCGCTGCGATTCGATGGTGGGCAACGGACAAATACCTTTGGCAGGCACTGGTCGAGCCATCCGATGAAAACATCCAAGCGGCTGGCCGAAGGCTTCGAGATATCAACGGCAGCTATTCGATGTACCGAAACTTGGTTTTAGCAAACCGGATGGGGCGAGTCGTCACCGCCTCGAATCCCGAGCTTATACCAGACATCAAAGATGCTCGGGTCGCGGACCATCCATGGTTCACGAAATCCATGAGATGCAAAACATTCGGGGAATACGCGGTCCAAGACGTCGGCGAATCGGAACTGGAACGAGCTTGCCGCAGATCATTGATCTACTCGGGTGCGGTAAGAGCCAATGGCTCACGAGATGGCGAGGTAGTTGGCGTATTAGGAAGTCTTTTCGACTGGGTCACTGAATCGGGAAAGATTCTCAAAACGTGTCTCCCGAAAGATCGAAGCGGCAAGCGAATCCAAGGATGCGTCGCATTCTATGCGAACAGCAACTTTGAAGTGATCGAAACGTCTGATCCACAACTGGTACCACTCGGGGCGACTCCAGACCTTCCAGCAGAACATCGAGAACTCGCCGCAGGGCAGTCCGCCTCCGGTATTCTCAGGCTGGGCGACCATATTTACATCATGGGTTCGTCTCGAAGCAAAGGCTACCGCGAGTATCAAGGCCTAGGTTGGTCCGCTCACATACTCAGGCCACTGTTTTAAGTAATTCCCGCCTCGATCACGCATCGACACCCCGACGCATTAAGAATTTGCTTGTCAACTATAAAAACCAATGCTTAACCGACTGGAGAACAACCATCATGGCCAATCCATGCGAAACATGCCCGACCAAAATCTGTTGTAACCCCAAAGGCCCTATCATCATCGAGGGGGATGTCAATATTGTTGATAAGTATGGACGCCCTCTCTGCCCAGACAAAAAGAAAAAATCTCATGTGTTGTGTGGCTGCGGACTTTCGTTAAACAAACCATTCTGCGACGGCAAGCATAACAAAGCGGGCAGCGATGATGACGATGATGACATAAGCGACGAATAGACTTTTGGTTTTGCGTTCGTTTATCCTCATCAATACATGTTTTATAAAGCTGAGATTCGCCATGAATACAAACCTGCAACCAGACGTAACCACGCCGCGGGAGATTCCTACTAGACATCACTCAAAACGCCTCGTGGTCGCTGTCTCTGCTTGGGACTCACTTCTCGACGAAAAAGGGATCGTGGACACAAGCCGCGATCAAGATGCTTTGCTGGATCAACTAAATGACGTCATCGCCGAAGCAGCCTTCCTCGGATTTCCTCAAACTGTCAAGCTCGCACGAACTGTCAAACTCGCATTCCAGCATACGTCGAACAATCCTATCTCCGATGATGTTAAGTGTTTGACTCTCAACCGCGCTTTGCGAGTTCTTAAGCGAATTGTCATAGATGAGTCTTGTCGTGATGCAGTACAACTGTCTGATCTTGTCCGGGATTTGCAAACGGATTTCAAGATATCGGACCATGATATCACGAAACCATTCGATCTAAAGATGAATGCATCATCCGCAGAGCTTACAACGGGGACGAGTGGCCAACAAGGTTTTGAAGAGCACCGCGATTTAGATGTTTATCGTAGCTCTCGTCTTGATTCTCTCGACCAATGTTTCGAGGAAGAGTCGTGGATCGTCTCTCAACTCGCCAGCTTGGCAGAAGATCTCGCTAGCGGAACTCATTGCAGTCATCCTGCCTCGCGATTAATGCATGTCCTAAAGAATCACAAATTGTTCAATCAGGTCGATCGCGTCTGCCTCGTGGGACGAGTCGCTGGGGCGAACCAATTAGTAGTCGTCGATGCAAGTATGAGTGATCGATGTCCTGAAAACTCGCTAAAGAAGGGCTACTCCTGCTTTGTAAATCCTGAAGGATCGCTTTTTAAAATGCGACCAGGTACCGTTCGCATGTTTGGTGATTGCGAAAGAGTCCTGTCTTCTTTTGCCGCGCAAGGAAAACCTGCGCAGCGATCCATTGCATTGATCTCCGATCTGGGTTTGCGAAGCGGTTTATGCCTGGCTCTCGGACGAGGTTCCGAAGTACAAGGTTTCCTCTTCTTAAATTCCGTTCAAGAGGATTTGTTTCGAGAGCTATCTATTCAGTCTTCTCCCATTCTTTCCCTGTTCGGCCTGATTGCAACCATTACTCTCGATACCAATGGCTTTCATCCTCTCCCCAAGAACCATCCAAATCGAAACGACAACATGCCGAAATCGTCCGCTCTGTTCGAGCCGGTTCATTTCAAAACTCTGCTAGAACAGGCTTTGTCCGTACGCATTCGACCAGGTAATCGATTCGAAATTGAAATCCGTACAAAACAAGAATCGACTAGCTTTTTGTACCTACCTGCCACGATCGTCAATTCGCTCGCGGATTTGATTTCCCGAATCCATAGTGGGTGTCTAAAACTAGGAATTGATGTTGCTATAGCCAGGGGAGAAGTCCAACTGAGCTTTGATCATGGCTTCGGAAATAGCGATGAGCACGCCTGGCCGTGGCTATCTCGAATTGTACAATCTCTGGATGCCGATTTTTCTAACAAACCGGTTAAGATCAAGCTAACGGATTCGCAAGTCGTCGTTGCGTTTCCGTACGAGCCGCTGCTAGCTGGGCATCAGGGACTACTCTACAGCACTGTCTGTTAGCAACGGCTGCTCTGAATTTCAAGCAAACGGACCCGTGCAACTTTTTTACAGTAGCGAGCCATTTCGTCACACGGGATTTCCTTACCCGTTAGTTGCACACTATTCAGCGAACATGCTCATTCGATTGATTAGATTGTTTCGATAGCAACTATGTAGTGATTTTTTAAACCTGTCCTTCGATTGTATCTGAACGGCAAGTGATTGGTATGGAATACTCAAATTCGAATCCCAAAGTATTTGTTTTAACGAAGACGACCAATGTAAGCGAAAAGATCTCGCAAGCTTTTCTTGATGATCCAGTGCGTGTTATCTACGTTAACGACTCACACCTACACTCAGCAATCTTTGATGATTTAGAAGCAGCATGCGTATTAGTTGAGATCGCTCAAGATCCCGAGCAAGAATTAGAAGCTTTGACCGCGTTGCAGCCAAAGGACCATACACTCCCATTAATTGCTATCAGCAACCAATGGACAATATCGACCGCCGTTAGGGCCATCAAAGCAGGCGCAAACGATGTTTGCGATTTACAATCACAAGTTGCAGATCTGCGAAAGATGGTTCACAACGCAATCGCAAATGACACTCCGCGACACAATGAACTACGCGACATAATACCAAATGCAATTCTCCAGAAACTGGATTCGGAAGAAGCCAGGATTGTCCACTTGATCGCGCTTGGCTTAACAGCCAAAGAAATAGGATCCGCATTGGACGTTAGTATCCGAACGTACCACTATCGCAAGAAGACCATTTTCGAAAAACTGGATATCGCCAATCGTTCGGAACTGATCGAACTAATCCGTACCTCCAACGGACGCATAACAGAGTGGCACAATGCCCATACCAGCCTCCATCCATCGCATTTGCGTAGACCAACATTCGCGAATCAAAACTTCCTGAATGCTTGAAAGCCCGTTTATCCGTTGGGTTCAAAAGCTAACGCGAGCGCGAAAGTCTTGGATTAGCTTAGTCTCTCCAGTGGTGTTACGCTGTGACAACACCTCATCGACCTGCGCTGCAGTCAGTCCAGGCAGTTGCAGGCTGGATGGCACAGGCTGATAGACACCATCAACCAGCTCAGCGATTTGAAGACGATGGCCGTCGTGCCGCCAAACCTCCAATACGCCCATCGCCGCAAACAATTGCATCTTGTTTATGGCAGACGAGGTCATTTCGACCTCAACCACAAGGTCAGGAGCTGGGTCTATTGAGAAATCTAGTTCCTTTTTCGCAAGCAGATGCCCCGCATTCCGCACGTAGTAGGATTCATCCGCTTCGAAGGCTTTGCTAAGGTCCGATCTTTTTACGGTGACCGAAGCGACACTGATGATTTCGATATTCTTTACCTCGGAATAGGTTTCGATCATTCGGCCAATTAGACAGCCGATGTTCTCATGTTCGCGTTTAGGGGACATCATTTCAAGCACTCCATTATCGTACGACATCCTAGGAACGCTACCGCGTCGTTGATCCGCCAAAGCGACGTAGGTCTCCCACTCCACACCCTCCAAAACCATTCGTGTTTCCAGTTCCGACCAAACTCTTTCAACGACACTCATCATGCACCCCTTCGGTTACGCCAAAGCTTCCTACGATTATAGCCTGCATGTAGATGATTATCTAGCATGACGATTTACTACCTTTTATGTTCGATCTGCAAATTTAAGGCGTGATTGCTAAGGTGTGGCGGAACGCGTAGACTAACGTGCCCAACGATAACCCTCCCTCCACTTTCCTTGCCAATATGTCTTACGAAAGCCGAGCTTGGATCAGGCTCCATGATCTTGATAACTGCGTTGTCGCCATCAAAAACCTTCGCCCCGACGATTCGATTCACATTGGCGCAGAATTGATTACGTGTAAACAGACGATCCCAGCTGGACATAAGGTGGCCGTAAAACCTATTTCCCAAGGAAGCGAAGTCAAAAAATACGGCTGGCCCATTGGTGTTGCTACGCAGAACATCCAGGAAGGTGAACATATCCATGATCACAACCTTAAGTGCGAGCACCACATGGATTACACTGAGTTGGCCAGTCGCACCCCTGCTCCCATCCAACCGATTCAGGGAAAGAGCTTTCTCGGCTACAAACGCCCAACCGGGAAAGTAGGCACCCGTAACTACATCGCGATCATCTCGACGGTTAACTGCTCAGCGTCCGTCTCCAAAGCCATTGCAAACTACTTCACCCCCGAGCGGCTCGCCCAGTATCCCAACGTCGATGGGGTTGTTGCCTTTAAACACGATAGCGGCTGCGGACTTGCCTACGAAGGCATCAAACACCGCGTGCTGAGCCGAGTTTTAGGCGGAATAGCAAAACACCCCAACATCGGGGCCTATCTGCTCATAGGGTTAGGTTGCGAACAAAACACTTTAGGGCATCTCACCAAATCGCAACAACTCGTTACCCTGAAGTTACCCAATCAGCAAGCATCGGATTCTAGTTACCTTACCGATATTCCCGTCCTTTCGATGCAAGATATGGGCGGCACAGCGGCGACCGTGCGACGAGGCATCGAGCTGGTCAACGAGTTGCTCCCCGTCGTGAACCGCTTTGAACGGGAATCAGTCCCGGCTAGCGAATTGGTCTTAGCGACTAAATGCGGCGGATCGGATGGATACTCTGGCATCACCGCCAACCCGGCACTCGGCGTTGCGGCGGATATGGTCGTCGCATGTGGTGGCACGGCTATTCTCTCTGAGACAACGGAACTCTATGGCGCGGAGCAATTGTTTACCAAACGTGCTGCTAGCCATGATGTCGCCATGAGTCTTTTGAAAAAGCTCGAATGGTGGATCGACTACACACGTCATTACAACGAAGAATTCGACAACAATCCGTCCATCGGTAACAAAGCTGGGGGCCTGACAACCATCGTGGAAAAGTCGCTTGGGGCAGCGAGCAAAGGGGGCAGCACGGCGTTGCAGCATGTCTACGAATACGGTGAAACCATATCGCACAAAGGGTTGGTCATCATGGACGCCCCCGGCTTCGATCCGGTTTGTGTGACGGGTATGGTCGCCAGTGGAGCCAACGCGGTAGTTTTCACAACGGGTCGAGGCAGTTGCTTTGGCTGCAAACCGACCCCTAGTATGAAGGTTTCCACCAATAGCGATTTGTACCATCGCATGCATTCCGATATGGACTTGGACATGGGCACGATCCTAACCGGCGAAACCATCGAACAAGCCGGTGCACGCATGTTTGAAGCCATACTCGATATGGCCAGCGGCAAGAAAACCAAAAGCGAAGAACTTGGTTATGGCGACGAAGAGTTTTGCCCCTGGGCGATTGGTCCAACGTTGTAGGCCATCTTGCTTACCCACGTTTTGCAAATTGCTGGTGGCATCAGATGAAGATTAGGCAAGAAAATGGGGCAAGAAAATGATGTCGCCTCCCTATTTTCTTGCCCCTATTTTCTTGCCTCGATCTTTTAGCACCACCCGAGTCCCATTCACCGCCCTGCTCTGCCTGTGAGCAGAATTGCTTGTTCCTGTCTATTCTGTCCATACAAAAGAAAACCCTGATTTGGCAGAAATATCGAACGCAGAAAGATACTAGACTCATTTTTCTGCGTTCGATTTTTCTGCCCTTATAAATAGTTTTGTTTGGCCCCTTCAATAGATTCCTTGAAGTGC
>Ga0315899_10000295_pt1 | contig 62415 bp, 45 predicted proteins | sample LakEriMetagenome_2_FD_203518 | JGI IMG/M metagenome (GOLD analysis project Ga0315899, IMG submission 203518) | Freshwater fungal communities from buoy surface, Lake Erie, Ohio, United States - Buoy 4 MA112 | ecosystem: Environmental > Aquatic > Freshwater > Lake | place: USA: Lake Erie, Ohio... | reverse complement strand
CAACGTCTCGTATAGATCCTTTATCGATCGGACCGGGAGTCAATCAGAGTGGGGGCGTCTACAAAAGTTTTACGAACTCCAAAGGGCTATAGCGGGCGTTGTATGGCCAACACTGACCGAACCTCTCGCAAGTCGCGAGAGTTTCCTTCAACGCCTTATTCACAGCGACCAGCGACAGGCCTGGGATTGGTTTGTAGATAGGCCGATTGGTGAGACAATTGAACACTTTATAGATGACGACTTAATTCGTGGCTTAGTGATGACCGACGCAAAGATCGGTGTTTTTACACATCCCCATGATGAGTCCCTCATCCAAAATCGTTGCTTTCTCTATCATATCATTGGGCGGGGAACAGGTGAGTGGCAAGTTCCTGTGGGTGGGATGGGTGGCTTGATCGCAGGCTTAACCCAAAACGCATTGAACCGAAGAGTCACATTGCTTACAAACGCGCAGGTGACAAACATCATACCTGGCAATCCCTGTCATTCCGTGCAGATACGAAGTGATGACCAGGAGATTACCATTGATGCGCAGCGGGTCGTTATCAACGCGAGTCCCAAACGGGCTGCAGCGATGTTGAATAGAGCATGGCATCCAATTGCAAGCGACGAGGGGTCAGTCGTCAAAATCAATATGTTGCTGGAAAGATTGCCTAAATTAAAGGCAGCATCGGTATCCAATGTTGATGCCTTCGCTGGATCGCTTCATATCAACGAGGGGTATCAGCAAATGATCGATTCGTTTGCAGCAGCGCAATCTGGAATTGTTCCTAAACCAGCACCATGCGAGGTTTATTGCCATACATTAACAGATCCCTCGATTCTATCCGAGTCGCTACAGAGTCGAGGTTTCCATACCATGACATTGTTTGGACTGGACGCACCTTATCGATTGTTTACGGAGAACAATGAAGCATGCAAGGAGGCATTTCTTAAAAGCTATTTTGAAGGCTTGGATTCGATTTGTGATGAATCGTTTGCAAGTTGTCTAGCACGCGATTCGAGTGGAAGGCCATGCATTGAGGTCAAGTCCGCCTTGGACCTAGAAGACGAGCTGGGATTAGACCAAGGAAATATCTTTCACAATTCGTTATCGTGGTTTTTTACGGATGATTCTGAGCTGGCTGGGACTTGGGGAGTAGAAACCGACATTGATCGTATCTACAACTGCGGCTCATCCGCCATGCGAGGGGGAGCAGTAAGTGGTATTCCCGGACACAACGCAGCCAAGCGAATCTTCGAGGAGTTAGGGATCGAAGCGAAGGTGACCAACAGGTAAGTTATCGCGTTAAGCATCACGCTGAGGGATGCCTTAACAGGTGCAAGTCAGAATCACACGCCCAGAGTGTGATTGATCAGCAGTTTTTTACCAGTGCATTACAAAACCACCATCGACGTTGATGGTTTGGCCTGTTACTTCTTTGGCTCGATCCGAGCTTAAAAACACGATCATAGCAGCAATGTCTTCGCTGGTTTGCCATCGGCCGAGTGGAACGATGGACTGAATCTTCTTGTGAGTCCATTCTTCGTAACTCAGTCGCTCGGGCTCAGGGGTTTGTTCAAACCAGGCTTGCCAAACCGAACGGTTGAGTGGAGTTTGAACCATACCTGGGCAAACAGTATTGACTCGAATGTTATGCTTCGCCAAATCCTTTGCCATGCACTGTGCGAAGTTGATATTCGCAGCTTTGCTTGCACTATACGGCGGATCAGTTTGAGAGCCAATCTGCCCGGCCACGGAAGCCAGAAAGACAAAGCTTCCATAACGCTTCGAAGTTAACGCGGGAGCTAAATAATGAGCCACATTGACCATGCCCATGATGTTGATATCGAGGGTCTTTTTCCAATCTGCGGGTTCGAGATTGGTGAACGGAAATCCGAACTTGCCCGATCCAATAGCAGCACAATGAACCACGTGCTGCAGAGGCTTATCATTGCTGATGGTGGCCTGCGTTACTCGCGCTACTTGGTCCGAGTCTACCAAATCCACCACATACGCCTCAACTGCTACACCAGCGTTCTGGAATTCTGCTCCAACCTCGATCACTTTAGTGGAAACATCCCATAAAACTAGGCTAGCTCCCTCATCCGCGAAAAGTCGTGCCGTTGCGAGACCAATACCGCTCGCGGCGCCTGTGATGAGAACTCGGTGATTTTCAAGCTTCAGATCCACTTTTGTCGATTCGATTCGATTTGATGAGATAGTTACGGGATGAGATTGCTATTGGGCGGTAAATCCACCGTCGAGCGATAATGTTGCACCGGTAAAGAACGTTGCGTGATCGCTGGATAGAAAGACGATAAAACGCCCTACCTCTTCAGCGGTCGCGATCCTGCCGAGTGGATGTTGAGATCGCAAACCTGCAATAAAAGCTTCCGGATCATCTGTTTGATTGGCTGATGAATAGACAACAGGAGTATCAACTGTTCCCAATGCAAGTGTGTTGACGCGAATTCCTGTGGAGGCATATTCAATAGCCATTTGGCGAGTCATCTGATGTACAGCACCTTTGGAGGCCGCATAAGCACCCTGATTCTTGAGTCCCACCAAGCCAGAAATAGAACCGATATTAAGAATCAAGCCTCTCTTTTGCTCAAGCATTATAGGTATGACCTGCCTAACAGCGAGAAATATTGCCTTTACGTTGGTGTTCATTATCCAGTCCCAATCCTGGTCCGTGTGAGTATGGATGGACTTTACAATGTTTACTCCCGCGTTGTTGATCAGAATATCAATCTTCCCAAAATGTTTTAAAGCTTCGGAAACGAACTGACTGACAGTTAGATCCGATGCGACGTCTCCACGTACATAAACCAAGCGGGGACTTGCTCCTGCAACAAATGGCATAAACTGATCAGGCATATTCGCGGCTATATCGACTGCAACCACGCCGCTGATACCCGATTCAAGCAAACAGAGAGTGGTGGCAAGTCCCACGCCAGACGCAGCTCCCGTTACGATTGCTACTTTGTTTTCAAGTGTGATTTCCATAGCCTGTTTCGCAGTTCGAATTTCTGTGCGCGATTTTCTGCACTCCATGCGTTAAGCGAGCCCCAGCACCCGCCAATCCACCGACCTAACGGATTGCAAAGATGGCTTCAAAGGAACGAATGTAAAGGGTGCCGTTACTGATAACGGGAGATGCGGTTACCGGTGCACCAACGTTATTGGAAGAGATCAGTTTGAACTCCGGTCCAACTTGTACGACGCTGACCGTTCCGTCACTGGAGGCCATATACAAGTGCCCATCTGCATAGACGGGGCTAGAGCGATGCTGCGACGAGTGGACACGTTGCAAGTAAACCTCTTTACCTGTATCCCACTCGACGCACTGCAATCGGCCGTCTTTCTGGAGCAGGTAAATGTAGTTTTCGACCGCCACGGGAATCGAAACATCAGGAGTCTTTGGCGAAACCCACGCAACCGCTTGTGGATTCGAAGAACTATCTCCTTTGAGTTGATCAAGTTTTAGCGAGACCAAGGGGCCTTCTTTGGCGGTGGGGACTATGACTCGACCTCGCGTGATAAGAGGGGACGCAACGAACCGAAAGGTGGGGTCATTTTGCTTTGGGTTCCATCGGGTTGGGCCGTTCAGTTCTGCGAATCGCCATAGCTCTTTTCCAGTAGCTAGGTCGTGGCTTGTGATACAATCTGCCCCGTGTACCACCAGCATCTCGCTCTTACCCTCTCGATGGATAAATGGAGATGCGTAGGAGTGTTTGCACTCAAAGTCGGCGTTGGTAACTCGGTCGTGAACCCAGACTGTTTTTCCAGAGTCTTTCTCTAATTTGATAACTTGGCCTGTTCGCGTATTGTCACCTCGTTGCATGCGGCCGTGAATCAACTGCAGATACAGATGATCACCATCTAGGACGGGAGTTGATGTCAATCCAAACTGTATATCCAAAGTTCCGAATCGCTCGCCGACATCGAACTTCCAGATTTCTTTTCCGTCAATGGTAAGACAGGCCAGTGTTCCATTCGAAAAAAAGACCCACACATGCTTGCCATCCGACACCGGGGACGCGGAGGCAGAGTTTCCTTCGTCACCGCGGGCTGGTTGATCCCCGCTCGCGAGCTTGGTCTTCCAAAGAACTTTGCCGCTGTCAGCAGATAACCCCATGGCAACCAAATCACCTGCATCGCCGCTCGTCAAGTAAATACGTCCATCCACAACGATTGGTGTTGAACCACCTCGTCCCGGCAATGGCGTCTTCCATTTGACGTTTGAGTCGAGTGACCATGCTTTTACGATTCCCTTTTCGGTGGAATGTCCATCGTTAGCGGGCCCTCGCCACTGTCGCCAATCGTCCGCGTAGGAGACAGCTGTGGATGAAACGGCCAAAGTAAAGATAGTGACCAATTGTCGAAAACGAGTCTTCATGATGCGGGACCTTATGGGTGGGATATTGTGGTAGGTGAAAGAGGAACGTTAGCGAACGGTTAGCTATTGCTTGTGTCCAAATCTACATGGTTCCATTACAGCGTAGTCGATTTGTAAATGACGGAGCGAAGCTTCCAAATCGCAAAACCAAAGGCAAGCCCTAAGCATGCTAAAATCAGAGCAGCGTGTGTCGGTGCGAGTAGCCAATGCATGATTCCGGTTTGTGGTGCATGATGATCGTGTCCCGGGTGGGCAACAACAAGACTCGGTTGCAGCAAAACCATGCCCGTAACTATGAAGCCAGATCGCAAAAAGGAGTGGTAGGCTGAAAGTCTAAACAGATTTATGCAGAATCGCATGGGAAAAGCTTTGTGCATCATGGGTAACCCCTTCTAGAGTTGTTGTTCGACTTCTAGTCGCTGCGACCTAGTATTTATAGTTTGTGATCATTTGATTTCGGAACCGTATCCGTTCCACAGTGTAGCAGAACGCTACCTTTTGCTAAAGCAGACAGGACAATTAGATCTAGCCCAGCTAGAACATGCCCAGTGTCATGGATATCAAAACAGACAATATAAGTTTAGTGATCCAATGTCATACCACTGGGGAGTAGCTCGTAGATTTTCACAGGACCCCTGGTCGGTTTTTGGGGATCGAGAAATCCGACCCAAACGTCTGCTTTAGGAGCGAATTCGTGGATGAATTGGCGGCAGATTCCACAGCAACTCACTGCTTGTGGCGAAACAACAACTATAGTCTGCCATTCAAAATCTCGCTCAAAAATAGCTTTCGAACCAGCAACTCGCTCTGCACAAAGCGTAACACCGAAAGAGGCGTTTTCGATGTTGCAGCCCGCGTAAACCCCACCACTCGACGATTGAATTGCACAACCGACCGAAAAGTGGCTGTAGGGGTTGTAAGCTCGTAACGCCGCATCTCGTGCAATATGAAACAGATCCTCTAACGTCGTGGCAGACATGATGAAATCAACTCCGAGTTTCCGTCAAAGGGTCGGGGCAGGACTTATAGGATCGTAGAAGCTACTGGGATCGTTGAAGCTGAAACAGCTCGAACATCGGATCCGCAATTTGGTCGGCGCTCGACTTTGTTAACTCTTCCGACAGGATCTGATCAAGTTGACCCTGGAAGATTTTTTCTGTTTGACCGCCGTTAAAATACGCGGCTCCTTGTTGGGTGCTACGAAGCGATGAGAGCATCTGAGAAAAAAAGGTCTGCCCAACAAAGTTGTGAAATGCTTCGCGGAGCTTTTCTTGTTCGACGTCTTTGACTTGAGCAGAAGGGGCAGAGACTGGCTCCTCGGAAGCAGGAGTCTCATTAGTAGGCGAACTCTCAGGCCTTAAGTCGTTCGGTTTCATCACTCCGGACAACACGCTTGAGAAGCCAGGATTGTCGGGCGCATCTGATCCAGATGCCAGAAGGCTCTCAGAGAGTTTTGCTGTTGGATTCGCGATGGAATCGATAGGGAATGATAGATTCATAAGTTACTCAATGATCAACTCGCCGTACATGTTACCTTGTTTATGAATCCCCTTGATGATGGCGACGATGTCTTTCGTCGGTACGCTCAAGACGTTCAGGGCATCCACTAGATTTTTCAGTTTGGGTTGAGTCGGATCGTCTTTTGGGCTAACTGCGACAAAACTACCAGCTGGACCACCACGCGCTGTCTGAGGCGCGATGGTCAAACTGCCATAAGAGACCGCGACAGGAGCTATCGTGACATCCTCACCGATGACGATCACATCATTGCGTTCATTGATGTACACACGCTTCTTGTTGGCAATATTAACGAGGGGGATCCGTTCAATTTGCGAGACGAACTGGACTGGCGTATCCCGATACTCTTCTGGGATGGTTACAACGATATGCGTTTGGTCGATTGCGGTCGCGATGGCTCGCTGTTTTTTGTTCCGGTAGTCAATTGCGTTGCCCGTACCAGTGCCCTCGTCCGGATCGTCAAAATGATTGATTCGATCAGCGATGATTTGCGCTGTTTCAAAAGCGCTATGTGACTTATGCAAAACCAATGTGACACGATTGTCCTGAACGAACGGGTTCTTGACCGATTGCTCCATTTTGCATCCATTCGCAATGCGAGCCGTTGTCGGCACCTTTGGATTGTCGAGCATTATCGGACCATTCGCGATTCCGTAGACGACATCCCCGCGAGGCCCAAGCAATAGGGTCTGAACCAGGTTGCCCCCTTCGAGACTTTTTGCAGAAATGGCGCTTATACTACAGTCGAGCCGATCGCCCTGAATGACACCTTGTGCAGGAATCGTTGCTTGCACCAACACCATCGCAACATTCTTAGTGTTAGCGATGTCTTTTTCAACGAGTCTGCCCTGCATATCAACAGACGGATTGCCACCCAGTTTTAAGAGAACTTGTCCGAGAGAGCGGTTCGTAGATTTAAAGTCGCCATCGCCGGTCCCTTTAAGGCCTACTACCAGACCGACGCCATGAATTGTGTTTTCCTCTTGCCCTTGGTAGCGACAAATATCACCAATACGGAGATCGGCTCGTGCCTGCTCTACTCCGAGGCAACCCAGAGTGAACGCGATCAAGCAAAAGTATTGGCATAATTTTCTGGAATCCACCAACATCGCACAGTCCTTCCGTGTTCCGCTCAATTCGCCCCCAATGCTGGGTAATACCCTACGTGAGCATTTGGTTGCTAGCCCGTTTTATTGAGAACGGTGCGAGAGTAAAACTAGGTGGTTTAGCGAAAGCACCTATTGTGGCGATTCTTAACTAGAACTAAATGGAAAAATGCTTATCAAAGATAGCATTTACTTCTATGCTTTCAGTAAGTCAATCCGCCGTGGCTAGATCAATACCTTTGTCTTCTACTTGTATATATGCAACCTACACCAGAGAACATCATCGCTTTGTACCACCAACGGGGAAATGAGATTTATGGCGATGAAAAGGTCACGCAATCCGAACATGCCATCCAGGCTGCGGTGTTAGCAGAGCGAGAAGGGGCGAATGATGAGCAGATACTGGCGGCTCTCTTGCACGATATTGGGCACATACTCGCAGAAGACAAATTGCCTGCCAGCAACGAAGAGAACTTGGATGATGGGCACGAGAATCGAGCCTATCAGTGGCTCTGCCAGCATTTCGGAAAAGCGGTTGCGGACCCGATTCGGTTGCATGTCGCTGCGAAAAGATATTTGTGCACCGTGACCCCGGAGTATAGCCAAACCCTGTCCCCCACCTCGTACAAAAGTTACCTGGATCAGGGGGGGCCGATGTCCGAAGAGGAATTACAGCAGTTCCGTCAAGAGCCATTTTTTGAACAAGCCATTGCACTAAGACGATGGGATGATCAAGCAAAAGACGCTGAAATGGTGATTCCGGGCATTGCTCATTTTGTCGAGAGGCTCCAAGCAGGGCTCGACAAAAGTAGTTGTCGATAATGAATCAGTCCTCGCGTGTCACTCGTTGGCTGGAAAGATCAGCATTTCGACTCAATGCGTGGGCTATGTTCGCGGCTTTTGCGACATACTTCTGCATGTATATGTTTCGAAAGCCTTTCACGGCAGCCAGTTACCAAGGAGAGACGATTGCAGACTGGGACCAAAAGAGTGTATTGGTCGGAACTCAAGTACTTGGTTATTTGATATCCAAGTTGATTGGTGTAAAAATTATTTCCCAGATGCGTCCCTCGCATCGGGCAATAGGGATATTAGTCCTGATCTCGATTGCTCAGGGGGCTCTCTTTCTTTTCTCTGTACTACCGCATCCTTGGCATGTGCTGGCAATTGGGCTAAACGGTTTGCCACTGGGCATGGTGTTTGGATTGGTGCTAGGATTTTTAGAAGGGCGACGCATGACCGAAGCCCTGACAGCGGGATTATGTACTAGTTTTATATTGGCGGGTGGATTCTCAAAAACGGTCGGACAATATCTGCTTGAGTTTTTGCGAGATCAAGTTCAATTGCAACCGGCTGTTGCAGAACGATGGATGCCGTTCTTAGCTGGTGCGTTGTTTATCGTGCCGATCTGTATTGGCGTATGGATGCTCACTCAAATCCCCGCGCCTGACCTTTCTGACACCGAGCAGCGAAGCCCGCGGCAGCCGATGACAAGTGCTGACCGCAAGCACATGCTAAGCAAATATGGTATCACATTGCTCTCCATTTCGATCGTCTACTTTGTCGCAACCATTTTGCGAAGCTTGCGAGACGACTTTGCCCCCGAGATACTGGCAGGATTGTCGAAAGATACTCGGCCAGGTGATTTCACTATGATAGAGTTTCAGGTTGCGTTACTGGTATTGGTAGTCAACGCCTCTTCGGTTTGGATTCGCAACAATCTCAACGCACTTTATACATCCCTTTTTGTATCCGCCTCTGGATTTGCAGTCATACTGATCGCATTGATACTCCACATACAAGTGGGGTTTAGTCCGATTGCCTTTATGACGCTTTTGGGGGCTGGGCTTTACCTACCCTATGTGGCGATTCATACGACTGTTTTCGAGCGGTTGATTGCGTTGACGCGAGATCGCGGCAATATTGGATTCCTCATGTATGTCGTCGATTCGATCGGTTACGTGGGGTATGTCGGAGTCATGTTTTTCCGAACTGGGACGACTGCGCGAGGGGGAGTGAATCCCGAGTCATTTCTCGATCAATTTCTTCGATTTTGTTGGTGGGGTTCCCTTTTTAGCTTGGTATTTGTCTTGATCGCAACGATTTTCGTTGGCAGGCTCCGTCAGAGCCGGGACGAATCAGATCCTTCAGTCAGCGCGTGATCTCGCTGTTCCGAATGCTGAGACAAAGCCGAGGACGAGCCAGATCAGATCGCTCACTGCGAAGACCTTTTTTACGCTGCCGATAAAGCTACCGTCACCAATCTCCTCTTGGAATTCCTCTGACGGAGTCCACTGGGGATTCGTGGAATCAGGATCCCAGCCAACATGTCGCATTTTGGAGGCTGTAATCTTTTGATCGACCTCTTCGGGGGAGCTCGCCACCCAAATCGGGGTGACGATTTCTCTTAATTTCAATTCCTGTTCCACGAATTCATTAGATCCAAGTCGGGAAAAAACATCGCTGGAAAAATTGCTTGTGGTCACCGACTTTACTCGGATCGATGCATGTGAACGAAGCTCAGTAGGTAGCTCACCATTATTGAGTAGCTCGTCAAGGATAACGATAAAGGCCGTTTCGTCGGGCACAAACGAAGAGTCTTTGGCTGCTGCCTCTTTGGCTAGTTTTTTCAATCCTTCCCAATTGAGATCTTTCAGCTTCGCACGAACGAGAGTCTTCAGAGTGTCCGACCTGAGCTCCAAAGTTTCGTTAGGGGTGTTGACGAGGTAACCATCCGAAGCGTCAGTGGAATGCAAAAGATAATCTGCGATCCTGACTTCGTGAGAGGCTTGCTTTGCGAGCTCCTCATCCAGTTTACCCGGCTCACTTAGCAATAGAATCTTGGCAGCGGTCGCGTAGCTGGGTTCAACAATCCAATCAGGATGTCTCTTTCGAGCGTTATTGATCCAGGTTTCCTTTTGTTCTTTAGAAGCGTTTGCGATCGCCATGCGAACTTCCTTACGAAACTCGGACATAGGCTGTCCCATGGCATCTGCGTCGCTGTTTAGTCCCCCGATTTCTTGTCCGTTGATCACGAACTTAGGAGCGTCACTTTCCTCGAAATAGTTTTTGTTAAACGTCTCGGCCAGCTTAACCTTTTCTCCTTGATAAGCGTTGTCGGCAAGCTGCTGATCGACATACGCATGCTCAAATTTATTTGAAGCGAATAGGTTTTGAAATTCTTCGAAGAGACTAACACCAAGAGACGTGACCATCAAAATAGCTACCATCACGAACTTAGACGCGAGAATGGAAAATCCGGCGACGCAGGCAACCAAAGAACAGTAAATTACCGATGGGTTCTTGGCGATCGATCCGGCCACTAACCCGATTAGTACACCGATGCCCCAGGCCAGGATTCCGATTTCCAGTTGTAAGAGGAGCATCACGGCCAGCCAAGCGATCGCGCACAGACCGCCGACGAAAGTAGCAGCAACCAGTCCCAAAAACGATCGTCCAAACGAAGTTTGGGGAACAGCGGCATTGTTAGATTGTGATGGGGGCTGGTCGGTGTAGTCGTCGTTTGGGAATTCTAGAGGACTGGACCTAGTCTGATTGGCTGGGGCCGCAGCTTGCCCTGGCAAAGGGGCAAAATACGGAGCGGTTTGCTGGATATTGTCTGTCCCTTCAGGTTCGTTGAAATCCGATTCCACATGGTCGGCAGGTACAGTCACTACGGCATTGCAGCCAGGGCACTTCGCTTGCTGGCCTGCATACGCGGTGGGAACAGCGAGCTGGGTGCTACAGTACGGACACGGGAATTGGATTTTTTCCGACATGGCAGGGGTAACCTAGGCAACAGGGCAAAAAACGAACAGCCTCAAAAAGTCTACCCGAACCATGAGAGTCCCACAGCGACATGCAAGATAAATTTTCATTCACAGGGTCCTAGGCGAGCGAGCCTGTTTTTTTAACAGTAAACAGGTCGCCGGCTGCGCACGGTGATAAGAGCCACCCGGTTAGACCGAATTACTACTGCGATGCTCGCATAGGCGGAAGGATTTTCAGGGAGCCGAGGCCACCATCAACCCCTAGAATTTGACCGGTAATCCACGAGTTCTGCTTGGAAGCGAGAAACAAGATCGCCTCGGCCACATCGTTTGGTTCTCCAAATCTTTGGAGAGGATGAAGAGATAAGGAGGCCTCAGCACTTCGTTCATTTTTCCAGATTCGTTCCGTAAGTGGTGTCTTGACTAAGCCTGGAGCGACCGCATTGATACGAATCTTTTTTGCTGCATAGGTGGCAGCAGCAGACAGCACCAATCCCTCCACTCCGGATTTCGCCGCGGCAATCGCTTCATGGTTTTGCATTCCGATGCTAGCAGCAGCGGAGCTAAGCAACACGATCGAACCACCGTGGGACTGCATTCTGGGAACCGCAGCCCTGACCACCCCGGCAGCGGTGCTCAAGTTGGTTCGGATCGTGTCTTCCCAGTCTTTCTGAGAAGTCAAATGCAAAGGCTTGAGCAGAACCGAACCAGCCAAGTTAATGGCGCAATCCAGTCCTCCGAGAACACCTTCGGCGGCGGAGAAATGCTGGTCCAACTGATTCCAATCGCCCGCATCGCAGGCCGCGTAACCCCACCCGAATCCGTCCGCCACAGACCTTAGGTTCTCGACATTCCTGCCCATCAGGAACGCTTCACCTCCTAGAGCGGCGATCTTTTCACACACCGCGCGACCTATGCCGCCTGCGGCACCGATGATTATTGCCTTCATAATCGCAATTTTCTTTGATGACCTATAGAGACCTATCCCCGTCACAAATCCTGTACCAAGTGGTTAGAAATAGCGACGACTTTGCAGGCTTACAATAGGAAAGCGGCAAGGCCCATGCGGTTTCCAGCCACGGTAAACAGACCTGAGCCTGTGCATATTTTCCAGTTTTTCGGCTAAAACTCTGCACATAATCCTTAAGTCCGTTAGTTTGGCTTGACACAGCGTGTCGAACATGCCAGACTTGATCGAACGTAGTTGGAACTCAGTGCATGTTATGTTGATTGAGTTCGGCGACGGTTGTCGGGTTGAAATCAGTGCATTTCGCAGTCCCCGACAACACTTCGCGGTTTCTTCGTGGAAAAGATTACTCCAATAAGGTTTCTTGATCCTTTTGGTTGGCTAGCTCCCGGAGTTTGGTACCCTCGCTGTATTTGTTGTCGGCGATTCCAGGGTTCTGTTCGCGAAACGCGGTTTTTGAAACGCCGAGGATAGAGAGTATTGTTCTCTCTAACGCAGTGTTTACCTAGCACGGTGTTTGCCTAGCACAGTGTTTGCCCGACCATTGTTCGCTGAGGCGGATTTCCGTCCCATGATTTTTACTACATGTCGTTGAATTTTGATGTGGAGTAGCCCGATCGACTGATGGTCGATCCAGCGTTCTCCCACCAAGGTTTTAGTTCTCCCACACTGGTAGATTTACAATCCCAGTTCCTTTCTTTTTCGGATTTGGTGTATGCCCAAGAAAAAGCGATTTCGTTCCCGACTTCATGATGACGGTCTTGGATCGTCGACCGGCCCAAGACCTCGCGTTCGACGCCCTCGAAGGCGACGTGGACCAGGTTATCAGCAGGCTTTTCAAGGGGACGATAATGCTCCTGCAGAGAATGTTGGCGAAGATGGTGAACCCCTGGTCGAAGGTGAAGAAGGTGCCGAAGGCCAGTCGGTAGCCCAGACCAGAGAGCCAGTCGAAGAGCCAGGGCAAGAGTTCTTTGGCATGCTAGAAATGCATCCCAATGGCTACGGTTTTCTCCGATCACCAGAAAACAATTACTCACGGGAACGAACCGACCCGTTCGTACCGGGTACGATGATCGAAAAGTTTCGCTTGCGACAAGGGCTCAAAATTCGAGCCATTATGCAGCAAACCAGGCGGTCACAAGGTCCCAGAGTCAAAGAGATCTTGGACATCGAAGGGCTCAAGCCTGAAGAATACATCAATATCAAGCCTTTTGATTCGCTAACCCCGATTAACCCTGAGCGTTGGCTTAAACTCGAAATCGGCCCGCAACCAATCACCAACCGAGTGATCGATTTGCTGGCACCTCTTGGACGCGGACAACGCGCTCTGATTGTTGCTCCGCCCAGGTCAGGCAAGACGATTATGCTCCAGCATATCTCCAAGGGGATTGCAAGGAACTACCCCGAAGTCGAATTGATCGTTCTATTGATCGACGAACGACCTGAGGAAGTAACGGATATGCGACGGAACGTGGAGCGAGGGGAAGTCATCGCCAGCAGCCTGGACGAAGACGTTGAATCGCACGTTCGACTCAGCCAGCTGGTGGTGGATCGATGCCGTCGCTTGGCTGAAATGGGCAAAGACGTCTTCTTGTTGATGGACTCCATCACCAGACTGGCTCGTGCCTTTAACAAGTATGTCGGTAACAATGGCCCCACCATGACTGGTGGTGTTAACATCAAAGCGATGGACGTACCCAAGAAGCTCTTTGCAACGGCACGTGCTTTCGAGCACGGCGGTTCCCTCACGATAGTCGGGACGGCTCTGGTCGATACGGGCTCTCGCATGGACGAACTCATTTTCCAAGAGTTCAAGGGAACCGGTAACATGGAATTGGTTCTGGATCGTAAGCTGGCAGACCGTCGCGTGTGGCCAGCGATCGATATTTCCCAATCCGGTACTCGTCGAGAAGAATTGCTTCACGATGCAGATACCTATCATGCGGTAACCATGATTCGACGGACGCTCAATTCGATGCACCCTGTAGAAGCCATGGAGCAACTGACGAAACAGCTGTCTCGATTTTCGAGCAATGCAGAGTTCTTAAAACTCATTGCTAACGCCAAAATGATGGACTAGCGAATCGATCGATGGAAGATCATTCGTTTCCAGCAGATGTTCGCATCAAATCTAGGCTCGATTTCGATCGAGCCTTTCGGGAAGGGATAGTGGTCGCGGATAATGTACTCGTACTGCATGTCATCTATCGGCCCAACAGTCAAAACGCTCGACTTGGCCTAAGTATCTCGAAACGTGTCGGGAACGCACCGGCCCGCAATCACTGGAAAAGACTCATTCGCGAAGTCTTTCGAAAGAATAGGCAAAATCTGCCTGCAATCGATATTGTTGCACGCCCGAAAAAAGGGGCTGTCGCTGACTATCAGGCTGTAGAGATTTCGTTCCCCAACCTAATCTCCAGAGCGAGGTGGAAGCTCGATAACAATCAAAACTAAGCGTACCACTCCACCACACGCTTGCTGTAGGAATCTAGTTTGTTTCGATCCGGGATGATGTATCGAATCCCGAAAGAGTCCACGACTAAGACTTGTCGATCGCCTAGGCGCCGTACATCTTTTTCGTCTTTGAGAATGAAACTAGTACCACCGCGATCTGTCTCAACCTTCCATTCGCAGGGTTCGGAATTACCTGACACCCAGACAATTCGCTTCAGTATCGGAACAAACTCTCGTTTCTCCAATTCCTGTTCGAGAATCGTCCGTTGGCTCGGGTTCAGTATCTCCAGTCCATCGATACAGCAGATCTCTCGTCCCGTCGCGTCCAAAATTGCGATCCAATCGTCTGGCCGCGACAAAGGAAAGAGCCTAATGGGGCGAACGTTCTCGACTCGTGTAGAGCCACGTCCAAACATGTTTAACTGACCAAGTGTATCGAGCTCAAAGCGAATCAGCTTTAGATCACTCCAAACCGCTGGATCGTGATTCGGTCTCTCAAGTTCGATGTTATTCATTGGGATTCTCGACAGAAATTCGAGGAATGGGTGTTTTGTAAGGATGGGCTATTGGAGGACCGCGAGTTGGGCTTGATGAAGTTTGGCATAGGCGCCTTCTCGGGCCAATAGATCGTCATGCTTGCCAATTTCCACAACCACACCCTTGTCCATCACGACGATACGATCCGCGTGCCGAAGAGTGCTCAATCTATGAGCGATTGCGATCGTGGTCCGGCCTTTGACCAAATTGTCGAGAGCAGCCTGAATCTCTCGTTCCGTTTCATTATCAACTGCCGAGGTAGCCTCATCGAGAATCAGAAGTCGAGGGTCGGTCAATATCGCGCGAGCGATCGATATGCGCTGACGCTCACCGCCGGATAAGCCCTGACCTCGCTCGCCAACAATGGAGTCATAGCCATCGGGAAGCCGACTTATAAAGCCATGAGCGTTGGCTGCCTTTGCTGCTGCGATGATATCTTTCGGAGAAGCCTCAGGACGTCCGTAAGCAATATTCTCCGCGATGGTCCCGAAGAACAAATAGGGCTCTTGTAACACGATGCCAACATTGCTTCGGTAGCTTTCGATTGGAAACTGCCTGATATCATGGCCATCGACTAAAATCGCACCTTCCGTCACGTCGTAAAATCGACAGACCAAGTTTACGAGCGTACTTTTACCGGACCCACTGGAGCCTACCAATCCAATAAGCTCGCCGGCTCGGATCTTCAAATCGATACCTGATATGACTTCGCGGTTGTCGTAGCGAAATCGAATTCCTCGAAGCTCTAAATCCCCCCGCAGACGCCCTGGATCAATGGGATTCTGAGAGTCCAAAACGCTTGGTGTTCGATCGAGAATTTCGAAAACACGAAACGTCGCTGCGGCGGCACGTTGTGTATCAGCAAGCATTCGACTCATGGAATCAAGACGAATGTAAAATCGACTGATGTACGTAATAAAGACCCCTAGCTTTCCAACCGTGATGGTTTGATGCGCTACGAGCCATGCACCATAAGCCCAGATCAATAACAAACCCAACTCCGTCAATACAGTTACCGTTGGACCAAAAAACGACCAAAGCTTGTTGATGCGAACATTGGATTCGAGTACGTGCTGATTCGCATTTTCGAAACGCACCACTTCCCGTCGCTCTTGGGCAAACGCTTTTACAACTCGAACACCTGGAATCGCGTCGGTAAGAACGCTGACCATCGACTCCCACGCATGGCCTGCCCGAGCAAATCCGTGTCGCAATCGGACTCTCACTAGATGAGTCATCCACGCAATGATCGGAAAAGGCAGAAGTGCAACCAGTGCCAACCACGGATCGAGCTGAAACAGGATGATCGACGTCAAAACGATCATCAAAACATCGGTCACGAAGTCGAGTAGGTGTTGGCTTAGAAAGCTACAAATCCGATCTGAGTCACTACTGATTCGAGAAATCAGGTCACCCGTTCGCTTTGCGCCATAGAAGTCTAAAGACAGCTTCTGCAAGTGCTTGTAGGTCTCATTGCGAAGATCACCGCTAACCTGTTCGCTAAGCAGGCTCATCACATACGTTCGTGCCCACCCAAGTAGCCAAGCCAGCAATGCCGAACCAATCAGCCCAATCAAATAGGGGGACAGATCCTGGAAGTATCTGGATACCGTCAACTCGGTATCCAGATTCTGCCATGGGATCAATACATTATCGATCAATGGCATCGTCAAATAGGGCCAGATCAACCCGGCGGCCGTGGCGGCCAAGGTAAGAAAGATGCCAGCCAGTGCTAGCCCCATCCTGCCCTTTGTAAATCTCGTTAGTCGTAGCAAGCTCTTGGCTGCGGCTGGCGCAGCAATCGGTCCATCCAGATCCAATGTCGGAATAGACTCCTCGAAGGACTGGTCGTGAGCAATAGAGTTTGCCAAAACCATAATACGCGACACGTCGGCAGCCTTGGCTGCTGTAAACACCCACTCCGCCACCAATCCGTCGTGGTTCAGCAATTTCAGGCTGCCTAGCCCCGAAAAAACCGAGGATCGGAGGGCGAAGGCAGAATGCAGCTCCCACTCCCGGGTTTTTTGGTCGTTTCGAATCTCCAGGAGCCGTCGTCCAGTCAGAACCAGAAGTATTTTGTCGAATTGACGGTTCTGGTTAATGTCCAACGCAACTTGAAAGAGAATTCGCTCTCCTTCCGATACCCCTGCCTGCCATTTCGCCGACTGAGATTCTCCACCCTGGAGATTTTTGGTCGCATGGGTTGCGTTCTGAGCATTCATGGTAAAAGAAGAAGCCGCAATGCAATTTATGAAGGGAAATTTCGACCGTGTTTCCGATTAGAGATCAAAATCGGCTTGAGTTTTGTCGTTTGGGAATGCTACCCCACATCTCTACGAATGCTAGACCATCCACCAGGTTCTTGGGACTGTAGCGACGGAAAACCACTCCCAATCGATACAACCGATGCCACGAAATTCTTTATCGGTCCCCTATAGCTTTCCGCGAATTGGCATCGATAATTAAAGGAAGTGTACCGCGTTTATAGGTTAAACAACCCGAGGTGGCTTACGAAGCGATTTTTTTCCGGTCGTTTCGCGGTAGGCCGCCGAAAACCGCTTGGTGCACAGTATTAAGTGTCGCATCGGTGCATGACACAATCACTGCTAGCGACGAACCATGCGGGATTTCAAAATCCAAACCCTCCCCTCCCTAGAAGCATAAATGCTCCTCTTACAATTTTGCCAATGCAAGCATTGCCGATTTCATGGTTTGATTCGCCGGTTTAATCAATGAAACTTGATTATTAAATCAACCGTTCAAAAATAAGCCGTCGCCCTGAATCAATCTCCTTACATCCGAAATGTCAATCGAAAATACTTCTTCGCCACTAACCATTCGCAAGGTTAGTATTTTGCGAGGCCCAAACATATGGGCAAACTATCCTGTCATTGAAGCGATTGTGGATTTGGCAGAACTCAAGGACACCTCGTCAGAGATGATTCCTGGTTTCAACGAACGACTAATGTCGTGGTTTCCAACGATGATTGAACACCGGTGCAGCATCGGTGAGCGGGGTGGTTTCTTTGAGCGACTTCGCCGCGGCACCTATATGGCGCACATCCTCGAACATGTTGTTCTCGAACTTCAGACGCTTGCTGGTAACGAAGTCGGATTTGGACGGGCGCGCGAGCTCGATGAAGAAGGGGTTTATCGTGTTGCAGTGGCATACCACGATGAAAATGTTGGATTGGCAGCCTTGGAAGCTGGCAAGCGAGTCGTATTGGCTGCAGTTCATAATACGCCCATCGATATAGAAGCGGAAGTTACTCAGCTCAAGAGCTTGGTCCACGAACATTGCTTGGGCCCTAGCACGTTGGGGATCGTTCGCGCCGCCAAAGCAAAGGGTATCCCGCATTATCGACTTAACGAAGGCAGTTTAGTCCAGTTGGGTTACGGATCTCGTCAGCGCAAGATATGGACGGCCGAGACTGATCGAACCAGTGCGATTGGGGAAGCTATTGCACAAGATAAAGAGCTAACGCGAAGACTTCTATATTCCTCGGGAATTCCTGTGCCCGAAGGATACGTGGTGACAACAAAAGAAGAGGCTTGGGAAAAGGCTCTGGAAATCGGTGTGCCAGTGGTTGTAAAGCCACAGTGTGGAAACCATGGCCGCGGAGTATCTACAAACCTAATCACCCAACAGGAAGTCGAACTGGCGTTTGAGAACGCTGAAAAAGAAGAGCCAACCATCATCGTGGAGAAATTCTTCGAGGGTGACGACTATCGCATGTTGGTAATAGGTAATCAATTGGTTGCGGCAGCACGGCGTGAGCCGCCCAAAGTGATTGGAGACGGAGTCTCGACCATCAGTCAGCTGGTTCATATCGTGAACCAAGATCCATTGCGAAGTGATGGCCATTCAACCGTTATGAGTCATATTCCTCTCGATGATGTTTCGAAAGCAGTATTGGCTCAACAAGGCCTGACGATCGATGATGTTCCCGAAGTAAATCAAGTCGTGTACATTCGTCGTAACGCAAATTTAAGTAGCGGCGGAACGGCTTGCGATGTAACCGATTTAGTACATCCGCAAGTAGCGGCTCGCGTAATCGAGGCTGCGCAAGTGGTAGGGCTCGACATTGCAGGTATTGATGTTGTCGCCAAAGACATTTCCGTCCCGCTAGAGTCCCAGAACGCTGGCATTGTCGAAGTCAATGCAGGCCCTGGGTTGCGCATGCACATTCAGCCGAGCGAAGGAAAAGGACGACCGGTATGTGAGGCCATCGTCGATATGTTGTTCCCCTCCGGTAACAACGGACGCATTCCTATTGTGGCTATCACCGGTGTTAATGGAAAGACAACGACTACAAGGCTTATTGCACACATTTTCCATTTGTCCGGAAAACGAATCGGTATGACGAGCACCGATGGCGTCTACTTCAACGGTCGTCGGGTTGATGATGGCGATTGTAGTGGACCGAAGAGCGCCAAGCGAGTTTTGATGAATCCAAATATCGACGCAGCTGTGCTAGAAACAGCCCGCGGAGGAATCATTCGAGAAGGCCTGGCATTTGATAAATGCGATGTAGCGGTCGTTACTAACATTGGTGAGGGGGACCATCTCGGTCTTAACGGCATCAATACCATCGAGCAGTTGGCCAAGGTTAAACGCTGCATTGTTGATGTCGTCGATCCGAGTGGTTATGCCGTTCTCAACGCTGAGGACCCGCTGGTTGTGGACATGGCCAAGTACTGCAAGGGGCAGGTATTGTTCTTTTCCCAGGAGCCAAATCACCCCATCATTAACGAACATCGACAAAGAGGTGGTCGAGTGATTTTCACTCGCGATAATAACATCGTGTCCGCCCAGGGACAAAATGAAGTAACGATATTGCCCCTAGAGCGAATCCCGATGACTCACGGAGGAAAGATACGCTTTCAAGTTGAAAATGCGATGGCCGCGTTGGGGGCGGCGTTGGTTCAGGGCATACCGGTCGAACTCATCCGAGCGGGATTGGAGTCCTTTAACTCCAACTCTGCGGCTTCACCAGGACGGTTCAACATAGTTCAATACAACCAGTGCACACTTATCATCGATTATGGGCACAACTCTTCCGCCTTGAAGAGCTTGCTCTCTGCTCTCTCTAACTTTCCTAATTCTCGTCGCTCCGCTGTTTACTCGGCTGCGGGTGACCGACAAGACGGTGATATGATTCGTCAGGGCCAGATGCTAGGGCACCATTTTGATCGAGTCATTCTTTACGAGGGTAGCTATTGCCGGGGCCGAAAGCCTGGAGATATTGTGCAGCTCTTTAGAGAAGGTCTTGCGCTGGGAGCCAGAGTTCGTGATACATCTTGGTTTTCGTCATGGCAAGAGAGCGTGAAGCACGCACTCGATTCGGCTAAACCGGATGAGTTGATACTGATTCAAGCTGACGTGGTCGACGAAACGATTGAGTTCTTTAGTCGACTACCGATCACCGACATGTCAGAAACCAAAAGCTTGTCCAATCTAGAATCCGCGGCGAATCCCATTGAGCAAGACGGTAGCTCCAAGGTGGTTACCTAAGAGTCCTGAGATGGTCTGTGTGTAAAGCCACCGCCAAAGCAAGTGTTTATAGCAGGTGTTGTAAAGTATTTATGTTCGGGGAACGATTCCTATTCCCCGAATTTTCCCGCGTGGCGCGATTCCTTGTACTTTGATTGGGATATCCATCGTATGCTCGGATACGTTGCCCGCTGCGTCCACCGCTCTAACCTTAAGAAATATCTCTGGCGGCAGGTTTGGATTAGCAGCCCATGCGTACTTGCCTGAGTTAGTAAGTCCTGTAGTGATTTCTTCCCAAGGCCCATCGCTGGCCGGTGCATAATAAAGCGAGATGGGCCGTTCCCCTAGATTGGGATCGGTGGCTAGGTATTCGATGATCAACGAGCCTGCTTCAGCGCCACGTCCGTAAAGTGCACTTTGTAGTCGTACTCTTGGAGCTATCGTATCCACTTTGACCCATGCATCTGCATCATCGCCGCTCTTCGGTCGATTTTGTGCTAGTCCATTATTTCCGACAATCACCATCCTGAAACCAAAGAGTCCATCCGCTTCCACCTCGATATCAAACGGTGTCGCGCGATCGGGATCGTCACCCCAGTAATCCCAGGAGCGTCCTGCATTCGCCGTCCCCCAAAGTTCCACCGTTCGCACGGGAACACCAAGATCATTTTCAATCCCGTACTCCAAACTAAACGCTCTTGCTCCGGAGAATAGTGGTTGCGACGAAAGTTCTACAGGGCTGCCAAACGATGGTATTGAGGGAGTGTCCAGCGACTGGCCATTATTGGAATCGTCAGCGAAACGCATCTGAGGTCCAGGTAGCTTACTCAGTTCAAGCTGTTCGTCTGTTTTTTTTCTCCCGACTTCCGCTATGCGGGGCGCTGGTGTGTCGCCATTCATCCTCGTATTCATTGCGAGGATTTCTTCTTCAGAGAGAGCCCTAATCGGAGAGTTGGGTTGATTGTTTGTTGTGCTGCCGGAAAAAGAGGGTCTACCCTGGTTTTGTTTACCACCGGGAATCTCTGGTGCAGGTGGCCCAATCTCCATGGTCTGCGATCTCTCCCCGATGCTAACGGGAAGCCCGAATTCGGGGACTCCTCTGGAGTCAAGTGGACTATTTTTTTCGAATCTCAACGCAGGATCCGAAGATCGCGCTGCAGCTTCTTGGCGTTGTTGATTTAGCAACTGTTCGATCAATTTTTGTTGGTTCTCGATTATTTGCTGTTGAGCTCCTATCGAATTGGTAAACGAATGGTTCGGTGCAGCTCCTTGTTGCTGCAGATTATAAACCTTGGGCAGCCCATCCGTCGGCATTGCAGCTCCAGAACCGATTGCGGGAGCATTGCTTACTGGGGTAGTGTTTAGATTTCTGCTGGGTTGACTAGCGAATTGAATACCGTTCTGTGCCACGGCTGTTTTGGGTATGTCAGGCGTTCGGATTTCTTCAAATGTGTTACCTGCTTTATCTTTTCCGGACAATCGAACGGTAATCTGTCTCGTCGTTGCAGGAATAGACCACGTGCCGGAGCCTAGCCAATCTTCTGACTTCTTATTGCGATCTAATTCGATAGGAACGCCTTGCCACTCTGTTGAATCGCTAGTCTGATACTCTAATTTAATAGAGTCTTTGTCTAGATTGGTCTCGACAATCTGGATTCTCGCATTGAGATCGCCGTAGGTATCCATGTCGATCTTCAACTTTGCGGCTGGCTTTTCCGTATCAACACATATTCGAAGCGGTTCTCCAGGGTTATTAAATGTACGCCCGGAATCATCTACCATTTTGAGGCGAAAAATATAATCCCCATTTTTAGGGGAACGAAAACGAAACTGCCGGGTAAGTACATCACCTCGCGAGACGACATACCATGTCATTCCCTGATCTTCAGAAGCCTCCAGAATAACCTCTCGTGGTGGAGTTCCGTTGGAATCAACCTGAAAGGGTATGATAAACTCTGGCCGAGACCAGAAGATCACATCCTCCTGCGAATAGGCAAGTGTAGAACCATTCCAAACCACAGCCAGTCCCACAAGCCCGCTCAAGATTCCTTGAGAACGCTTACGATTTTCATGGCTCGCTATGAGCGTTTGTTTGGAGCATAGCATAGAATCGGGTTCGATCAGAAAAATCGGGTAACGTACTTGTTATCAAATAATCAGCTAAGCGGCGAAGTCATCTTCGTTGCGATGTATTCGGTTGCTCCGCGAATCGATCGGCCGACATGCCACGATGGAGTAACTCAGAGTAATGTGATTCCATTTGTAGAAACTCGACGCAGTTCTCTTGATTGGCAAAGAGAAATACTTTACCAGTTGTTGGTTGAAACGAACCGAATTCGCAACGTCCGTCGATCAACTGTCCTGTTTTTACGAAGTGGATCAAATCGTAACTGCTTAGGGCTGGAGCAAATTCGTCCGGAGCTGACAAAAATGTTTTTCTCGCATCTTCCGAAGCACAAAAGTAAATACGACCTCGATGTTTTACTGCGAATTCCGGTTTTCCTTCCACCCAGCATTCTGATGACTTAGCTCGCCCCGCCATGACCAGTGTCACAGGGCAGAAGCCTTCTAAACCATTCGCTTCCGCGACAGTGCTTGGTACATCGCGAGTTGCGGCGATGGGCTGAACGGGAACCGTGCGGTTCGCAACAGGAAGACCTGGGTTAGCGATCGCACCGTTTGACGGGGCGGGCTGTTGATGGACTGGATAACTCGGAACGGTCGCGAATCCCGTTGCAGGAGTATTTTGTGACGGGCTATTTGGTGCAGGCGGCACCACGAGCGGATTATCCGCGAGGTGTGGGTTGTCGATCCGGCGTTGGTTCGGATTGGCGGTCGGCGGGTTCTTGGCGGGAGATGGGCCTGAAACACGACTCTGAGTAACTACAGGATGAACAACGGGACCTGTCATGGCGGGATCGATGGCTGATTGTCCCGATTGCATCAACTGGGTAGACGTTTTTTTAGCAATCCGACGTTCCTCGGATTTTCTAGCTGCCATTTCTTCGACGTTCCAGTCAGTGCACTGCAGCGCAACCCGATCCACTAGTTGTGCATACACTGCTGCATCTTGAGGACTCGTCGTTCGATAGAGTTCTTTCCCTGTAGGAGTCAGGTAAACGTCCGTCGGCCAACTTGTGATTTGGTAGCGATGTCGTAGATCCTTTTGACGATCTCCATTGATTTTGATTGCCACCATTTGTTTGTTGATTTTGTCGACAAGGTGTGGGTCCTTGTAAGCACGTTTCTCCAGCATCTTGCATGGAGGACAGCTCTCTCCATAAAAGTGGAGCATCAAAGGTAGCTGATTGGCGGTTGCATGCCGCACACCCGATTCGAAGTTATCAAACCATCGAATCGACGTTTCTTCTGCAAGCGATAGTTGGCTCAACCAAAACAAGATTCCGGAGATAACAAGAATGGAATGAATTCCGGACTTAAGCATCTTTTTCTCGCAACGATTTGTGGGAGCGTATGGGCACGGTGAACACGCACATGGTTTCGCATCGGTGAATTGTCGTTGTGAAATTGAGCCGAATTTTCCAGTTCTACCGCTTTTTATTGATGCGCTATGCCATGGACATTGATAGCGTTTGCTAAGCCGAGAAATGCTCTATTGACGTGATAGGAGCAGAAGCACTATTTCCTTTCATTGAGGGACAGTGACAGACCCAATCACTACTTAGGAAACGGATTTCAGAAACATGAAGAAACAATTTTTGGCCTCTTTGGCCTTATCGACTATTTTTTACGTTGGATGTGGTGGCGGAGACAAGCCAGTTGCCGACGCGCCTCCCCAAGCACCATCGGACGCATCGACGCAGATGGTTTCCGCCGGCAGTACCGCTCCATCTGCCGTGAATTCCACCATCGTGACTCCTACCGAACCGAAGGAAATCGTTCGAGTGTTCTTGGAAGCGATGAGAAAGGGGGACGGACAGCAGTTATCCGCCCTTTTCACGGAAGCAGCGAGAAAAGAAATCGAACGCCAAGGGATATCCATCGAACCACCCGGATCGGCGCAAGCGACATTCACGATTGACGATGTGACACAGCAGGGAGAGGAAATGTTAGTCTCTTCCACTTGGTTGGAACCAGAGGTAGAGGGGCAGCCACCGCAAAAGATGGAAGTGGTATGGGTTCTCTACAAAGACGTCCCCGGTTGGCGAGTAGCAGGAATGGCCGTTGCGACTGGACCAAGCGAAAGCGACCTAGAAGTTGTCAATTTTGAAAATCTTGACGAGCCCACTATGGAGCAACCAGCTCCTCCGCAACAACGAGTGGCAAACCTTCCCAACGGCACACCTGCGGGTGGGGTTTCTACACCGAACGGATTGCCAGCCAACGGTGGAACGGGCTCTTTGCCGCAGCTCCCACAATTGCCCGGAGCGGGTTTGCCCCCGTCCGGCGGACTTCCGCCAGCGGGCGGTTTGCCACCAGCAGGCGGGCTACCACCAGCGAATTTCTAGGAGAAGACCATTTTCTTCAAGAAAAACTGGGTGCTAATTAAATGTCTGCCGACGAGTAGCACCGGTAGAAAAACGAGCCTGCCACTCCTGGCGGGCTCATTTATTTGAGCCATCGCTTCAGAAAACCAGTGGGAGACTAGCGTCAAGGATAGGGGAAAACGGGTGTCAAACTGTGTTCCACTCCCGGTCATTTTTTCTGGGGATAATACCTTTGGCCTTCATCAGATGTTCCTTTTTGCTAGAATCCCACACGATCCGCGGGACATTTAACGGAGTCTCGGGGAAATTGAAACCATTCTTTTCCTTTGAATTTTAATAAGCAGCTGAGGGGAGCACCCTGTTATGGCATCTATTGAGGAACGAGTCATCGATATCGTCGCGGAGCAATTGGGCGTTGAAAAAGACAAGATCACCCGCGATACCCACTTCGTTAACGATTTGGGCGCCGATTCGTTGGATACCGTGGAATTGGTAATGGAACTCGAAGAAGAGTTCGACATTAGCATTCCCGAAGACGCTGCAGAAAAGATTCAGCGAGTAGGCGAAGCTGTCGACTACATCGAAAAGCAACAGGCTTAGTTTAGTTGCCCTCGACAATTGGTGCGGCCCGCTATCGAAACGGGTCGGATAGATAGCGGGCCAGCGATGAACGCTTCGTCGCGTCGTTGGCAGACCATGTAGAGCGGAAAAGCGATGAGACGACGTGTCGTAGTTACTGGTTTAGGTTGCGTGACTCCTCTTTCTTCGGATGTCAACGGTCTTTGGAACGGTATTGTGGATGGGAAAAGTGGTATACACCCACTCTCAATCCTCGATACCACCAATCACAAGGTGAAGTTTGGCGGAGACGTCCAAAACTTTGAGCCTGGACCCACGGTAGACGCAAAAGAAGCAAAGAGACTGGATCGCTTTACGCTTTTTGCCATGTACGCCGGCTTCTATGCGGTGAAGGATTCCGGTCTAGACTTCTCAAAAGAAGACCCCTTTCGATGCGGTGCGATACTCGGATCTGGCATCGGCGGTCTGAACGAGATCGAGGAACAAATGTTCCGCCTCTTCAGTAAAGGCCCAGATCGCGTTAGCCCCTTTACCATTCCAAAGATGATGCTTAACGCTGCAGGTGGAAATCTTGCTATCCAATACGGGTTGCAGGGGCCCAATTTTGCGGTCGCTACGGCTTGCGCGAGCAGCAACAATGCGATGGGTGACGCTCTTAAAGCAATTCAATACGAAGAAGCGGACATCATGATTACGGGTGGGACGGAAGCTGCCATCACCGCGATGGGTGTCGCAGGTTTCGCCAACATGAAGGCGTTATCGACTCGGAACGAAGCACCCGAAAAAGCCAGCCGCCCTTTTGATGCGGATCGTGATGGCTTCGTATTGAGCGAGGGTTGCGGTGTTTTGATCTTCGAAGAATACGAGCACGCACGCCGCCGTGGAGCCCGAATCTATGCAGAAATCCTAGGATATGGTGGCTCCTGCGACGCGGGGCATATTACAGCTCCTGACGAACAGGGGCGAGGAGCAAGCCGAGCCATGGCTAACGCCCTCCGCGATGCAAAACTTTCTGCAGATCAAATCAGCTATATCAATGCTCACGGAACTAGCACACCGCTCGGTGACAAAGCGGAAACCGTCGCCATTAAGAATGTGTTTGGTGATGCCGCCCGTAATGTTGCTATATCGAGCACGAAAGGAAGTCTGGGGCACGCCCTGGGGGCGAGTGGAGCGATCGAAATGATCCTCTCGGTTCTTGCTTGCTACAACGGAGTTATCCCCCCCACAATCAATCTCGAAACGCCAGACCCATCCTGCGATCTGGACTACACTCCGAATACCGCGAGAAAAGCGGATGTCCGTATCGCTATGAACAACAGCTTTGGATTCGGTGGTCATAATGCCACCATGATTTGCGGACGCGTCGACTAGTTAGCTGTGTCGATTGGTCAGCTGTGTCGATTGGTCAGCTGTGTCGATTAGTCAGCTGTTGTTAGAACTCAGTTGAACTTCACTCTTCCGCCGAGATTGCTCTTCAATTCGAAGTCTTTTTTTGCTACCTCATAGGCCTACGCTTCGTACCTATGAGGTCCTAAAGTGGATTCCGTCCTAAACCATCTCAGCAATATCAAAAATTCGGTCCTCGCAGGAGACTGGAATGCCCTGTGGCAAATGGGTGAAAAATCCCTAATCAACGCAGTCGAAGCACTGCTGTTGATGTTAGTCTGCTATTTCTTAGCCAAATATCTATCTCGCGCCATCGCGAACCCCATATCTCGACGTGTTGATCAAACACTCGGCAGGTTTGTCGAAAAACTTGTGTATCGCGGCTGCCTAGGCTGCGGCCTTCTAGTTGTTCTTGCCTACTTTGGAGTGCAATCAACCAGCTTTGCAGCCGTCATCGCGACGATGGGTTTCGCAATAGGACTCGCCTTTCAAGGCACGCTGTCCAACTTCGCTGCCGGCATCCTGATGCTAGTTTTCCGACCCTTCAAAGTTGGCGACCTCGTTGTGGCGGGGGGAGTTACAGCACGTGTACAGGAAATCGATTTATTCCACACCATTGTCGACACACCCGACAATAGAAGACTCATCATCCCCAACAATTCCATATCATCAAACACAATCGAGAACGTAACATACCACCCTCACCGGCGCATTGAGATTCCTCTCAGTATTTCTCATGATGCGAACCTCGATGCGACACGAGCGGTACTCCAAAGAGCCCTCGACGCCACGCCCGAAGTCCGCCATTCCGATGAAAATCTTCAACCACAAGTTCTAATTGTGGGCATAACAAACATCTCCGTCGAATGGGTCGTTCGTGGCTGGGCATCCACGCCGGAATTCTCTCTGATAAGAGACAAGCTGATCTATCAATTAAAAAACCATTTGACCCAATCGGAGATCGCAATTGCGTCGCCGCAAATGGAGGTCAAGCTGAAAGATAACTCTAGTCAAAAACCATTCACGGGACGAACGCTCCATAGAGATTCTGACTCCGCCACTCCTTCGTTCGATGATTCATCAGCATTCAGTCGAAACAGATTAACACCGCGACGCGCCGAAGTGAGCTGATCGCATCAGTAGAATGGTTTCTAATCGAGTATCAGAACTACCGCTTTTTCTTCAGGATCTAAAGCTAACATTTCGACCGAATCGCCACTTAGGCTCACCGATCCTTCAGGTCCGTTAGAATCGAATCCGACCTTGGCTTCCAAAACCATAAACGGACGCTCCAGGCGAGCGACCAAAGCTTTTCGATAACCAGGCGACTCGGAGTATTTCCAATTCACAATCTTTGACTGAGCCACGGCTCTGATTTTTGCGGTTTCACATTCGATAACTGGGCCACCGTCAAAAATATCGATCAAGGCGTTGCGACGAAAACCTTCGGCCTCGAGCATTGCCAGTGCAGGCTTGGTTTGAACATGAACTTGTCCGATCGCTTCGACGGCATCGTGTGGCAACAATTCTAAATAGATAGGATACTTTGGCATCAGATCTCGGATAAACTTCTTGTCTATCATGGAAAGAGAATCTGCTCTCGGGAAATCAACCTTGAAAAAATGTGCTCCAATCGCTTCCCAAAACGGACTAATTCCCTGTTCGTCCTGGTATCCACGCATTTCTGCAATCGTTGTACTTGCAAACCTCTTGGGATGAGCGGCCATGTACAAAAATCGACTCAAACTGAGCAACCGACCGCATCCTTTACCTCGGTATTCCGGCACCAAAAAGAGACTTCCGATTTCAGTCGGACCATTGTGCTCTGTAACTAAATGGAGTGAATGAACGAGTGTTTCTAGTTGCAATAGCTCACTGACGGCCTTTGTACTCTCAATCTTGTAAGCGTAAAACGGTTCGTATCCACCAGTCTTAGAGAAGATACATGATGTTCCTATCAATGCATGAGACGCCAAGTCTTCCAGTACTAGAACGTAAGGCGCTCCTTCCGCTTTAGCTATCGATTTCGAAAACGCGAAAACCGATTTCTCGAGCCTATCCCGAAGTGTATCCTTGTCGATCTGCAAAGACGTCATTCCAATACTGGCCTGTCCAATAAGTGACCAGAGTTCATCCAAGTCACTAAGTTTTGCTTCACGAATACGGAACACGTCGAATCCTCGTTTGAATGTGTGCCACACGACGCGAATGAGTATCTCGGTTAAAAAGTCGAGGTGCAAGAATCAATTCTTCAATTTTGTGCTTGCATTTCGAACTCTTCAATTTCGCACTGATCGTACTGCTTTTAAAACTTCTTTGAAATCCTCACTGGTCGAGCAACGCTCATTTTTGCTAAGCTCTCGGTATGAGTCGAACACAAGAGCGTGATTTCAGAAAATCATTGTTTTCCCGGGTTGCCATTCTCTCTCACAGTGCCACTCGGTACCGCTTTGCTTTTGCACTCCTTATTTTGGCGTGTACCGTTTTACTGACAACCGGTTGTGGCGTCCTAAAGCCGCAGTCAATACATCGGATTCGAAACAACCTGCCCACCGAACTAACACCAGATAGCGAGCCCATTGTGGAACGTGGGGAACCTCGTCCGATCATCGATGGATTCGGCTGGATTTGGGGAATTCCATCAAAGATCATTCTTTGGAATCGCCGTGTGGAAAATCACAGCATCTCACCCGAAACCGAACAGTGGCTCGTCGATTATATGGTCGAGAACGATTTGTATGATGTTAAAGCAAGATTGAATCAGTATCGTCCCTTGGACGATTGGCGTCGTTTGGTAAGAAACAAATCGGTTGCATGGCCGTGGCGATACACCTTTGGAGTAGTCGCAACCGCTGGCGAAACGATTTTTCCTGGGCGTCTGTTTGGTGGGGATCACTACAACCCCTACACCGCAACGATCCACTTGTACAGCGATATTCCATCCATTGCGATCCACGAGGCCGCACATGCCAAGGATTTTTCTAATCGAGAATACCCTGGAACCTATGCCGCACTTTACACCTTGCCCGTTGTCCCCCTCTATCATGAACGCGTTGCAACCAATGACGTGTTGGCCTACGCAGACCAGAGTGGAGATAGGGCCTTGCAACACGAGTCTCGCCACATGCTCTATCCTGCTTACGGGACCTACGCAGGTTCAGCCGCAGGATCTGCTGTAGGTCAATGGTCGGCACCTCTTTATGTAGCCGGTGTTCTCGCAGGGCACGCTGCAGGGCGATACGAAGCTCAACAATTACCTTGATCATCTCCCAGATCGCCCAGATGAAGACAGGTGAATTACCGTGATAAAAGAGATTCGTTTTATCATTGCTCTCATTGCGATGGGATTTGCCGTCGGATGTTCGACCAGCAAACCCTATCGGTACGGTAGAAACAACGAATCTGACACCCCGCTTCAAACAGCAATCACCTCGATCAAAGATGGACGTAGCGATCATCCACGACTCGATGTACTGGAAGATCAATTGTACGCACCTATCGATGCACTGAGAGCGAGGCTTTCAAGATCTAACGGGACAAGGCAAACTCTTGCTGAGCAACGCGAGATTGCAGCATCGCAGGCTATTTCCTATTTATCGCAAAACGATCTGTGGGATGTTCATATCGCGTGGCGAGAATACGATCCCTCGGACCAATGGCGGCGATTGTGGAATAATCAAGACATTCATCCCATCTGGAAATACACCGATGGTAGCATGCGAATCATTGCCTCTACTATTCTTCCGGAACGAGTCTTTAGACTGGATCGTTATAACCCTCACACAAAAACCCTATACCTCAATTCAGCAGATTCATCGCGAGCCGTCTACGCAGCAGCAACTGCTAAAGATTTTTTGGGGCACCCATGGCCAGGACTTTATGCGGTGAGTCGATACGTGCCAATCGTACCAGCGTATCAACATGGTCGGATTTCCCAGGACGCCATCACCTATGCTCAGAACCAAGACGACTGGGAGCTGGAGCGAAGAATGTACCCGACTGCTTACTCACGAGTTGGAGGTAGCTTGCTATCAGAGGTTTATGGTATTGCGCCGGGGACATCTGGCATGCCCTTTTTTATAGGCCCAGTCATGTCCCTAACCGGTCGGTTGATCGGGAGAGGGGTGGGCAGATGGCACGCTGACCAAAGACAACGAGCAGAAATGGTGACGGAGGGATCTGCCGCATTATAAATGCAAGGTTCCTGCTGCGTCGCTCCTGGGGCGGGCCGATGAATTTCCTATCGATCCAATGCAAAAAGGGATAACTGCAACATGGCTGTCTAGGTTATCCCTTTGAGACCCTACTCAAGTCTAACAGAGCGTTTTTGACTCATCGTCTACGTCGGCTACCAAGGGCCGCGGACTGGGTAGACACCGAACTGATCGGTGTGGCTTGGCCAGTACGGGGTCGCATAGAACATGCCGCCACTGCCGCCATTGGAGGCCGCTCCGCTGAACTGATGGTATACGGGAGTCATGGTGTTTTGCGATACACCCCATGAGTAATTCGACTGCATCGTTACAGTCGGTGGGACGATCAAGGCAGTTGGTTGACCTGTCTTAAGGTAGTAATAGCTACCATGCCAAGGCTTTTGCATTGACTGCTCATAGGCCCAATAATCGCCCCATGTGGAGCGTGAGGCCCACGCCAGACGCGACCCTACATCGTTCGTGTTTCCGTAGCCGATGGTTCGTGAACCTGCCATTCGACCACCAAACATCTGAGCGTCCGCGAATTGTCCGCAAATGCTTAGGAGACCAAAGCAGAGCGCTCCTGTTACTAATCTTCGAATCATGGACGAATGTCCCTTTTTGGATACCAGTGAATCCCCACACCCATCGTTCCGTGATGGGCATGAAGGCGGAAGTTCATTCGACTGGTCTCCGACTCAGCCAACTTGTCTCGAAATACCTCAGCGAGGAATCTCTAGCTTTTTGTAGATTCGCTTGCCCGCAGTTCGCACGGGAGGTGCGTAATAGTGAGCATGTGTACGGTTCAGTCCCATTCCATTATCGTAGTAGGAGTGGTAGCGATCGTGGTGTTGATACAAAAACTGGTGAGGGTACAAAGGCTGATAAGTGTTGTAGGTGTGCCCTACCCAACCCGGGACCCCAATCGGTGATACATACATCCCAGCCTCTGCTTGGTTAGCGTATCCTCGAGTAAAGTAGTTGTCGAACACCGGTTGAGTCGTGCGACCGTAAATTTGGCCGAAACTGTCCAAGCCGCTCGCCATGCCCATGGGCACGTAGCCGCCGCAGTTGCCATCCGAGCATTGAGCTTTTACTGAGCCAGCATGAGCTACGGCTAACCCCGCTGCCATCACTAGTGTTGTCGAAACCTTCCGTAGCATTTTGCCTCTCCTTGAGTTTTGCTTTGATCTCGATGGATCACCCCATCGCCGGGATACATCGGCCCGGCGACGCGAAAAATGCCATAGTTTTGCTGCTATTGGACCTTTTTTGTGGTGTCAAAGTGTTGGACGTGCGGACAATTTGTCTTGTGTCGAGAATTCTAGCGTAGACCTCTTGATCGTTATAATTTAACCTTCTCCCTCCCCAAGCTTGACCGCCTCAAGCAGCCTGAAGAACCAACGAGATTAGAATTTGAGATAGTTTATGGCGAAACGAATAGGAAACGACGATTCAGAATCCGGCGGTAATTCCAACTCGAAAAAGTCGCGTAAAGTCAAGCCGGCTTCTCCCTTTGAAGATGCGTCGACCTTGAACATTGATCCTGTGCAGCTCCGGACGGCAGCCCAGGAACGCTACCTCAATTATTCGCTTTCCGTCATCACGAGCCGTGCGTTGCCGGACGTACGAGATGGACTGAAACCGGTTCAGCGTCGGATTCTCTACGCGATGGATCAGCTGGGAATTCGCTATGAGGCGAAACCTCGAAAGTGTGCGTTCGTTTGCGGTAATGTCACTGGTAACTACCACCCACACGGAGAAACCTCGGTATACGATGCGTTGGTCCGTCAAGCACAGCCGTGGGCTTTGAGAGAGACGCTCATCGACGGTATCGGTAACTTTGGATCGATCGATGGGGATAACGCGGCTGCCATGCGTTACACCGAGTGTCGCATGTCCCCGATCGCGGCGGAACTGATAGTCGATTTAGGGCAGCAGATTGTACCTTATCGTCCTAACTATGACGGTACGCGACTAGAGCCGGTGGTGCTGCCTAGTAGGATGCCGAACTTGCTGGTCAATGGAGCGACGGGCATCGCGGTAGGTATGGCGACCAACATACCGACACACAATCTCGAAGAGGTTTGCAAGGCGTTGCTGAAACTCCTGCGCGATCCTGACATCAAGGACTATCAGCTCGTGGCCAATGATGCGGTCCAAGGGCCCGATTTTCCCACGGGTGGTATGCTGGTGAACACCAAGGAGGAACTGCGAGAGATCTATCGTACCGGACAAGGGACACTGAAGTTACGCGGTACTACCGCACCTGGCGAGACCCTCAAGTCGGGTAGCAAGATCCTTCATATCACATCGATTCCCTATGCGGTCAACAAAGCGACGTTGGTTGAGCGAATTGCTGAGATTGTTGTTAGCAGCAAGATGCCATTGCTCGAGGATGTGCGAGATGTCTCGACCGACGAAATTCGTATCGATCTTCAATTGCGAAAAGATGCTGATGAAGCAAAGGTCTTAGCATATCTCTATAAACACACCCCGCTGCAAACGAACTTTAATGTCAATATGACCTGCTTAGTACCGACAGAGAATCCTCTAGTCGGTCGACCGGAGCGGCTTGGACTGAAGGAAATACTCTGGCACTTCTTGCACTTCAGGCTCCAAGTTGTCACGGCTCGATTACAGAACGAGCTTGATAATCTCGAGCGACGCATGCACATCCTTGAGGGTTTCGTATGCGTATTTGACGCTCTAGACGAGATCATACGAATCATTCGAAAATCGGAGGGCAAAGCGGACGCCGCTGATAAGATCATGAAGCGATTCCCCGCTGACAAAGGGGGGCTCGACGCGGAACAGACCGACGCCATTTTAGAGCTCAAACTCTATCGATTGGCTCGATTGGAAATCAATTTGATCCAAGAAGAATTAAAAGATAAGCAAGCCAGGGCGCGGCAAATCAGAAAGCTCCTCAAAGAAAACACCGACGACACCAATTCGTCCGGTCGTTGGGGGATCGTGCGGGGCGAAATCGAAGAACTGATCAAGACCTATACGAAGTCAAAAGGAAGCGCACGACGAACGCAAATCGTTACCGTTGAGGAAGAAGCAGAGTTCTCCGAGGAAGACTTCATCGTCGAAGAAGACTGCCATGTGATGCTCTCGACCGACGGTTGGGTCAAGCGGCAAAAGCAAATTGCCGACCCATCCAAGAGCCGCATGCGTGAGGGGGATAGCGTGCTGACATGCGTGGCGGGATCAACTAGATCTACTATCGCATTCTTCTCGTCACTTGGCGTGTGTTACACCACGCGGTTTATCGATATACCCCCTTCATCTGGATATGGCGAACCGATTCAAAAGTTATTCAAACTCAAAGATGGCGAGCGAATCGTATCGGTCATGTCATTCGATCCTCGGGTCATTGGCAACATCGAAGAAAATCCCAAGAAACCAGATTTGTGCCCCGAGGTGCATGGGTTTGCGGCTTCCAGCGACGGCTATGCGCTGCGATTTGGACTGCGGCCATTCGCGGACCCATCGACTCGCAGCGGGCGCCGATACGCACGTTGTGCTGTCGGAGCAGAAATCATAGGAGTGATTTCCGTACATGGGACAGAAAACATTCTCGCCGTCTCAGCCGATTGTCGAGCTATGATTTGTTCCGGTGAAGAAATCAATTACCTTTCTGGGGCTGGTAAGGGAGTCATGCTGATAAAGCTCGCGAAAACCGACAAGCTGATTGGTTTCAAAGCATCGACTGGGGATCGCGATCTACTCGTTGTCGAAACCAATCGAGGAGCGCAAAAGACTATATCGACGGCTAAGTACAGCGTGACTGGCCGCGGCGGTCGCGGAATCGAACTTCAAAAGAATGGAAAAATATCGAGGATCATAACGGAACCACCAGTTGCGCCGGAGCCATTCCCCGAGAAGTAGCTAGCCAATAACTATTTAGCCCACTACGAACGACACCTCAAAGATATTTGTTACATCCTTAAAACAACCGACTGATCGAAATTATGGCAACAGCACCGAAATCCACGTATACCGCAGAAGATATCGTTGCCCTCGAAGGGCTCGATCCTGTGCGCAAACGGCCCGGCATGTATATCGGTGGCGTGGGCACAGCTGGATTGCATCATTTGGTTTGGGAAATATTAGATAATTCCGTCGATGAAGCGATGAACGGCCATGCGACGGAGATCGTGGTGACTCTTCATAAAGATGGTCGAACCGTTACGGTTGCTGATAACGGACGAGGAATCCCGGTCGACAAGCATCCCAAAACAAAGAAGAGTGCGCTCGAGATGGTTTTGACGATCCTTCACGCGGGTGGAAAATTCGAAGGAAAGAACTACAAAACATCTGGTGGTTTACACGGGGTTGGGGCCTCTGCTGTCAATGCGCTTTCCAAGCATTTGATCGCGGTCGTCAAGCGTGATGGCTCCGAGTACAAGATGGAATTTGCCCAAGGCAAACCCATTACTGGTCTATTGAAGGGCAAGGGAACAGTACGAGGTACAGGTACCACGATTACCTTTACACCTGACCCTACCATTTTTCCTAAGACCGATTTCAACAGTGAGACGATCAAGCAAAGACTTGAAATAACGAGCTTTCTGCATCGTGGTGTAAAAGTTCACTATCATGATGAACAGAGCGGGGGAAAAAGTACGTTCCATCACGAAAACGGAATTGTTGACTACCTCGACAAAGTCATCACGGAACGAACTGCGAGCACTATTCATGAGGCGCCGTTTACTCTTCACAAGGATGGTGATGAACGTATTGAGATTGCTCTGAAATGGACCGAATCGACAGACGAACATGTCAGAAGCTATGTCAACGGTATTCCTACTCCGAGCGGTGGAACTCACGAGAACGGTTTTCGTTCTGGACTAGGCAAAGCGTTACGCAATTTTATCGAGACACACGATCTAACACCACGTGGAGTGAAGATCGGACCGGAAGATCTGCGCGAGGGCTTAGTGGCCGTCGTTTCCATATTCGTGGGCGATCCGCAATTCCAAGGCCAAACAAAGGACCGACTCAACAATCCTGAAGCGCAAAACTCAGTAGATGGCGCCGTAAGGGCGAACTTGGAACAATGGCTCAATAACAATCGTTCCATTGCGGAATCTATTGTGGCTCGAATCATTGCCGCTGCCCGAGCCCGTGCCGCATCCCGAGCAGCATCGGAATCGGTCTCACGAAAAAGCAGTACCTCTCGCGGCATGATGCTCCCTGGGAAACTCAGCGATTGCTTGGCATCCGGTCGTGGTAACTCGGAATTGTTTATCGTCGAGGGTGACTCCGCTGGTGGTAGTGCGAAACAAGGTCGAGATCGTAATTATCAAGCCATCTTGCCACTCCGAGGTAAGGTCTTAAACACGGAGAGCGCGACGTTGAAGAAGGTGCTCGAGAATAAAGAAATTCAGGATATGGTAACTGCACTTGGGTGTGGTATTGGAAACCATTTTGATATATCCAGGCTACGTTACGAGCGAGTTATCCTCTTGGCAGATGCAGACTCAGATGGGCATCACATAACAACGTTGTTGCTCACGTTCTTTTATCGACATATGCCAGGCTTGATTTCTGGCGGCCGGATTTTTATCGCTTTACCGCCTCTCTACCGAATTGACATTGGCAAAGAAACCTATTGGGCCGCTGACGATGCGGATCGGGAACGGATCTTAGCCAAAGCGGATGGCCGTTCCAAACCGGACATTCAGCGATTCAAAGGTTTGGGAGAGATGATGCCTAAAACCCTTTGGGAAACGACCTTAAATCCTGCTACGCGCCGATTGCTCCGAGTGGAAATCGATGACCAACTCGAAACGGATCGGGTTGTCGCAGATCTCATGGGACGCGATGCGTCAGCTCGATTCAACTTTATCATGGATCGCGCGGAAGACGCGCAAGAAATCGACGTTTAAGCGAATCGTCTGGACTGAGGGAACGATAGCATGGGACTGTTTGACGGCACACCTTTAGAGCGCCCGGTGCTTTGTGATCGGTGCCACGCAGATCTAAAAGTCTGTAAATGTCCACCCCCGGATGTCGCGCCTGAACAACAAAAACTTAGGGTGCAAATCGAGAAACGAAAAAAGGGAAAACTGGTGACGACGGTGACCGGTTTCTCGGGAAGTGAGAATCAAAAAAAAGAAATTTTGGTGATACTCAAAAATAGCTGCGGTGCAGGAGGTTGTTTGAGCGAAGATGGAATGGAAATCCAAGGCGACCACGAGCAGCGAATACGCAGACAACTCACCGACATGGGTTTTAGGCTTTAAGGAATAAACGATTTTTTCACGATCTTAGGATTGTCCAGCTAATCTGGGCTTAACTGCTCTACCAAATGGACAACAAACCGCCCGCTGACGGTTTTGCGTTCTACCAATTCTTTGGCTAGTCGTTCCACCATGATCCAGGTTTGATCATCGGAGAGAAGATACTCAGTCTTATCCATCCAACGACGCTGTAGCCGTTCGACCTGTTTTTCCGAGGAGCCTCGGTAACGTGCCAATTGCCGGATCTGGATCAAGTCCTGCTGTGCACCGCCCCAGTTATGTTTACCAGTCAACTTTGCTTCGCTAATCAATCCGGCGAAGTGAATGAGGGCTAGTGTTTCGACTTCGTCTTGAATCGGTGCCCCTTTTCTTTTGCTCATTTGGCATACGCCCAATCGCATGCTGTTGCGCACCACAGAAACTTTTTCGACTGGGCGACCCAATAGGATTGCAACAATCGCATGCCCTGCTTCATGATAGGCAGTGGCCAGTACATCATCGTCTGATTCGGTGGTCATGACGTTTCAGCTCGCTCGTTTAAGAACTCAGTGGATTAAGATTCCACCAAATCATTAAATTCCAGATCCAGTTTTGGGACCATGGATTCCAGGTCGGATAGCTTACGGAGACCATAGAAACGAGTGCGCATAACGCGAATACCCATCTGCCAAATCTACTCGCCAAGATCCGTTCGAGAACTGGTAGTGATGCAATGAGCCAGATCGGATGAAGCCAGAGTAATTGGCGAAAAGCCACGGTCGTGCCACCGTAGTTTCGTTGGCGAACATCCAAAAAGAATAAATAGAAAGCTAGACATACCAAACTGGTCAAGGTGATGGCGATAGCAAAGTTTCGTTGATCGTTTTGCTTATGAAAAAGCATGACAAACATACCGGCGAATCCAAAGATCAGGATTGGCGTAAGCGAGAAGAGTCCGTGATGGCCTATTAAGGAATGAAACAAGTAGTGTTGTGTCGACGCCTCTCCCAGATCGAGGGGATTGTTTGGGTTTCGCCAATAGCTATCTACCTTTCGACCATCGAACTTGCGAATAAAGTCGTAATCATACCAGTTGTTAACTTGCTTGCTTTGTTCGGTGTTAACATCACCAGCTCCGTAAGAATAGGGTGGTTTCCAGACGCCATGAGCGACATAATTAACGCTGAAATAGAGCACCACGACCGCAACCACAGCGGGCGCACTAAAAATAAGCGTTCGACGAGGTGAATTCCCAAGCACCAGCAGACCTACAATTGCGAGTAGACTCGCGGCAGGTAACTCGCAGGTAAATGTTGCTGCGGCCCAGAATCCAGCCCCAACGAAATCTTGCCAGCGAACACTTCCCCGCCAGCATCGCGTCGCGTACCACATCGTTCCGATGGCCGCGACCGCTCCCCAGAGATGGTTATTCAGTGCTACGGCGAACGTTGATAGCATCGTCGCAAAGACGATCGAACCCAGTGACACCGCAAAGACGGCATCGGATTCAGTCCATTCATGGATTAGTTTAGCGCACCACCACCAGCCAATTCCCAGAGGAATCACGTTAAAAAGAATCAGCAATGATCTGCCAACTTCGAAGGGGTGGCTTTCCAGAGTGCATCCAGTTGTTTTATGGATGAGCCAATAGGGAGCAGCAATCAAAACCGCATGAAGAGGTGGCTTGCTCGAGTAGAGCTTTTGTTCTCCTTGAGAATTCATATGGCTCACAACATCGACAGAATCCCATAACGGTTCATGTTCCACGATGTCGTTGATTTCAAATGTGCCGAGCTCCACCAGGGATCGCACCGTCAACCATCGGCTACGGTCGTTGCCACTAAGAAACGGTCGCTGTCTCTTACTTTCTAAAACAGCCGTCTTGATCAGTAATTCTTCTGAGAAGTTCGCTGCTATCCATTCTTGGTCTTTTTTTCTCAGTTCGATCGGCCAATGGTGCGTGCGATCTGCTTTGCTCATTTTTAGCTCAGCCACAACCGATGAATCCCTTAATTCATTGGGATCAAAATCGGGAGCTTTTGCGGACGGTTCACTTTCTTGTGCTATCAGGTTTAGGACTTTGGCAATGGCATCGACGTAGATTTGGGCGGTTGAGTCATCGCCTGATTCGAATGCTAATGCAGCGGAAAGCTTCAGTTCCTGCAGAAGATCGGAGCGACGATATTTGGTTTCCGAGATCACCTTTGCGATCAGAGCATCGGTGCTCAGTTCTTTTCGTCGCGATTCCCAATTTTGACGACGCGATTCGATAGGCCATCGACGAGGGCTGCGCTCTTTAATTTTTTTTGCAGCCTCGGTTGCGGAGGGGTTTGAGTCCAGGAGGCTAACATCAAACTGGAATTCTTCCTTTAGGGTTTTAGCATAGAGTGTTTGTTCGTCATGAAGTCCCGCCTCCTTCGCCGTTACATACAAGTGTTTCAGCTCTTCATTAAGATCGGTTCGAGCCGTTTGTTCCAAGGCCAGCGTGTTGATGGAATTGATCGATAAGATTTTGCCAACGATTTGCCCTAGTGCCAAAAGGATCAGCACAATGGCGATCGCTTTACGCTTGTCGCTCAGAATACTTACATTTCGTGATGTAGTATCAACACCAAGGTCAGCCGGAGAGGACGGTGATGGCTGATTCATGGTTTCATGTTCCTGGTGGTTTGATGGGAGCGAGAAGTCAAGTCCGACTGCTACAAATTTTCGTCAGCAGTGTTGATTTGGTCACGAATGGAGTAAGCAGCGAGTCGTCGGTTGGCGTTCGCCACGACCAACTCAGCGAGCAATCCCGTGCTAAGAAACTGAAGGCCGGCGATGAACAGAATGATAGTCAGGTAGAAGATCGGTCGTTCATGCAAGTGAATCGGGGTCCAATCTTCTAACGTCCTACTTAGTACCCAGAGTGAGCATAAGACGGTGAGTAGAACACCAGCCACTCCACATGCCAGAAAACCTATTCCACCCAAAAGATGTTGGGGGCGGTATCGAAATCGCGTCAGGAAGACAACTGTGAAGAGATCGAGAAAGCCTTTAAGAATTCTCTCAATACCGTACTTGCTCACACCATGAACTCGAGGATGATGTTGCACAGCTAGTTCAGCAACACGATACCCACGAGTGCTAACAAGCACAGGGATGAAGCGATGCATCTCGCCGTACAAGTCAATTTCATTGAGAGCTTCTCTCCGATAGGCTTTTAAGCCGCAGTTAAAATCGTGCAGATTCAGTTTGGTCGCACGTCTCAAGATCCCGTTAAACACCAAAGATGGGTAGCGTTTGTGCCAGGGGTCGTAACGAGTTTGCTTCCAGCCGCTAACGCAATCGAAACCAGATTCGAGTTTCTCGATTAGTCGTGGGATTTCTGCTGGATCGTCCTGCAGGTCGGCATCCATGGTGATGACGTAACGCCCCTTAGCTTGCCGGAAACCGGCCGATAAGCCAGCTGCCTTTCCGAAATTTCTCCGGAACTGCACCCCCTTAAACCTAGCGTCCGAAGCGCAAATTTGCTGGATAACACGCCAGGATTGGTCGGTGGAGCCGTCATCAACAAACAAGACTTCAAAGCCCCCAAGATTGGATTTTTCCAGGGTTTCTTTGATTTTTTGTGACAGTTCTTCCAGGGAATTCTGTTCATTGAACAGCGGAATGACGATCGAGATCATGCTCAGCAAATTTAGGGACTGCAAAAAACGTATTTTAACCGAAGGGGGCTCGTTTCGGTGAGTATCATCGCCATCAAAACGGATTATCTCTCTTGCTTATGGATATTTCTCGTTAAAATAGAGGTGTGACGTTAGCAGCCGTTAACTCTCCCCCGCCAAAACAGTAATCGGTCGATCAATCCAAAGATTTCCTTCGTTGGTTTGACTAGCGTTGTTCGACCGATCATTTCCGTTAAACAGCCCTGCCCCGAATTGTCGTATCTCCAATTCCCCTAGACTGCAACCTGATCTATGCGTCTCTCATTGATTGTTCACACATGCACGGTGCTCTTGCTCTCGGTATCGAGCTCGATATCTGTCAAAGCAGGGGGTATGGTTCAATACAATAGGGACATTCGCCCTATATTGTCCGATAACTGTTTCGCTTGCCACGGTCCAGACGCGAACAAAAGGGCAGCCGATCTGCGACTCGACAGGCGCGAAGACGCATTGCAGAAAGCTGCCATTGTCCCGAACAGCCCCGATCAAAGCGAGATTATTAAGCGGATTCTTTCGACAGATCCTGAAACAGTGATGCCTCCACCGGAGTCGCACAAAACTCTATCTCAGGCTCAGATCGATTTATTGAAGCAATGGATAGCTGAGGGAGCCGAGTATCAAGGTCACTGGGCCTTTATTGCGCCCGTCAAACCAGAGCTTCCTCAAGTACGCAATAAAGATTGGGTTCGCAATCCCATCGATCGATTTGTACTGAGTGAATTGGAACGCCGAGGGCTACAACCTTCTCCAGAATCGGAGTTGCGTACGCTGATTCGCCGTGTTTGTTATGACTTGACTGGTCTACCGCCGACTCCCGAGGAGATTCAACAAGTTCTGTCGGACCCCAGTCCGGATCGGTACGAGAATTATGTTGATGAGTTGCTGAAACGACCAGCCTGGGGTGAACATCGAGGGCGTTATTGGCTTGACTACGCTCGGTATGCTGACACACACGGAATCCATTTCGACAACTTTCGAGAAATGTGGTCGTATCGCGACTGGGTTATTAAAGCTTTCAACAAAAACCAGCCATTTGATCAATTCACTATTGAGCAATTAGCAGGCGATCTGCTTCCCAACGCGAACTTGGATCAACGTATCGCGACCGGATTCAATCGATGCAACATCACCACCAACGAAGGTGGAATCATAGATGAAGAATACTATGTTCTTTACACCCGTGACCGAGTGGAAACGACTGGGCAAGTTTGGATGGGCCTCACGGTTGGTTGCGCCGTATGCCATGACCACAAGTTTGATCCGATCAGCCAGGCAGAATTTTATCAAATGGCGGCCTTCTTTAATAACACCACACAAGGGGCCCGAGATGGCAATATCAAGGACACTCCGCCAATTGAATTAGTGCCATTGGATGAGGATCGGGAACGATTCTTTGCCTTGGATCCACTGATTGCTGATGCTCAATCCAAGGTCGCGGCAAGAAAAGCTGCCGCGCGGGATGCCTACCAGTCGTACGTGAAGGATCCAGCACGAAAGCTGGACGCCAGCTGGAGCGCGTCCCTTGTCGCTCCGACGACTCATATACCGCTGGTATCGGCCGATCTGAGATGGCTGGATTATGTGCACGGTTCTCAATATCAACGTCTCGCACTAGCTGCGGATGCCACGCTCGTCGACGGGCACATCGCTGCAAAGGCTTGGCAAGTAAACAATTTGTTCCCGACCCTCCCTGCTGTCGGGGATTTTGAACGAGACCAACCTTTTTCCGTATCCCTTTGGGTTCGGCCTAGCAGTGGCAATCAAGGAGGAGCATTGATTGCAAGGATGGATGAATCCAACGATTTCCGAGGCTGGGATGTTTGGATGGAAAACGGCGCTATTGGGATGCACATCATCAGCAAGTGGCCAGAGAATGCGTTGAAAGCCGTTTCGCAAAAGCGACTTACCGAGAACCGTTGGCACCATGTCGCGATCACCTACGATGGCACGTCTAAAATCGAAGGACTCAAGATCTTTATCAACGGGGAGCAATCGGGTGTAAGCACCCAATCGCGCACATTGAGTGACAGCATCCGAACCACCGTACCTTTTACGATCGGAAAACGGAGCGCCACCTCACCAACTACTGGTGCACAATTACAAGATGTCAGACTCTACAACTCGATATTAGACAATGCTGCAATTCAATCTGCGGGCGAGGCAATGCGTCGTTCCTATCTACTGGCAAAGGACAGTCGCAGTGAAGAGGAAGAAAACGATCTTTACGAATGGTACTTGCGATCAGTCGATACCGAATATGGTCAACTTTTGGCTGCTGCAAATCAGCTAACTAGCGAAAAGGAAACATTGCGCAGACGCGGCACGGTGGCTCACGTCATGCATGAAACCAATAAGGAGGCGATGGCGCACATACTGCTTCGCGGCGATTACGACAAACGCGGAGAAGTAGTCAAACCTGCAACGCCAGCCATTCTTCCACCTATGGGAGACGAACTGCCGAAGAATCGGCTAGGATTCGCACAGTGGCTTTTGAAACCTGAGCATCCGTTAACAGCACGCGTTACGGTGAACCGATTCTGGCAGGAGGTATTCGGGCGTGGTTTAGTCGGATCAACGGGGGATTTTGGCATTACGGGCGAACTGCCAACTCACCCGGAATTGCTAGACTACATGGCCATCTCCTTCCGTGAAAATGGATGGAATGTTAAGGAATTCTTCCGAACCGTCGTGACGAGCTCTACCTATCGCCAGTCCGCAGCGATTTCTCCGGAACGAGCTGCTACAGATCCAGCGAATGCTCTGCTTGGACGCGGCCCTCGATTCAGAATGGATGCGGAAATGATCCGAGATACAGCGCTATCTACCAGTGGACTATTGGTTGGAAAAATTGGTGGCCCGAGTGTCAAGCCATATCAACCCGCCGGCGTCTGGGAAGCAGTCGCAATGCCAGAGAGCAATACTCGAAACTACGTCGCGGATAAAGGAGAGAACCTTTACCGACGCAGCTTGTACACCTTTCTAAAACGAGCGGCACCACCTCCCAACATGGAGGTCTTTAATGCAACAGCTCGCGAAGTGTGTACTATTAAGAGAGAACGCACCAATACACCGCTTCAAGCGCTCGTAACGCTAAACGACACGCAGTTCGTTGAGGCAGCTCGCATACTGGCTGAAAAGACTCTGCTGGATCCTTCATTCCAGTCTGATAACCTCGCGAGAATGCAATCTATTTCAGAGAGACTACTTGCACGGCCATTCCGAGTTGAAGAGGTTCAGGTTGTGCAAACGAGTCTTAGCGAACTCCTGACTTATTATCAAAACAACCCAGAGGATTCTGCACGTTTGTTAGCGGTCGGCGATACTCGATCGAGTGACAAGGTCAATCCAAGTGAATTGGCAGCTTGGACCATGTTGATCAATCAGTTAATGAATCTTGATGAAGTATTAACCAAATAGACAAATCGCGTAGAACATTCAGTTCCCCTGCCTTGTATTAAGCCGGGAAAGCGACACCAGCGATAAGTAAGCTTGTGTGGCAATGATACATTACCTTTTGACTCCAAACTAATAAAGTAACTGAGCAATGATTCACCCACTACTTGAAGAATACGTACGAAGCGAGACGAGACGACAGTTCTTCCGAAAAGGCGCAAACGCTTTGGGTATGGCCGCTCTCGCGTCGTTGGGGGGGAGCCACGTCTTTGGAGCAAACAGCAGCGATGCAACTAATGATGAGAAGCGTTCTGGCGGATTAGGAACACTACCCCATTTCGCACCTAAGGCAAAACGTGTGATTTATTTGCACATGGTCGGTGGTCCATCACAAATGGACATGTTCGATTACAAGCCCCAGATGAATGAATGGTATGACAAAGATTTGCCAGATTCGATTCGTCAAGGTCAACGCCTGACAACAATGACCAGCGGTCAGGCACGTTTCCCTATTGCACCATCCAAATACAAGTTTGCGCAGCATGGTCAATCGGGTATGTGGGTTACGGAGTTACTCCCTGAAACAGCCAAGGTCGTAGATGATTTGTGCTTTATTAGGTCGATGCACACAGAAGCAATTAACCATGAGCCAGCTATCACCTATATGCAGACAGGCAACATGGTTACCGGTCGTCCGTGTATCGGGTCATGGTTGTCTTACGGTTTAGGATCCATGAACAGTAATCTACCGACGTTTGTTGTATTGGTCGCCCAACCGACAAACACGGAGCAAATCCAAGCCATCTCGGCACGTCTCTGGTCATCAGGCGTGTTGCCCGGTGAACATGCAGGAGTTAGTTTCCGATCAGCGGGCGACCCCATTCTCTACATCAACAATCCTGACGGGGTCCCAACAGCGGTTAGGCGAAAAACCCTAGACGGTCTAAAACAGCTTAATGAGCTCAATTTCCGTGCCGTTGGCGATCCTGAAATTCATACGCGAATTCAACAATATGAATTGGCTTTCCGAATGCAGGCCAGCGTTCCTGATCTCACGAACATTGCGGATGAACCGGAAAGCACCTTCGAGTTGTACGGAGCAGAGGCGAAAAAGCCAGGTAGCTTTGCCAATTCCGTTCTGCTAGCCCGGCGAATGGTCGAACGTGATGTCCGCTTTGTTCAAATCTATCTGAATAACTGGGATCACCACGGTAACGTTGCTTCGAGACTCCCCTCTCAATGTAAAGATATCGATCGTGCCACATATGGTTTGATTACCGATCTAAAATCCAAAGGCCTTCTGGATTCGACGCTCATCATTTGGGGTGGGGAATTCGGGCGTACAATCTACTCCCAAGGGGGGCTGAGCAAAGACAATTACGGTCGTGATCACCATCCGCGATGCTTCACAATGTGGATGGCAGGGGGTGGTGCAAAAGGCGGAACCATCTACGGCGAGACGGATGATTTTTCCTACAACATCGTAAAAGATCCTGTCCACATTCGAGACTTCCACGCAACCATTTTGCATCTTTTAGGGATAGATCATCAAAGATTTACCTTCAAGAGCCAAGGTCTAGATCTCAAGCTAACGGGGGTCGAAGAGGCAAAAGTAATCAAGGAACTCCTCGCGTAACCAAGTGCCATAGAGTGGCTTCCGAGCGGGACGAGCGTTTTCTCTCGGGTATCCCCCCCGGTTGTCGATGAAAAAAGCGGAAACAGCCGCGAAAAAGCCTCCCGATAATGGTTGTTACCGGACACGAAAGCACATTCGGCCCATTGGTGAATGGGTCCCGTCGCGTAACGGGTTCCGGTTTTGCCTACGTGAACCGAGATTTCTTGGATTTCGTAGTAACCGTTTTGGATTCCCTGACGAAGCCATCGGGATTATCTTAATAGCTGTTACGTGTGCAACATTCTTTCGCTGAAACCATTGATATGTCGAATGTCTCGATGACCGATCGGTCTGAAATCTTGGACGAGGGCAAGCCATTTTCTGGATTGGCTGTTATTTCCTTCGTTCTATCTCTGCTCGGGATATTGTCGATCAAGTTTGTCCCCTTTATACCGATAGCCCTCACCGCCGTTGGGCTTGGCGTATTGGCCAAAATATTGGGACGCAAGAATGATTACAACGGATTCTCCATGGTTCTGGCTGTACTGGCTGTTTCCATTGGAATTTTGTCGGTGACCTCTGGCTTGCTGGCAAGAAACTTCAGTACTCAGGCAGATTTGGCACAAGCTACAAAGCTAGCAGAAACCTATCTCGATTCGATTCACAAAAAGGATTTCGATCGGATCGCTCTGCTCAACGGCACCGAGGCGCCGCCGGAAGAATTCGATCGCCGCAAGCCAACGGAACAGGAGCAGTTTCTATTCCGGAAAAAAACGCTACAGATGAATCCTATCTACCAGGAAATCGTCGCTTTACCAGAATCCCCCAAATGGACCTTTGTGCGACTCGACTCAGAAGATGACAACTCCTACTTTTGTGACTATCGACTCATTTATCGGGATGCAAATCGAGCCAAGTCCCCTCTCTACAAAATCAGTATCCGGCGCAACCAACCTAAAGGTGGTCCTTATGTTCATCCCGAGAAACGAGATCGGGAACTTACGGAAGAAGACTTCAAGGTAGTCTGGACCGTTGAGTTTTTGGACACGACGAGATAAGCATGCCCAGGACGCTCATTAGTCTTGGAGCGAATCTTGGAAATGTTAAGGAAACCATGCTTGCAGCAAAACGAATGCTGCTCGAAAAGTTTCCGAGCGACAGCCAATTTGTCTTCAGTCATCTATATCGAACTCCGCCGGTGGGAGGCCCCTCGGGTCAATCCGACTTTCTGAATGCGGTTGTGTGTATAGAACATCCTTGCTCCGTATGGCAAGTTTGGGAGATCGTCAAATCGATCGAAAGCGAACTCGGGCGGCAACGTCAACAGAGATGGGAATCTCGGCGAATCGATGTCGATGTTCTGCTGCACGACGATCTTCGGGTCTGGACCCCACATTTCAAAGTACCGCACCCACGAATGTGTATGCGATCTTTTATTCTAAAACCAGCACTGGAAATTGTGCCGAACATGCTCGATCCAGTGTCGAGAATGACCATCGAGCAATTGTACACACGAATCAAAACACGGTCTGACACGCTGGTAATTACCCCTCATGCGAGTTTAACCGAATCGCTCCGAAACGCCTTGGCAATACATAGTACCGAGGGGCCGATACGTTGGCAGACACTAGAGATTGAGGAATCCATGCGTCTATTGAAAACAACCAGTTCGCCTCCTCCACGACTCACGATTGTTGCCGTGTCAACGCCGGATCCTGAATCAATACTCTGGGAGGATTACTCTCGTAATTGGGCAATCTACCTCGGCATGGATGAATCTCGCCAGTCACAAGTCGGGCCCCCTCAGGCTCATCATTTGCAGTCTTATCTTTCGATAGGTCCCAGGTATTTGTTGCCTGCTAATGATCTTTCTTGGGCTGTCCACGAAATCCATGCTGCTGTCGAGGCTATGAATTGCAACGTTGAAGTTGCATCTTGTTTTGGTTGATCAAGCGGTTGTGGTGGGGACAGCATCGTCTTTGGTTTTTGGCTTTCTGAGCATGACCCAAATTGTGGCTGCCATCACAAGTAACATGCCTAGTGTGCTCAATAGACTAGGAACTTGGCGTTCCAAAAACCATTTGAAGATCGCTGCAAAAACAACCTGAGAGAGCCCTACGATACTTACATTCGCAGGTGAACCGGCTGAGAATGCTTTGGTCAGACACAACTGACCACCAGTCGCCGCAATCCCTACACCGACAAGTCGTATGATCGACCAGTCATCGGTCGCTGAAAGCTCTTCGGGCATGGGGAGCGCGAGCCATACGAACAAACTACCGAGAGTCGCTACGGCAGAAAAATGAGTCACAATGGCACGGGCATCGATCCCTTTCAGCCTGTGTAAATTAATCAAGGCGACTCCGCTCATTATGCTTGCAACAACAGCTGCTGGTATCGCCCATTGAGGGTTAGAGTAAGCTGTTGCCACCGCTTCTTCGTCGTGACTGCCGTAGTAGATCAAACCCATGCCCAAACAACTGATTACCAAAGCGATCCATGATTTCACGCTTGGGATGACTCCCAAAATCGGCCACGATAGAATAGCGACCCAGATCGGATAGCTATTCGTAAGAGCCAATACAATTTCCACGTCGTAGTGGGTCATGGCATAAAAGCAGAACATCATACTGATCCACCCCGAAAGGGAACGGATCCAAAGCGTAAATGGCTTCAAGAAAACCAATCTAGAGCCAGCAAAAAAAGCCAACGCAAAAGCTAAACAAGTGGCTACACCGGATCTAATCGTAGAAATCCAAGGAAATGAGTACTGCTCCTTTAGCGATTCGGCTAACAACGCCATGATGGCAAAAAATAGGGAGCCCACCAGCATCCATAAATATGCTCCCATTCTAGATTAATCCAACCCGCTTGCGCAATATCCACTCGCAAGTCAAAACAGCCATGATCATACTCAACCAAATGTAGCTTTCCGCCAACCAAAGACGCTCGGTGTTGATGGAACCTTTCTGATGGACGGATAACATATCTTCGATAGTATCAAGAGAGTCGATCGGTATCAAAGCTGCCTTGGTCTTCTCTGAGATGGCTTCGAGCAGTTCCATATTACTAGCTAGCTTACTTGACTCGATATCAACCGATTCATCAATCCGGAAGGAAGTTGTGGCTTTTAACGCTTCCCACGGTACACCAGATGCTTCGATATGAACGATCACTTCCTTGGTCGAATCATAGAGCTTTGATTCCGTCAGAAGACTTAGGTCACGATATATCCCTTGATAAATTCCCCCCGAATCCGCTTTTTCGACTAAATCCAAACGAGCCAACGGGACCCCGTTTTGGGAAAGCACGGCCTTGACGTTGCCGTTCTCCACGGGCAATCGGTTTTCATCTAGCAATCTCGCCTTTACAACCACGGATTCATCGATTTCATAGACTCTTTTTCCCGCATCGACAGCGAGATAGTCATCGGAGACAGCAAAAGGTGCTCGCATGCACCAAACCGAAATTTGATTCCAAAATCGCTGATGGTACAAGTCTGCAAACCCATACCTCCATCGCCATGTTTCATCGCTCGTCATAGCGATGACCCGTCCCTGACCAAATCTCGAAGTCATCATCAGCGGATACCATTCCTCGCTTTCCTGACTTTGACTCCCAAGGGCCCGAACACCTTTGAACTCCAGCAGTATTTCACAACCAGGTTTTGGCCTCAGAGCTACAGCAGATCGAGGGCCTGCGAGCCGGTTCCAAATAGTAGCTTTCTCATCGTCGGAGGTGAGCTGTAAGGCTGGTTCGTCCATTGCAGCAACTCCCAACCTCAAGCACTCCTTGCGAGATTTTTCTGCCGAAAGATGAACAATTTCTGGTTTGAGATCCAATTGAAAAGGAAGTAGAGCTTTCCATGACTCCGTAATGCTGCGATCAGATCGAGCACTATCAATCCAGATCAAACCACCACCCGTCTCGCTGACAAAATCAGATAGCCATTGCGATTGTTCTGCGTTAAGCATCTTTGAAGCTTCATTAGTCATAATCACCAGATCGAATGGCAGAAGCGACTCTCGGTTGTTGAGGAAAGAGCGTCCCTCAAAATCCGCCCCTCCCAACTGGTCTACGAGTTCCCAGTTTGGGTCCCTTTCCAGTGCATTGCGGACGTATCTGGTTTCCCATCTGCCGCGTGGATCGAGCACCAATATCTTACTTTCGCGAGCTATGCCCCACGCGGAGGCAATCCGTTGATTATTGGCAAGCGTTAGCTCGGCAAGGTCGACAGGCGGAACGATTTCGCATTCCAAATCGATGGGAATCACTCGACGCGACTCCTCTACCTTGTCTAGCCTAGAGGATGCCAGTTCGAAAGCCTCTTGTGCAGCGAATTCGAAAGAGACCTCTCTCATTCCCTGACTCAGGGCCGTTAGATTCTGCTCGTAAAGTACGACACCCCCCTGCTTGATCAGCAGTTTGTAACTGGTCCCCTCTGGGCACTGCTCTTTAATTCGCATAGTACCCTTTAGAGAATCCTCTTTTCGAACTTTGGGGGAAATGTTGGCCGCCAAAATTCCCAGATCATTTGGTTCTTCGTTTTGTCCGACCGACACCGTGTAGATTGGCAATGTACTATTTGCATTTTGGCTTAGAACATCTATTGCTCCTACCGTTCCATTATCCTGTCCGTCTGAGATCAATATCATTGCATCCATCAGGGACTGGTTTTGGTACGGTGCATTAAGTTGTACGTTTTGATCTCGTTGACTGCCATTAATTCCCTCTCGGAATGATGCTAGGATCATCTCACCGATTGGAGATCGGGCGTTGTTAGCATCGATTTCCGCCACAGAGATAGCGCCGTTTGATTGGTTGAGTTCCCCTACCACGTTCCCTTGTAAATTGAGAAGTTCGATCTTGTGGTGTCGAGCTAATCTAGCGAGCAAATTCTCTCGTCCACTGGATTTGTTTAATAGTCCCTGCTTTACTCTGTCAATTCTAGAAACTAATTCTGATGGGTCAGTCATAGATGGCTCGTCGGGTAGTTGCATACTCGCGGATGTGTCGATGACGATCCGCAAGCGGGACAACTCTCCTTCTGTCCACGTATATTGAATACTTGGACGGAGCAGCATCGTTATCATCAATACGAATGCAACCCCGCGCAGTAGAGCTAAAAAAACACCCCAACCAGAAGCGATTTGTTTGGATTCCCTCCAGTACCAAAGAACGATAATCCCGCTTCCAATAACCGCGAGCGTAATAACTACCCACCACGGCAACATGCTTGCGAATCGGATTTGCATCAGCCCAATCCTCTCGCAGTCAATGTGCTCTGCGTAATTGTATTTTGTTTGCTGGGCACTTTGCGTTGAACGCTGAAAGATTGTGCTATTAGCGTTTCAGCGATAAAGAACGCGATAGCAGCGACCCAAAACCAACTTCCTATTTCGCGTCCCTGCCAAGTGTTTTGATCGCGAGCACGCAACTCATCGCTCGAATCAAAATACTTTGCGTTCGCGTTTTCCGCGAGTTTAAGTATTTCATCTTTGGAAAGATCAGAGAGATCTGATTCCTCGTTTTCGATCGTTGTATTGGATGAGGGATCCATCCAGCAGTAAGCCGTTTGTTGATTGGATTCTTGTTCCCAGTTAGCCTCGTATAGCCCAATCTGGCGAGTCTCCGTCCAGATTGGATTGCGGATTTCCTCTTCCAGTAGCCTAGGTACCTTTACCCTAATAATCGTGTCGTTTTTGGCTAAGCCATTCGTGTTATTCTCGGCAATGGGAATTGCCCATGGCGTTCCCGAAGTTTGTCTTTTTATCGAGGGACGAGAGCTAGCAACAGCATGAAACAATCGTTGCATCAACGGAACGAAAACGGGTTTTGTTGGCAAATTAGTATCAGTCGTGTCACAAGAAGTTGCGGCAATCCATATCGAACCTTGTCCTATGACTTGTCGAAGAATCCATGGGTTTCCGTTTGCGAAACTAGCGATTAGATCTGGTTTGAAATCAGGTAGGGACGCCATTACCGTCGAACGGTTAACGACGACAGCGCCGATCGATTCACGACTCGCTTGCGACAGTTCTTTGAAAAAGTTAGCTTCTAGACTCTCCAACGTGATGGGGTTCGGATTGTCTGTGCTGTTCCCTGCTGTATTCTCTGTCCCAGACGAGAGGGTAAAGAATCGCATTCCTCCTTGGTCCAAGGTTGGCAATTGATTCCATGATTCGTGATCAACTCGATTGCCGAGAAAAGCTATTAGTCCTCCCCCTCTCTCCACGTACTCACGCAATTTCGTACCTGTTGCAAAATCTACTCGCGGTACATTGCACAGAGCGATGGCAGTCACATTTTCCAGCGCAGCGTCTTTCAGTTTATCGATCGCAATGACTCGTGTGTCAAAAAAGTCGGCACCTGCTATGCGAGAGAAAGTGAATGGTGACAGAGCAATCCTTAGGAAATCGGATTGGCTTTGCATAGGTTCGGAACGGAGATCTCCATCGACGAGTAGCAACTGACTCCGCTCCTGCGAGAGAAACGGTACTTGTTTCGTATTGTCGATTTCTAGCTCGTCAACAGCCTCAATCTTTATGTTTAGCACATGCCAGCCTGCGCTAGGTGCTGAGAAACGGGACGAAATGCGTGTTGAGCTCCTCGGTGCGATATTGATTTTTTGAGAATCGATCGTATTGTCATCAAGCTGCACCGAAACTTTGAGAGCATCAATAGTAGTTCGTGAATGGTTGTGAATGTTACAAAGTACCGTAACGAGTTGTCTTTCCGCAAACCATGCTGGCGTAATCACAGGTTCGCTCACGGAGTAGTTTCGGAATTCTTTTTCATCGGTCTTATCAGCGGTGGATGAATTTGTGACCGACACATTGAGCCATGCCACAACAGGCGGGATAACCTGTTCATTAGTCAAACGTTTTAACGCATCTATTATATCTGCATTGCGGGACCAATCTGTCGACTGAAAATCGGAAACATAGATCAACTGTCTTCTAGTAAGTGATTGGCTTCCTAACCAGTCGAGACTTTTCTTGGTGGCTTCAACCAAATCGATTGAGCCTGCCACGCTGGGACTAATTCTCCAGATCTGAAGCTGGTCTTTGATATCGTTTTCGGAAATAGATTTTGGTCTTCGACCTGCGAGCACTAAATGACTTTCGCTCCCATCAGGCAATGATTTAAGGACTTCATCAACAGATTGCAAAGCGGTAGTCCATCGAGTTGGACCACCATTGGGTTTCGCTTGCATGGAGAGAGAGTCATCGAGAATGATAACCGTTGCGATCGGCTCTTGAACTCCCAGGATTGACGATCCGTTTAGAAATGGGCGAGCCATTGCAAGGGCGAGACAGATAGGGATCATGCATCGAACGATTAGCAACAAGATATGCTTCCATTCCATCTTGCGTGAGTTAGACGGTTGTTGCTCTTGCAAAAAGATCATTGCCCCCCAGTCTACATTACGGTAGCGAGATCGGTTTAGTAGATGAACCACCAAGGGGACCGCGAATGCTAACGTACCAAAAGCCAGGATTGCATTCAAAAACGTCATGCGCCACCCATGGAATGTTTGGCGGTTCGCTCGCTTAAGAATCGACTTACAACGTCTCCCAGGTTCTCAGACGTCCTCACGCTTTTAAACTCGATTCCGTATTGGAGAAATCCGTCGGTCAGAGCACTCTGATGCTGCTGGAGTTTGTCGAGGTAGGACTTTCGCAAAAATGCTGGATCCGCAACGATGGAATGGTCGTCACGCTCTAGTGAGCGGAACATGGTTCTTTGTTGGAACGGAAATTCCCATTCGTCATCGTCCAGAACTTGGCAAACGATCACATTTCTAACATGGCTCTTCATCAACGCTAGCGAACGAACCAGTTGTTGCGGTTCGCTTAGGCAATCGGAGAATAACATTGCTAATCCCCTTTTTTGCAGGAGTGGTATCATCGCTTGCAGGACGGCGCTGATATCGGTTTCCCCGCCGGGGTTGGAATTGGCGAGCAGTTCCGTTATGAGCTGCAAATGGCTCGGTTGCGACTTAGGAGGAATATAGCTTCTAATGGTCGTATCAAATGTTGCAGCACCTGCTGCATCTTGCTGGGAAACGAAAAGGTAGGCAAAACAAGCGGCTAATCTGACCGCATAATCATGTTTGGAGATGGAGTTCGGATTTGTGTTTCTATATTTCATCGATCCACTTTGATCGACGATCAAAACACATCGCATGTTAGTTTCATCTTCGAATTGCCGGATATAGAGGCGATCCGTTTTTCCGAACAGCTTCCAATCGATAGATCGTACCTCATCCCCAGGAACATACGGACGATGCTCCTTAAAATCTACGCTTGCTCCTACCAAGCGAGATCGGTGTATACCGCCGCTTAGACCCTCGACGACTCCGCGAGAGATCATCTGCAGTTGGGTCAATCGAGACAAGTCTCGGGGAGAGAGCCACCTAAAGAACGATGCTTTGCGATGCATTATCTTCTACGATCGGCGTGGTAGTTCTTTGAGGAGTTTTTTGACAATAGCATCAGAATCGATTCCCTCCGCCTGTGCCGCAAAGGTAGGAACCATTCGGTGACGGAGAACAGGGGTCGCGAGAGCTTCGACATCTTCTGTGGAAACGTGTAATCGACCATAGAGCAGCGCTCTTGCCTTGCAAGCCATCACAATTTGTTGGCTCGCTCGCGGTCCTGGACCCCACTGAACAAGACCCTGCACCCATTTAGGTCCATCATTTTCTTTAGGACGTAGAGCACGAACGAGATCCAGTACAAATTGTTTGACGTGTTCCGGTAGAGGTACTTGCCGAACGAGCCGTTGATATTCGATAATCTCTGGGCCGGTTAAAACGGGCTCGATCGTGATACGTGTTGAGCTAGTTGTCCTATCGATGATTTCTCCTTCTTGATCACGGCTTGGATAGTCGACCAGCGTTTGAAAAAGGAATCGATCACGTTGAGCTTCGGGCAGGGAGTAGGTACCCTCCTGCTCGATAGGATTCTGAGTTGCGAGTACGAAAAAGGGCTCAGAGAGCTGGTAGTGTTTTCCTCCAACCGTTACTGAATGTTCCTGCATTGCTTCTAGCAACGCGGCTTGAGTCTTAGGTGGGGTGCGATTGATTTCATCGGCCAGAAGAATTTGCGTAAAGACAGGCCCTTTTTCAAAGACCAACTGTCGATGGCCTGAATCCGATTGCTGGATGATATCCGTGCCAGTGATATCCGCCGGCATTAAGTCGGGGGTAAATTGTATGCGTTGAAACTGAAGATCCATAGCTTGTGCCAAGGTTCTCACCATCAGCGTTTTCGCTAGACCGGGCACTCCTTCTAACAAGCAGTGCCCGCCAGCTAGAATAGCGATCAGCAATTGTTCGATAGTATCGTTTTGCCCGACGATGATTTTCGCGACTTGATCGCGCACGTTTTTGAACGCGACCTGTAATCGTTTCGCTTGCTCTAGTTCGTTTGGACTGGGAGGGGCTGACAGCGGAGGGGTCATAAGATCTCGTTTTAAAGAGGTACGCGCGACCGATTTATTGTACACTGATTTCTATGCAAAGTCCCCGTGATTCTCTGACCGCCGACGTGACGCTCCTCACTTCTGAAGAACGGGGGCATACGTTGAATCGTCGCCAGGTTCTTTCTGCGGACGGAAATTGGGTCGTTTTTGACACGCGAAATGATGACACTCAAATCGGGACAACGAAGAGCATCGAGCGATTGCATCTAGGTACAGGTCGAATCGAGCCGATTTATGAGCTGGAGCACGCTACAGAATTTGGCCCAGGCGTGGGGGCCGCTGCCTATCATCCGCACGAAGATAAGATCTTGTTCATACATGGACTGTATAATTGCTGTTCGGAAACGCCGTACGGGGTTTCTCGGCGATTTGGAGCTCTTTGGGATACCAATGTCGCCCCAGCGGAGTTTCGAATTGGTGCGAGTCAAATTGATGGGAGTAGTCCAGTTCCGTCGTTCGTACCGTTGGGAGTTCTAAGTGGAGGGACTCATGCTCATAGTTGGAGTCCAAACGGTAAACGAATTAGCTTTACGTATGACGATGCACTTAGGCCGTCGATGCCTAGGACGGTCGGGTTCATGACGAGTGATCCTGCGGTTTGCCAAATCGTTTCCGATCATTTTCATGCTGCAAAGTCCAGCCGTTGTTCTCCTGCAGAAACGTTTGTAGGTCGATTTGCCAGTTTTCTTCTTTTTGAGCCAGACCCAAATCTAGGTATACGGAAAGCATTCGAGGAGTGTTGGGTCGGTGATCACTCGATTGCATTCCTGGGTAATATCGTTTCAAAACGAGGAGAGGAAATTTCCGAGGTTTTTGTGGCTGAGCTTCCATCCGACCTTGAGATCGCAGAGTCGCTTAGATCAAGGAGTCGAAACAATGCCGGCCATGTCCTCTTGGGAATTGATTTTCGTCGACTTACTTTTTTAGAGAATCGTCCGTTTCCAGGCGTCCAAGGGCCACGGCATTGGTTGGTTTCTTCACCCGACGGACGGAGACTCTATTTTCTGCTCCGAGACGTCAACGGGGTGGTGCAGGTCGCGGAAATTGGGACCGATACCGGGGATTTGAGAATTTTGACTGAGCTCGAACATGGGGTTGAGGGTCAGATTTCCATCGATTCGGAGGGGCGGCGACTCGCGATGGTTAGTGGTGGGGTGGTTCACATCTTAGACTTCGACACCGGCATCGTGACGGCTTGGCAAGAAACAGGGTGGAAAACGGCCCCAAAATCTGAGCCAACTGGAGATTCTCTGCCCTATGAGGGGTCTTACGTGGGAGCAGTCCACTTTGTTGGCAAGCGAGGTTTGCTGGTGAATCGATACGTACGGAGTGCTACCGGGACATTCCTCCAGATTCTTCGACTAGAAATATAGTCCATTCCTGGGATTTCCTAGGATTCTACGTTTGATAAGATTCTCCGATCTGGTTTGTTTAACATTGGTCCCGGAATATTGCTAAGAGAGGTATGTAATGCTGATAGCGGCCGTTTGCGTCTATATGCTTATTACAATCAGCATCGGCTTGATCGCATCTATGAGGGTCAAGGGGGCCAAAGACTTTATGGTGGCAGGTCGATCACTGCCATTCTATATGAACTTTGCTTGCGTGTTTGCGACTTGGTTTGGCGCTGAAACGTTGTTAAGCATTTCCGCGACATTCACCAAAGATGGGCTCGAGGGTATTTCAGGCGACCCATTCGGTGCAACGGCATGTTTAACACTCGTCGGGTTTTTCTTTGCGAGAGCGTTCTATCGCATGGACTTGCTCACCATCGGGGATTTCTATCATAAACGTTATGGCAAGTTTGTTGAGGTTGTTACCTCAGTGGTCATAACGGTATCCTATCTTGGCTGGACCTCGGCTCAAATGACCGCACTCGGGCTCGTGATCTTCGTTTTAGGGAATAGCGGAATACCTGCTGAGCAGGTACTAGCGGACCCCAATGTAACCCTCAATACTTCGATCTTGATTGGGTCGTTTATCGTCACGCTCTATACGTTCTTCGGCGGGATGTGGTCGGTCGCGCTCACCGATTTGATTCAAACGGTGGTTATCGTGATCGGTTTGCTAATTGTTGCAATCGTCATGGGTGGGCAAGCTGGTGGCGCGACTAAAGTAATCGAGCATGCTTACAGTAGTGGCAAATTTCAATTCTTCCCTAAGCTTTCAGGAGAAGGTTCCTTTGCGGCCTGGATGACGTTCATCGGTGCATTCCTTACCTTTGCATTAGGCTCGATTCCACAACAAGACGTCTTTCAACGAGTCACGAGCGCAAAGGATGAAAAGACCGCCGTTCGAGGAACGCTGTTCGGAGGTGCCGCTTACTTTTTCTGTGCGTTTATACCAATGTTTATTGCTTATTCAGCAATTGTCATCGCTCCCGAAACGTACCAGCCACTCTTTGAACAAGACGACGAACGGGGGATCCAAAGAATTCTTCCTGATCTCATTTTGAATAGGGCTCCTATCGCAGTGCAAATCCTTTTCTTCGGTGCACTTTTGTCTGCGATCCTATCCACCGCAAGCGGGACTTTGCTCGCTCCCTCTAGCCTTTTTACCGAGAACGTTCTTCAGCCTATCTTCAAGATGAAAGATCGCGCGATGCTCTTGACCTTGCGAACGATCCTCGTGTGTTTCTCTGCTATTGCGACGGTCTTCGCCTTACAGTCCGAATCGACCATGTATGAGATGGTTCAAAACGCCTATAAAGTAACCCTGGTTGCCGCGTTCACCCCACTCGCTGCCGGAGTGTTCTGGAAGCGGTCGACAACACAGGGGGCGATCGTTTCCATCGTTTTCGGGATGGGAGTATGGCTTCTTTGCGAATCGATGCAACCCGGAGAAAATGAGACAGCTACAATGTTCCAGAACGTCCCACCGCAACTCTTCGGTCTGGCAGCAGCGATCTTTGGCATGATAGTAGGAACCCTAGCCCCGCAGGTTATCAAACAGGCGGAGTTCGATCCTACAACTTTAGAAAACAAACCGAGAGTTAACTCGGGGCACTAAAAGCACAGTCGGAATCCCCTGTCATTGCTAGCAAAACCTGTTTCATGGAATCGCGAGGTTTCGGCTCGATTTCTGGCGGAGCCTTTCCGATCAAGAATAAGAGTACAGAAGAAATGCTCTTCTCTCGAAATCGAAATCGCGTATCTGTGATGCTTTCCGATGACCTCAGGGACGGCGAAGAGAACTACCAATCCGTTGATCGATGTGCTGATGAAGCACCGGTCTCCCGGCGCAATCGCCGGAGGGTTAGCGTTTGGCACCATGCTGGGGCTAATGCCTAAAGATAGTCTATTGGCCTTATGTATTCTCTCCCTCATCGCGACTCTACCGATTAACCAACTGGTCGCCTGCTGTGCTACGATTGGTCTTACACTAATCGAGACGATGACATGGGGCCTAACCGACTGGATCGGCTTTCACACCCTCAGCCTGGGAGCGGTCTCCAGTCTAATTGGAGCTATTTATCAATTCCCTATCGCTCCTTGGTTGCGGCTAGAAAACACTGTAGTGATGGGATCGTTTGTTTTAGGACTTATTCTCTGGGGTCCATGCTTTTTATTGACCTATAGGCTCTCTTCCCGTTTCCAGAAATCGATTGTGGTCGATGAGGTTACTGTTCTTGCTGCAGCAGCATTGCGTTACCAGTCATCAAATTACACCGATACCAGGTCGATAGATCCCGAGCCGCTAGCAGTGTGTCAGCCCGAGCCGCATGAAACATCGAGTGATAGTCCATCGACGGTCTCCACCGAGAGCACGGAGTTGGTGATTGCGGCAAGCGACTCGCATCCAACCGAAGCAAACTTACCTGATACCGCGGAGCGTATCCTCCACGAGACCCTAATCGAAGTTATTCGATTTAAACGCCCAGCTACCCATAGACCGACATCAGATTTAACAACCCCAACTATTTCCTCTTCTGAGAACGAACCTATGCACCTTACGAATTTCATTCGCAAGGATTCGGCCGAAACAACTGCCAACAAACCAGCGCTTCCAGGTCACTTTTCGTCGCCGTCTGCCGCCGTTAATATCTCCCAACTACATTCACAGCCTCACTCTAAGGAAGATTCTCTCCGGAATATCCTTAAGCATATCCACACAGCCCGCGAGTCGAAACGCGAAGTGGAGCGGTCGTCATGAGTTGGCGACGACGATTGCTCGGGACTTCGGCTCTCATCGGCGTTTCCGTCTTATGTTTGAGGCCCATACTAAACAACGGGATCGAACGAAGACTATCCGAGCAACTGCATTTGCCGGTTTCGATCGAAGATACGCATTTGGCAATGTCGCAGAGTTCTCTGCAACTTTTCTGGTTGCAAATCGACGACGAACTATGCCCATTCTCGATTGAAGAACTGTCACTTAGGCTGGATGGCAATGCTCTTCTGTATCGAGACTGTGTAGTTGATTCATTCGTCGGAAACGGACTCAAATGGTTTTTGCCCAAACCTGCAGTCAAGGTGCACTTAAACGATATACCTACGATAACCACCCAAAATGGCTCCGAAATAAAGGATATCCAAGACATATGCTCCCAAACTCTCCTATCCATTCAAGAAGGAGAGAGCTTGAGCTTAGACCGGTCCCGCGAGATTGACCTGAAACTGAAATCGGTCCAGGCCAGGATCGATGAATTAATGTATCAGAATCCCGCACCGAACCCGCTTAGAAGCTCGCAGTCGAGCGAAAAGCTTCGCAGCGATATCATCGCAATTCAATCGCTTCTCGCAAGCGACAAGGTCGAATTCTCCAAAATGGATTCTGTGACGAATCGATCGTTTGATCAGTTAAGCACAGTATTGGAACTAGCCAAGAAGAATTCTCCCAATACATCGACCACTTCCGACGAGCTCGTCAAAGTTATCAAAGAAAATGCTATTCGCTTGGTTTCAGAACGTGTGCGTCCTTACACCATCGCCGCAGAAGCGAGCTACCTCAGGTTCCTAAAACAATTACCAGTCGAGAATCAAGTCGAAACAGGTTCCCCCGAAGACTTAGCTTTGGTACGCCCAGGTCGAGAGCTTGTCACGGAAAAAATACCATTGCGAGAATTCGCACTACGAAGAGGTCGCGTAACGGGCCACTCGACCGTTGGAGAGATGAGTCTACCCACAGAAATCCTGATTTCAAGCATCCGAGTTAAACGCCGTGATGCAAACGTGTTACAAATATCTTGGAAATCCCCTGGTCCTTCCGCTCTGGAAACAATTTGCAAAATCGGTCCGAGTTTGGGTGCCGAGAATACGGTCTCACATCTTTTGAACCTAGTTCAGAAACAGGATGAATTCGAAGTTTCAGTGCAGGTGAATTATAAGCCTGCAGCGAGGGACATGACTGTTTCATTCCCACTCAGCGAAATACTCGATGACAACATAGGTGTTGATCCCGAGTTGATTGCCGTGCTCAAGGGTATATGCGAAAAGCAGAAGATCGAACTGCTGGCTAGTTCACAATGTTCTTTAGATAGGCCTGTTATTGATGAGTCGATCGCATGGATTGTGCCGGACGAAATCAATGCCAAGGTTAAGGCAGCGATTGATGAAGCCATGACCGTGTGCATAACGGCTCGACAAGAAGCATGGTTACACCAAACTCAATCGGAGTATGCATCTTCGAAAAGTCTACTTGAATCGCGCAAAATGGCGATCGAGGAAGAACGCAACTTTAGGCATACTACCTGGTCGGACACTATGAAAACGATGGAAAGCAAACTCAGGTCGATTGACCGAGCTGCGAGAAACGCTCTGCCCAGTGAATCAAGCTTGGTGCGGTGAAAGTGGATTGGACACGCATGTCCTATGCGGACGCGAGTAACGGGATACGAGGGCCTATTTCCCCTTTTTTAATCCTCTAATGTCGTTTAAAGCAGCAAGTGCTTACGCATCGGGTTGTGATCGAAACCATCTTCAGGTCGTGGCACTAGTTTGCGGTCCCGTTGCTTAAGGAACTATCGGTTTGAGCCCTTTGGCTCTTCGAGAGGGTACGCTTAGAATTCCCTCAATCAGCAATGCAATCAGCATAAAAATTGCAAACCATCTCCACACTTCTTGCACCAGGGAATTGGAGGCTTCTACGGCATCAATCTTGTACCACTTGAGCTCGCCAAACACACTCTTCAAACGATCGTTGCTTAATGTCTTTACGTCATCTTCCTCTGGTGCGCGATTCTGCGCAATGAGCAGCTTATCTTTCGCGAACACTCCCGCTTGCTCCCATTGCTGGCTTGATAAGGACGGTTGAGCGACCGCCATAGGCTGGCTGTCTTGCAAAAACTTGGACTGTTCGTTTGACACATTTATCGTTTTCGCATTACCAACCTTGGACATCCCAGCATCAAGTAACCGCTGAATCATAACATACATTGCAATTCCATCCTGAGCCAACGTGGAGTCACCCGTTCCAGTCGTTGTGCATAGTGCATAAACCTCACCCTTTGATTGTTCCGAAACTGCATCCGATCTGACCAGGAGGGCGACCTCTCCCTCTAACGTCGCGAGTTCGGTAATGTTACCGCTGATGCGACAGGCTCTGGAAACTTGTAGTGTGCTCAATGGCAAGGCTGTACCGCTCATGGTATTACCGAGCAATGCGGAATCATTTCGCCATTGTTCAACCCTAACTCCGGCTGTTGGTGAGTTCGCACCCGAATTTTCTGTCAGGCTTTCCGTTTTAACTAAATTAGTTGCTGCGAGATTCTGCCAAGCAGTCCACTGCAATCCATATGCTGCGTTGCTATTGGGAATCTCGGGCGGCAGAAACAACATCTGGCCACCGGAGTTTACGAACTTCTCCGTTAGCGCGAACACATCACCTGATGGCAACTGTTCATGCCAAATCACCAGGGCATATTGGTCCCAGTTTACGGTGTCCAATTGATTGACGGTGACCACCTCCGAAGCCGTCTTGGCAGTCGGGTTTGGCGGAATCGAAGCCGCGATCGTGATAGCTTCGATGGAAGACGGATTATCTGAAACGATTAGTGTTCTCCGGAGTGGCTTGGTCTCATAAGCAAAGTATGCGACGTTATCCGCTTCATTAGCATCTGCCGCAATGCGAACCGCACCCCATCCGAGTATTCCATTTTGGCCATCGGAACCGGTGGGTGTTGCGGCCGTGCTCAACTGCG
>Ga0315899_10000294_pt1 | contig 62549 bp, 53 predicted proteins | sample LakEriMetagenome_2_FD_203518 | JGI IMG/M metagenome (GOLD analysis project Ga0315899, IMG submission 203518) | Freshwater fungal communities from buoy surface, Lake Erie, Ohio, United States - Buoy 4 MA112 | ecosystem: Environmental > Aquatic > Freshwater > Lake | place: USA: Lake Erie, Ohio... | reverse complement strand
GAAAATCGTTTGCACGCTTTATGGTCCATTGGTGTGGGGGGGCACGTTGAGCCGCTGGATGGGACCCTGATTGACCCCCATGCCGCCTATCGCGCCGGAATGGGCCGGGAATTGTTCGAGGAATTGGGGATAGTAGCCTTCCGGGAGTCATTCTTGGGGCTATTGCGGGATCCATCCAATGCGGTTGGACGGGTCCATCTGGGATTCATTCACCTAATCGAGGTGGAATCGGAGGTCCGTTCGGCTGAAGACGCGCTCCTGGACGGGGGGCACGAAGGCGCTGAGGGAATCCGACGACTTGCCCCCCACATGGAATCTTGGTCCCGAATCCTCATCGAGTCCCCCGAATGCGATTTGGGGCTTGGTTAGGCCTTGTAAAGTCAGCTCCATCGCCTCATTGCGTTTTTGAAAGGTCAGGTGGATCGGATTCGGTCGGGGCGGAAAGCCATTGCCCCAATCGACGGCACTTCTCCTGGATTGCCGGTTCCCCGGCGCTCTCGAAACCCGGCGTTCGGCCCCAAAAAACAGGCCCTTTGGAAGTTTCCAATTCCCAGCCGGATCCAACGCTTCGAAGCCTCTGAATCCGGTCCAGCAAACCGGTTTTCTGCAATTCCCCGGCAACCTTGGCTCCGCCTTGGACCACTTGGTCGTTCCAGGTGCTTCCAGGAAGTGGTGGCATCCCTTTGCGCCGGGTGGCCAAGGCTGGGACCCCCAAAGTGGCGGGCCGGGTGGGGAGAAGGGTTCCCAGTGCGTCCACCTCGCGCTCTACCGCGGCATCATTGGCAATGGGCTCACCTTCCAGGGGAACCCTGAGGACAGGCTTGCGGAATCGGAGTTTCACGCTGACCTTGCCCGGGATTGCCAATCCTTGCCGGGTTGTTGCGGGGCTTATTTCCACCCTTTCCACTTCGGCAACCCAAGGATGGGAGCGAAATGCCGCGGCAATCATGGTGGTCAAATTGGGATCGAGCAGGTTTAGTTCCCGCTCCGCATGGCCAATGAATCGCACCTCTTCCAGGAACGCATCCCGGCCCATGGCTTCGGGTGTCAGGCAGTCGATGGCGGCGAATGAGACCCTTGCGGAGTTGGCGACACTCTGATTTTGGACCAATTGCCGATCAATCCACCACAGGCCTGCCAGCCCAAGCCCAAGCAGGGCAAGGCCGGCCACCCAAGGCATCAATCCCGATCCGGAAACCGGGGATGCTTGGTTTTGGGGGGTGTCAGGTGCCTGGGATTTGGGTTTGTTTTCTTTCGCCGACTTTTTTGCGGTTTTGGAACCTAAGGACGCAGATTCCTCGGAAGGATCCTCTTTCTGAAGGATATCCGGAATGGACTGAGCGGCCTTTTTTCGGGAGCGCCGTTTGCCGTCACCAGACGGCGATTTTCCGCTCGAGGTCGACATGGAAACGCTCGCGTACCCGTTGTTGGATCAGTTCCAAAAGGCGAAGGATATCGTCCGCGTTGGCTGGCGAACGCACCAGGAGGTAATTGCCATCCCGATGGCTTACTTCCGCGCAACCCACCCTGTGGCGTAGCAAGCCGGCTTTGGTGATCAATTCTCCGGCATTCAGGCCGCTGGGTTCCTGGAAGACCGGGCCCATGGCGCCGAAACGGAGCGGTTGGTGGACCTTTCGCTTCATCCAGGCGCGTTTCATCAGGCGCAAAATGGCGTCTTCGGGTTCCGGTTCCAACTCGAACTCCGCCACCGCGATGACCGCGTCGTCGAGGTTGTTCCCTTGGCTTTCGAATTTCAGTTCATCGCGTTCCCGGGTGATGACCTGCCCATCGCCGGTAACCACATCCACCCGGCGTATATGGTCACCGATGTCGCCGGCCTCGTCATGGGCGTTCAATCGAAGGGCTCCCCCAACCGAACCTGGAATCCCAATAAGGGTTTCCAACCCGGAAAGGCCCGCCTTGCAGGCTGCGGATACTACACTGTCGACTGAAGCGCCACCACCGGCGCGAACAGTGTTGTCCTTGACCGTGATTTCACGAAAGGGCTGGGCGGTCAACCTAAGGACGACACCGGGTATTTGGTTCGCCCCAACCAGGACATTGTTGGCCTCACCCAAAACCCTCAAGGAATGACCACCTTGTTGGCAAGCTCGCATGAGCCGGGTTAGGTCCCCCAAGGTAGGCGGTTCCGCGACGAAAGCGGCGTTGCCTGCCATTCCCTGGAAAAGCATTCCCTGCAGAGACGCATTGGCCCTTACCCAGGGACCTAGGCCTGTCAGGTCCTTCATGACTACCCCGTCTGCCGAAACGAACAAAAATCAGCCATTGAAGGTTCCACCGGGTCTTGGGGAACCATCATTGTGAAAGTATAAGGGATTTGGCCATGGGTGCACCCCGGGATGGGCTTGGGGCGGTATTACTCAAGCCCCGATGAATTTTACTGTAACCGCAATCCTCCCTAACATGGGTGCATGGAAAGTCCCCAAACACAGCCAGAAAACCTTGCTTATCTGCCCGAAACCTTGGCGGTGCTGCTGAGTGGAGGGCTTGACAGTGCTGTTTTGTTGGCGGAAGAGGCGCTAAGACGCCCGATCCTTCCGTTGTATGTTCGGTCTGAGCTTCAGTGGGAGGCTGAGGAACTGGGACACTGCCGGGAATTTTTGGCCCGAATCTATCGTGGAGTTGTTTACCCTTTGGTGGTGCTCCACCAACCGACCAGGGATTTGTACCGAACCCATTGGAGTACGGGCCATGGGGCGGTGCCTGATTCCCAAAGCTCCGATGATGCGGTGTATCTCCCCGGCCGAAACCTTTTGCTTTTGTGCAAGTCGATGCTTTATTGCCATTTGAATGGGGTTCAAGAGATTGCCCTGGCACCTCTTGCCGGTAATCCGTTTCCTGATGCGCGCCCCGAATTTTTTGAATCCATGGCCGCCTTGGTGAACCGGGCAGTCAATGGCCGTTTGAATGTTCGCCTGCCGTACCGCCACCTCAAAAAGGCCGAGGTAGTCAAAAGAGGGGCCGGGATGCCCCTGGAGTGGACTTTTTCCTGTATCCAGCCGGAAGGGGGAAGGCACTGCGGCCGGTGCAACAAATGCCACGAGCGGCGAGAGGCATTCCATCATGCCGGCATAGCCGACCCGACCAGCTATGCTGAGCCACGCAAGGAGAAACCATGTACGGCGTGACCCGAGAAATCCCCTTTTGCTACGGGCACCGATTGCTGGAGTATGCCGGGAAATGCCGGTATTTGCACGGGCACAATGGAACCGCGGTGATCTCCCTGGAAGCGCCAGAGCTTGACCAACTTGGCATGGTGGTGGATTTCAGCAGGCTGAAGCAAACCTTGGGCAAATGGATCGATGATCATCTCGATCATCGGATGATCCTGCATAGGGACGATCCGGCCCTTGGGTATTTGCAGGCCCAGGGCGAGCCGGTTTTTGTGATGGATGTGAATCCGACAGCGGAGAGCATTGCCAAGCTCATATTTGACCAGGCGAAGGCTCTTGGGTTTCCGGTGGTGGAAGTGAAATTGTGGGAAACAGCCAGTTGTTACGCCGCCTACAGGCCTTAAGCAAATGTGCTGAATAATCTCGATTTTCTAGATTTGGTCCGTGCTTGGGAGACTGGGGTTTGGATTGGCCCTGGGGATAACTGAATGCACGGTTCGGCTGGTTCCTCCCCTTTGGTGTGCCCGCTTGACCAAATCCACCAAAAATTGCTCATGGCTGACAGGCCCACACTCTTCAAGCGTTGATGCCAGGCAGGCTTCAGGGCTCAGGTCGGGGTTGGGATTCAGTTCCAGAATCCTGGGTTCACCCAAGCCGTCCAAACGGAAATCCACCCGGGCGTAATCCCGGCAGCCAAGCACTTCGAATGCCTCCCTGGCAATTCTGCCCAGCTTGCGATGCATGTCCTCATCAATATCAGCGGGAATATCGAGGGGGGTGTTATGGAAGTCTTCTGAATCCACTTCCCATTTGGCGTCATAGGTGAAGATGGGCCAAACTCCGGGACCTTCCCTTTCAAAACGGATTTCGAAGGCTGGCAGGTTCACCAGTCCATCCCCGGCGCGTTCAATGACCACCACGCTGAATTCGCGGCCAGGCAGGTATTCCTCAACCAATACAGGCCCCCCATGTTCCCGCAGCACATGGTCCACACGACGTACCAACGACTCCTGCCCGCTGACCACGCTGTTGTGATCAATCCCCACGCTGGCATCTTGACCTGCGGGCTTGACAATAACCGGCCAATCAAAGGGGCAGGCAGGCACCCTTTGGTCATGCAGGCAAAGGAAGCCCGCCACCGGCAAGCCCGCCCCGGCCAGAAGTCTCTTGGAGGAAATCTTGTCCCGCGCGACCGAAAGCGCGGGTGATGGGCATCCGGTGAAAGGTATTTCAAGCCATTCCAGAATACCCGCCGCAGTAGATTCGGTTCCTCCCGCGTCACCGAGACCCTCAAACAAGTTGAAAACCACTTCGGGTTTGCGATCTTGGAGTTCCCTCACAAGGATCAGGGGATCCCTCCCGACACCCAGCGATTCAACTGTCATCCCGGCGGATTGAAGGGTTTTTCGGGTGTGCTCAACGATGAATTCCACCTCATGCTCAGATTCCTTGAGCGGATGGTCCAGGGGAAGGACCGGTTGGTTGAAAAGTATCAGCACCCTGACGGGATACTGGGAGAGCGCGGTTTCCCTCACTAGCGGTTCTGCCCGATTCTCCGGCGAAGGGCAAAGATTGGAATCTGGAGTGGATGTTTTACAGGCATCGCCCCCTATGGGAGCTGTCCCATCCCCCGGCATGGACTGGGTGTCAGCCATCAAGCGCCGGTCCCCTGATTTGGGGCGAGTCCGTGACGCATTGCGCAGGAGGAAATGACCCTTTGAAGGATCTCGGCGTGGGTGATTCCATGCCCTTTGGAAAGGATGCAAAGATCACCCGTGACAGGGTCTAGCCCTGGCAGTGGGTTCACTTCCAGGAAAACGGGTTCTTTGCCATTGCGAACACGGAAATCCATGCGGGAGATGTCTCTCAGACCCAGTTCATTCCAGACTCGAATGGCGTGATTTTTGATCTGTTCGATCACTTCGGGAGCGAGTTGGGCGGGGGATTCGTAGCGAACCATTTCCTGCCAATTTCTTTTCACTTCCAGGCTGTAAACGAAACCTTCTCCGGGTGTGCGGGGCAGAATCCGCATCACTCCCACCCAAGGGCTCCCTGGGCCCAGCAGGCCAACGGTGACTTCATCCCCCTCAATGAACTCTTCCACCATGGCCGGCTGGCCGTATGAACCTTGGCATTCGCCAATGGCTGCGACCAATTCTGAATGGGAACGGACAACCGATCGGGTCCGAATTCCCTTGCTCGAACCTTCCCATGCGGGCTTGACCAAGAGGGGATAGATGCCGAGCCCTTCTTGGTCCAGAGCTTTCTGGCTTGGGGCCGATGATCCCGGGGGCACCACCATACCTTTGGGTACCGTGACTCCAACCGCCTGAACAATTCGTTTTGTCCAGGCTTTGTCGAGGGCCAAACCCAGGGCCGAGGGGTCGCTTCCGGTACATGGAACAGCCAGAAGTTGGCAAACTGCCGGAACCAACGCCTCGCGGGCCCGGCTGGGAACCGTTCCCTCGGCGATATTGAAAACCATGTCCACCGGATCGACGGAATCGGACAATTTTCGAACCAGGGAAGGGCCGTTTCCAAGCAGGGAAACGCGATGCCCCAATGAGGCGATAGCCTGACGCAGAGCCTCGATAGTCTTCGGACTATCGAGCTCCTCCTGCCAATCATCTGGTTTGCCTTCAACATGCGACTCGTTTCGCAAGTCGAAGGCTATGCCGATATGCACATGTCACCCGGGGGGAAGTGCCGTGCCATGCGTTTTACAGGGAGCACCCGCCCCGACCTGGCATGGAAACAGCTTCACCGTCCTCGTCTGTCGTGTACCCGGTTGAACGGGCAGAATCAACCATGCGGAGGGCGCGGCGCTTCAGCCGCTCGGTGTTCTCAGGAATGAGGACAGTCCTTTGGCCTGTCAAAAGGCTGCTGACACCCCTGGATGGGGTTGGAGAAACCGTCGAGGGCTTGTCCTGCGCTTGGTACCGCACAACCATGCCTTCGTAATTCCGCAGAATCACCGCATCATCCGATGCGCTGATCAGGTAGTTGGGCATGACCGGGATTTTGCCGCCACCATGCGGGCTGTCCACCACATATGTGGGGATTCCCAAGCCGGACATGTGCCCACGCAGACCCTCGATGATTTCCAATCCCTTCCAGACCGAAGTCCTGAAGTGCCCCGCGCCGATCACGGGGTCGCAGTGGAATAGGTAATATGGGCGAACCTTGATCCTCAGGAGAGCCCGTAACAATTTGCGAATGGTGCCAAGGTCATCATTGACCCCTTGAAGTAAAACCGCATGGTTGTTCACGGGAATGCCGGCTGAAAGCAGCATCCGGATACCTCGAGCGGCCTCGGGTGTCACTTCGCGGGGGTGATTGAAATGGGTTTGCACCCACACTTTCCCAGAGGAACCCAGCAAGTCGATCAGTTCCTGATCGAACAGACGCATGGGAAGTGTTACAGGAACCCGTGTGCCGACCCGCAAAACATCCACATGGGGTATGGCGGAAAGGGATTCGATGAAGAAACGCAACCGGGTGGGTGACAGGGTGAGCGCGTCACCGCCTGAAAGGATCACATCCCGAATTTCAGGGTGATTGGCGACATAATCAATCATCCGCTGGTCGTCACGGGTGATGGCATCCCACCCGCCCCGAACCATCGTGGCCCGCTTCCTGGTGCAGAACCGGCAATACATGGTGCAGACATGGGTCGTGACCAGCAGGGCCCGATCCGGGTACCGGTGGGTCAGGCCCGGTACAGGAGAATCCAGTTCCTCCTCCAACGGGTCTTCCAACTCGTATCCCGATGGATTTTCCAGTTCTTTGGAAGAAGGGACTGATTGGAGACGGATGGGATCAGACGGGTCGTTGATGTCGATCAGCGAGAAGTAATAGGGAGGGATGGAAGTCTTGTATTCCCTCTCCAATTCCCCCAGAGATTGCATTTCATCAGGAGGCAGGTCAAGTAGGTCTCGAAGTTGCCGGACCGAACGAATGGAGTTTTGAGATTGCCATCGCCAATCATTCCATTGGTCCTCTGGCACATCGGCCCAGACCGGATGGCGGCGGGGTTTCCCGGGAGGATCATCATCGTCGATGGGGGCGACAGTGAAGACGGGCTTGCGGGTCGCACTAGGCGCGTTGGCGTTCGACTCAAGAGGACTCATGCTCTCGAAGGCCTCATCCCTGCTGGTTGCCGCGGGTGGGGTTCGTCATGAACCCTGGCCTCGCACAGCTGCGTGCGGACCCGACAACCATTGTGAGAATGGTAATCTTGCGCACTTAAAAAGCAAGATCATGTTGGGTGCGGAAATGGTCTGAAAAACCAGCCTGTTTGGCCATGTAAAGATAAAAAAGATAGCTTTAATTTTATTTGTCCCCGGGTCCTTGGTTTCCGGTGATTTTGCGTGTGCTTTTGCCTTGTTTTTCAGTGATTTTTCAGAATCGGTGCCGTGTGTCGGTGTTGTGTTTCAATTGGCGCTCGGGTCGATTTGTCAGTCGCGGCGAGAGGGGAGGAGGGTGTTGCCCCGGTTTGCTCCCGGCAAAAATTTTAAATTTTTTTTGACGATTTTTGGTCGAGCGATGGTGCCGCGGCTTGGTTGGGAACCGGTTTGGTTTTTAACGCCGAGGGTTAATCCGATGAGCCAAACTTATGTTGTGCGACAGATGCCATCCGTTGAGGAGCAGACCGGGAAACAGGGGGCCAAAGGAGCCCCGCGTCATCGGTGTTGAAAACCGGATGTTTTGGTGGTGAGGCTTGTGCGAGCACTTACGGGTAATTCGGATGTGCCAGTCGGGAAGGGCCGGGTTTCTTGGTGGGTTGGGCAATGGCCAGTGGCGGGGTTGATCTGTTGGAAGTAATGATTTTGCCTAAAAACAAGCGTTTTTTGCGCATGCGCCACCAGATGAAATAATGCTTGGTTTGGGTGAAACGCATGGGTTCCCAAATGGCCATACCCGACAGGCCGGGTGTTTTGTCCGATGCCATCTTGGTATTGGGATGGGTTGGATTATCCGCCGGATAGAATGGGTAACCTTGTGAGGTTGAGGCAATCCGCAAACAAAAGGGGGACATACATGGCACGCTTGGCTCCGACTTTGCTTGGATTCCTTTTTGCGGGCCTTGCATACGCCGCGGATACCGATGCTTTGATTCAAAAGCTTCGGTCCAGCAATGTGGAAGAGCGGAGGGAGGCGGCGCGCAGCCTTGCGGAGATGGGACCGGAAGCCAAGGCTGCTGCCAGGGCACTTACAATGTCGCTTGCCGACAAGGACCGGTTTGTTCGCAGGTTTTCCGCCCAAGCCTTGGGAGCCATCGGGACCGCCGCGTCTGCGCAAGGGGTCGATCCTTTGGGCAAGTTGCTGGCTAACACGGGCGAGTCCAAAGAGGTTCAGGAGGCTGCCGCGACCGCCCTTGGAAAAATGGGAAGCAAGGCGGTAGACCCGCTGGTAGCAGCCCTCAAAAATAAAAAGTTGGATAACTCCGTTCGCCAAAAAGCCGCTGAATCCTTGGGGAATTTGAATGAGGCCGCGGTTCCGGCTGTTCCTGCCTTGATCAAGGCTTTGGAGGATCCCGCGGTTCGCGCGGCCGCTGTAGGGGCAATTGGCCAGATAGGTCCATCCGCCAGAAGTGCCGAGAAGGAATTGCGTGAAATCCTGGAGGATAAGGGGCTTCGTCGCGACAAGGCCCTGCGGGCATCGGTTCAAAACAGTTTGAAAAAAATTGGGGGAAAACCGGTGGTAACTCCCAAAAAATAATAACAATGCGGGTATTCTGGGAAATTTTAATAAAATGAAAAATTTGGGAAAGAGGCATTGGGGCATGGCTGGGGTGAGTCCTCAGGTTTGGGACCGCATCCAGTCGGAAGCTGCCGTTCAGGAGGATGAACGGGCTGCCAAGGCCCGTGATAACCAAGACGCCAAATGGGTCCTTGATCGCGTTCCTGCGGGTGCTCGCCTTATCGATTTGGGATGCGGATCCGGCCGGCTGATGGAAATGCACCAAAGACGACATAATGATCCAGTCAGAGGCTGGTCATTGGGGGTGGATTTATCCTGGTCAGCCCTTCAGGCTGCCCGGCATCGTTTGCGGTCGGCAGGCTTGATTCCGCGATTGGTCCAGGCCAACCTCGTGGACCTGCAGTGTTTCCAGGGGGCGGAACTGGACGCCGCCGCCTGCCTTTTCAGTACCCTCGGAATGATCAGGGGCTACGGAAATCGTCTTCGATTTCTCTCAGGAGTTTACGCGGCCCTCCGGCCAGGAGGGTTGCTCGTTCTCCATGCTCATGCCCGCTGGTGGCATCTCACCACCGCCCAGGGCAGGTGGTGGCTATTGCGGGATATTTGGGCCAGGTGGTCTGGCAGGGAAAATTCAGGGGAGTATCGTTCCGCCAGTGCTCCACCCAATGTTCCAAGCCTGGGGCATTTCACCAAAGGTGAATTGGTTCATTTGGTGACAAAAGCTGGGTTCAAGCTTGAGGAATGCTCCCGGGTCGAAGGTGGGGCCACCGAGGGAAAACAGTCCGGTGGAAGGGTGGCTTGGTATGCCGGTCTGCTGCCCGCCCATGGTTGGTTGTTGGCTGCACGCAAGTGAGGGAACTTTTCTTCTAGTCAGTGCTAGCCAAATCCACCGCCATTCGGGCCACTTTGTCCAGATACCCGATCAACCGGTGGCCTCCGGTTTTGGTGATTAGCAACTCCGCGTTAGCCGAGAGCAACTTCAAGGCTTCCACGCTTTCCAGGTAATCGATCACCTCATCGTCCATGGCATGAAGGACACGCACCGGGCATCCCAGTCTTCTGGCCAGCATGGTGTGTGGGTGGGCAGCGGCCTCCTCAACCAGACGCCAGGGAAGCCGCGTGGTCGAGGTTCCACCCAAGTAATCGTGCCAGCCGGTTTCCTTCCATTTTTTTCCGGCACCCGGCGCCGATTTCTCCACCCGCCCCAGGATAGTGTTGCCAAAACGCCAGGCTGGGGCCACGAGAACCAACCCCTGAACTTTTTTCGGATGTAATGCCGCATGCCAGGCGGACGCATAGCCACCCATGCTGGATCCGATCAAAACACGAGGGCCGGTGTGCCAGGTGTCCAAATGTCCGGCGATGGCATACATGTCTGAAATCAGACTGGAGTGGCAGAGACCCGCTAACGGGTGTTCCGGGCATCCGGCCAAAGTGGTGGAGGATTCTCCGTGGCCCCGGAAATCGAAGGATATGAAGGACCACCCACGCCTTTTGGCTTCCTCAAGCAGGCTCACAGCCTTGTTTCCCATCCTTTCCGACTGAAATCCGTGGACGAACCAAAATAGGGGAGCATCCGCAGGCCCCCTGAATTCCGTTCCGGCCAAGATGCCGTTACCTTCGTCGGACTGGATTCCCAGGCGGACCGTGGTGGCCTGTTGGCGGCTCAAATCAATGAAAGGCGATGCCATTCCGGACCCTTCCAGGAAAACGGTTTTCGGGAATTGAGGTGGGTCAGTAGATCCTGTCCGAATGTGGCAATGACTGGGGGAAGAAACTGGGTGCGGTCCAAAATTCGTCCAAGGTTAACGATTGCCTCGTTGGCGCAGGCTTTTGTTCCCCTTCGCGCGAGGCAATAAGCGAGGGAAACATTCAGACCCGGGGAATCCTCACCGGCCCAGTCGAGGGCCTGACGAGCCACCATCACGGCTTGCTCAGGGTTTCCTCCCAATTCGGCAGGGGCGGAGGCAAGAACCAAGGCGCGAATTTCCAGCGCCCATGATTCTTCCGGCGCCTGCTCGGCGAGTCGGGCGGATTCGGCAACTGCCTGCTTCCACTTTTCTAGCACCATCCAATGAAGTATCCGGGCCCCTTGCCAGGGAAGGAAATCCGGTTTTTGTGCCAGTAACTTTTCAAGCCGCGCCAGGCTGCGGGTCGGTGAACCAAGGGCCAAGGCCTCCACCCATTCGCCCAGACTCACCTGCCAGTTATGGTCCGATATGCCAGCCAATCGCGAAAGCAGGGCTTTGGATTCCTTTTTTTTTCCTTGGGCAAGGTTGGCCCTCAAACGGGTTAGTGACTGTTCAACACCCTCAGGCTGGCCTAATTTTTCAACCTCATCCAACAGGATTATCGCTTGCGCCAACCGGTCCATTCCGCCCTCTTCCACAAGGGCGAGGGCTTCAAGGAATTGTTGGCAGGGCTTTTCCAAAGCCCTGCCGGGACCATCCAGAAAGGTGCGGGCAAGGTCTGGTTTTTGCAACCGCAGGAGTTGACGGATTTTGCCTTCCACTCCAAAAGGGTGCTCTGGTTCTAGGCGAAGGAGCGCCTCCCATTGGCGGAGTGCGCCTTCCAGGTAGCCGGCTTGTTCCAGGGCCTCCGCCAATACAGGCAGGTAATCCTGGTCCAGGGGACAAGCTATCAGCCATTCCTCCAGCGCGGCAACAGTTTCGGTGTGACGCTGCAAACGGTGTTGAACCCGGCACCACATCAGGCGGGCGGGCTTATTTCCCGGAGCCAAAGCCAGTGCTTTGTCGCAATCCTCAAGCGCGAGGATGCCCATCCCCATGTCCAAACGGGCCTTGGCCCTGCCTAGCAGGGCGCGGATGGAAAACCGGTCCATTTGGGCGGCCTGTGAAAAGGCCATGGCGGCATCCTTGGGTTTGTTTAATAGGCAGTGCAATTGGCCAAGTGCCAGGCTGGCTTGAAGGGCGACTGGCGTGGGGTCGGGTAGATTGTTTGCCTGGGCCGCCCGAAGGTCGTCCAAAACCTGTTTCAATTCACGCTTGCCGGGTGCGCGGGTTTGGGTGGCCTCCCAATGCCGAACCCATTCCACGCCGCGCCTCAACCGGGCATGGGGAATGTCCTGTTCACCGATCTCGAGTTGGGCGGTGATGCTGCCTGAGCCCCCGCCTTCGTTTGTGTTTTGTTCGACCGGTGGTGGAGATGGGGACGCGAAGGATATGGTTCGCGGCCCATTCTCTTTCGAGTCATTGGCCGCCAGCACTTGGTCGACCAGTCCCTTGCTTTCCGCGTTCCGCCCAAGGTCTTGTAGCAGGTCGGCAAGCAAAAGAATGGCCATCGCCGGGATCGGCTTGCCTTGGGAGGCCATTTCCGCAAGCAGTTTTCGCTGTTCTATTTCTCCCTCATCGAATTTGCCGGCACGGGCTAGCACCCGCACCCGGGCCATTCGGACCAATGGTGACGGGTCGATTTGGGCCGCCCTAACCGTTTCCTTGAGGGCGTCAGCCACCCGGCCCTGTTTTTCGAAAACCATCGCCCTTTCCAGCAAATAACGGGCCTGGTCAGCTTTGGGGAGAAAGCTGCCGTGGATCAGCGCTTTGCCCCAGGATTCGAGGGATCCGGTCAGGTCCTCCAGTTGGTCCTGGGTTTGTGCCAGCATGGCCCAAAGGTGCGGGTTTTCAGGTTGGATGCGGACAGCTTGCCGCAGTTCAGCCAGGCCGTCCCGGTGGTGTCCCAAAGCCAGGAACGCCTTGGCTCGTTCGGCTCTTATGGTGAGATCTTGGGGATGTTTGACAACCGCATCCCGTGTCAAATCCAGGATTTCCTTGGGTTTTTGGTCCCCGCCCAGCAATCGGGCAAGCAGTGCGGTGGGTTCAGGTTGGTCAGGTTGGGATTCGGCAGCCAGTCGTAGGTCTGCCTCAGCCTGGGCCTGTTTGCCCAGGCGCATCCGGCAAAAGGAGCGCCCGGTCAGCGCGGCAGTGTTTTTGGGAGATTGTTCAAGGCAGCGGTTCCAGAAGGATTCCGCCTCCTGGAAACGGTTTGCGTTACCCAAGGCTTCAGCGTGTTCACACAATGTCGCCAAATCTGTTGGATCCTCGGTGATGGCCTCCGCTGTTGCAAGGATCGCATGCTCTTTTTCCCGGCCCCGCAACTGTCCGAGGATTTCTGGGCCAGCCAATTTCTCAAGCCAATCCCGGAATTCCAGCAAGTGCTTCAGGCGTGGGGCCTGGGACCAACTGGCTGCCTTTTCCACCAGATCCCTCCAGCCTTCGCCTAGCCCATGGGCCTTCCATTCCAGGGCTGAGGGTTTGAGGGTCCCGGTTAATGCGAAAGCGGTCAGCAATCCCATTCCGTAAACATCCTGGATGGGGCCAAACCACTGGGGCCCTCTGGGTTTGCCCAAGGTCTCGGGGGGAAGGCTGGCGGCGAAACGGGCCGCAGACCGGCCCAGTTCGGTCATTCTTTCCAGTTCAGGCTGTGCCAACAGGGCATGCAGCATATTCCTGGAAGGGATTTGATCCGACCCATGGAGCAAAACCCGCCAACGGTTCACTGTGCCGCTGGCGCCCCAGGGGGCCAGTAGTACATGGCCGGGTCTGACGGCCTTGTGAACCAATCCTTTTGCATGGGTAGCCAAAAGCCCTTCCGTCAGTGACCAGGCGATTCCCAGCCACTCCTGTTCCGGAAGCGGACCTTGGGAAGAAACAACCTGCTCCAAGTTGGAGCCTGGTCGATAACGGCTTACCCGCACCATGCGGCCATCAGGCCCTGGTTCCACCCGGAGGACTTTTTCAAGGGAAGGGTGGTCCATCTGCTGGGCCAGCATCGTGTTGCATAACTGGAGAAAAGCCGAATGGTCACCATGGGCCGAAGGCGCGAATTTCAGAACCCGTTGCTTGCCGGTTTGATTTTCTCGGGCCAGCCAGGTTGACCCGGTGACGCCTGCCCCCAGTACCGCCTCGGGTTGGAAATGTTTGGTTGGAGCCATTGCGCTTTCTGGAAACCTGGCGCATATCGATTTTTCGGTCTCCAGTGCCCGGAGGAAATCACCCTCCAACAACGCGAGATTTCTGGCTCCAACCAGTGCCTGCCTTTGGATTTCAGGGTGCGTATCTTCCCTCGAAAGGAGGGAATAATACTTTCGGGCTGGTTCAAAGTCCCTGGCGGCAACAAGCAAAAGGGCGACGCATAGTTTCAAGTGGGGAAGCGAGACTTTTTCCCCTTCGCCCGATTCGTGGATTTTTCTCTCCAATTGCAGGATGGGCAGGCGATCCTGTTCCCGCTTGACTACCAAAAATAACTCCGCCTGCGGGGTTCCCCCATCCAGACGGTGGCGCAGGCAAAGCTGGTGGGCCAGATCGTAAAGTTCAAGGTGGGAGCGTCCATGGACATCGCGTTCCACCAAAAGCTCGGTTCTACTCAAACCTGTTTTCTCCCACCCGATTTTCCCGGACCGATATCGCGCCAAAAACGCGTCAGGGAAGTTGCCCGGAACTCCTGGCCATCGATCCCCCTGCAATCTAGTGGTTCAGACCTTATAATCTACTTGTTAATCTAACGGGTTTCGGCAAAGAGGGTATGCCTGTGGCCTGCAAAAATGCTGTTTCAGCGGGGGCGATCCGCCTCTTGGCTTCATTGGTTTTTTTGGCTGGAGCCAATTCCGAATTATTGGCCGGACCAGTAGCTATTTCATGGCATGGGCAATCTTTTTTTGAAGTCGTTTCATCGGGTGGGGTCCGCTTGGCATTGGATCCTCATGCCATCGAGAGCTACGGCAGGCGTTCCATGAAGGTGGATGCGGTTTTGTTGAGCCATCGTCATACCGATCACAATCGCATGGACCCGATTGAAAACCCGATGCAAGTCAAAGTTCTCGAGGGATTGAAGGCGGCCGGACCGGGCGGTCGGGCCGTTTTCAATCCTGTCGATGAGAAAATCAAGGATGTTCGGGTGCGTGACATCTCCTGCTTTCATGATGCGGTCCAGGGAATGAAACGGGGCCTGAATACCATTTGGGTGATCGAGATGGACGGATTGCGGATTGCCCATCTGGGTGACTTGGGACACCAGTTGGATCCAGCCATGCTCCGGGAACTGGGGCAGGTGGATGTGTTGATGGTTCCTGTCGGTGGGGTTTATACCCTGAACGGCCTAGATGCCAAAAAGGTGGTGGACCAAATCAAACCAACCAGATTCGTCATTCCCATGCATTACGGGACCCGGGTTTATTCTGATTTGCTGGGACCGGACGCTTTTCTTGGTGAGTTTGAGGATAACCAGATACTGCGAATCAAAGGACAAACCCTGAAGGTGGACCCGGCTGAAAAAAATCCGTCCATGAAAGTGGGAGTCCTCGGTTTTGAGCCTGTTGGGATGCCTTAGATCCCTACAATGAAATAAGGTTGGAGGATTTTGGTTTCTTGTCGACAGCGACTGCGCCAATGAAATTCAGGAGTGATCGATGGCTGGTGTGAATCCCTATATTGAGCAATCAAAAACCGAAAAGCCGACCCGTAAATTCACTGTCACATTCCTTCCGGCGGGCAAAACATTCGAGGTGGACCCTGCCAAGATACCGTATAACCGCACCGGGCTTCCCGGAAGCATTCTTGATATTGCCGAGGGGGCCGGGATTGAGATCGACCATGCCTGTGGGGGAGTGGCAGCCTGTTCAACCTGCCATGTCATTGTGAAAAAAGGGTTGAAATCCTGCAACGAGGCCACAGACGACGAGCAGGACATGCTGGATGATGCCCGGGGCGTGACTCTGGAATCGCGTTTGGCCTGTCAGTGTGTTCCCAACGGCTCAGAAACTTTGGAAGTTGAGATTCCTTCCTGGAGCAGGAACCTTGTAAGGGAAGGGCATTGATTCGCCCTTCCGGCCTCCCTGGTGATTAGGGTTCTTCGGGTATTTCCTGTACCTGCTCGATCACCGGGTAAGGAGGTTCAACCTCAGGGTTGAACAGGTTGGCCAAAACCACTTTTTCCAAAAAGGGGCTTTGGTACGCGCCATAATGTCCGCCATCGTTGTTCAATCGTTTTTGGCTTTGGTGCCATGGATAGTGGCGTAGCTTGGCCCGGACGAGCGCCTTTTCCTCGTGGGTGATAGGTTTGGGCTCAAAGCCCCACCTTCCGGCGGCGCGAATGCTTGCCGTGTCGTACTGGCACCCGAACATCCGCACCATCAGCCCCAGAATCACCCAATCCTGGTCACTGCACCAGACATGAACCCCGTGTTTGGACGCGCGGATGGATCCGATCAAATCCACTTTGCTGGAGCAAGACGGCAGCATCACCGTGATTTTTTCAAGGGTTTCCGGTGGAAGTTCGCTGGCTGCGTGCAGGGCGATCCCGCATCCCGCACTGTGGCCTGCAAGGTAAACCTTGCCGGTAGGATTCGCTTGCTTCCAAGCCAGGATTTGGCTGGCCAACCGGCTTGCCATGGTGTTTGCCCAATGAAAATCCCTTTGGTCGGCCACGTAACGCCGATGGCCGTGGGACCATAGAAACGGCCTCACATCCACATCGGGATAGTGATCCATGCAGGCCCGGATGCAGGCGTTGGAAAATGTGAAGAATTGCCCGGCACCATCCACTGCCATCAAGAGACGGGGGCAGTTTTCCTGTTGCTTGTTTTTGTTGTCCAGCGGTTGCTTGGGGCCTTTGGATGCCTCATCCACCGCGCCGGCTACAGGTTGGATTGCGGCGGTATCGGACGATTGCTCGCCTGGTTGGCACAGGGGCATCCACAAACAGAAAAGTAGTGCGGACATACCTTCCAAAACCCCGGCGCTTTCAGAAAAAAGCGAGTCTTGGGTAGTATCGGATGGCGATGGTCAGAACCCTCCAACGGAATTATCCTGATTTTCCTGAACTGGTTAAAAAGGGCGGAAAAATTTACCTAGTATGGCCATATTGGCGAAAATGAGGTGTTTGGGTTAATCTTTTTGGCTTAAGGTTCTGGCTGAATGGTCGGCACCGGGCACGAGCCAACTGTCCGGTGAGTCCACCGTCCGAAACCGTTCCTTCCCCGCATCGATCACTGCAGAATCAGGCACTACCGCAAGGGGGGTGTACCGGGGGTGATGGGAATCCTTGTAAGGATTGTTTCTTGCGGCGTTATAACAACAAATCATTGACCAGCGGGGATGGTCGCTTTGGTTTTGGTCAGATCGATGCAACAAGTTTGCGTGGAAATACAGTCCATCCCCCGGTTCCATTTCCACCGGGATCACACCTAACCGCTGGATAAGTTCGTTGACCCGTTCAAGGTCTGCGCCCGCCTGCTCGCCGGTGAGCGCGTGGTCAATCCGGCCGGCATGGTGTGAACCTGGGATGACCTGGAGGCAACCGTTTTCGCGCCGGGAGGGATCCACGGCGATAAAAAGGCTGCAAAGTTGAGGAAAAAGCAGGCCATTTTGGTACCAGTAGCCGTAATCCTGGTGCCAAGCCCAGGCTCCTCCAACCCGCGGGTCCTTCATGATCATCTTGGAGTGGTAGTGATAAACCTCTCCCCCCAGCAGTTTTTCCATGGAACGGACAACCCGCTCGCAACGGGCGAACATGCCGTAAAGACCATTTCCCGGGTGGTTCCATAAGGAAAGCCGGACTGTTCCACCCTCTCCATCGGCCCTGCCAAAACTATGGCGATCAAGCTCGTGATCTTCACGGGCTGCCCGGGAAAGCATCCCTATTTCATCCGGGCTGAACAGGCCCTTGGCCAGCACAAAGCCGGTGCGGACAAATTCCTGGACTTGGTTGTCATTCAGTGTGAGGTCGCGCATGGGAATCTCCGGTCTTCAGGGCCGATGTTAATGCCGCTAAGGCAACCGGACAAATCAAGCAAAACCATTTTCAACCGATGATGGAACGACGATGGGAAAGATAATCCCAGACCACATAGCGGTCCAACTCGTTCCCTCCCGGGAAAAAAACGCGCCCATTGGTGCTTTTCGCCATCCGATAAGCGAATTGGACATCTTCGGAAGTCTGGTTCCAAGTCTGAAGCAGGAAGATGTTGATGGTGATTCCTTCGCGGTGGCAAAGGTTGGCCTCGCGCAGGGTCGCCTCCTCAGTCCTTGGGTCAGGAGGATAGAGAAGGTACAAAAGTTCCCCTTCGAAATGGGCGGTTGGTAAACCATCGGTGATCAATATCACCTGGCGGTTAGGGGTATCCTGGTTCGCCAGGAATCGCCTCGCCAGGGAGAGGCCGTGCTGGATGTTGGTGAAATGGGGAGGGATTTGCGACTCGGTTATCGAGGGATTGGACATATCCGCCCGAAGGCGGACCACCGGGTCGAACAGGGTGACCGGTTTGGGCATCAACTCCGCCACCTCCGAAAAATGTCGGGGTTTGGCGAAGGAATACATCTCGACGAATTGCAGGTAATCGCCAGGGAACTCCGAATGGATCAAACCTTCGAGGGCAAGTCCCATCCGTTTCACCTGGATGTATTGCCCGTCATAGCGCATTGATCCGCTCATATCCAACAAAACCACGGTCGCGCACCGGGGCTGCTTGCGGGTGCGGTGGACCTCCATGTCGCGGATTTCCAATCGCACCGGGGTCTTTCCGCCCGTGCGGACCATCGCGTTGACGAAAGAGCCGGGCAAATCCAGGTTGGCAGGCGAATCACCGAACTCGAAGGGGCGAGTCTTGGCCATTTCCACGGCCCCGTCCCCCTCCACACCGACCTGGTGCCTTCCGGTCCGGGAATCGCGCAGTTTCTCGAAGATTTGCCCTAGAATCCTGTTTTGGAACAGACGGTAGGCTTTCGGGGTGAGTTTCAGCCCCTGTTCATCCTTCTCGATTCCCTGACGCCGGGCCAATTCCTGGAGGAGTTCCTGGATTTCCTGCTGGATTTTCCCAAGGGATTCCATGTCCTCCGGTTCGGTGAATTTGGCCATTTCCTCAAGATCGATCACGCCGATTTGGGCGGTCTTTTCAGCCTCATCCAACTGGTTCAGAAGCCTGTCAATCGCTTCCAGAATCTGCTTGATTTCAAGGGCCAAAGGCACATCCATAGCCTGCTTCCCGGTGAACCGGTACTTGGCTTCAAGCTCCTCGATTTGGTACTTCTCGCCCAGCCGCTCCATCAGGTTGAGGAGGGCCACGGCCCCTGGGGATTTTTCATCCTTCAGCCGGTACCAAAGGTCCTCGAGGTCCGCCAACTGCTCGTCCCTGAAGGCCTTGGCGAAATCCCCCTTCAGCTTGCCGGGGAGTTGTACCTTGCGACCCGCATCCAGGAAGGATTGTCTCGCCTCGAGCATCACCTCGTCTGTGGAATGGGTTTCCAGGATCTTTCTTTTTTTCTCCTCCAGGATGCGGCGCAGCGAGTCGAGGCTTGGGCCCAGATTGGCCAGTTGCGACGGGTCAAGTCGAACCGCCCGCGCCAATTCCTCCTCCGTAAGGCGCCGCATACTCCCGGTTGAAAGCAAATGGTCGAAGGCCGGTGTGACCAGGTCAGGCGGCGGTTGATTCGGGCTGGGAAAACGAACCGGATCAAAGCGCAGGTAAGTGTGGATGATCCCGCCGGACAGATTCCCGGCCCCGTACTCCGGGTTTTGATTGCCGTCGTCATTGGAAGGCAGGGATTCTGTCATGGAGGGGCCTGTGTGCGGGGAAGGGTGATCAGGGTGCGTCAGCGGACCTCGTAACTGATCCTGCCATGCTTTTGGTGCCGGCTGATCCGGTCGGTCGCATGCAATCCTGCCAGCACGAATTCCAGACAGGATGCCCGAACGGCAAGGTTTTCGGCCGGATTGACTTCGAATGCCTTGGCCCACGCGGCAGGTACCCGCTGCAACCGCTCGGCATAGGTGTCCGAGGGCAGCATGTCGCCCACCTCGATTTTCACACCCTTGTTGAAAACCTCCACGATGTTGTCCAGGCCGGCCTTGTCCACATACTCGCTGAAAACTTTGCCCACCGCGTCGGCCAGGATCGATTCCAAAACCTGCTTTTCGGACATTTGCTGGCTACCCATCATGTCCAGTTCCAATTTGCCCAGCGAGGAACTGGTCAGGTGGGCCAGGTCCGAAATGCGTGGCACCGCCGGTTTTTCACCCAACAGGATGCCGCGTCTCCGGGCGCTCGCCACCATCACCCGGTAGTTGGCGATTGAAAATCGCGCGCTCACCCCGGAAAGCTGGTCGATGTACCTGGATTTTCGGGCCGAAACACTCACCTGTTCGACGATTTCCTTCATGAATGGAGGAACCAAAACCGGATATTCCCCTCCCAGGTCCACACCGGATTGTTCCTCCATGATCTCGATGCCAAGGGACCGCTCCAGCGGGTAATGTGTCTGGATCAGGCTGCCGATTCGGTCCTTCAATTGGGGGATGACTTTCCCCGAGCGGTTGTAGGTGGAGGGATTGGCCGAGAAAAGCAGCAAGATGTCCAAGTCGAATTTCACCGGATACCCGCGGATTTGGACATCCCGTTCCTCCAGAATGTTGAACAGTGCGACTTGCACCAGTTCATCCAGCTCCGGCACCTCATTCATCGCGAAAATGCCCCGGTGCATGCGGGGAATGAGGCCGAAACTGATGGCCTCCTCGGTGCCCAGACTCACCCCCGAGGCCAGCTTTCCGGGGTCAATTTCCCCAAGAACATCCGCGAACTTGGTTCCCGGGGCCAATCGTTCCGCATAGCGCTCCGAGCGCGGCCACCATCCGATGTTGATCTTTTCGGCAGGTATCGATTCCAGAAGGTGCTTTCCGGCCTGGGTGATCGGGTGAATCGGGTCCTCGTGTATCGGTAACCCCGGGTGGTCCAAAAAGGGAACAGCGTCATCCAGGAAACGGGCCAGGGAGCGCATGATGCGGCTTTTGGCCTGACCTTTTTCTCCCAAAAAAAGCATGTCATGCCCGGCGAGAATGGCCAGACTGATTTCCGGCAGCACGGTGTTGTCGTAGCCGACAACGCCGGGGAACAGGTTTTCCCGGCGGGCCAAAGCGTTGATGAAATTGGTCCTAACCTCCTCCTTCACGGAACGGGATCTGTTCCAGGAAGAGTTGCGGAGCTCAGCCAGAGTTTTGGGGCGTTCCTGATTCAAAGGACTTCACCTTTTTGAGAAAGACCCATGGGTCCAGGACACTGCCTGTTGATGACTGGGCCGCGGGTTAAACCACGAATCATCATAGGCTTGGGCTTTGCGATTGGTTCGGAATTGGGTGGATTGCTGAAAGGATAAGCCGTGGGAATGGTTTCAGTCAGGGTAAACGTCCGGCAGGGGATTTTTGTTTTCGCCATGGGGTTGGATCTCAACCGAGTCCGAGTCATCATCATCGCTAGTTGAAGCACGCCTTAGGTCCGGCTTGCCACGAACGTGGGGGTCGATCCGAACAGTTTGGTTCAGCGGCCCTGAAGGGATGGGCTGGCGGGGTTTTTCGGGCCTGGGATCATCAATCAATGTAACCCTAAAAACGCATCCAGCGACACTCAATTGGTCGTCGGTTGTCAGATTGGACCTGCGGATTCTTTGCCCATTGACCCTGGTGCCATTGGTGCTCCCCAAATCGCGGACCATGACCTGACGGCCATCGCAAAACAGAACACAGTGAAGCTTCGAGACGCTTTTGTCCTCCAGTTTCAGATCGCATTCATCCTGTCGGCCCACAAGGGTCAATTCCCGCTCCAGTTCGATTGGGCGGCCACCATTCACCGGTGTGAGTTGGATGCGCATGAACCTGGGAAATTCCGGTTGGAATCTTGGGCGAAAGTCGGTTGGCTTGGCACAACGAATTGCCCGCCATGGACTTCTGACAAGTTAGCATGGCGGGTTGGGCCGATCCACACCAAGCTTTCCGTCATCGGCAAATGAATTTCAAGCCAGATTAAGGGTTCCCCGCGTCAGACCCAGCCGGTGATCCACCCGCAAACGCCGCCAGAGCCCGCTACCCGACTCCTGACCGGCAAGCACCAGGGTATATCCTTCAAGCAGAGCCCGGGTATCGGCAGCTCCCTGGTCCAGTAACTCAACCCGGAACCAGCGAACACCCAACTCTTTCAGTTTGGGGAGGTGTTCCGAGGCGGATTGGGCCTTGGCGTTGTAGACGGTGTTGCGGCAGCCAGAATCCACCAGAACCGGGAACCGCATCCCCGCCGGGTCATCAAGGACAATCCGGTGACTTTCGCAGGGCCTTCCGCAATCAAGGTGGGATTTCCCCTCGGACAGGTTGGCCGCGTACAGGCAATGCTCCGTGTGAAACATGGGCATGCAAAGGTGTGCGACGAACTCGATTTTCTCGGGTTGAACATGGCGAAGCATGGATTCGAATTGGGCCCAGTTCAAATCCTGGCCCGGCGTCCATCGATTGACACCGTGGCTTTCCATCCATCCTGCCGAAAGATCGTTGACCACATTCAGCGTCAGGTCCGCGACCCGGGAGATGGAGGGAGCTTCACGGGCGAAAAGGTCCAGGGTTGCCAGGTTTCTGGCCAAAACGGCATCCGGTGCAAGGCGCAGGGCGCGTGCGATCAGGGCTTCTTCCCCGGGTTTTACCACGCGAAGCGGGGCGATCCCCACGGGCATTCCCGATTGGCGGCCCATTTGAATTCCGGGCTCCCAGTTTCGGGGATCTTCAAAATCGAGCCAAAGGAGCGCGGGCCTATCCAGCTCCCGGTGGTGCCAATCGGTCACCGCCTTCACCTGGTCCAGGGACCGGGCCAGAACTACCACACGGGGTTTGGTTTCCGTGGCGGTCCGGGAAGAATTCGTGGGGCGCTGGGCGGCATCCCTTGACCGTAGATGGATCAATGTCCCCGGTTGGGCCCGTCCAGGTTGCTCGGACTGATTTAGGCGAACCTTTTCCAATTGATCCACCAAATCCCGCCGCATATTTTTCAGGATGCTGGGTGGAACCAGCGGAAAATCTTCCAGTTCGTTACGGATTTGCCCAAGTGAATACGGGGTTCCTCCAAGGCCCCCCAAAATTTTTTGCAGAAATCCCGGATCGGGTGATTTGGATGCCCTTTCCAGCGGCCCGATCCATTGCGTTGAAACCTCGCCGATTCCAGCCACGTATGCCCCCACTTCCAGGGCGTTGCCGGGTTGGCCCCGGATCACCCAATCGATGGGCCAGGTTCCTTTGGGGGTTTTCAGGCCCTCGTGGATCCATTCCTTGACCCGCTGTCGAAAGGAATGCGAGTCGGTTTTGTGTAGGATCGCACCGCTTGTTAATTCCCGGGGGGGCAAATCATCCGGGCCTAAATCAATCCAAACCATATTCCGGTCCTGCCCGGCGCCGCCATTTCGAATGGCCCAAACCCGGCCTCCAATTTCCCGCTCTTCCGGTTTGCCCTCATCCAAAACCACGCCGTCCCCTGTTTGCAGGCGTAAGTCCAAGGGGAGCGGGCTTTCGTCCAATCGGGCCAGGATGGATCTTCTGTCCCGTGCCACCACCTCTCCCAACCGGGCCCCACGGGCTTTGGGGTGTCTGCCGGGAACAAGGGCCTGGTGATTCAACCCGGATAAAAAACCGGGCGAGAAGCCCCGGGAATATGCCAGATGCAAGTCTTGCCATTCAGCCGGTGTCGGCAAGAAAGTTTCATTCATCCGGGCGGCTTCAACCGCCTTTCGATAGGTCCGCACGGTGGTGGCCACATATTCCGGCCCCTTGAGTCTGCCTTCAATTTTCAGACTGGCAACACCCAGTTCGGCCAATTGGTGGATGATTTCCGGAGAAGCCAAGTCCAGGGGGCTGAGGACGTAGGGGCCCTGGGCGCGTTCCCATCGTTTGCCGTCAATCAGCATCCCATAGGGTTGCCGGCAAGCCTGGGCGCACTGGCCCCGGTTGGCGCTCCGGCCACCGATGGCCTCGCTGGTGAGGCATTGACCGCTGTAGCTCACGCAAAGGGCGCCGTGGACAAATATCTCAACCGGCAGGTCCGTTGCCTTCACCACCCGCCCGATTTCCTCAACGGAAAGTTCCCGAGGCAAAACCGCGCGTGTCACGCCCAATTCTTTTGCCAATGCCAGACCACGCGGTTCCGAAAGTGTCATCTGGGTGCTGGCATGGATTTCCACGTCAGGCGCCACTTCACGGGCCAACCGGGCCAGTCCCCAGTCCTGCACGATGATCGCGTCCACCCTGGCTCGGGCGATGCGACAAAGGAGTTCTTCCGCGGTGGTCAGTTCATCGCTGAAAACCAGTGTGTTCAGGGCCACATAGCCGCGCACTCTGGAGCGGTGCAGCCAGCCCATGATTTCCGGCAATTCGTCGCTTGAGAAATTGGTAGCCCGGTGTCGCGCGTTGAAAGACTCCAGCCCGAAGTAAACCGCGTCGGCTCCTTGTGAAATGGCGGCTTCCATGCAGGCCCTGTCGCCTGCTGGTGCCAGAATTTCCGGTGGCTTGAAACCGCTCATGATGATTCTGCCCGAAAAGGGGCATCCGGAAGGATTCGGGCCAGCAGTTCACCGGCTCCCTGCTGGAGCAAGGCATCAGCCAAATGTTTCCCGGCCTGAGCGGGTTTGTCCGCCGGACACTCGATGGTCGCGGCAATGCGCTGAACACCATCCGGATCCAGGACCGCTGCCGCAAGGGACAGCTTGCCATTTTGACATTTGGCCAGGCATCCGATCGGAATCAAACACCCGCCCCCGAGAGCGGCTAACATCGCCCTTTCCGCACGGGTTTCCTGGCTGGTTTGCTCATCATCGAGGGCTTCCAGCATAGATTGGGATTCATGGTCATCTGCCCGGCATTCCAGCCCAAGGGCTCCTTGGCCGACGGCTGGCAACATCCAGTTGGTATCCAGTCTTTCCTTGACATGGGACTCGAGGCCCAGTCGAGCCAGGCCAGCTTCCGCAAGGACCATTCCATGTAATGGAGAGGTCCCGTCAGGTGCTAATCCCTTTTCCAATATCCCCAGGCGGGTTCCCAGATTGCCGCGCAGGCCGATCATTTTGAGGTCAGGCCTCCGGTGCAGCATTTGCGCCCTCCTGCGGAGGCTTCCTGTGGCTATTACCGATCCTGTGGGCAAATCTTCAAAGCGATGGAACTGACCGGATAGCCAGACATCCCCGCGGGGACCCCGCTTGGGGATGGCGGCCAGTCTCAACCGGGGGTCACCCGCTGTGGGCAAGTCTTTCAGGCTGTGGACCGCCACATCTGCCCGATGGTCCAGTACGGCGTTTTGGACCTCCTTGGTGAACAGACCGTCCCCCCCGATTTGGCTCAAGGGGCGGTCCTGAACCTGGTCGCCTTTGGTTTGCACCAACACCAAATCGGTTTCAATTCCATGCTCGCGCAACAAGGCGGCCACATGGTGTGCTTGCCAGAGCGCCAAGGGTGAGCCCCGGGTTGCCAGGCGGAGTTTTCTGGACTGGGCTGAGTTCTGGGTGTCAGTCATGCCGGTTCCTGGTACCGGGGTGCATTCAATTCCCTGAGGGCGGTTTTCAACTTGTGACAAATGGCCGGGCGTTGCAGTTCACCAGCCTCCAAACGGGCAACCTCCTCCTGGCTGTTTGAAGATTTCTCAGCATTGGCTATCACCACCCAAACCGGTTGCAGCCGTTCTTCTTCGGTGGCGCTGCGGGGAAAGATGTGCCAGTGCGGGTGCTCCACCTGGTTGCCCAACAACTCGTAATTCAATTTGTGGGGAGCGAATGCTTTCTCAACCGCCTTGGCCAAAAGGTGCATTTCCCCGGTGTAAGCGGCAAGTTCATCGCTTGGCAGGTGGATCGGCTCCCTGCAATGGGTGCGGCTCGCCAAAACCACATAGCCCTGCCAATGTTGCCATCGGCCCAAAAACGCCAGACTGTTGGGAAAAGACCAAACCAATTCACCCGGGGGTTCCCGGTTGGTGTCTGCAATTCGAACGCAAAACGGACATGGGAGTGCAGTCTGCGGCTGTGACACCATCAACCTCAAGACATAAGTTAAAAAGCTTTGTGGCAGGTAATCCACGGATCTTAAATGATAGCAGGCCAAACCTGTTACCAAACCAGTCCCAAAAACAGAAAGGGGCACGCCTTTTTAGGCATGCCCCTAGGGCTATTCAAACCTGAGGTTTTGTGATCAGGAATCCATCTTCTGGATTCGATCAATCACCCAGCGATTCACATCCCGAAGCATGTTTTCATGGATTCGGTGATTGGTTGGATAGCTGTTGTAAGCCACCTCCAAGCCAGCAGTGTAAAGAAGTTTGTGATCTTCCTTCGCCAAGTTCATTGGAACCACCGAGTTGGCGACACCATGCCCGATGAAAACTTGCAAGTGCCGCACGGCATGGGGACGCAGAAGGGGGCGATTTGTCCTGGGCATGCACCCATTCAAGGAAATCAGACCAGCAAAGGATTGGCCATTGGCCATTGCCAATCCGTAGGCTTGGCTTGCACCCTCGCAGATACCTGCAAGGAAAACCCGTTCCGAATGAACATGGAATTGACGCCGTGTCTGCTCAATCGAGCGAAAGACATAGTCTTCCACGGCTGCATCACCCAAATTCCAGGAGTAACCGATTCGGCTGTTTCCACGGGTTTCTGCCACCTCATTGCCTCGCAAGGCGATGCAGATGAAGTTACGGCGACTGAGCTTTGGAGCGAGCTTTAAGACCCTTTCCTCGCTGGAACCATGCCCATGGAGGAAAACAATCAGCGGGTATGGGTAATTTGGCTCATATCCCATTGGCAAAAAGGTCTGGATGGGTCTAGGCCGGGGCGTACGGACTTCGGAGGCGTAGAAGCCTTCCATGGGGCGAATTCCGTTGTCGCGCAAACTAATTTGAGCCATGACCACCCCGCCATTGGAGGGACTGCCTGCCTGGCATCCGGAATTTTGGGACATCCAAATCCGGTTCAGCCTTCCTGGCCTGGATCCAGCCTGATTTCTCAAAGCATGCGAATCCGGACCTTCCGGGGCAGTTTAGTTGTGCCAAAAAGGGGGTGTCAACGCATTCGAAGCCAGACTTGAGCCAAATATCAAAGCTTTTGCCTTTCTGAAACCGCTTGCAACGGTTGGGAAGGAGGCAACGGACGGGGGAATCAACGGGGAAAGCGCAAGAAATGCGGGATATAATGGGCCTAGGGGGCTTGGATGAATGGGGTGATTGGCGTAGTCGTTAAAATCCGTTTGACTTTCACAAATATTAATTCACCCAAGTCACTGATCCTCTTGGATTTGCGACGATTTTTCAGCTGGCAAAGCGGTTTGCCTTCGAACTGAATAAGGGTTTTCAATCGACCCAACGGCTTGGTTGATCCGTGGTTTTTTGGTTGGAAATTAGAAATGGTCAGTTAGGGCTTTTGGGGACCTTAGGGGAAAAATTGGCCTGGAGGGGCGGAACTCCTGCTGGCAGGGAGTCCTGCGGGCCAGGAAGGGCTGGTTCAGGTTTGGCCAGGGGTTCGATTGCCTCACCGGTTGGGTTGGTTCTGGGGCCAGGCGAAAAACCGGCAGGCACTAGATTATTGGGAACAGGGAGGCCTGCCTTTGAAAGGGGTTCGTTTGTTCCCTTGGCTGCCCGCACGGCCAGTACTTTGCCCTTTGGCCTGGCTGGGTCCATCAACAAGGGCGTGGCGAACTCAACTTGGGTGATGTTGCCCGCGCAATCAGCTACTTCCATTTTCAAAAACATTTTGGGTGGAATGTTGGCGGGGACCGGCCAACGGAACTCTCCGGTATTGGCTAACGGTTCTCCAAAGGGAATGAACGGGCCGGCCGGCGATTCAGCCAGCAGTAACCGAATAGGTTTTTCCCCCAAGTTTTTGTCTTTGGCCTCCCATTTCACAAAAAGGGCAGCCCCCGCCTTTCCTTCAGTGGCGAGGACTTGGGCGTAACCCAACTTGGCGGTGGGAAAAGTGGTATCCACTTCCAGGCTGATTTCCGGCTTTTCGCCCGGGGTTGGGCCCTTGCCCTGGGCCCCGGAACCGTTTGTGATGGCCAGGGTAATTCCAAATTCCCCTTCGCCAGGTAATTTGCAGTTTGCTGGGCTTTTCCCATCGGTGTCTTCCGCAAGGATTTTCCAGGTCAGGCCGTTGTCTTTGGTGATCCAGACATCCACCTTGCCAACACCAGAGGGACCCACTTCTTCAATCGCGTAATCCAGTTGGGCATCGGTCGAATTCACGACCAATTTGATGGGTTTGGAGGCGTCCAACCCGGTTTTTTTTTCTGCATCCTTGGGTTTATCCGCTGGGGGAGGAGTTGCGCTCCCATTTGGCCCAATTTCTGCATCTTGTTTTTCCACCGGATTTGAAGCGTTGACGGTTTGGACAGGGGGCATCACGGGAAAAGGGCCTGGAGCCGTTGTGGTTTTTTCTTTGGGCCCCGGTGCCGCAGCGGGAGGAACCGGTGTGGTGTTTTTGTCCGCAACCTCTGTTGGATTGGTTTTTTTATTTTCCGCAGGCGGGAATTGCCCTTCGAAATTCGCCTGATTACCTGCTTTGTCCCTGCAGATGGCCCTTATTTTCCATATTCCGGTGGCTGCAGGGGGAAGCGTGAAAAGGGATGCATCCCCCGGTTGAGCGGTCAGGGCATGCCAATTACCGCCGGTGTAGCATGCCACTGAAATAGATTGGGGATCGGGATTTAAGTCGATGGCTTCCAACCGCATCAAGGGTTGGTTAACGGGGGGCTTACCGGGCTCGACCTTCATTTCAAAAACCGGGGCGGTCGTGTCCACCAAAACCCGCAAGGCGGGTGGCATGGTCCTGGGTTCGGCCGGATTGGTGTTCCCGGAGCTGTCGCAGGTCACAATGGCAAACCAGATTTCACCTTCATCAAGAACCTTGAATTCAAACTTTCCCTCGCTGGGTCCGGCACTGGCCCTTTTTTGCCAGGGACTGTCGGGGGTTCGGACGAAAAGTTGTATTTCTGTCGCCGAGGATTTCTCGTTTTCAGAAAGGTTGAAAGGGAGGACAAAGTCCTTGGACCGTGTGTGCCGAACCGGAACCTGGGCGATTTCAGGAACCTCATCCGCGTCGGCTATTGCGTGAAAAATGCGCGCCCGGCTGAAGGTTTGGGCGCCCAGGGAGGGAATGCCTGCCAGCCAAGGCTGGGCCAAGAAGGTCAAAAAAAGGAACCGGCCAATGCTGGAAGTTTTCATTTTGTGCTAACTCCGGCTGCGGGCAGCAACGTCTTGTCTCTGGCCCCGTCACCTTGGCCCCTTCCGACATCCACTTCGAAATCGACAATGGCACTTGTCTGCTTGTTTTCCCTAGAGCCCTTTTCGGTACCCTCGTTTTTCACCGAGCAGTCCCGTGCGTTCACACGCAGGGTGTATTTGCCCGGAGGAAGCCCCGGGGGAACATGAAAGGAATAAACCAGGTGATGGTCTTTCCTGGGGGTTCGGCTGCAATCCTCCCGCCCCGGGAAACCCAGCTTGCAAACGGCGGCCGGATCATTCTGGCGGAGGATTTCCACCTCACCGGATAGTTTGGTTCGGAATGTGCCTTCCGTGGTGTAACCGGGAGGGGAAGCCAGTTCGCCATAAAGCAAGACCCGTTCACCTGGAAAACCACCTGATCCCGGGCAAAATCTATAACCCGGGGTGACGGGTTCATATTGGCCAAAACCATCCACCCGTTTGCACAAGATAAGTTTTGTGAACCGGAAGGAGCCCGCCTCCGTTTCGGTGGTCCGCACCGGTTTAGTACTTGATCCATCCGTTGATTTGGGAAGATTTTCCAGAGTGGCTTTTGCCAGTGTGCTTTCGTCTAGGGGGGGCAATTTTTCCGGGCTTTTCTGGCCAACAACATCTAGAGGCTGGCTGGGGGATTGCGACGGGGGATCCAGTGGAGGAATGCCCAAAGCCACATTTTGATGATCGGCGGGGCTCGGACTTGTCGCTGGATTGGGTTTTGTCAGGTCAGCCAGTATCACCCCGCTCGAAACCAATGGCTTTTCCGTTTCCGGAAACACTTTGGATGCGACTTCAAGCACCGGACATTCTTCAACCTGCTGGTTCAGGGTTGGGGGTTCTTTGGAATCCGGGCGTTTGGTCCCGTGGAATTCCCGATGTTCGTCCTTCTGCGCGCCAGACGAAGTTCCAGAACCCGCCAATTGTTCTTCCATGGAGGAAACCGTGGCAATTCCTTGCACCGGCTCCTTCCTGGCTTGGTTTTCTTTGGATACTGGATCCGATGAGGGCTTGGCTGAAACCGGAAAAAGGTTGCATCCGGTTTGCAAAATGCAAGCCAGGGCGAAACCGGAAAAGATCCAAGGGCATTGCGTTCCAAACGCCAAAGCTCTTCTCCCCAGCCCGATCCATTTCGAAATCTAAAGAGACTCTCTGCAAGGCAGGGGAAATAGATCCCTGCCAGCAAAGAATCAAGGCGGAAAATGGGGGATATGGGGTTTTTGGCGTCTCGGCGGCTTTTCGAAAAGACTATAGCCATAACCTGATTTTTTCGGCTAACGAGGCAGGCATCTTCTTTTGGAAAATGCGGATGATTTCATCGTCGGTATATCGGGTGCTGGCATGGCCGCACAAAACATATTTATTTTTGAATCGATCGGCCCTTTCAATGAAATCATCGAGGTGCATGTGGCCAAAACGATGGACCTTGGATCGCTTATGGGCTTGGCGGAAAAAGCTCATTTCTGTGATCAGGATCTTGGCTTCAAAGAAATCCGGATTGCTGTCAAGGCCTGCGGGGCTGGTGTCTCCGGTGTAAGCCACCATGGGGCTACGCACTTCTTTCGTGATTTCGATTCCAGAGAGCTTGAGGTCCCGGATTTGGTTCCCGGGCAGGCCTGAGAATTCATCCTTCAATTTCATCCGCCGGTCCCAAACGATGAATCCCATGGCGGGAACAGTGTGCTCCATGCGATGCGAAGTGACCACATGCTCCCTTGATAATTGGACTTCCTGGCCGGGCTCGAGGGGCACCAGATTGCAGGCCATCCGGCATCGGTCCAGCTTCTGAAAGAGCATCAGGATGCGACGCAGGTCTTCCAATGCGTAGGCAGGCACATGAATCGTGGGCGGTTCCATTTTCATCATGCGCCGGCGGGCCACATAGACCGGCAATGCGGCCATATGGTCGATATGGACATGGGTGAGGAACCAGTTGGCGGTGGTCATGAAAGACCAAGGGTGGGCGCCCAGGTCAAAACCGAGTTTCAATTCCGGCAGCCGCCAGTATGTTTGAACTCCTGCCCGGGAAAACCCCTCCACGGTGATGCCGTCGAGGGACAATGAGCGAACAGGGAGATTCTCCAACATGGTATTTTCCGGGCCGGGCCTGAATCCCCGGCAACCCGGGAGCGAAACCTACAGCAAGGTAAGATAAGTCCATCGGAGGTTTGCTAGAAGGCGAATTGTCCCGCCCTGTGCCATGATTTATCACCTTCGGGTGCCGTGTGGGTGAGGGGTTGATGGCCTGTGGCCAGATGGGTGTGTCGGATGACGATGGTTTTTGAGGGATTGGTTTCCACGGTTGACCCTGGGGGCGGGCGACACCTTGCACCAATGGGGCCGAGGTTCGTCTCGGGGGAGGGGGATCCTTTCTTTGAATTGGCTCCCTTTCAAGGGTCATCGACCTTGAAAAACCTGCTGGCGCATCGTCAGGGGGTTTTTCATGTGACGGATCAGGTGCTTTTGTTTGCCCAGGCCCTTCAGGGATTGGCCCAACCGGAATGGCTGCCGGCCACAAAAATCGTGGGTTGGGTGGTAAGCGGTTCTTGCCGTGCTTTGGAGTTCACGGTGGTGGAGGCGGATGTGCAGGGGCAAAGGTCCCGGCTTACCTGCCGGGTGGAGCATCGCCACACATTTCGGGAAATGGGTGCTTTCAATAGGGCCCGGCACGCTGTGATTGAAGGAGCCATTTTGGCGAGCCGCCGTCACCTGATACCCCTAACTGAATTGGATAAGCAATTTTCTGCCCTTGCCCCATTGGTCGAAAAGACAGGGGGTAAGGACGAAAAAACGGCCTTTGGCCTCCTTTTGGAATGCGTCGCCCGTACTACAGAACCCAGTTCGGTGGCCCATCCATGATGTTGAGGGTGACAGCTCCGTCCCGGCTTCATTGGGGATTGGTTCGTCCGGTTCCAAAACCGGATGGAAGAAGGGCTTTTGGCGGAATGGGCCTTACCTTGGAGGCCCCGGGCGTTCACCTGCTTGCCTTTCCATCGGATGAATCCTCCTGGTCCGGCCCCAATGCCGAACGACTCCGGCAGTTCGCCCAACGTTATGTGGAAGGGATTGGGGGTTTTTCCCAAATGGGCGTTCCCTCAATTCGATGGGTGGTCGAACGCTGTCCCCCGGCGCATTGCGGTTTGGGCAGTGGGACCCAATTGGCATTGGCAACCGCCTGGGTATTGGCTCGCTTGTCTGGCCATCCGGAGGATGTTGGAAACCTTGCGGCCCTAACCGGAAGGGCATTGCGGTCAAGCTTGGGTTGTCAGGGTTTTGAAAAAGGAGGCTTGTTGCTCGACCCAGGTCACCCCGCGGTTGGCCAATCCCCCAAGGTGGAGCCCCCGGAGTGCAGGGAGGAATATCCCTCGAATTGGCCCATTTTGGTTCTTTTGGCGGAGGAACCCGGGGCTTGGCACGGTTCCAGGGAGAAAAAAGCCTTTGCCGGGCTTGAAAGCGCCGACAATGTCTCGGATTCCATGGAGGCATTGGCGCGCCAGGAGATTTTGCCGGCGGTTCGTGCCCGGGATTTCGGCACGATGGGGCGTGCAGTCCATCAATTCAACCGATTGGCCGGTCAAGCATTCGCCGGTGTCCAGGGCGGGCTGTATTCCTCGCCTAGAATCTCCCGCATAATCCAAAAATTATTGCTAATGGGCGTCGAAGGGTGCGGCCAAAGCAGTTGGGGGCCGGCTGTTTTCGGCCTGATGCGGGATATGGATCACGCGAATTGGGTGTTAAACCGAATCCAGGACGAATGCCCCCATGGCGTATGGGTAACCCGGGCCCAAAATCACGGCGCGAGTTTGGAAGTGGATTCGGGGGCGAACAAGGCAGATTGATCAGCCTGTCACCTTGTTTTTGGCCAATTCAGCCGACCTTTTTTCCGCCTCCCGCAACACCCGCAGCGTGTTTCCCCCAAGAACCTTTCGGATGGTGCTTTCCTTGTGCCCCCGGTTCAGCAGTTCCTGGGTCAAAAGGGGATAGGTGGATACATCTTCCAGTTGCCTCGGTACCGTTGGGATTCCGTCAAAATCGGATCCCAGCCCGACATGGTCCTCACCGGCGACCCGGATTCCATGTTCAATGTGGTCCACAACATGGTGGATGGAACCGGTGGGCACAGGGTTTTCCTTTCGCCATTGGGCCATCGCCTCACGGAAAGCCTTGTCCTCCGGAAAACGCTTCCGTAAGTCTCTAGCCTGTTCAAACATCCGGGTTGTCAGGCGGGCAGCCTCGGGAACCACGAAGCCGCTGTAAAAATTGACCATGACCACTCCTTCGTTTGCACGGAGCATGCGGAGGATGTCGTCTGGCACATTGCGGGGGTGATCCGCGATGGCCCGCATGGAGGAATGCGAGAAGATCAACGGGGCACGGGTGACTCTCAGGGCATGGGCCATGCAGGCCGGTGACACATGGGAAATATCCACCAGCATTCCAAGTCGGTTCATTTCCAGAACGACCTTTTCCCCGAAGGCGGATAACCCGTTGTGTTGAGGGCTATCGGTGGCGCTGTCGGCCCATTCTGTCGTTTCCGAATGGGTCAAAGTCATGTAGCTGGCCCCCAGGTCGTGGAGCATCCGCAGCACTGCCAGGCTTTGATCCATCGAATGACCGCCCTCGAGGCCGATCATGGAGGCAATTTTTCCGCCTGCCCGGATGCGCTCCACATCTTCCGAGCTCCGCGCGAACGCCAAATGGTCTGGGTAGGCTTTGACCAGCCGATGTACCAGGTCCATTTGCTCCAGGGTGGTCCGCAGGGCGGTTTTTTTGCCGCGTGTTTCTGCGGGAACATAGGCCGACCAGAACTGCAGGCCGACATTGCCTTCCTTCAGGCGGACCATGTCGGTGTGCAGGGCCTTTTGCACAGTCCGAAGGTCAAATTTCCCAAAGGCGGTGTCTTCCTTTTCACGCAAAGCCCAAGGCAGGTCGTTATGCCCGTCGGCGATCAGGCATTCCTGATGTAGTTTCCGGGCCCGTTCGGTAAGGGTGACAGGGGCCCGAGGTTCTGAATTGGCGCTGTTGGCCTTTGACTGGGAAAGGTACGAACCCAGCACCGCCGCGGTCGCGAGGAAGTCTCTGCGGTCGGAGGTCTTGGAAATTAGCATCGATCTCTCCGTGGCGTGAAGCCTGCGCGTGGCCTTCTGATCCGATCTATTGGGTTTTTGCCAAAGGCACCCGCCCCCGATTTCCTTAAGAATGATTCAATAGGCCCGTCCATTCCAGCCCTTTTCTGCTTTCAGCCAGGTGAGCAATGGCCGTTGACCCAAACATCCCTGAATCCAAAAAACTGAAGGGTACCGGGGAAATCTGGCCGGGCAGGTGGAGGTGCATGGCCATTCTCCTGGGAATTACCGCTACAGGGGCCTTGGTTGTGCGATTTGCCGACAATTTGGGCACCAAGGGGTGTGCCTTGTGCGGAATCACCCTTGGATTGATGCTGGCGCTGGCTTTTAGTGAAAACCCCGGCCGTATTCGTTGGCGAACCGTTTTGGGGGGCATGGCGCTTCAAGTGGGCTTGGCCCTGGCCATTCTGTGGTTGCAGGTTGGGGATTTGAAACCCGGCCGACTCGTTTTTGAGAAGATTGCGGATTTGGTCAAAAAGCTGTTGGCATTCAGCGACGAGGGGGCCCGGTTTGTGTTTGGCCCTTTGGCCGATGCCGCATCCATGGGCCGGGTTTTTGAAAAGAAATACGCGTTTGTATTCGCCTTCCAGGCGTTGCCGGTCCTGATTTTTGTCTCTGCCCTGTCAGCGCTACTGTACCACCTGGGGGTCCTCCAGTTGTTGGTGCGTGGCCTTGGGGCTGCGATGCGACGGTTCATGCGGACCAGTGGATCTGAAACATTGTGTGCGGTTGCCAATGTGTTTTTGGGGCAAACCGAGGCACCATTGGTGGTAAAACCCTATATCGCGGGGATGACCCGGTCGGAGTTGCTGGCCCTGATGGCTGGGGGCATGGCGACTATGTCGGGTGCCCTTTTGGCGGTTTACATCGACCAAGGAGCCGACGCGGTCGCCTTGATGACCACAAGCCTGATGGCCGCTCCATGCGGCCTGTATCTGTCCAAAATCGTGATCCCGGAAACGGCGCCCAATTCCTACGGCCCAAGCGCCTTGGATACATCTCTGGAACCAAGAGTCCCCAAGTCGCACAGAAATGTTTTGGAGGCTGTTTCAGCCGGAACCTCTGAGGGGTTGGCTTTGGCCCTGAATATAGCCGCCATGATGGTGAGTTTTCTGGCCTTGCTGGCCTTGTTGGACGCCTTGATGGCCTGGCTTACCGGGGGGTTCACCCTGGCGTCGATTCTGGCGGAGTTGTTCAGGCCGGTGGCAATTCTGTGTGGCTTTCATCCGCAGGATGCCAGCTTGGCTGGTGAATTGTTGGGAAAAAAGCTGGTGGCCAATGAATTTGTGGCGTTTTCTGAATTGAACGGTCAGGAACGATTCCAGGCATTGACTCCCAACGGGAGGATTCTGGCTTGTTTCGCGCTTTCAGGATTTGCCAATCTGGCTTCGATTGGAATTCAGATCGGTGGCATCGGTGCAATGGCGCCGGAAAGGCGCGGGGATTTATCCAGTTTGGGCACCAAAGCCCTGCTGGTTGGTTTTCTAACCACCTTGATCAACGCGGCGCTTGCCGCCATTTTGTGGCGCTGATTGGAAACAATGGAGGTGGCCTTGGATAATCCGGCCGATTCAAGCCAGGACGCATCCCTGGTTCAAGCCGCCAGGGCAGCCCGGCTCCAAGCATGGTGCCCGTATTCCGGCTTTCAAGTTGGGTGTGCCATTTTGGATGGCCAGGGCCGCATTCATGCGGGCGCAAATGTCGAAAACGCAAGCTATGGGCTGACAGTTTGCGCGGAAAGGTCCGCGTTTTTCACCGCGGTGGGCGCAGGTGCCAGAAAAATCAAACGAGTGGTCATCGTGACCGATGCCAGCAAACCCACCCCCCCGTGCGGCGCTTGCCGACAAGTTTTGGCGGAATTCGGGCTCGATTTTCAGGTTGGATTGGCGGGGATCGAGGGTGCCGTTACCGAGTGGCATTCCATGGTGGATTTATTGCCGAATGCTTTCAGCTTCAGTCCACCCCAAAAATGAAGGCACCCCGCCGGAGCGGGGTGCTTATGGGTTGATTCGCTGATGGATCACATCGTATGAGGTCAAAAAGCCAAGTACGACAGGAACTTATTCCTCGTCGTCTTCTTCCTCCTCTTCCTCGTCGTCCTCTTCGTCATCGTCTTCGAAGTCGTCATCGTCGTCGAAATCTTCGTCGTCTTCGAAGTCCTCGTCTTCTTCATCGTCGTCGAAATCTTCGTCGTCCTCAAAGTCCTCGTCGTCGTCTTCGAAATCGTCGTCATCCTCTTCTTCGTCGTCTTCTTCCTCGTCCTCATCCTCGTCTTCATCGGCGGAGGCAAGAACGGTGATGCCACTCTCGGCTTGAGCGGGAATTGCCACTTGGGTTGAAAGCACCCAAGCCAGATCATTATCCGTGAGGGATGCGAGCCAAGACCTTCCTTGCATGGTTATCAATCCTCAACAGGTTTCCGAGTCAACTCCCAACCGACCAAGACCAGCAATCCAGTCCCGTCACCTACCTATGTCACCTTGCCGGGAAAAGGGGCTTAAATCCGGCTCCAATTCCCGAAAGGAACTAGAGTAGTTCCACAGTATAAGTGCTAGTGCTGTCAATACTGGAAAAACCAGAAATTTCGGAATTTTTTCTCGTTTTTGGTCAGAGTGTTTGTTGACCGTTTTTTGCCCATCTTTACAAGCCTTCGGTAGGATACAGCGTTCCGGTCGGGATACTGGGTAGGTTCAAGTTGGAAAATAATTCCCAGCTGGCGATCGGGCCAAACCTCATTTCTTATGCTGATTCGGAAATTCCCAAGGAGGCTGTGATGGTTCAGCGAATGTTTAAAAAGCTTTCGGGAATCGCCATCCTTTCATGTGCGGTCATTGGCCTTGCCCTTGGCGGGGGAAAACCTATGGCCCAAACCCTGCCGCCATCAGGTCCCCCATCCGCGGTGCCAAATCCCTTGACGGCCCCATCCAAAACAGGCGTAAACACCGCCGAAAGCCGAATCAACAAGGTTACCGTTTACCTGGATAGTGCCCTGGTGGGCCGCACCGTCACGGTCCCTCCTGGCAAAGGCCTCGTTGAGCTGGTGGTAAGCCCGCTTCCGCCAAACACCGTTCCAACATCTCTTTATTGCGAGGCTTCCCAAGGGTTGCGTGTGTTGGCTACCCGGTTTCGAACCAGGCAGGTGGAGCGGGATGTTCGGGAGGAGGTTCGCAAACTGGACGAGGAAAAGAAAAAACTCCAATCCGACAAAGCCAGATTGGACGCCGCAATGGAAGCCCTGGAGGGGGAAAAGGGATTTCTTGGAAAGTTGGAATCGTTCGCCGCGGCGAGCACCACCCATGCCACCGAAAAGGGGAAGCTCGATAGCAACGAAACCATTTCGCTGGCCAAATACCTCAGCGAAAACCGGAAAAATCTATCTGAGCAAAAGGTGTCCAACCAGGAGAAAATTGCAGAAATCCAGGAGAAACTCGCATTTCTTGCCCGCAAGGCGTCCGAGGCTGGAAGGGGAGCGGTGCTGACCCAAAATGACGCGGTTTTGGTGGTGGAAAAAATCGGTGAAGCCGGCGGTACGGTGAATCTCAATTACCTGGTCAATCAGGCTTCCTGGAAGCCCATGTACCGCCTTCGGGCGGGTAAAAAACCGTCCGACCCTGTGAGCATGGAATACCTGGCCGCCCTGACCCAGGAGACAGGTGAGGATTGGTCGGCGGTCAGGCTCACGTTGAGCAACGCACAACCCATGTTGAACGCCTCCCCGCCCGACCTGAAAGCCTTGGCGGTTTCAATTGTTCCCCGCCCGGTGGGCGCCCCCGGTACTCCGCTTGCTGGAAAACCCGGACAGATTCCCGCGCCTTCCCAATCCCAAACGCAGCAGGCCCTCGATAATTTGAACAGCTTGGTTCCCAATGCCCAGGCCGGCAGCGGTGTACTCAACACACCTATTCCCAATCCCGATGGTTTGGCGAATTCAGCCGACCTCGCCAATGCTACCCGGGCCCTTCGCAGCGCCGGCCAGCGCGATTACAACCGCCGTCAGGAAAAGCAGGCCAATGACTTTTTCAACTATGCCGGTGCGCTGGATCAGGCAAGGGACCTCGTTATCACCCAGGAGGATAAAAAAGACGGGGCTGGTGACCCCTCGGAACGCCAGGGCCCCAGCCTTTCCTATCCGCTCCAGGGCGAATTCACCATCGCCTCCCGTTCTGATGAGCAAATACTCGAGGTCCAACGGCTTGAAATGAAGGCGGATCACTTTTTCAAGGCAGTGCCTGTGCTAACCAGCCATGTTTACCGGCAGGCCACCCTTGTCAATTCCAGCGGTAATGTGTTCCTGCCTGGTGAGGCAACCATTTATCATGACGGCGAATTCGTCGGGCGCATGAACATCCCCCTGGTTGCTTCGGGTGAAAAATTCACAGTCGGTTTCGGGGTGGAGCCACAACTTCAAGTGGCCCGGAAACTGGTGGACAAGGGGCGGACGGTGCAGGGGGGCAACCAGATCCTCCGGTATCAGTACAACATCTTGGTCAGCAGCTACCGTGGGGAGGTTTCCCGCCTGCAGTTGTGGGACCGCCTTCCCTTGGCGGAAAAGGAAGCCATCACGGCGACCCTGGGTGATGTGGTCCCGGCACTCTGCCAGGACCCCCTTTACATGAGGGAAGACCGGTCGCGAAACCTGCTGCGTTGGGATCTGGATATCGCCCCCGGTTCATTTGGAGAAAAAGCCGTTTACGTGAAGTATGATTTCAAGCTGGAACTCGACAAGCAGATGGGTATCGGGTCTTACTTCACGAAGTGATGGGTTGCCCGGAGCCTGAGTTCTGGAAAACCAGGACAGGGTCGCAGGCGCGCCAATTGAAGGGAATGCCGAGGGTGCAATGGGGGAAAAACCGCTGGTCGGGGTGATCATGGGCTCACGCACCGATTGGGAAGTGATGCGCCATGCTTGCGAGACCCTGGAAAAATTGGGGGTTCCCTACGAAACCAAGGTTGTATCTGCCCATCGCACCCCGGACTGGCTTTTCGAATACGCCTCACAGGCCGAGCAGCGTGGTCTGGCGGTGATCATTGCCGGGGCTGGAGGGGCTGCCCATTTGCCCGGAATGGCTGCCAGCAAGACTGTATTGCCGGTTTTGGGGGTTCCGGTGCCTGGGAGCAATCTTCAGGGCATGGACAGCCTGCTTTCCATTGTCCAAATGCCCGGTGGCATTCCTGTCGGCACCTTGGCCATTGGCAAGGCGGGTGCCACCAACGCCGGTCTTTTGGCCGGGGAAATCCTTGGGATCGGCAATCCCAAATACCGTGAGGCGGTTCGTCAATTCCGCGAAGTTCGCACCGCGGAGGTGCTGGCCGACACAGACCCCCGAGGCCCGAGGTCGGCATGACTTCAGGTCTGACCAAAGAATGCGTGGTGGGGATTGTGGGGGGGGGCCAACTAGGCCGGATGCTGGCGTTGGCCGCTGCTCCCTTGGGTGTAAATTGCCGGGCTTTGGAACCGGCCGATTGTCCCCCGGCGTCCATCGCCGCCAAATGCCTCCAAGCACCTTTTGATGATGCCCGCTTGGCCATGGAATGGGCCTCGGAACTGGATGTTGTCACCTACGAGTTTGAAAACATCCCTGCTGATACTCTGGACGCAATAGCGGGGGCGGTTCCAGTCCGCCCATCGCCTGAGTCGTTGCGTGTGAGTTGCGACAGGGTGCTGGAAAAGCAGCTTTTCGGCAGTTTGGGGATTCCAACCACCCGGTGGATGGCCGTTTCTTCCCGGGAAGATTTGGCCCGGGCGATGCATACGATTGGGTTGCCTTTTGTCCTGAAAACACGCCGTTTTGGCTACGACGGCAAGGGGCAGGCTGTTGTCCGCACCGAAAACGGCATTGAGAAGGCTTGGGCGGGGCTGGGGGATGCTGCCTCCAAAGTTGGTCTGCTTGCCGAGGAATTGGTTCCTTTCACCAGCGAGGTTTCCCAGGTTTCGGTGCGTGGTCTTGGCGGTGAGATTCGCCACTATCCGCTAACGCGGAATGTGCACCGTGAAGGCATTCTTAGGTTCAGTGCGCCACTGGGTGGGTCATCCGCTTCCCCAAACCTTGTTGAATGGGCCCAAAAAGCTGCCTCCCAGATCCTCGGGCGTTTGAATCATGTTGGGGTTTTGGCTGTGGAATTCTTTGAACACTCCGGGCGCCTGATCGCTAACGAAATCGCACCCAGGGTCCACAATTCCGGGCATTGGACCCAAAACGGGGCGGAGACTTGTCAGTTTGAGAACCACCTCCGGGCGGTACTGGGATGGCCCTTGGGGGGCACCGGGACACTAGGATTTTCCTGCATGGTCAATCTGGTCGGATCAGTCCCCCCGGTCGCTGACATTTTGGCGGTGGAAGGGGCCCACCTGCACCTCTACGGCAAGGAACCGCGCACAGGCAGGAAAGTGGGCCACATCAATTTGAGGACCTTTTGCCCTGAAAAATGCAGGGAAGGAATTCGGAACCTGGCTGCCCTGGTGCCGGGTGAGGATGTCAATCACTGGCTTGCCCAGGTTGAATCGGATTGAGGATGGCATTGCTCAACCGGGTCATGGCCCGGTTCCAATCGAACTCGGCTGAAATTCTGGTCATTCCGGCCTTACCCCATTGTTGGTCGAAGTCCGCATCGCTTTGAACCCTTTTAAGCACGGATGCCAGTTCCCCAATGTCACCAGGGGCTACTTTCCACCCATCCACACCGTGCCGGATCAGTTCGCCCGGCCCTCCCGCGTCGTACACGATGACCCCTTTGCCTACGCTCCAGGCCTCCATGAGGCAGAGGCTCCAGCTATCGACAAAACTAGGCAGGCAGAACAGGTCGATCCCCGCGTAAAAATCTTTTTTTTGTTCCAGTGACAGGTGACTTGTCACTCGCAGCCAGGGGGCCTTTCCCATTTTTTTCAATTGTCTGTCCACGAGCGGAGTGCGTTCCCCGGCCAATACCAGTGTGGGTCCTTCTGATGATCCGACTCGCCATCGGGCCTCCAGCAAATCCAATGTTCCCTTGTCCTTGCTGAGTGTGGCCATGTGGCCGATAACCTTGGCGTCCGATGAAATGCCCAGACCCTGACGAAACAAGGAACGGTTGCCTCCGGTCACATCGGTCGGGGGTAAACCCAATCCGGCGACAGCGATGGATAGGGGAGGAACGCCAAGGTTTGAGAGTTCGTTTTTTTCCCAAAAGGTCAGGGCGATCACCCGGTCAGCCTGGCCGAGAATCTGCCTGATCCAAGGCTTTCGGAACGCCGCGCGAATGGGGCATTCTGGATCTCGCGGATTGCCCGGGTGGAGAAGGGGGACGGCAACCAGGGGAACGCGGAGCTTTTTGGCAAACCGCAAGGCACTTGCCCAAACGCTTCCGTGGGGAAGCGCCCAGACAACCACAGCCTCGGGGATGAAATCGCCTGTCCAAGGCCCCGAACCAAGACCCGGGCAAATGGGACTGTACCAGTTCAGCCAGGGTTTCAGGGCGCTGGGGGCCAATCGTTGGGTGATACCCAGCAGAAACCTTTGGAAAGGAAGGCGGTGACACCGGTGCCGCCTGACCCAAATTCCGTCCAGGCATGTGGAGCCGGCTTGGAGGGTTTCAGAAAATAACTGGTGAAAGGCGCCGGGGGCGAAGGCGTTGGTGGTCTCCACCCGAACCCGGTGGCCCGATTCCAACATCCGCGCGCAAACCTGCTGGGCAACAAACTCGGCTCCACCCGGGGCCGGAGGAAAACGATGGATGAAATGGATCAGGTTGGCCATGGGTTCCACGCCGTTGGGCTCACCTCGCCCTGCTGCCCACCCGCCCGTAGGATACGAAAGGCGAAGCCCCAAGGGCTTGATAATCCGTTCGTTCAATTCCTGCAGGTATTTTCAGGCGAATCTCCATGCTACGCGTTTCCCGTCTCGCATCATCCGTGATTCCTTCAGCCACCCTTGCGGCGGCGGCGCGGGCCAAGCAGCTGCAGGCTCAGGGCATCAAAATACATGATTTCAGCCTGGGCGAACCTGATTTTCCCACCCCGACCCCGATTCGTGAATCAGCCCTGAAGGCGATCGAGGGTGGGAAAACCAAGTACACCCCTGCCTCCGGCACCATGGACCTGAGGAACGCCGTGGCCAATCTTTACAAGGGCATGGGCTTGGGGGTCGCGCCGGATGAGGTGTTGATCAGCAACGGGGCCAAACATTCCCTGCATAACGCGATGGCCGCCGCTTTGGACCCGGGTGACGAGGTTCTGATTCCCACCCCCTACTGGGTCAGCTACTCCGATCTGGTTTCCATGACGGGAGCTGTCCCGGTTCTGCTGCCAACCTCTTTGGACGAGGGCTTCCTGCTGCCGGCCGCACGTCTGGCCAATGCGGTCACATCCAGGACACGCATGGTGTTGCTCAATTCTCCGAGTAATCCCACCGGGGCGGTGTATGGCCGGGCCGAGTTGGAATCGATCGCCAAAGTGGTTCTGGACCACGATCTTTCTGTCATCAGCGACGAGATCTACGAGCGGCTGGTTTACGATGGCAGCGAATCCACATGCTTTGCCACCCTCCATCCTGAATTGCCAAAACGGACCATAACTATCAGCGGGGTGAGCAAGACCTACTCAATGACTGGCTGGAGAATTGGTTGGGCAGTCGGGCCAAAGCCGATCATCGCGGCGATGGGCAACATCCAAAGCCAGGAAACCAGTTGCCCTTCCAGTGTCAGCCAGGCCGCGGCAGTCACCGCCATCACGATGGACCAGACCTGTGTCGAGGAGATGCGCAAGGAATTCCAGGCTCGTCGCGACCATGTGGTTGCCCGGCTCAACCGGATGCCCGGCCTGCGTTGCCCCGTCCCCGGCGGGGCTTTCTATGCCTTCTTTGATGTCCAGGGTGCCCTTGGGCGGGAAATCGCCGGCCGAAAGATCGCGACTGACCAGGATTTTTGTGACGGCGCACTCAACGAAGGGCATGTATGCCTTGTGCCCGGGTCGGCTTTCGGTGCTCCGGGTCATGCCCGGCTTAGCTTCGCGGCAGGTTTGAAGGAGCTGGATCTGGGGTTGGATGCCCTGGAAGCATGGCTTCGCTCCTGATTTGGTCGTGATCGATTTCTGAAAGGGCCGCCATGGAAACCTTGCTCATCAACGAGGAAGAGGTGGTCCGCCTCCTTTCCATGGATCGTGCCATCAATGCGGTGGAGGGGGCTTTCAAAAAGCTGGGTTTGGAGGAGGCCTCCAATATCCCCAGAGCCAGGGCGGTCACAGACCATGCCCAAATCCACGTGATGGGTGCCTCTCACAAGACCGCCTCGGCGATGGGGGCCAAAATCTACGCCACCAGTCGCAAAAACCCGGCCCAATTTTTTGTCACCTTGTTCGATGGCAAGAATGCCCGTTTGCTGGCCCTGCTGCAGGCGGATCATCTTGGCCGGATCCGGACAGGGGCCGCATCCGCCGTTGCAACCCGATTGCTTGCCCGTTCCGATGCCGACTCTTTGGGGGTGTTGGGTGCTGGCAGGCAGGCCAAAACCCAAATACAGGCCATTTCCCTGGTGCGCTCACTTCGGCTGGTCAGGTTGTGGAGCAGGTCGATGGATCGCGCCTCCGCCCTTGCCGCCGAACTGAAACAAGAAGGATTTACCCCGCCGATCGAGGTTCAGGCCCAACCTCTCGACGCGGTGAGGGGGATGGACATCCTGGTCACCGCCACATCGGCAACCGATCCGTTTGTGGAGGCGGATTGGCTGGAACCTGGTCAGCATATTAATGCCATCGGTTCCAATTATTTGGGCAGGGCGGAACTTCAACCCAAAGCGGTTTGCAGATGCGACCTGATCGTGGTCGATCACCGGGATCAGGCGAAGTTGGAATCGGGCGACTTGGAAAAGCCCCTTGAGGACAAGTTGATCCATTGGGCCGCCATTCGGGATTTGGGTCCCTTGATGGTGGGGCGGTATCCCGGAAGGGAAAACCCGCACCAAATCACCCTGTTCAAGTCTAATGGCCTGGCAATCCAGGATGTCGCCTGCGCCAAGGTGGTGCACGACCTTGCCCGGGATCAGGGCCTGGGCAAGGTGGTTTCCTGGTGAACTATCCTTAGCGGTTCCAGGTGGCCAGCAGGTTGGAGTAATCGTCCGTCCAAAGGCCGACCGAGGGTTTGGTTTCGGGGGTGGTCCATGGAGCCGGCGCTCCAGCTTTTTGGGTCACTCCGGCCAGCATGAGGGCCATGGCGGAAAAACCTCCTCCCGGTTGCGCCATCACATCCGGATTCTCCAGAAACCTGCTCTGGACAATGGCCATCAGGCGAATGTCATCGTTCTTGTCACTCACCAGAATTTCCTGAACCCTCTTGTCCAATATGGCGTTCTCTTTCGCCTTGAATTCGGGCGTCTTGACTTCGGGCTTGCCCAACTCCGCAATTTGGGCCTTCACTTCTTCCTCGCCGCTCGCCTGATTCCGCAGGGCATCCTGGGAATATGCCAGGCCGCGACCTGTGCCCGGAGTCAGGCTTGCGAACGAGGGGAGGCCCAAAAGCCCCAAGTGGATGTTCTTTACCATTTCCGGGAGCATTTTTTCCGAATCAAGCGGGGCCATGGCCTCCTTGGATTTGGAAAGGGCCACCCAGCTTGAGGCGGTTTTGCCCGACCAATTCTCGCGGTTGTCGCTGTTGTAGCGGATTTCAAGATTTTCATTCTTTGCAAGGTTGGCCAGCACCGGCACCAAATCGAGGTATCGATTTGAGACATGGAAGGCAACGATCCCTTGAGGGGTCAGCTTGTTGATGTAGATGCGCAAGGCTTCCAGGGTGATCAGATGCACCGGGATGGCGTCCGAGCTGAAGGCGTCCACTACGATCAGGTCGTAATGGCCGTCAGGTTCGTTCGCCATCCGAATGCGGGCATCCCCCATGCGGATATCCAGTTTCGCTCCGCGTTTCTTGGCACTGGCCACATACCCGAAGTAGAGGTTGGCGCCATCGAAACTGAAGGACCTCACCATCGGGTCGATGTCAAAAAAGGTCATTTCCTGGTCGGGTTTGGCATAGGCCGCCATGCTGCCCGTGCCCAATCCGATGACGCCCAGACGGGGCAACCGCTCGATTGGCTTGCCATCCGCCCCCGTATCCTTCACCTTTTCGTCAAAGCATTGCTTCACGATCTGCCCGATGGGGCCTGAGCGGTGGTAGTAGGTCAGCGGCTCATCCATCCAGCCGCTTTCCATGAATTGCATGCCGTGCAGGGTGGTGCCGTGCTCAAGCCTTCGCGCGGCCATCCCGTCCTCCATGCGGCTTTCCACTTGAAGGACTCCGAAAAACCCTCGGCGCTGCGTGATCATTCCTGAATCGTGTGAGTGGTAGAGCGTGGAGGCGAGGATGACGGCTCCCGCACCCAGGGCAAGGCGCACCGGCCTGTCCACGAAGGTGAAGCAGATGATCAGTGGCACACCCAAGGCGAGGATAGACTGCACCTGGCTGAAGGAGAGGCCGAATTTGTCCGCGATCTTGGTTTTCAGGCTGGTGAATAGCATGTCGGAAAAGGTGCCGGTCAGCAGTCCCAGCACCAGGACCCCGATGCACAACGGGAGCATCATGTCCATCATGGTCGCGAACTGCAGTTGGCCCGAAAGGTGTGAGACAACCAGCCACGCCAGGATGCCTGCCACCACCGCCCCGAACAGGTAATACTCGCTCCAGATGGAATAACTGGGGATTTCAACATCCAGGCTTCGCAGCCAAAACAGGATCAGGCTACCTATCAGGGACAGGAGAACCAGTCCCCATTCGGCCCGCCGGGTTCCCGCCGTCTCAGCCACCTGGGTGCCTGTCGCGGAGCATAGGGCGCAAGCCGCGAGGAGCGCGATCGGGTATTCGGCCAGTCCGTAGAAGGCCAATGGGGCGACCAGCCCGTTGAAAATTCCACCCAAAACTCCCCCCGCCGACATCCAGAGGTAGAACTCGGTCAGGTATTTGGGGGCGGGCCTTTCACGGGCCAACAGGCCGTGGCAGGCCATGGCCGCCACAAATAGGACCAACAGGTGAACCCCGATCGACAGCAAGATGTTCGGGGGCCTGATTCCCGTGACCAACATGAAAATCAGGAGCATGGCGGTCAGCGGCAACAGGATGTTGAATGCCGAAACCACGAAGGAGGGCATCCTCGAAAACACCAGGATGAAGCTAAGCAAATACAGGGCCAAGGGGGGGATCCAAAGCAGCGGGATGGCCGCGATGTCCGTGGTCATGTAAGTGGTTGCACCCAGCATCAGGCTGCTCGGCACTGCGGCCAGCATCACCCAGCGCAGGCGTTGGCCCCAGGTGAGTTCGGGGGTTTCCGTATCCGGGCTGGCTTGGGTTTCAACCGCTAGTGACTCGTCGTTGGATGCCGCGAACCGCAGCATGGTGTATCCGCAGGTGATGGTGAGGACGGCAAGGAGCGTGAAACCGGCGAGCCAGACCCATCGCTGCATTTCCAGGGTGAGGTTCGGCTCCACAACGAACGGGTACCCGACAAGGGCCAGCATGCTCCCGAGGTTGCTGGCGGCATACAGGAAGTAAGGGTCCTGCGCCTGGGGATGGGGGGTTTTGGAAAACCATCGCTGGATTAGTGGGGCGCTGGTGCTCACCGCGAAAAACGGCAAGCCGGCGGCAACCAGCAATACCGCTAGAAGCCAGGCGATTGGATTGCGCTCGGTGGGTGGCGGGAGAATGCCTTTTGCCAATGGCTCGATGTCAAAGCGAAACAGCAGCAGAACCAAAAGCGCCAGGCCAAGAACCGCCATATGCACCTTGACTTGCATTTGCGGGGAGAGCCGGCTGGTGGACCAGTGGGAATAGGAATAGCCGGCCAACAGAAGTGCCTGGAAAAAAAGCATGCAGGTGTTCCAGACCGCTGGCGTCCCCCCCAGATAGGGCAGGAGAATTTTGCCAACCATGGGCTGGACAAGAAACAGGATGGTCGCCGAGGTGAAGATCGTTGCGGCGAAAATGGGAAGGATGGTGCCGTTTTCCGTTGGGGAGGAAATGGCGGGCGAGGATGAATTCCGCGTGTTTTTGGCCATGATTGTCTTACTCTTTGCCCCAATTCAGGATTTTCACGATGTTGGAATAGTTGTCGGTCCAAACGCCCAAGCGGGGATTGGGAGTGCCTTCCTGCCAGGATTCAACCCATTCCCCGTTGTCATTGGTTTCAAACGGTTGGCTCGTTCCGGCCAGTCGATCCAGGGCCTTCCCATTCCTGCTGATGACCACCCATGAGGTCCCGTATTTGTCTTGGCCCGGAACCACCTGGCCCCTTTGGATGAGGATGCGCCAATTTTCGGTGCGGGCGAGGTTTGACAGGACAGGCTCGAAATCCAGGTAACGGTTCGCGATGTTCACGACCACCATCCCGTCTTCTTCCAATTTGTCGAAATAAACCTGGAAAGCCTCGCGGGTCAAAAGATGGACTGGAACCGAATCTGAGGCGAAGGCGTCCATGAACAGGATGTCGAACTTGCCCTCGGTGGTGTCATGTTTCTCGAACCCCTTGCGACCATCCCCCAGTTTCACTTCAACCTGGGCGCCGCGATTGCGGGCGTCAGTCAGGTAGGTGAAATACTGGTCCGTTTGGCTTGCGTAGCGGACCATGGCCGGATCGATCTCAAAAAGGGTCAGGAACCAGTCTTTTTCCGCGTAGCTGGCCAGGGTGCCGGTGCCCACGCCAAGGACGGCCACACGGGGAGAGCGATTTTTTTCCTTGGATCGCTTGGTTAATTCCTGGAATATTTGGCCGATGGCGCCGGAACGCTGGAAGTAGGTTATCGGATCCCTTCTCAACTCGGGTGGATCGATGATCTGCATCCCGTGGTTGGTGGTGCCGTGTAGCATCCGGTGGTAACGGCGGGGTTGCGGGATGAAGGTTCCGCTCAGGGGCTCAAAGTAGTGATGCGTGTAACGGATATCCTCAATCCGGAACGCGCCGAAAAAATTCCGTTCCTGAACCAGGGGAGGGGATTGCAGCGCGGGTTCCAGTAAACGGAATAGGGTTCCTGTCAATCCGCCTGAAGGGAGGGATTGGCGGACCCTGTCCAATGGAATGAACGCCTGAACCGCGAGGGCGGCCGCCAAAACCATTCCGGTGATGAACACCACACTTTGAACGGCCAACAGGGCGGGCCGCCATTGGGTGGCCACCTTGAAACCCGGAATGATCAGGCACGCAAGGGTGGCCACCAGGGGATATTCGACAAAACGGTTGAAGATGAGCGGGGCGACCACGGTGTTGAAAAGACCACCCAAAACGCCCCCCAGGGACATGGCAAGGTAAAATCCGGTGAGAAATCTGGGAGTTGGGCGGGACTTCGCCAGTTCCCCATGGCAAACCATGCAAACTGAAAACAACAACGCCAAATGAAGGAGGATGGCCTCCAACTCGCTGACCATCATTTTTTCACGGATGTTGGGGAGGCAAACCACCAGCACAAGAAATAATGGCAATAGGAGAATCATCAGCGCGTGTTGGCGGTTTGGGCTTCGCCCTAGGAAAACGGTGCCCAGGGAAATCCCCAAAAAGAGAACAACTTCCGCGACATTCAATCTTGCGGGCACCGACGCTGATTTTGCCAAACGCTGCAGCAAGTCATCCAGACTTTGGGCATGGAATACATCGCCGAATCCCGAAACCGCCAGACAAGCCAGAAGGGGCAGGCCAAGCAGGGCGGTCGAATATACCCATCCGGGAATCTGTGAAAAAACCAGGATAAAACTCAACAGGTAAAGCGCCAAAGGCAGAATCCACAACAGCGGCATGGGGGCGATGTCAGTGGTGAGGTGGGTCGTTGTGCCGATCATCAGGCTGCTGGGGATGAAAGCCAGGGCCACCCAACCGAGTTGGGTTCCAAATGTGGGGGCCACTGTTCCGGCAATTTCCGCTTTTTCATCCTCTGCTTGAACTTCCACCAGGTTTTTCTCCGCCAGCCGGGCGCAAAGAAAAACCAGTGCCACGAAGACCAAATACCCAATGATCCACCCCAGGCCTTGCTGTCCGATGGTGAGGCCCGGTTCCAAAACCAGCGGGTAGCACAACAGGGTGAGCATGCTGCCCAGGTTGCTTGCCGCGTATAGGAAGTAGGGGTCTTTTGCTTGGGAGTGGTTGGTTCCGGAAAACCACCGTTGCAGCAGGGGGGCCGTGGTGCTGACCGCGAAGAATGGCAGACCGGCGCTCAAAAGCAGGACAGACAAGAGCCACGGAATCGGGTTGGATTCTGTTGGTGTTGGCAATACGGACCGGGTCAACGGTTCGATTTGAAAACGCAGGATTGCCAAAGGGACAAGACCTGCGATGAGGAGAATGGAATGAATTCGGACTTGGGTCCTGCGGGGTAAACGGGAAAGCAGGTGGGCATAGGAGTACCCCCCAAGCAAAAGAGCCTGGAAAAACACCATGCAGGTGTTCCACACCGCAGGTGTTCCACCCAGGTAGGGAAGAAGAATCTTCCCTACCATTGGCTGAACCCAAAAAAGCAGCAAGGCGCTTTGGAACAGCGTGAATGTGAATGTGCCGAGAAGGAACCATCCCACCGTTCAGGTATCCTGATGGTTAAGCGTGAAGGACCTGACCGCCCAATCTGGCCTTGGATCAGTATGCGGAAAATCCCTATGCTTGGCCAAAGGTGGAATGGATTAGGGCGATAAGGCATTTTATAGACTTTGTTTTAACTTGGAGACTTTAGATATGGGCGCCAACTGGGCTGGAGCAATCCGGAAGAAGAAGCTACGCCGGACTCGCAAGGAGCAAAAGCGGTTGATGGCAAAGGGCTGTTGCTCTGGCGAAAAAACCTGCGAAGGGGCCAAAAAGGCCTGATCTTTGGGACCGCCCGAACCAAAGGGCTTTCTTCAAAAGACGAGATTGCCCCGCCGATCCCGGCGGGGTTAATCTTTTGGTATCTGGCGAATAGGCGCGGTTGGGCAGGATGCCCGGGCCTTTGGCCGATCCCCTTGGGGTTCTAGGCATGGATGGCCTGGGCTCAAAAGATTTTGTTCTCTTTGGGGACAGTGTTCCCTTGGAAAGGGAACTTTCCAATCACCCCGATAAGGAATCTCGTGCGATTCCTGAGCAGGAACATCCCAAGCTCAGTGTGGTTTTGGTCAACTATCGGCAGTGGGATCAAACTGCCCTGTTAACCAGGCGCCTTTCCCAGGGGCGCCTGGTTCGCTCCGGTTTAGCTGAGGTGGTGATTGTTGACAATCACTCTGGCCCGCACAGAAAAATCAGGGAATTGCGAAGAAAAGAAGGCGTTTCCATCCGCAGGTGGGGGGCCAACCAGGGGTTTGCCCGGGCAGTGAACGAAGGGGTTCGCCTTAGTCGGGGAGAGTGGGTCCTACTGCTCAACCCGGACATGACCGCACTACCGGGGTTTTTGGAGGCTGCCCTTTCAGCCGCAGAGCGTTTGGCCAGCGAGGAACCCCGCGCCGGGATTGTCGGATTGGGGCTGCTAAATCCAGAGGGAACCCAGCAGCGTTCAACCGGCCCGTTTCCAACCTTGTTTGGCACGCTTTGGCGGCGATTCTTGCCCAGATCATCCCGCAAGTACCACATGGGCACCCAAGGCAGGAAAACGGTTCCCTGGACAAGCGGGTGCTGCATCATGGTTCGACGGTCCTGCCTGGAGGATTTGGGCGGACTGGATGGCGATTTTTTCCTGTATTACGAGGATGTCGATCTGTGCCTGAGGGCCTGGAAGGCCGGTTGGCAGGTTTGGCATGAGCCCGCCGTTTGCCTGACCCATCATTCGCCCCTGCATCGGCGAAGGGTTCCCCAGCATCTACAAACCGTCACCAGGCACGCCCTGATGCTTTTCGCCCACAAGCATTGGCCTGCTTGGCAGAAACGGATCCTTTTGTGGATCATTCGGGCTGAATCCTGGGCCCAGTCAGCCGTTACCAGGGATCCGGGCCGCCGCGCTGGTCTGGCCGACCGCCTCAAGATTTGCAGCCTCATTTCCGCAGGAAAAATCCAGGAATCCCGCAGGGCGCTGGAGGCCTTGCTATCCGCATCACCTAGCCCTTACCTGCGCGAGGATACCCGTGCCGCCTGAAAACCGTGAAGGCGGCCGCTTTTCCACCGCGGACCTGGCGGTGGTGATCCCTTCGCACAGTCAGGTTGCCAGCCTCGAAACCTGTCTAAAATCCTTGCGGGAGAGCGGTGGAAACCCGGCTCGAATCATTGTGGTGGACGATGGTTCGGTCGATGCGGCGGTTTCCCGTTGCGCCGGCGCTTTTGCCGGGGTTTGTGTGCTCCGCAATGAACAGCCGATTGGATTTGCCCGGGCCGCCAACTTGGGAATGAAATGTGCAGATAGCCCCGTAATTCAGTTGCTAAATGACGACGCTCGTGTGACCGAAGGTTGGGCCGACAAAGCCCTGGTCGCTTTCAGGGACCCCCGAGTTGGGGCGGTTGCCCCGTTGGTTATGGTCGATGGCGGAAGCTCAGGCGAATTGGATAGTGCCGGTGACAGGTTTACTCTGGCTGGAATCGTCGGAAAAAGGGGGCACGGTAGGCCCAGCCGGGGGACTGAGTCCAGGACCGGGCGCTGGGTGTTGGGGGCCAGCGCCTCCAGCGCGTTTTATCGCCGCGCGGCTTTGGAGCAGGTCGACTTTTTGGACGAGTCTTTCGGGGCTTATTTCGAGGATGTGGACCTTTCGCTCCGACTGAACAGGGCCGGGTGGCGGGTCTGGCATGAGCCTTCGAGCTTGGTCTATCACCGCGTTTCCTCAAGCTATGGTCGCAGTCCCAAGCCCGAGGTGTTGCGGATGCAATCCCGCAACGAGGAGCGCCTCTTCTGGCGCCATCTGCCTCCCCCCTGGCTTTTCGCGGGGGCCCCGCTTCATCTGGCTGCCCTGTGCGCCAAGGCTCTCAAAAATTGGCGGAAGGGGACACTAGCCCCCTTTTTGCAGGGAAAAGGAGATGCCTGGTGCGAGGTTTTGGGGTCCAAAGCCCCCCGTTTGCCCCGGACTGCCCGGCATGCCAATCCATGGCAATGGAATCTCGATCTGTGGTGAAAACAGCTGAAAATCAGCTGAACTCCAAGCTTGCGGGGAAACCACTACCGGGGCATAATGCCCCGGTCTAATCGGAACAACCGTCATTGATGGACTGGATACCACCATGAGCTCAGCCCGTCACCTTCCTGAAGATGTTTTCCTGCCGGGCGGGCCCCTGCAGTTGAACCTCTTCTCCACCACTTCGAGGAAGGTGTTGAAGGCTGCCCTGGAGATGGCGAACACCACTTCCTGGGACAATCTCAGAAGCCCCCATATTTTCATGGGGCTTTTGGCGGTACCAGACTCTTCCGTTCGCGAGTGGGGGCGGAAGTTACAGGCGGATATTCCAGGGCTTTTGGCGCAATTTCAGGAATTGTTCCAACAGCCGGGCACAGACAAGCATTTTCTGACCCTGCACCGGGAATTCCTTTCCGACAGCGTTTTGAGACTCCTCAGGGAATCCTGGCAGAGGAGCAAAATGGCGGGTCGTCGCCGGATTCGACCGATGGATCTTTTGATTTGCCTTTTCACCTCCACGAACAGTGTGGTCGCCGAGTGCTTTGAACGGATCGGATTGACCGCCGCAAAACTCACGGAATTGGCTGTTTTGGTTGAAAACCATGAGGGGGCTGCAGGCGCTGAGGAAGCTGCCTGAGCCCATTTTGGGCACAGCCGGGCTACCTATCCAACGGTAGCGGGCATGGTTCTATCCGCATTGCCGCTACAGGCTTCGGTCAAACGGCCAATTATTAAAGCTTTCCCATGCCTTTGCATTCGTTTGGGCCGTTAGTCTAGGCTAAATAGATGGTATGGCTTTGTGGTCCACCCGTCGTCCCAAGGGAAGATTGGTGATTCACCCCTGTCCGGATGGAGCTTGGCCCGCATGCAGTTAGCCAGGCGATTGCTTAAAAAAGGCTGCTTCTCCGAGGGGGAATTGTCCAAGGTGGAGGAGGCGATCTCCTCTTCGGGTGGCAAGCCCCCCCACGAGGTGATTCTGGAAAAAGGTTTTGCCAAGGAGCCCGAATTGCTCCAGGCCCTATCCGAGGAATTCGGGCTTGAGCTGGTGGATCTGGCCGATCGGACCATAGCCGAGGATGTGCTGCAATCCATACCCGCCAAGGTGGTCCATCGCAGGCAGTTGGTGCCCTTGGAGAAAAGCGGTGCCAACCTGACGGTGGCTACGGGCAATCCGTACGACCTCTACTCGCTGGATGAACTCCATACCCTCACCGGGTTCCATATCCATCCGGTTTTGGCCAGTACCCGTGAAATCCAAAGGCTGATCAAGGCCCATTTCGGCGTGGGCGGTGAGACTGTCAGCGCTCTGGTGCGGGAGAAGGGCGACGAGGAGGTCGAACTGCTCGAAGGGTTGGAGGCCGATGACTCCGAGGCGGCGAAAATGGCCCAGGAGGCCTCCGTCGTCAAGCTGGTGAACGAAATCCTCATCGAGGCGGCCAACGAGCGGGCGAGTGACATCCACATCGAGTGCGAGGAGGCGGGCCTTCGCATCCGTTATCGCATCGACGGTTTGCTCCAGACGCAAAATTTCCCGCCGGAAATCAGCCGTTTTCAGGCTGCCATCATCAGCCGTCTGAAAATTATGGCCAGGCTGAACATTGCCGAAAAGCGGCTTCCGCAGGACGGTCGCATCAAGATGCGCGTCCAGGGCAGAGAGATCGATGTCCGTGTCAGCATCATCCCCATGGTCCACGGCGAGGGCATCTGCATGCGCTTGCTGGACAAGGGGCGCATGGTCTTCAATCTGGTCAGCGTGGGAATGCTGCCCGACACTTACAAGCTGTTCAAGCAGATCATCGACCGGCCCCACGGAATCGTGCTGGTGACCGGGCCCACCGGATCCGGCAAATCCACCACGCTCTACAGCGCCCTCAACGAAATCAAGGACGACACCACCAAGATCATTACGGTCGAGGATCCGGTCGAATACCAACAGCCCGGAATCAGCCAGATCCAGACTCACGCCAAGATTGGCCTCACCTTTGCTGCGGCCCTGCGAAGCATCCTGCGCCATGATCCGGATGTGGTGCTGATCGGTGAAATGCGCGATCTCGAAACCTCCGAGAGCGCCATTCAGGCCTCTCTCACCGGCCACATGGTGTTTAGCACCCTGCACACCAATGATGCCCCCAGTGCCTTCACCCGCCTGATCGACATGGGAATCGAACCGTTCCTGGTATCGAGCACCGTGGAAGGTGTGCTGGCCCAGCGTCTGGTTCGAAAAATCTGTCAGGATTGCCTGGTGGAATATGAGCCGGACCCGAAGGATGTGCCACCGGATTTTCCCGGTGCGGGCGGCCGGATTGTGTTGAAAAAGGGTGCCGGTTGCAGGGCTTGTCGCCAGTCCGGCTACCGCGGTCGCCTGGGTATTTTTGAATTGTTGGTGGCTTCCGACCCCTTGCGGGAAATGATCATCCAGCGCGAGAATTCCATGCGCATCCGCGAGGTCGCGTTGAAAGAGGGGATGATCACCCTGCGCCAGGACGGCTGGCGCAAGGTACTGGCGGGAATGACCTCGCTCGAGGAGGTCAACCGGGTCACGGCAGGGGATGTGGTTCTTTAATGTCCGGCAATCGCGGGAGGATGGCTGGTGCCTGATTTCAGCTATACCGCTCTGTCCGGAGCCCAGCGTCAATCTGGGGTTTTGACAGCCAATTCCGAACGCGAGGCATTGGCCCAGCTTGATGCCCGCGGCCTGTTGCCACTGAAAATCGAGCAAAAAAAAAGCGCCACCGAGGGGGGCGTCCGGATCAAGGCCCGCACTCTGGCGTCCTTCTACGGGCAACTCGCCGATTTGCTCCAGTCTGGCGTGCCCCTGTTGCGTTCCATGGAAATCCTGGAGCGTCAGGCTTCGAATCCGGCCCTGAACGCGGTCTTGAAGGATGTGCGGGGAAAGGTGGCTGAAGGCACCGGGCTTTCCCAGGCCATGGGGGCCCATCCCAAGGTGTTTAGCGAGTTGGCTGTCAGCATGGTGCTGGCAGGGCAGGAAGGCGGGTTTCTGGAGGATGTGCTCCGGCGGATCGCAGATTTCACTGAGCACCAGGAGGATATGAAATCCAAGGTGGTCGGTGCCATGGCCTACCCCATGGTGCTGGGTGGATTGGGTGGGGTCATTCTCATCGTGCTGTTGGTCTTTTTCGTCCCCAAATTCGAGACCATTTTTGACAGGCTCAAGGAAAAGGGGCAGATGCCCGCCCTGACCACCGGGTTGCTTGCCGTCAGCAACACGATGATCAACCCCTTCTTTTTTGTGCCTTTTTTGTTGTTCCTTTTCATCGGTGTAAGCGCCTTTTTGGGTTGGGCGGCATCCGAAAAGGGCCGTTTTCAACTGGATAAATTCCGTTTGGCCATACCGGGAGCGGGGCGCATCTTCCTCAGCCTGGCTTTGGCGAGGTTCACCCGCATCCTGGGGACCATGTTGTCCAACGGAATTCCGCTACTTCAGGCTCTACGTATTGCAAAAGACTCAACGGGAAATCGCGTGCTTGCCGATGCTATAGAAAAGTCGGCAGAAAATGTGAAGGGTGGCGATTCGTTGGCAAAGCCATTTGTTGAGTGCAGTTACTTTCCTAGAGATATCGTTGAGATTGTTTCTATTGGCGAAGAGAGTAATCAGCTAGAAAAAGTTTTGGTCGATGTTGCCAATAATTTGGAGAAAAGAACCTCGCGAGAGCTCGATTTGTTTGTTCGCCTTCTGGAACCCTTGATGTTGATGGTAATGGCGGGAATGGTGTTATTGGTAGTGGTGGGCCTCCTCTTGCCCATCTTCCGGATGAGCAGCGTGATTGAATAGATTCACACGCTTCTAATAATTTGTGTTTAATAATTTACTAAAGCCTGCTTTGCCAGATTCTCTGGCCTGAATTTCCGGTGCTTTTTGATTTACATTCCGATTTTGGAGAGACCAATGCGTTTGAGCCCAGCCAATCGACGAACCTCTTGGGTTGTTCGGACAGGTTCCTCCCAAGGTGGCCGTTCCGGCTTCACCCTGCTCGAAGTGCTGGTGGTTGTGGCCATCATCGTCATGCTCGCAGGCATGGCTGTTGGTGTGATGTCTTACTTGGAGCGGGCCCGTGAAGACTCGGCGGTCATGAACGCCGCCACCATCAAAAAAGCCTTGCTCGATTACAAGATCCGCAACGGCGAATGGCCAGGAAATCTTCAAGAGTTGGTCAACATCGGTAGCCTGCGCCCGGAAAACTTGCTGGATCCCTGGAAACAGCAATACCAGTTCGAAGCTCCCGAAGACGGTGCGGATGATTATGTCAAGGTGTACACCATGCGGGGCCAAAAATTGCTCGAGGCCAAGAACTGACCATGCTTCAATGCCAGCGGGGTTTAGAGCGGTTTGGGCCGCCTGTCCGAATGGGCGGGGCGGCCCGCCATGCTTTCACCCTGCTGGAAATCATTTTGGTTCTGGGCATGATCGTGGTGGTCATGGCTATCGCCGCCCCTTCGGTAAAGAATTTCTACAAGGGTGAAAAGCTGCTTGCCGCCACGGATGGGGTGCGCGGGTCGCTTGCCGAGGCGCGTGTCCATGCCATCGATCAAGGCAGGGCCTATCGATTTTCAGTCGTGCCCGGTCGGGGAAATTACAGGTTTGCCCCGGATGATGGCGAGTACTGGGCTGGTTCAACGCCCCGGGAGTTTCCTTCCCGGGAGGGGGTATTGCCCCCGGACATCGGGTTGCGGGTTGTGGTGGACGGCAAATCCATCTCGCTGGGTGAGGATGGTCAGGTCGCTGAATCTTTGAAGGAAGGCGAGGTTCCTGCGGATCTTTGGTCCACGGTCGCCATCTTCAGGCCGGATGGGACCGCCGATCGAACCGTGGAAATTATTTTCAGCAGTCCCAACTGCCTGCCCTTATCTGTCACATTGCGGAGTCTCACAGGTACCACCAGCGTTCGTCGTCTCAGTTCCTAAATCAAGTTTGGGAAGGGCGTGCCATGCGTCTTGAAGCCCGTCAAAAAAGGAAGGGACTGAGTCTGCTGGAGGTGATTGTTTCCACCGCCATCTTTTTCCTTTCGGTGATCGCGATCTACGGCCTGCTGGATATGGGCCAGCGAAATGGTGAAAACGCCCGCCAGCGGGGTCAGGCCTTGCGCATCGCCGAGGCCCGTTTGGCGGAGGCCGCGGCGGGGGTGCTTGCTCTCGAGTCCGCCTCAGGAGATGAGTCCGCCTGCCCCGGTTACCAATGGGAAATTTCATGCGAATCCTTTGGCAATCTTGCCGGATTGATGAAAGTCACGGCCCGGTCATTCCACAAGAACGAGCCGCAACGGAGTCTGGTTTCGGTTTCCCAGTTGGTGCTGGATACCACGCTTCAGGGCAGCCTGATGGACGGAGTGCCCCCGCCCAGTGATGATTCCGCCACGGAAGACAGCACAGCCTCTTCCGGAAGTTCCTCCAGCAGTTCCAGCACAGCTTCCGGCGGTTCCTCATCCGGTTCGCCTTCGTCTTCCTCCTCGGGGGCATCCACCTCTTCCAAGTCCACTCCATCGACGGGTGGATCTTCTTCTAGTTCAAGTTCCGGCTCGTCAAAATCAACCAGTGGATCCGCTGGTTCCAGCGGTTCAAAATCCACTCCCTCGCAGTCATCTGGATCCTCAAAGTCTTCGGGAGGATCCAAATGATTCACGGGTTGATCAGCCCTGCGAGGCGGGGCTTCACACTGATCGAATTCCTGATTTCTGTCGCCATCTGCATGATTTTGATGGCTGGCCTCTATTTCGCCGTGGATATCCAAACCAGGTCCACCCGGGTTGGCCGCGAGGTAGTTGAAGAGGCGATGCTAGCCCGGGCTGTTCTTGATTTGGTTGCAAGGGATATCGAACCTGCGGTTACTGTTGTTCAGCCCTTCCGTTTCCGCAAGGGAAGCGTGGCCTACGGCATCGGATCAACAGCTTCGACGGATGATTCCGGTGGAAGCTCCTCGGAATCTGGAGCAGCTAGTTCCGCATCCAGTTCGGGGAGCGGGGCTTCTACCTCCGGTTCGTCTGGCAGTTCAAGTTCGTCCTCCGGTTCCGGGACAAGTTCCTCGGATTCATCCACCGAAGAATCCGCCTCGGTATACGGTCCGGCCCTGATTCCTCCGGGCGTGGTGGGCTTCCCTGAAACTCTCACGCTGTATATCCGCAGGGACCCCAGACAGGATGAGCAGGGTGGGCCCGCGGCGGGAGTGCACCGAATCACTTATGGCCTGATCCCTTCGGATTCCGACGAGGGCAATGGTCAGGGTTTGGGTCGTTGGGAAATCAAGTTGGCCCAATCGGAATTGGGCCTGAACGCGGATCAGTCACCTCCTGTGGACCAGTTTGAGCTGGTGGCTCCCGAGGTGAAGTCCGTCCGCTTCAAATACCACGCCGGGGATGGCGGGGACTGGCTGGAACAATGGGACAGCCGGGCTACCGGGTCCGACGAGGTGACCCCGCAAGGGCCTCCCCGCGCCATCCGGATCGAGATGGATATCCAGGTGGGCAAGGACGGTCCCTTGCAGACCTTTTTCCGGGTGGTCCAAATTCCGGTGGGAAACACCCCGGCATTGCCTCCGCCCGCCACCACCACCTCCAGTTCATCCACCCCGTGAAAAGGCGAAGCCAGGGATTTGTCATGCGGATGAATCGAGATGCGGGAAAATTAGCCAAAATCCGGGGTGGTTCCCGGCGTGGCGGTTTTATTTTGATCACGGTGCTGATCGTGATTGCGTTTCTTGCTTTGGCAGCCTACCGCTACAACGATCTGATGCGTTCCGAATACATCGCCTCCCACGGAGCCCAAAGGTCCGCGGAAACCAGGGCGTTGGCGGAGAGCGGGTTGCATTTCGCCATGGCTGCCTTGACCGGCGGTCAGCAACTCGAAGTCAACACCCAGCAACAAGTGGAGGTGGATCCATCCGCAAACAGTCCACTGCGGGGATCTTTCCAAATCATTGAGGTGGAGGAGGAATCCGCCAAGATTAACCTCAACTCCCTGCTGGACCAGGACAACAGCGGGGACACCCTGCGCCAGGTGTTGCAAAAAGCCCAGGGATTGGTGCCCGAGATGACCGACGATGTGATCGCCTCCATCATCGACTGGATGGACGAGGATGATGACATCGAGGAACAGGGCGCGGAGAATGAGTATTACCTGGCCCTTGAACCCGCCTACCGCTGCAAAAACGGCCCGGTTGACAGCCTGGATGAGTTGCTTTTGGTCAAGGGGGTTACCCCCACGCTCCTCAACGGGTCCGAAACCTCTGCCGGCTTGCGTTCACTTTTCACGGTGAATACCCGTGAGGTGAATTTTGAGCCCGAGGGAACCACCTTGGTCCGCCTGAACGAAGGGGATTTGGCCACCCTCGAATCCAATCTTTCATCGGCAGTTGGCGAACAGACCCTGACCCAGTTCATCATGGCGTATCGACTGTACGGCAACACCAAAAGTTCAGGTGGTGGGAGCTCGGGTGGTGGTGCTAGCGGAGCAGGTGCTTCCCCGGCTGCATCGAGTGCTGGCGGGGCTTCACAAGGGGCAGTTGCTGGAGGGGCTGGGGCGTCATCGCCTTCTGGCGGTGGTGGGGCATCCCCTCCAAAAGCGATGTCCATCACCAGTTCCGGGTCGGTTTCTGTAACCTCATCAGGGGGGGCCGTAACAGTGACCACCACCGGTGGTTCGGCACAGGTTCAGAACCAGTCGGTTTCGGTGGTAGACCCTTCCCTTTTGCAAACCCAGATAGACAAGGACAAACAGCCCAACTTTTTCAGGCAATTGAAAAAGGTCAAATCAATTTTTGACCTCGCCGCCACAGATGTTTCAGTTTCCTACCAGAATGGCAACCAAAAAGTGACAGGGACCCTGAAAAGCCCCCTGAAGGATCCAACGGTTGCAAGTCAGTACTTGCCGCTCCTGTTCAGCGCCACCAGCACCGCCTCCGCGCCCGAATCCTCTGACAAGGTGGAACTGCCGGCAAGGTTGAATGTGATGACGGCCAGCTATGAGGTCCTGTCTCTTTTGCCTGGTTTGGAGGATCAGGATATCCAGTCCATCCTGACTAACCGGCCCCAACCGGGAGATTCGACCGGGGACACCTTGGCTTGGCTGCTCACAAAAGCCCAGATTTCTCCCTCCAAGCTTTCCCGTGTGGAAAACTACCTTACCACCAGACCCAAGATGGTCCGGGTTGTGTCCGTTGGCAAGCTGGATGGCTTCGGGGTGACCTCTGTTCTCGAAGGGATGATTGACCTCAGTGGACCCCGGCCGAGGTTGGCGGGGATTCGTGACATGACAGACCTGTATCGCTCCAGCGGAGCGAGCCAGGCCCCCTGACCCAGGATGGGGCCAGGGCAATCAGGCAGGGAAGGGAATCCCATGGAAAGGCATGTGGACCTATGGCCCGCCTCTGTTTCATCGATTGGGACCACCAGCGCCTAACCGCCCTGGTCGCTGAATGCGGCCGCAATAAAGCCAAAGTCCTGGAATCCTGGACCGAAGAGACCGAACTTTCCCCCAACCCCGTGATGGCCGAGGAACTCGGCCAGTTTCTGAAAATTCGATTGAAGGAGAAAAAACAGGTCGTGGCCGGGATAGTCGCCCTGGTCGGGCGTGACCGGTTGATTGTGAGGGACCAGAAATACCCGGCTGTCAACCAATCCGAGGAACCCGGCCTCGTACGCCTGATGACAACCAAGGAAGTGCTGGATGATCCCGAGGATGTGATCATCGACTACCAGCCTTGGACCTCGCAGGAAAACCGAGCTGAAAAAAGGGCGCTGGTATATGTGCTGCGCCGGGAAATGATGGCCACTTACGAGGCGATGGCCAAGGGGGCGGGTGTCAAACTGGTTGGATTGTGCCCCCGGGCCATGGGGTTGGCCTCGGCACTACCTCAAGGGCAGGGAACCAGGGGTTTGGTGGCGGTCGGCCATTCCTGGCGGCAGCTTCTGGTGGTCCAGGATGGGGCGGTGGAACTGGACCGGGGTCTTGCCCTCGGCGACACCATGGCCCAGGAGGCCCGGCGTGGATTCGCTGTTTACGGGACAACCGGGGGAACACAGCCCGGCCGCATTTTTGCGGCCGGGGCCTCGCACCCTGAGATCGATCGCTTGGGTGAATCCCTGGAAGTCGCGGTCGAAGAGTTGACAGATTTGGAGGGTGTGCCAGGAAACGGTCCCGGCGCAGCCTCCATGATCGCCCTGATTGGGATGGCCCGCGCGTGGAGCCGGGAAAAGCCTGGAGTCGATTTCGTCCATCCCAGGATGCCGAAAAACGAGATCAGTGACGCCCGCAAACGCCTTTTTCTTTACAGCGGAGCCGCGGCAGCGCTTCTGGTGATGGCCGGGGCCGCCTTTTGGTGGCATACCGGCGGAAAAGAATCGGACATCCAACGGATGCAAGCGGATTTGGACAAGCTCAAGTCGGATAACAAGCGCTATGTCGAGGATGAAAAACGGCTCAAGGACCTCGCCGCTTGGGATACAGCGAACTGGCTGGAAGAACTGGTTGATCTTGCCTGCCGGGTGAAAGACACGAAGAAAATGCTCATCACTGAGGTTGTGGCGACTCCCCAGCAGCAGGTCGCGGGCCAAAACAGCCCTTACAACGGCCGTTTGACCATCAAGGGAATTTTGCCGGATGGTACCGGTGACGAAAACGAGTTGGAGCGTCTGGACAAGGATTTGAGAACCGCGGGCCCCGAGGGTTATTACCTGACCAAGCTCCGCCGGACCGGCAAGACCTTCGATTTTGAAATCCTGGTGAAGACCCGGTCTCCCTCGGACTATGTGATGACTCCACCCCCACCGCCCAAAAAGAAGGACGCCAAAGACAGTGAAAAGGATGGTTTGAAAAGCGGGGGAGCCTCCAAGGAAACCGGAACAGAAAGTAAAGGCGCCAAGGCGAAGATCGAACCCGGGGCTGTCGGCAAGGAAGCCAAGCTGAAAACGGCCGGCCCGGAATCCGAAAAGCCAATGGCCCCCGGCGAAAAAACAAAGGCCAAGTGATTTGGGGATGTCCTGGCAGTACAAGAGTAAAATGATCTGGACGAAAACAATCGGAATCCTCCAATGAGTTCCACTCGATTACCGTTGCTGTTGGCGATCGTCGTGGCCGGCCTGGTTGTGCCGGTGGCCATTTATTACCTCCTCTGGAGCCCGCTTAGCGACCTCCAGCAGCGGGAGGAGGCTTTGGCGGTTTCCCTCCAAAAGGAGATGAAGGAAAATTCCGACCACCTCAAGTCCCGCAAGGAAATCCTTAAGGCTCATCCCAGGCTCGAGGATTGGAAGCTCCTGAGTTGGCCCGAGCCCAAGACCAAACCTGCCGATCGCCACACCAATGACTTGCAGGCGGAGTTCCGCAACCAGTTGGAAGACATCGCCGAGGGGTCCGGATTGGAAGATTGGGGTGTGGATCTCACCAAATCCTCAGGCGCACAGGCTGGCGCGGGCAGCCGAGCCGGTGGAAAAAAAGCCCTCTGGCAATCCACCACCTACCGGGTTTCGGGGAAGGGAAGCCTGTCCGAAATCGCCGCGGCGATCAAGGATGTGTACAAGATCCCAACCCTGCAGCGTGTGGG
>Ga0315899_10000293_pt1 | contig 62676 bp, 77 predicted proteins | sample LakEriMetagenome_2_FD_203518 | JGI IMG/M metagenome (GOLD analysis project Ga0315899, IMG submission 203518) | Freshwater fungal communities from buoy surface, Lake Erie, Ohio, United States - Buoy 4 MA112 | ecosystem: Environmental > Aquatic > Freshwater > Lake | place: USA: Lake Erie, Ohio... | reverse complement strand
CGTTGAGTAGGTGAAGCTCACCGACCCGTTGAGTAGGTGAAGCTCACCGACCCGTTGAGTAGGTGAAGCTCACCGACCCGTTGAGTAGGTGAAGCTCACCGACCCGTTGAGTAGGTGAAGCTCACCGACCCGTTGAGTAGGTGAAGCTCACCGGCGCACGCGCCGAACTGGCGACGCGCCGAACTGGCGACGCGCCGAACTGGCGACGCGTCGACGCCGACGCACGCGAACGCGGCCGGCATGCGGTAACGGTCGCGCCGGCCGTTGTGCTAGTGGCAACGCGTCCGCGTGGCAATCCGGCACACGTGCCCTATGCATGGCTTGCCATGCGGCGCGCGCGACCTTATATATGGGTGCGTTACCGCTTACCGCTTGCCATGGCCGAAACCCTTACGCGCGTTGCCGATGCAATCGCCACGCTGCGCGCCGCCGGTCGAACCGTTACGCGCACAACCAAGCGCGACGCCGCGCGCCGGTATGGGTGCCAAACATGCATCTACGTGATCGACGGTCGCGCCGTTAACGTCGGCCGCTTGCGCCAGTTAGCGCTAGAAGCCAAGACGGCCGACGCCGTCGACGCCATGGCGGCGCGTACCGCGCCGCATCCCCTTACGGTTCGCGCGATTGCACGTAAGGCCGCCGACGCATACCGCGCCGCATGCCTTGCCGCGTATCGCGTCGATCCGCGTTTGAGCGCCGCCGATGCGCATAACGCCGCGCAATATGTAGCCATGATGGAATTCGGCCGCGCGTTTCGGCGCGCGCATGCGGCCGTTCAGCTTGCCGCCGCTAATGGCGCCGATGCGGACGGCATGCACGCCGCCGCCGTCGACGCGGTCGCCGAACTGGCGGCGTTTGACGCCGCGTTTGCGTCGCGCTAGATTCCCGTTGTTAACGCTTACCTTTTACCGCTTGCCATGCTGACCTTTTCGCTTGTTGTATCCGCCGCGCACGCCGCCGGCGTCGCGCATGCGGACGTTGTGCCGTTCGCTTGGGTTTCGGACATTGTGCGCACCGAAACCGCTTACCGCGCGTCGCTGGAATCAGCGCGACGCGCCGGCAACGTTTCGGACGCCGACGCCGCGCGCCGTCTTGCCGAATCGATCGGCCGCGTTTGTGACGCGGTCGCGGACGCCGGCGACGGATGGAACGTCGCGCCGGTCGTTGCGCTCGAACGCGGCAATGCTTGCCACGCGGCAACGTTGCAGCAGTCCGGCGTTTCGTACGTTCGGCCGCTTGCGACCGTTGCCGGCGGTTTAGTTGCGTCCCATAACGGCCGCGCGACTGCTGCGTTCGATTCAATCGCGGACGCCGTCGCGCACGCCGCCGGTTCGGTCGCGCCGGTCATTCTGCCGGGGGAAGACGCCGACGCCGTCGCGGCCGTGCTCGCGATTCGCGCCGACGCGGCCGCCGGTCGCCGTGTGAGTCTTGCCGACCTTGCGCGTGCGCAGTCTGCTGCGATTCGCGCGGACGGTGACGCCGCGCACGCGCGCGGCATTGCACGCGCCGCCGGCATGCGCGCCGCGATCAATGCCGAACTGGCGCGCGACTGACACGCTTACCCTCTACCGCTTACCTGCCATGCATTCCCCTTTTAGATACGTTCCCGGTTGCACCGTTACCTACAGCGGCGCGACTGACACGCGCGGTTCGCAGTGGGTCGCCGTGATCAAACGCGGTACAACAGCCGCCGATCGATTCCGCGTCGCCGTTCCCTACGCGGACGGTCCGGACGCGGCCGCGCTTGCCGTTGTTGAACGTTTCAACCGTGCCATGGGAGCCGACTGGCGTTTGATCGGCGCCGCGCTCTCCCTAGACGGCGGAAACGCTTACGCGTATCCGGTCGGATCCGCCGAACTGGCGCCCATTGTTCCCCTTACCGCTTGAAACCATGCGCACAAACGCACCGCACCGCTTACCGGCCGACGTTGCCGGCATGCTTGAAACGTTCGACCTTTCTCTCGGGTCGCTACTAACAACAACGTCCGCCAAGGCCGTGCACACGGCCGCCGGCGGAACGTATAACGCCATGCACTACGCGTTACCGCAACGCCAACTAGCGCGCGCGATCGATCCGCGAACGGTCGCGAGCATCGCGCCGCGCGGTTACTTGCCGGAACTGGCGGCGCTTGCCGAACGTACCGGGACCGCCGAACTGGCGCGCCGTCATAACGGATGCATGCACGCGACACCCGGCTGCGTTGCCGGCTGCCTAGCAAGCGCCGGTCACGGCGGATTGTCGACGGACGTCGCCGCGTGTCGCGGACGGCGAACGCTTGCCATGGTTGCCGATCCGGTGACGTATACGCGCGCCATGGTTTACGCGATCGCGGCCGAACTGGCGCGCGCGGAACGTCTAGGCATGCCGTGCGCCGTGCGGACGTGTGGAACTGACGAAACGTTCTGGGCTGGACGCGTTGCACCCATAACGCCGGCCGACGCGGTCGCAATCCGCCGACGGTTCGGCGTCGACATTGAAACCGGCGACGCATTGAACGTTGCCGAAACGTTCGCGCCGATGCGCGCGCGCGGCGCCGTGCGCTTCTACGAATACCTGAAGGCCGGCGTCGACACGCCGACGTCGCCGCTTGCCTGGCTTGCCGCCGGTTGGCAAGACGTCACCGCGTCATTCGCGGCGGATCGGTCGACCGCTTGCCGTGACGCGATCGCGGCCGTGCGCGCCGGCTTGCGCGTTGCATTCCCGGTTCGGCTTGCGCGCGACGCGGCGCCGCTGCGATCAGTCACGATCGAAACCTACGGCGACGCCGTTACGTTGCCGGCGGTCGACGGCGACGCGACCGGCGATGCACGTTGGAACGATCCGGCCGGTTCGGCCGTCATTCTGAAAGAGAAGCGCGCACGCGGTGCGGATCGAACGATCGCGGAACGTTTCACGATCGCGGACGCGCCGACGGTTGAACTAGCGGACGGCCGTTTAATTCTCACACGGTAAGCGTTACCGCCAAACGAAACCACAACGGCGCCGCTAACAACGGCGCCTTTATTGTGCGCGCCAGTAGCTGACACCTACCGGCGCGCGTTTGCATGCGCGGCCGTGCGCTTTGCCGGTCGCGTTTCGTTTGCATTAATTATCCTCAGAATGTAGGAAGTATTTGAAACGCCTTGCAATCGCAAACGTTGTTTATATGTTTACACAAACTTGGGTCCCTCCCGGCCCCGGGACCCGCGAGGTGTTTCGAATCGCTCTATAGGGCTAGGCACAATTCGCCGAAGTATTTTCTATTCGTCAAACAATGCGTCCCCTACCCCGTCCGCTTTCGAAAAAGCCGGGCATTATATCACGGAATTTTGCTTTACGCTAGCTGCACATTGTGTGTACTATCTCTTTATGCCATTGATTACAAGATCCGAAGCAGCTAGGGCGCTGGGTGTGACGCCGGAGGCTGTCTATGCAGCAGTGAAGACTGGGCGGCTGCCGGTGGTGCGAACAGCGGATGGTCGTGAGCTGGTGAACAGCGAGACCATGCGTGAGCACTGGGCAAAAAACACACAGCGGCGTATTGGTCGGGGGCCAAAGCCGGCTGCTGGGGAGAAAGCGTTCCCGGCAGCAAGACCAAGGATGGCGAAGACGGAAGAATCAATCCCTGACTATGACGAGTCAAGAGCGCGAACTGAGCACCTAAAGGCTGAGCTGCTGGAGCTTGATCGCAAGCAGAAAGAGGGATTGCTGGTGAAGGCAGAGGAAGTTGAGTTGAAATGGGTGGAGATTGTGACGTTGGCAAGGACAAAGATTCTGGGGATACCAACCAAAGCAAAGCAAAGGATCCCAGATCTTGACACCGATGCAGTGTCAATGCTGGAGGATATTGTTCGCGAAACGCTAGAAGACCTATCTGAGAGTGTTGCTGATGAGTGAAGACAACCTGCTGAGGCTTGAAAAAGCGGCATATCGGGCGTTCAAGCCACCAGAGAAGCTGACCTTGAGCGAGTGGGCTGATCGTTATGCGTTTTTAAGCGCAGAAAGCAGCGCCGAAGGCGGCAGATGGCACACTTTGCCGTACCAAAAAGGAATTATGGATGCAATTACCGATCCAAGGGTGGAGCAGGTAACTGTGATGAAAAGCGCCCGTGTGGGCTATTCGAAGATCCTGAACCACGCGATTGCTTTTCATATTCACCAGGATCCGTGCCCGATCATGCTGGTGCAGCCGACGATCGAGGATGCGCAGGGCTACTCGAAGGAGGAGATTGCGCCGATGCTTCGCGATACGCCGTGCCTGAAGGGATTGGTGAGCGAGTCGAAAGCGAAGGATGGCGCGAACACGATTTTGCAGAAGCAATTCCCAGGCGGAACCCTGAGCTTGGTGGGTGCCAATAGTCCGCGTGGTTTCAGGCGTGTTAGTAGGAGGGTGGTGCTGTTTGACGAGATTGATGGTTACCCAGCATCAGCAGGTGCGGAGGGTGACCAGATCAAGCTTGGTATTCGACGGACTGAGTACTACTGGAATCGCTCGATTGTTGCCGGCAGCACGCCGACAGTTAAGGATTTCAGCCGTGTAGAGCGCATGTTCCTGCAGACGGATCAGCGTCGCTATTTCGTTCCGTGTCCTGATTGCGGTCATATGCAGTACCTGAAATGGCCGAATATCCGTTGGACGGATGGTGATCCGAGCACAGCAGGCTATTGCTGCGAGAGCTGCGGGGTAATTATTCCGCATTCTAAAAAGCGTTGGATGGTGGAGCGTGGGGAATGGCGCGCGACTGCACCAGGAAACGGCAAGCACGTTGGGTTTCACATCTGGGCGGCGTACTCGTATAGCCCGAACGCGACGTGGCCGAATTTGGTGGAAGAGTTTTTGGATGCGAAGAACGACGCGGAGCAGTTAAAGACCTTTGTCAATACGGTCCTGGGTGAGACGTGGGAGGACGAGTATGCGTCGAAGGTAGGTGCAGATTCGTTGCTTGAGCGCGCTGCTGATGAGACTTATCAGCAATATGTGCCGCCTGCTGAGGTGCTGGCGCTAACGATCGGCTGTGACGTGCAGGATGACCGGTTATCGCTGAGCGTTTGGGGTTGGGGCCGTGAGGAGGAAGGCTGGCTGATTGATCGGGTGAAGCTGTATGGCAGCCCTTCTAGGCCAGAGGTGTGGAAGCAATTGGATGAGATTTTGCAGAAGCCGTACGTGAACGAGGCCGGAGAGGAGATGAAAGTGCTGTGTTGCGCGATTGACTCTGGCGGCCACCACACGCAGGAGGTGTATCAGTACAGCAGGGAGCGCGCTGCAATGGGTGTGATTGCGATCAAGGGTATGTCGCAGAAAGGCAAGCCACCGCTTGGTAAGGCGACGAAGGTTGACGTGGACTACAAGGGCAAGGCATTAAAGAAGGGGGCACAGTTGTTCCCGGTCGGTGTCGACACTGTGAAGTCGCTGCTGTTTGGCCGGCTTAAGCACAACGATCCTGGGGCTGGATATTTGCACTTCTTCCCTACGATTGGAACCGATTATTTCGAGGAATTGACAGCCGAGAAGCAGATCTTGCGTTTTAGGAATGGTTATCCCGAGCGCGTTTGGGTGAAGAAAAGTCAGGCACCCAACGAGGCATTGGATGAAATGAACTATGCGTATGCGGCGTTGCATCGGCTGTACCAGAAGATGGACAGGAGAACGATTTGGGACCAGCTCGAGCGTCGCGATGAGCAGAAACCGAAGAGAGTGCGTGTAGCGGCGACACCAAAACGGAGCTTTGTGAAGCAGTGGTGAGTTACGGCGCTAAAGTACCAAGAAGCAAAGATTGCGAGGTCGAATGGCAATCCCCCCGTCCATAACAGCAGGCGTGGATGTGGTGTGGACGGATGCCGCGACCACGGATATTTTCGGCAATGCCGTAACCAGCGCCACACATAATCTTACGTATTATTTCAGGTTAAATACTGCGGGTGAGGGCGTCACGGTGAGTGGCGTTACTTATTCGGACGGCTGGAAGGTGACGATTCCTGCCGCCACCAGCGCGGGAATGGATGCCAGCACGGGTTGGTATTTCCAGGCTGTGCTGACCGCGATCAGTGGTGGTGCGGTTACCGAGTACAGCCGGGGTCAGATCGAGGTTCAGGCATCGCTCGCATATGCGGGATCTCCTGAGGCATTTGATGGTCGCACGCAGGCGCAGAAGGATTTAGACGCTGTTCAGGCGGCAATTCGCTCGTTGATGACGGGTGGAGCGACGCAGGAATACCGGATTGGCAATCGCAGTTTGAAGCGCTACGACCTGACTGATCTGTTGGCGTTGGAATCGCAGTTGAAGGCAACTGTGGTTCGCGAGAATAAAGCGAAGATCATCGCTTCGGGCCTTGGTGATCCGAACAATTTGTTTATCCGTTTTGGTAACGGCTGATGGGCATCCGCACTGAAATTTTGCGCCGTTTCGGCCTTCAGCCTGTCCAGAAGGCGCTACCGCCTATTCGGCGGCGTAATTATGCCGGCGCAATTATCAGCCGCTTAACGGCGGACTGGATGGCATCGCAGGCAAGTGCTGACGCCGAGATCCGAACCAGCCTGCGAAAGCTGCGGGATCGCAGCCGCGAGATGGTGCGGAACAATCCGTACGCAAAGCAGGCAAAGCGAACCACGCAGATCAACGTGGTTGGCAGCGGCATCAAAATGCAATCGCAGGTGACGCTGCTTCGCGGCAGTCGTCGCGATGAGCGCACCAATAATTTGATTGAGCAGAAGTGGGCGGCGTGGTGCCGTCCGCAGCATTGTGATGTTGCTGGGCGGCAAAGCTTCCACATGATGGAATGGCTTGCCACTGGCGCCCTGCCTGAGTCGGGCGAGGCGTTATTCAGGATTGTGCGTCGGTCGTTCGGTGGCAGCAAGGTGCCATTGGCGCTCCAGATGCTTGAGGCTGATTACCTGGATGAGGAGTATCAGGGCCCAACCCTCGCCAAGGGGAACGAATGGCGGATGGGCGTGGAGGTTAATGAATGGGGTCGCCCTGTCCGGTACGCCTTCCTCACGCGCCATCCAGGTGACTACTGGTTCCAGAATGCCTCTCAGGGAAACGAAAAGCATGTCTTCCTGCCGGCGGAAGATGTCATCCATTTGTTTATCCCGGAAAGACCCCAGCAGCATCGTGGCGTGCCATGGTTCCATCCTGTGATGGCAGATGCGCATCAGCTTCAGGGATATGAAGAGGCTGCTGTTATTCGCGCTCGCGCTGGTGCCAGCGTGATGGGATTTATTACGAATCAAGAAGGCGAGCTGACTGCTGACGACGTTGAAAATGAACGTCGAATTAGTGAATTCGAGCCTGGCATGTTCAAGTATTTGATGCCTGGCGAGAATGTGACGGTGCCAAACATCGACTCGCCTGATCAGCAGTTTGAGATGTTTGTGAAAAATAAAGTACGTCGATTCGCGAGTGGCTTTGGTTGTTCTTATGAGACCTTGAGCCGCGATTTCAGTGACACGAACTATTCCAGTAGTCGTTTGTCGTTGTTAGAGGATCGCGAGCACTGGAAGGTGGTGCAGGCATACATGATCGAGCACTTCCACATGCGTGTGTTCCGCGAGTGGCTTTCGTTGGCGGTGCTTGCTGGTGAGCTGCCATTTGATGATTTTGAGGCTCGTCCAGAGCGTTATGACACACCTCGTTGGATGGCGCGCGGCTGGGATTGGGTTGATCCGTTGAAGGAGGTGAAGGCTTACCGCGAAATGGAGCAAGCCGGATACATGACAAAAGCGCAAATTGTTGCAAAACTTGGCGGTGATTTCGATGAGAATCTTGCTGAGATTGCGCGTGAGCAATCGGTAGCCGATCGGCTTGGTGTTCAGTTGGATCGGGACATCATTGAACAGCCAATGCTTCCTGCCGATCAGCCGTTACCGCAGGAGGAAGTCTGATGAGCGCGATGCCGACTGATGGAATGAGGGAGGAAGCGCGGCGTTATCGCGCGTGGAAGGAAGAAGGCCGGAAGGGCGGCACTGAAGTTGCGGCTAGACGTGCTGGACAGATTTTGAGCGGCGAGGAGCTTAGTGATGAGACAATCCGCACGATGAGCGCATGGTTTGCGCGGCATGAAGTGGACAAGCAGGCTGAAGGATTTAGCCCTGGTGAAGAGGGTTATCCGTCGCCTGGGAGAGTGGCATGGGCAGCCTGGGGAGGTGATCCAGGTAAAACATGGAGTGATGCACTTGTGGCTCGTATGGACTCTGACCGTGAGTTGACGCCTGATTTGACTGCGCCACAGGTGCAGTTGTATGAGGCTTTTGAGGAAATTGCGGAAGAACTTGGCCAGTTTGGTCAGGACGCTGGACCGCATGGATCGCATTACATGGCCGAAAGCCCATTTGCGGCTGACGGAATGGTTTGCGCTAATTGCGCGTTCTATGCCGGTCCTCGTGCTTGCGAAATCGTGAGCGGCGACATTGCGCCTGAGGGCGTGTGCAAGTTCTGGATTATTCCAGAGCGGCTGATGAGCGAGGGGCCGGAGACGGAGGAGGGTCGACCGTATCCGAATGAGCATGCAGCAAGGCTGCGTGATCCTGGTCAATACGATCGCTTCCGCCGTCGTAATAACGCAGGCGGCAAGGGTGTTGATTTCATTTTTGGAATCAAGGAAGGCGATCCCGTCGAACTGCAGGCGATTCGGTTCAAGCTCAGCGAGTTCACCGCTACCGAGGCGCGAGCATGGTTGCGTGAGCGTAATTACGAGCCTATTCAATTTGAAGAAGCGACAGGTGATCGCTCTAAAGTGGATGAAATTGAGGGCACGTCAGTGACCGAAAAGCGCGCAGCGCCTGATACGCTTAAAGAGGGCGATTTCGTTTCTTGGAATAGTTCAGGCGGCCGCGCCCGTGGTCGCATTGAGCACGTGATGCGCGAGGGCACACTTGGCGTGCCTGACACTGAGTTCAGTATTGATGCCAGTGAGGAGGATCCTGCTGCGTTGATTCGGATTTATCGCGACGGCGAGCCTACTGAGACGATGGTTGGACATCGCTTCAGCACCTTGACGAAGATTGATCCGATCCGAGCGACAGAGGGCGGCAAGTTCCAGCGCTCTGAGGTGACCTCATTCCGCGCATTGGACGAAGAGCGGAGCTTCGAGTTCCCGTTCAGCTCCGAATATCCAGTGATGCGGTATTTCGGCAACGAAGTGCTGAGCCATGAAATGGATGCGGCTGATCTCAGTCGCCTGAATGATGGCGCTCCTCTGCTGTTCAATCACGATCCCGATCGTGTGGTTGGTGTTGTCGAACGTGCTTGGGTTGATGGCAAGAAAAAGCGCGGCTATGTAAAGGTGCGCTTCTCGCGCAACAAGTTTGCGCAGGAAGTGCTGGATGATGTCCGCGATAACATTTTGCGCGGCATCAGCTTCGGTTACTCCATCGACAAGATGGAAGAGCGAGGTGATGACTTTGTGGCTACCAGATGGTCGCCTTACGAAGTCAGTGTGGTCTCTATACCTGCTGACCCTACGATTGGAATCGGCAGGTCTCTAACTGATGAGACCGTTGTTCAAGCGGCCCCAGCCGCATCACCAACACCTGAACCCGAAATGGAAAACACTCCAGATCTGGAGGTGATCCGGTCCGAGGCCGTCGAGGCCGAGCGTACCCGTATCGCCGCCATCAATGCACTGGGCGAAAAGCACCAGATGCAAGACCTGGCTCGCGAGCTGATCGATGGTGGTCGCACTATCGATGAAGCTCGTGCTGCTGTCCTTGAAAAACTCGGCACTCAACCCGTGGAACAAGTCATTCGCTCCGCTGACATCACCACCAACGATGTTGGCCTCTCCGATAAGGAGACCCGTTCGTTCAGCTTTGCTCGCGCGCTGAACTATCTCGCCAACCCCAGCGATGCTTCTGCTCGTCGGGCTGCCGAGTTTGAGATCGAAGTTGGCAAGGCTGCCGCTCAGAAATATGAGCGCGCTTCCAACGGCATCGTGATCCCCAACGAGGTGCTGCGTCGTGATCTGGTGGTGGGCACCCCCACTGCTGGCGGCAACCTGGTGGCTGATGAACTGCTGGCTGGCAGCTTCATCGATCTGCTGCGCAACCGTCTGGCACTGGCTCAGGCTGGCGTGACCATGCTGACCGGCCTGCAGGGCAACATCAGCATCCCCCGTCAGACTTCTGCTGCTACTGCTTACTGGGTGGGCGAGAACACCTCTCCGACCGAAAGCCAGCAGGCTATCGACCAGGTCAACATGACCCCCAAGACTGTGGGTGCATTTGTTGACTACAGCCGTCGTCTGCTGCTGCAGTCCTCGATCGATGTTGAGGGCATGATCCGCAACGATCTGGCTCGTGTGATTGCTCTCGAGCTTGACCGCGCTGCTATCTACGGCACCGGCTCCAGCAACCAGCCCCTGGGTCTGGTGAACACCACCGGCATTGGCAGCCAGACCATCAGCACCTACGGCACCTTTGCTGAGTACATCGGCATGGAAACCGATGTGGCGACTGCAAACGCTGATGGTGGCAGCCTGCGTTACATCATCAACGCTGCTGCTCGCGGTGCTCTCAAGTCGACCGCTAAGGACGCCGCTGCTGTGGCTGCTGGCTTCGTGTTCGAGAACGGTGAGATCAACGGCTACCCCGCCATTGTTTCCAACCAACTCGCTAACAACGACGCTCTGTTCGGCGACTTCTCCATGATGATCATGGGTATGTGGTCCGGTCTGGATCTGACCGTTGATCCTTACGCTGGCGCTACCGCTGGCACCGTCCGCGTGATCGCCCTGCAGGATGTGGATGTGGCTGTTAAACAGCCCGGCGCCTTCTGCTACGGCACCTGATCATGAGGATCGAGATCCTGCGTCAAGTCATGATCTCGGGGGAGCCAGTTTCGGCTGGCTCCTTTGTCGAGGTCAATGAGGCTGACGGCAATTTTCTGGTTGGTAGCGGCAAAGCTGTGCTTGCAGCGGCCGTTGAGAAGCCCGCACCTGTTGAGGTGACGGAAGAGGTTAAGCCTGCTCCTGTACCGGCCAAGCCGGCAAAGAAGGCTAAGACTGTGACTTCTGAATTCCCTACTAAGGACTGATCATGGCCATCCTTTCTACCGGTCTGGAAAAGCTCCAGCACTTTGCTCTGGCTCCTACCGCTCAGCGCACCTCTGATCTCAACGGTACTGCCGTCGACATGAATGATTACGAGGGCGACCTCGTGATCATCCTTGATGTCGAAGCTGGCGGCACTTCGACCCTGGATGTGAAAATCCAGTCGAGCGACACCTCTGGTGGCAGCTACAGCGACGTGACCACCGCTTTCTATCGCGGTGGCTCTGAAGTTGCTTCTTCGGCTGTGGCCTTTACTCAGGTGAGCACTTCTGCTTCTAAGCAGTACCTGGTGTTCCCTAAGGGCGCTGCTAAGCGTTGGATCAAGGCTGTGTCGACCACCTCTACCTCGACCCACACCTACTCCATCAATGGCGTTGGCGTGAAGAAGTACGGCTGATAGCGGTACAACATTGGCCCTGGGTTGCTTCGGCGACCTGGGGCTTTATGCTGTTTGTATGGCATTCACCGAAGACCTAACTGTGTTTCAGGCTGATTTCGGGGTTCCGATCTCGGCTGGATCTGCGAGCGGCTTGGGCATTCTGGATATGCCGAGCGAGATGATTGCTGATGGCGTGGTGTTGACCACTGACTACAAGGTCACCTGCCTAGCAAGTTTGTTTGGCGATTTGCAATATGGTGCTGGCGTAAACGTCGATGGACTGCCTTATACGGTACGCAATGTTGAACTGCTTGATGACGGAAAATTTTGCGATTTGATGCTGCAACGGAGTGCGACGCCAGCATTGGCTGCAGTATCACCTGTGGTACTCGATGGCGATGGAGTCGACACAGATAGCACAGTTATCCTTGATGGAGGCGGTCCTGGGACCGTTTATGTCGACAGTAATGTTCTCGACGGCGGAACGCCATGACTGACACGGTTACCCGATTCAAGCTGCGCAATGGCAGTGCAGCGTTATGGACGGCAGAGAATCCAATCTTGCTTGAAGGCGAGGTTGGCCTCGAAACCGATACGCGCAAATACAAAGTTGGCAATGGCGTGAGCGCATGGTCAGCTTTGCCGTATTACATCGAAGGCGTGCTTGCTCGCGGTCAGGCAAGCAAGATGACCAGTGGAACGATTGCAATCGCCACTGCTGGAACATATCAAAGTACGGGATTGACAGCAACATTAGATTCGGCCAGTAATTATCAAGTAATTCTTGGTACTTCAAATACTTTTGGGTTGAAGAACAATAGTGGAGCAACCAAATTGTTCCAAGTGATGGCGAGCATGGATGCCACGGCTGGGAACAACCACACGCTTGGGATTAGCTTGGCCAAAAATGGCACAATAATTCCACAGTCTGAGTGTCGCGCATTTACGGGGTCTGGTTCGCAAATTACGAAACTTCTTTGCTTTTGGATGATTGAACTTGCCAATGGGGATGAGGTTGCGCTGTTTGTGACTAACCACAGCGATACGACTTCCATCAGCTTCCAACGCGGCCGAATAAGCGCCATAGAAGTTAAGGCATGACAAGCATGGACCGCGACACTTTCAAGAATTGGGTCAAGGTCATGCAAGCGCTGGAAGAGGCTGGGAAGACAGATAGTTATATCTATTATCGAGCGAAATCCATTGTGACCAAGCAGGTCGATCCTGGCGCGTTTGGTCCACTTCCAAAGCGAGGATTCAATGACAACCAAACGTGAGCGCATTCTGCGTGCAATCAAAGAAAATTTAACTCTTACGTCTGGCGTTGGAGGCAGGGTCTATCGCAGTCGCGTAACAGCGGTGCAGCGTGCTGAATCACCTGCAATTGTTATTGAAGCAATCAGTGACACGCCGGTACAAAACACAAGTTTGCCAACGCTTGATTGGCGAATGCGCGTGCGCGTAAGCGTGATTGTTCGCGGTGACACACCAGATGAAATCGCGGATCCGATCATTGAAAACATGCACGCTCGAATGGTCGCTGATTTGACCTTGGGCGGCTATGCAATTGATGTGCAGCCGGATGAAGTTAGTTTCAATATGTTCGACTCTGACCAGCCTGCAGGAGTAATTTTCAATGATTATATCGTTCAATATCGCACAACTGTTGCGAGTTTGGCGACGTAGAGTCTGATAAGCCACCCGATTTACAGTGATTGATGAGTTTCAAGGGCAAGGTGGCTCGTACATCCTTGACCCAGAGACAGGCATCCGCACTCTCGTTAAGCGGACGCTGCCACCTGTTCCACAAGAGGTAATTTCCAATGCCCCTTCTAACTCGGAAACGTCTGATTCTGCTGGAGACGGAAGCGACGTACGGGACGGATCCGACTCCGACCGGCGTCGACGCCGTTCTGGTTCGCGATCTGAACATCACTCCTCTGCAGAGTGATGTTGTAAGTCGTGACTTGGTGCGTCCTTATTTGGGCGCCTCTGAGCAACTGCTTGCCAATACTCGCGTTGAATGCACATTCAGCGTTGAGCTTGCTGGTTCCGGCACTGCTGGGACCGCTCCCCGCTATGGCAAAGCCCTGCTTGCTTGCGGCATGAGCGAAACCATTGTTGCTAGCACCAGCGTCACTTACGCACCTGTTAGCGCAAGCTTCGGTAGCTGCACCATCTATTACAACATTGATGGTGTTCTGCATAAGGTGACTGGCGCTCGCGGTACGTTCACCATCAACGGCGCTGTTGGCGAAATCCCGACAATCGATTTCACCTTCACTGGCATCTATAACACGCCTACCGATACGGCTCTGCCTTCGGTCACGTACGGCGATCAAGCCACTCCTGTCGTCTTCAAAAACGGCAACACCACTGGCTTCGAGCTGCTGTCCTATGCCGGCTGCCTGCAGTCCGTATCCTTTGATGTGGGCAACACGCTTGTTTATCGCGAGCTGGTTGGTTGCACCAAGCAGGTACTGCTGACTGATCGTGCCAGCACTGGCAGTGTGACCTTGGAAGCTGTGACCATGGCAACCAAGAACTACTTCACTGCTGCCTTGACCGATGGAACACTGGGCAACCTGCTGTTCCAGCATGGTCAGACTGCTGGCAACATCATCGATTTCGTCTCTACCCGAGTCGACATCGGCGATGTGAGCTATAGCGATCAAGATGGCATCCACATGCTGAACATTCCCTACACCTGTGTGCCCAGCACTTCAGGTAACGATGAGTTCAGCCTGGTCTACACTTGATTGGTTGGATAGACGGATGAGGGGGCCGCTAATGCGGCCCTTTTTTATCGGGTGTATGCTGTTGGAGTATCGCGTGCATTACGCATGGCATTTGTCCGTAAAAAAGTCAAGATTTTCACTTGGCCTGTATCGATCGAAGAGCCTGCTGATGGCGGCACCTTCGATACGGCTACCTTTGACGCCAAGTTCAAGCGGGTCGGTCGGAAGGAATTTCGGAAGCTTGGCGAGAAAGGCGAGCTTGATCTCTTGAAGGTAATCATGGTCGGCTGGGACGGCATCCTTGATGAGGAGGGCAAGGAGGTGCCGTTCTCGATCGAGGCGATGCGTGAGTTCAGCGATGACCCCTACTGGATTCGTGGTGTCCTGAAGGCTTACACCGAAACCTTTGAAGGCGGCCGCCAGGGAAACTGAGAGATGCTGCCGTCTATTGGGCAGGCGGCGGCAAAAGGGTAGAAGATAAATCGGGTGAGGACGCTGCTGCATTCGGCATTGTCCTCCCCGAGCAGCCGAAGGAGGAGTCGGCTGATTTTGAGGTGTGGGATGAGAACTGGGACATCGTGATGATGTTCCTGCGGATGCAAACGCAGTGGACGACAACGATGGCTGGGTATATGGGGTTGCGGTACGACGTAATGCTGTGTGCTGGCGGGTTGTTTGACCTCTACAATGTGGAGAATCGCCGCGAGATGCTTGAAGGTCTTCAGATAATGGAGGCTGCAGCGTTGAGCGAATTGGCTAAGGGCTCGGATGGCTAGCAAGCAAGTCAGCGAAATTCTCGTAAAGCTTGGCATCCAGGGCCTTGAAGGCTTGGACAAGCTGAAGAGTTCGTTTCGCGAGCTTGAAAAGTCCATTGGTCCTTCTAACGCGACAATTGAAAAGGCACGTCGCAGTATTATTGAGTTTGGTGACGCAAGCAGTCGAACTGAGCAGTTAATCAAAGGGCAGTTAGAAGCGTTCAAGGGATTGCGCGGCCAGGCAGAAATTGGCTCCTCTACGTACAACAAATTAACTAGCAGTATTGCCGCACTTGAAACTGAGCTTCGCGGTAGTAGTGCAGCAATTGACCAACAAAGAGAGTCAATAACTCGAGCAACAAGCGCTTCTGAGCGCAATGCTCAAGCACTACAACAGCAAATTCGGGCGCTTACTGAACTGCAAAGGCAGGCCCGCCCAGGCTCGTCTGCTTTTGCTCAGCTTGGAAAGGATATTGATAATGCCAAGACAAAGCTGGGCAATTTGAATAATGAAGCTGCGCAGTTTAATCGCGCTTTGAGCGCTGGCTTTGGCGCCACACCAGAAGTGCTTGGAGGGCAGATTGCAACCCTTCGTCGTGGTCTGACTGGATTGCGTTTTGATTCTGAAAAATATCTTGAGACCTTAGAACGCATCCGACTGCTCTCTATCACTCAGGCAGGCAGAACTGGTCGGGCTGAGGTTATCGCCGGTTTTCAGGCATTCCAAAGTCCTATTTTTCAAGGTGGCTATGCAGATCCTTCAAGGCTCCCGGGACTTCCAAATACCACTGCCGCCCTTGAACAGCAGCTTTCTGAGCTTGCCGTAGAACTAGTAAATGTTGAACGTGGAAGCGCTCAATATGTTGAGGTTTCAAATCGGATGGCAGGTATTCAGCGTGAACTGCGCGCTGAACTTACTGGTACTGCAGAGGCTTTCCGCCAACTTGATATTGCACAAGCTGGAGTTGAGCGTCGTGCCGACAAGATTGCCGGAATTCAAGAGTATTACAGAACACAGGGGCCGATGGCTCCAGGCGTTGGTGGATACAGAGATCCCGTAACGGGCGCGATGATTGCCGGTGGCGCAAGAACGCCCGGTCGGATTCGTGTTGAAGAAGCTGCGTATCCCACACCGATTGGGCCGCAGCCGTTTCCCGAGGCTGGTCGTCGCGCTCAGGAATCAATTGAGCGTGCGATGGATGACGTTAATCGCATCTACGAAGATGCGCGCATTCGTCGTGTGGAGCTTCAATCGAAATACGATCAGATTCAAATTGACAAGATGCTTGATGGCCTTGAGCTCGAAGGCCAAGTCAGGGAAAAAGGCTTTAAGGATGAGCTCGCTGCATTTGATCGTCAATTAGAGGCAAGGGATCGTCGCCGCCGTCGCGGAATCACAGCCGGTCAAGCAGTGCAAGCTGCTGGTGCTGTTGTTTCTGGTGGTATTTTTGGCGGCCCTGAAGGTTTCCTGGGTGGCCTCGCTGGCGCTGCTGTTGGATCAATGGTGCCAGGGCTTGGGACCGTAGGGGGCGCTTTCGCTGGTTCTGCAATCGGCGCTCAAGTTGGCGCATTTAGGCAACAACTTGGAGCTGCAGCCGATTATGCCGCTCAACTTGAAAAATTAAGAATTGCGTTGCGCAATGTAACGCAAAGCAGTTCGGAATATAATCAAGCGCTTGGAATTATCCGTCAATACAGCCAAGAGCTTGCGATTCCTCAGGACGTAATCACTAAATCATTTACTCAGTTAACGGCGTCAGTAATTGGCGCCGGTGGCAGTGTCAAAGATGCCGAAGTAGCTTTCCGTGGAATTGCCGCTGGTATTAGAGGCACTGGGGGGTCGGTTGAAAACTTGAATGCGGCTGTTACCGCAACTGCACAGGTATTCAGCAAAGGCAAAGTTTCCGCCGAAGAATTGCGCGGACAAATTGGCGAAAGATTGCCTGGTGCGTTTTCTTTGTTTGCCGAATCAATCGGCAAAACGCCGCAGCAGCTCGATAAAGCGCTTGAGCAGGGACAAGTATCTTTGCTTGACTTTCAAAAATTTGCAGAAAAATTATTTGAAGAATACGGAGAGTCCGCTAAGCAGATTGCCAGCGGTCCAGAAGCTGCAGGCGATCGACTTAAGACATCATTGTCGAATCTCAGCGAAAGCGTAGGCACGCTTCTGCGTCCAATTGGCGCTGAATTTCAAACTGTTTTTGCGCAAATTGTTACTGCAATTGATTCTGGTATTCGCAAATTAAATGAATTCTTGGGTCGTGGCCGGCAAGGCGAAATCAATGAAGCACAGCGAAATCTAGACGCCACTGAAAACAGAATCAAAGAACTTCAACAAAGAATTAGCGAGAAACCTGGCATGGGTCTTACCGAGCAGTTCACTGCAGACCTTGTGCGAATGCAAGCAAGACGCGCTCAGCAATTTGGACGCCTTCAATCTTTGCTTGCAGCCGATATGAGCGCTCGTGGGATCACGGGTGAGGCACCAGAAAGGCCAGGGCTCCCTGGTATTTCAACAGACGCTGGCGGTGATTCTCGCAAAGAAGCCGAAAAACTCGCAAAGCAACAGCAAAAACAGTACGAAGAGGCTTTTACAACTCTTTCCAGAATTCGAGATATGAGCTTAAAAAATCTGCTAGTAGAGGAGCTGACAACTATTGAGCGAGACAGGAGGGCGATGATTGCCGCTGGCGCCAGCAGCACAGAGCTTGAAGCTCTTCAGCTGAAAGAGCGCCAATTGCAGATTGATATTAAGCAAACTGCAATTAACGAGCACAATGAAAAACTGAGCGATTTAATTGCACAAGGACGGCAAAAGGGGCTGGACGTTTCACGGTTGGCTGAGCAATTCAGTCAGAATCAACTTGAATACAAACAATTACAATTAGAAGCAGAGCAAAATATGACGGCAGAACTGGCACTGCAAAAACGAATCATTGAAAGCATGGGCCTTACGAAGGAAATGCAACAAGCTGGTCGCGCGGCTGGTCTTTCTTTGTTTGACTTTGGTGCAGCCGGTGGCGCATTTGCTGGCCCGCAAGTTTATGAACCACAAAACGGACTGAGCCCAGCGGCGAAAACTTATGTAGATATGAAAAATAACCTAACGGAGCTCCTTGCAATTGAAAATCAAGTAGCAACAAACGCAAATACGATTGGTCAATCTTTCTCGACTGCATTCACGCAGACAATTTCTGGCGCAACATCCGCTCGCGAGGCGCTTGCTGGAATGATGAAATCAATCGCTGAGGGTTTCCTTCAAATGGCACAGCAAATTATTGCTCAACAACTAACAATGATTATTTATGGAACTATCATGAAAGCGCTTGGTATTAACACAAGCCCGTTTGGTAAAAGTGGCGCTCCAAATTTAAGCGGTGTTTTCAGTGGTGGGCAGGCAGCTTTCAACCCAGCAGCTTTTTCTATGCCAGCGTTGAACGCCAACGGCAACGTCTACGCCCAAAACGGCATCCAACCCTTCGCCATGGGCGGCATCGTCAACAAGCCGACGCTGTTCAAGTACGCAGAAGGAGGCAGTGGGCGTTTCGGTTTGATGGGTGAGGCCGGTCCAGAAGCCATCATGCCGCTGAAGCGTGGCCGTGACGGTAAACTTGGCATCTCCGGCGGCGGTGGCACTAGCGTGGTGGTTAATGTTGACGCCAGCGGCAGCCAGGTTCAGGGTGACACCGGAAAGGCCAGCCAGCTCGGCTCTGCTTTGTCTGCCGCAGTTCAAGCTGAACTGATCAAACAGAAGCGCCCTGGAGGATTGCTCGCTTAATGGCCACCTTTACCTACATACCCGATCGTCCGGCGACTGAGACTTCAACGCCTCGCGTCAATCAGGTGAGGCTAGGCGCGTACGAGCAGCGTCTTGTTTATGGCATCAATCCGTTCAGGGATACATGGAGTCTGCGGTTTAGCAATCGCAGCACTAGTGATGCGACCGACATTCTGGATTTTTTGAAGGCTCGTGACGGCCAAGAAACTTTTGAATGGGAGACTCCTTTTGGGGAAACGGCTCAATTTATTTGCGCAAAATGGAGCGCGAGCCTTGACTCCTGTAATTTCAGATCAATAAATGCTGAATTTGAATTAAGATATGAAGCTGGCGAAACAAACATTGCGATTCCGGCGGGAACTGCCACCACTTTTACTTGGATTCCAGATTTCACAGCAACTCAAGAATATGAGTCAAATGTTCGCACTGTAAATTTTGGGGATGGCTACACTCAACGCTTAAAATTTGGCTTGAATCCACAGCAGGAAATTTGGAGCTTAGAATTCCGAAATAGAACAAATACAGAAAGAGATCAGATTCGAACATTCCTGCGTCAAGCCAGGGTCCAAACTGCTTTCACTTGGACCGATCCTCTGACTAGCTCTACCGGAAAATATGTTTGCGCCGAATGGAGCACGCGGTACAATAATCATAATAATAACGACATTCAAGCGTCTTTTAGACGTGTCTTTGAACCCTCCTGATGGCATATTCTGCTTGGGCTGCTAGCACTGCATATGTCGTTGGCGATGTAGTTCGCGCCACAACAGTCCCCGCAACGGGCTTGGTTTTCAAGTGCGTTGACGCTGGTACATCAGGCGGAACGGAACCTCAATGGCCGCGACTGATTGCAATCTTCGACACGACTAGCGGCACACGTGTGCAGGGTTATGTCGAGGATGGCGGCGTTGTCTGGGCAGCAATCACGCAGTTTGCAGCAGATCTGCAGGGCGTTGCTCCAAGCGGCATCATCGAGCTATTTACGCTTGAGACTTTTGCCAGCCTGCACGGCTCAGCCAGCACCTACCGCTTCCATGCTGGTGCCAATGCCACGGCAACCAATGGGCAGGTCGTCTTTAACGGCAACAGCTACCTGCGGTATCCGGTAGAGGCGACTGGCTTTGAATACAACGGTCAAGGTCAGCTTCCCAGACCAACACTGCGTGTTGCCAACCTTGTGAGCACCATCACGGCAATTTTGCAGGCGGTCAATACTTTTAACCCTGGGAATGACCTGCTTGGTGCGAAGGTCACACGCATCCGCACGCTGATCAAATATCTGGATGCAGCGAACTTTGAAGGTGGCACCAATCCTTACGGCACGCCAGATCCTACGGCTGAATTTCCACGTGACGAGTATTACGTTGCTCGTAAGTCATTCGAGAACCGCGAAGTTGTTGAGTTTGAGCTAGCCGCTGTTTTTGACCTACAGAATGTTCGCGCACCACGCCGCCAAGTCATCGCAAACATTTGTCCATGGACCTATCGCGGCGATGGCTGCAACTATACAGGCGATGGCTATTTTGATCGTGACGATATAGCTGTAACAACTCTTGCGGCAGATGTATGCGGCAAACGACTGAGTAGCTGCAAGCTCCGTTTTGACACAGTAACCGTTAGCGCGAATGTGACATCAGGCAGTACAACAATGACGGGACTTACGTTAAATGAAGTACAAAAGACAAGTACAGGCAACAAAATCACTGGATATGGATTACCTGCCGGAACAACAGTTGCAGCAAAAAATTTGACCGCACCCTACAGTCTTACACTTTCGCAAGCAGCAACAGCTACTAATAATCCCTTTACGCGAACCGGAACGCTTGCGTCTAATGGTTTATCTATAACAGTCAGCAGTGCTACTGGCATCAAAAGCGGTGTTGCGGTGAGTGGCGTGGGTATTCCAGCGGGCACAAAAGTTGCATCGGTGAGTGGAACAACTATCAACCTAAACATTGATTTAAATGATTTAGCTTGGGCAAGCGCAACAACTAAGTCAGTTACATATAAAGGCGCAGGTGGTGGCGTTTATGGCGATGGACAAAAGCTATACCGCTTAGCAATGAGTAACACAAGTGGCATAAACATTGGTGATTTAGTAGTAGGATCGGGCGTTGTTAAAGGAACAAAAGTTATTTACAGCAACGGAGCCTCGGAAGTTTTGGTCGATAAAGCACTACAAAAAAACAAAGGTGATAGCCTAAGTGCAACGTTCTATGTTCCTGTTACCTTCTCCTCGTCAACATATACTTTTACACCATCTAAAACGTACAGCATTCGCCCTAATGGCGAACTGCCATTCGGTGGATTCCCTGGTGTTGGCGGCATCAATATATGAACGTAACCGCTCGCGCTGCTGCCTTGGCACACGCCAAAACCGAAGTTCCCAACGAAAGCTGTGGGCTACTGGTGGTTGTCAAAGGACGGCAGCGGTACATGCCATGCAAGAACCTCGCAGAATCTCCCGACTACTTTGTGCTGGACCCCGAGGGTTGGGCAGCCGCTGAGGACAAAGGCGAGATCGTTGGTATCGTTCACAGCCATCCGATCCTTGCGCCAACACCATCACAGGCGGACAGGGTGGCGTGCGAAAAGTCCGGGCTACCCTGGTACATCGTCAACCCTGTGCTTGAAACCTGGGGTGAGTGCAAGCCCTGCGGCTACAAGGCACCGCTGATCGGCAGGCAATGGGTGTGGGGCGTCACCGACTGTTGGACGCTGGCACGGGACTGGTACGCCGAGCAGGGACTGCAACTCCGCGATTGGCCGCGTGATGTGCATCCCGATGAGTTTGCCGCTGTACCAACTTTTGATGTGTGTTGGGCAGAAGCCGGTTTCCGCGAGCTACGTCAAGACGAAGAGCTGAAAACAGGCGACTTTGTACTGATGGCAATCAACAGCCGTGGCTTGAATCACTGCGGCGTCTACCTCGGAGACCAAATCCTGCTGCACCATTTGCAAGGTCGCCTATCTAGCCGTGACTTCTACGGTGAGTGGCTCCTATCATGCACAGGAAGGAGGCTGCGCCATGCTTCGCACAATTAAGCTCTACGGCAAGCTGGCTCAGTTTGTAGGCAAGCGGGTACTACAAGCAGAAGTTCAAAATGCCGCCGAAGCCGTGCGTTTTCTGCTTGCCAACTTCCCCGGCTTGGATCATCACATGGCTGATCGGCACTACAAGGTGTTGGTAGGAGCCGACGCTTTGACGCTGGACGAACTACATCATCCCAGCGGCCAGCAAGAGATCAAGATCGTGCCAGTGGTGGTAGGTGCTGGGGGCAACGTCGGGCAAATTATATTAGGTGTAGCCCTCGTTGCGGGGGCATTTTTGATTCCTGGTCTTGCTGCTGGCGCTGTGTTGAGTGGCGCACTTTCGTATGGCACTGCAGCCGCAATCGCAAATGTTGCAGTTTTTGGTGGTTTTTTAGGTGCAAGTCTTGTCCTTAATGGTGTCGCTGGGCTTCTTACTCCTACTCCAAGTCAACCAAAACTAGGCAAAGATTCAGACAACGACCCCAGCAAAAGTTACTTTTTTAGCGGCGTACAAAACACAAGCAGACAAGGCTTACCTGTACCCGTTATTTTCGGCGAAGTGATCACTGGTTCGATCACCATATCCGCTGGCATCGACATCGACGAGGAATGATCATGGATGAACTCATCATTGGTGCTGGTGGTGGCGGTGGTAAAGGCGGCGGCTCCAAAGGAGAGGGTTATACGCCATCGGAAGACAAGGACACGCTTGAATCCACAGCGTATGCTTATGTGCTGGATCTTATCGGTGAAGGTGAAATTGAAGGTTTTGCCACGCCATCTAGCCTTGGTATTACGCGAGGCACATCTTTATACAATACAATCCTAAAAAAAGATATTTTCTTTAACGACACATCTTTGTTGCGGGAGCAAGCAAGCAACAGCGACGCGACTCCAGCAGCTTCTAGTTTTAATTTTAAACGCGCCTCTGTATATGCTAGATACGGAACAGAAAACCAATCCACGATCAACGTATTCCCGAATGTTCAACGTGAATTTGCGGTAGGCGTTGAGATCGTAAAAAACCTGCCTTTAACACGGACTATCACAGATGAAGATGTCAACAAAGTTGGTATTACACTAACAATTCCGCTGCTTCAACGCTTTACAGACAAAGGGGATCTTGTAGGCAGCGAGTTATCTTTTCGCGTATTGCTGTCTGAGGATGGCGGCGCTTTTTACGAAGCATACAAGCGCACGATAAAAGGCTTAACAAAAGATCCTTTTCCCTTTAATTTTGCCATCTCTCTTACTGGTAAAACTTTTCCGGTTGATGTGCGCGTAGAGCGCGTTAGCAACGACTCCAGTAGTAGCAGAGAAAGTAGCTCACTTCAATGGACTTCGTACACAGAAATTATTACTGACCGTTTACGGTATCCATACAGCGCCTTAGTAGGCATCAAAATTTCTGCTGAACAGTTTAATAGTATTCCAACGCGCTCTTACCGTATTCGTGGGCGCAAAATTCAGTTACCAAGCAATGCAACAGTAGATATTAAAACGGGTCGCGTTACCTACGCCGGTATCTGGAATGGTGCATTTGGTGCAGCGCAATGGTGCGCAGATCCAGCGTGGTGCTTGTTTGACCTACTCCGTAACAGCCGCATGGGTTTTGGGGAGCACATCCAAACAGCCGACCTAGATAAATGGTCTTTCTATGAAGCGTCCAAATACTGCAATGAGCTAGTTCCAACAGGTTTGGGCAGCGCAAAAGAACCGCGCTTCCAGTGCAACGTCGTCATCCAAACACAGGAGGAGGCTTACAACCTCATTAATCAGATGTGCTCGGTCTTCCGAGCAATGCCGTATTGGAGCACAGGCTCGCTCACGATTTCGCAGGATCGTCCACAGGACGCAACCTTCCTGTTCACGATGGCGAACGTCACCGAAGCAGGCTTCAGTTACAGCGGAAGCGACACCAAAACTCGTCCAACAGCGGTCACCGTCAAGTATTTCGACACTAAAACCACCCGCGATGTGGCATATGAGCTGGTCGAAGACGCAGACCTGATTGAGAAGTACGGCTACAACAACAGCCAGATCGACGCCTTTGCCTGCACCTCGCAAAGTCAAGCACGCCGCGTCGGCAAATGGGTTTTATACACCAGTCAGTACGAAACCGAAATCGTCACTTTTAGCACCAGCATTGACGCTGGAACAATTTGCCGCCCCGGTCAGATCATCGAAATTAGCGACCCAATGCGGGCTGGTGTTCGTCGCGGTGGTCGAATTGCGAGTGCCACGACAACTGTTGTCACTGTTGACGACAGCGCATCCACCGATATTCCGACCACCAACTCGCCCACGTTGTCGGTGGTGATGCCCGATGGCACTTTAGAGACTCGCACAATTACCGGTGTTGCTGGTGCTGCAATTACTGTTAGCCCTGCTTTTAGTCAGACACCGGCTACCAACAGTGTCTGGATCGCACAGTCAACGGACATCCAGACATCAACGTGGCGTGTACTCGGCGTCAGCGAACAAGAAGGCGGTGTGTATAGCGTTACCGCATTGTCTTATAACGCCAGTAAATATGCTCTCATTGAACGTGATGAGCCACTGGAGTCCAAGGATACAACTAACCTTAATGTTCTTTATGACGGACCCGATAATCTAACAGCAACAGAAGTCTTCTACGGAGACGATGGTGTTGCCAAGGTCAAAATTGTTCTGAGTTGGGTAGCGATTGTCGGCATCACTACCTACCGTGTTCGCTACCGTTACGCCAATGACAACTGGACAGAAGATTTAATCACAAAAGTGGGATACGAAATAATTGATACAAGAGTTGGCACATATAACGTAGAAGTGTACGCATTAAATAGTGCGTTGCTGCCAGGTAACCCGTCTATTTTGACATTTTCTGCTTCAGGAAAAACTGCTCCACCTGCTGCAGTCACAGGTGTATCTTTCATTCCGATCAGCGCCGATCGCGGCACAATTTCATGGACGCAATCTACCGAGTTAGATGTGACTCTTGGTGGCCGCGTAATTATCCGTCACAACGTAGCCTTGGTTGGTGCGGAATGGGATGCATCAACGGACATCATCAGTCCTGTAGATGGCGCAGACATCAGCGCTGAAGTTCCATTGCTGGAAGGTACTTATCTGCTGAAATTTGAGGATGATCTTGGCAATCGTTCTTTCACTGCAACAACGGTTGTTGTTGACCTGCCAGAACCGCAACCTCGTATCAATGTAACCACGTTTAATGAAGATACAACTACACCACCATTTGACGGCAATTCAACAGATATGGTTTACAGCCTAGAACTAGACGGACTTATTCTTGCCAGCGGTATTGATATTGATGATATGGCATTAGACGGCGACTTTGATGCCCTTACGGCGATTGACGCTGAGGGAGGTGTTGTTGATGTTGGTGAATATGAATTTGGCAGCAGTTTCGACATGCTGGGCAAATATGACGTTATGGCTAGTCGTCGTTTGGTTACTCGTCCTTATCTACCTGCATCGTTGTGGGACGACAGAACAGCCGAGATTGATACATGGCCACTGATCGACGAAGACAACCTTGACAAAGTAAATGCCGCGTTGTATGTCCGTACCACCAACGACGATCCTTCAGGTACACCGACGTGGAGCGAGTGGAAACAGCTAGTCAACGGCTTGATTCAAGGTCGAGGTTTTCAGTTCAAAGTACAAGCCACCACCTCTGACCCTGATCTAAACATCATCATTGAAGAGTTAGGTGCCAGCCTGGAATTGACGGCGCACACCGAGCAGTCGGGCACTATTGCCAGCGGCGCAGGCACGTACACAGCAACTTTTGCCAACGCCTTCTACCAAGCACCGAACATTGGAATCACGGCATTTAACATGGCGACGGGGGACTACTACACGATCAGCAACGTGACTCGGACTGGATTCCAAGTAGTATTCAGGAACAGCGCCAACGCTGCTGTGGACCGTAATTTCACCTACACAGCCGTCGGTTACGGACGGGAGCTGCCCTAATGGCACAACACGACTACATCATTGCTAACCAGTCAGGTGCTGGATTCCGTTCTGACCTGAACAACGCTCTAGCAGCGATCGTTAGCCAGAACAGCGGGGCTAGCGAACCCAGCACCACCTACGCCTATCAATTCTGGGCGGACACTACTGCTGGTCTACTGAAGCAGCGCAATGCCGCCAATAATGCTTGGGTTACGATCGGCACTTTAGGCACTGTAAATCTGGGTTTGCTTTCTGCCTCAGGCGGAACAATCACCGGAGACATAACCCTTAACGCCCAAAGCGATCTGCGTTTTGCCGATAGCGACAGCAGCAACTGGGTTGCCTTGCAAGCACCTGGAACTGTTAGCTCCAATGTCACTTGGACGCTGCCTGCAGCCGATGGCACAGATGGTCAAAAGCTGAGCACCAACGGTTCAGGCACGTTGAGTTGGACGGCAAGTGTTCCAACTATCACCTACATAACTTCTGGCACTAGCGCGACTTATACCCCAACAACCGGCACTAAGGCGATCTACGTCGAAGTCGTTGGTGCAGGTGGTGGAGGCGGTGGTGTTGACGGCCAAGGCGCTGGTACTGCTGCTCTTGCCGGGGCGGGGGGTGGTGGCGCTTATGTCGCCAAGATGATCACCGATATGAGCCAAACATTTACCTACACCATCGGCGCAGGCGGAAGTGCTGGAGCGGCAGGGGTAAATAATGGAGGCACTGGTGGAACAACGACTTTCATCGCAAGTGTGACTGGTACGTTGACTGCCAGCGGTGGCACTGGAGGAACTGGAGTTCTCGCTGGATCTAGTACCGATAGCGGTGGCGGTGGCAGTGGTGGCAGCACTTTTACAGGCGGCGACCTAAATCTACGGGGCGGAACAAATACTGTTGCTTCAACAACCGGTACTGGGTTCGGCACGTTTTCCCAGGCGGGATGCGCTCCATACTTTGGAACAGTTGGTATCGGCAATCGCGCATCAAACAACAATGGAGCCAATGGCAGCAACCCCGGCGAAGGCGGTGCTGGTGGCTCTGTAAGTGCCTCAACAAGTAATTTTGCCGGTGGCGATGGCGCTGCTGGGGCCATCCGCATCACGGAGTATTTCTGATGAAAACCGTTATCTACGACCCTGTTGCTGATCTCGTCGTCAACGTCGGTGCTGGCGAACCCAGTGGTCCCGCACCTGCAGGACTTGAGTACATCGTCGTTGAAGATGATGTATTTGTCGGACCCGGTTGCAAGCGTGCTGCAGATGGCACGTTCTACATGCCTACCGAAGACTGATGGCAGTCAAAAGTAAAACCGCACTGGGGCGTGTTGAGCACAAAGCCGGACGCCCCAAAACAACCGCACAAGGCATGGGACAACACTCCCGCCCTCGCCGCCGTGGCAAAAAGCCCTTGCGTGGACAAGGTAGCTAAACTTGTGCCATGGCTATCTCACCCGGCACATACAACATCAGCCTGCAGCGCCGGGCGGATTACAGCATCACGCTGCAGTTCAAAGACAGCACAGATACTGCAATTAACCTGACCGGCTGGACCGTTTCTGCCCAAGCCTGGAATCAAGGTCGCACCACAAAATACGCTGACTTCACGGTTACCTATACAAATCGCAGCACCGGAACTGTTGCGATTGCATTGACCGACGAGCAAACCGCTCTGTTCCCGAACGAAGCGTATTACGACGTACTGCTCACAAATCCAAGCGGCCTGAAAGAGTATTACCTAGAAGGCACCATTTACGTGTCGGAAGGTTACACGGCATGACAACCGTTAATGTCACCGCTGTAAACAACACCGTCACCGTCACAGAAGGCGACGCTGGTACAACCGTTGTAACGGTTCCTCAAACTTCTACTGTTACGGCAATAACCGTTGGACCGCAGGGACCAGCAGGTTCTGGCGCTTTTGTCTACACACAGTCCACGCCGGCAACAACCTGGACGATCAACCACAACCTTGGCTTCAAGCCTTCTGTTGAATTGCTTGATTCTGGTAGCCAGGAAATTGATGGTGATGTGACACATGTGAGCGTCAACCAGACCGTTGTTACACTTACACCAGCTACTGCAGGCGTCGCTCGCCTTACCTGAGGACTAACTCATGGCTCGGAAATTTTTCACCGACATCGACCTGCAGAGCGCATCAAAGGTCGTCAATGTCCCATCGCCGAGCGCCGCTGGTGATGTAGTACCAAAGTCGTATGTCGATTCGCTGGTTGAGGGACTGGCATGGAAAGATAGCTGCCGTGTAGCGACGCAGGCAAATATCAATTTGAGCAGCCCTGGCTCGACGATCGACGGCATCACGATGGCGTCGCAGGATCGTGTGCTGGTTAGGGCGCAAAGCACAGCATCCGAAAACGGCATTTACGTCTGGAATGGGTCTGCCGTTGCCATGACGCGCTCGCTGGACGCCAGCACTTTTGCCGAGCTGGAACAAGCCATCACTACGGTGGAGGAAGGCACCAGTGCAGGCACCAGCTACCGACAAGATCAAGTCAACGGCACCATCGACAGCAGCACAATCAGCTGGGTGACGTTCGGCACGTCTGCACCAGCTGCCAGCGAAACCACTGCAGGCATTGCCGAGCTTGCCACGCAGGCGGAAACCGACGCAGGCACCGACGATCTGCGCATCGTCACGCCGCTGAAGCTGGCTAATTGGTCCGGGCGACTTCGCAAGGTAGCGGCCAACGTTGGCGATGGCAGCGCCACCAGCTACACGGTGACCCACAACCTCAACACCCGCGACGTAATCGTGCGCGTGTTTCCAAACTCGGGGCAGTACGACGACGTTGAGGTGGATGTGCAACGCACCGGCGTGAACACCGTGGCGGTGGTGTTTGCCTCTGCGCCTGCATCTAACGCCTACCGCGTGGTGGTGCTTGGCTGATGAGTAGAGACTTTCTTACATCACCAAACCTAAAGGCTCCATTGCTGCTAAATGATGCAGCAGGAACGGCAGGCCAGATTCTTTCCTCGCAGGGATCTGGCTCACCCCCGCAATGGGTGGCAGCTGGCGGTTTTACCGGCGGCACGCTGACAAGCAACCTGACGCTTGCAGCTGGCACCACTTCGCTGTCACCGCTCACCATGCAGTCAGGTACCAACCTGACGACAGCAACGGCTGGCGCGGTCGAATACGACGGCAACGTTATCTACACAACGCCTAGCGCCACAGCTGGCCGAGGGCTTTCCCCCTCTGTTTTGACCTACAGGCTAAATAGTGCATTAGCCGGTGGCACTGGCACATCAGCCCAAAGCGTTTTTGGAAAAGGCGTCACCGTAGCCGGATCTACGGTTTATTTGCTTGAGGCTGTGTATAGATTTTCCAGAGCTTCCGGGACTACTTCTCATAGCTTTGGTATTTCGTTTGGCGGGACAGCTACGCTTAACAATATCGCCTACCAGTACCTACGTGTTGGCGTAGATACAAGCAGCACAACTATTGGCACTCCATCGCTAGGGTATCGAGTAGTGGCTACCAACATAAACATTCTTACCACTATTACAACTGCAGCTTATAGTATTTCTGTGCAAATTGTGGGATCTTTTAGCGTCAACGCAAGTGGTACTTTTATCCCTCAGTACACTCTTTCTGCCAACCCTGGGGCAGCGTACTCAACGGAAACTGGAAGCTACATCAAAATATATCCAGTTGGAGCCTCTGGCGCTGACACGTCAATCGGTGCTTGGGCATAGCGGGCGCTAACCTATAAAAGAGGTCGGCAGTCTGCCTTGCAATGGATCACCACGACGAGGCACCGATTACTGCCAAACCACCCGACAACCCTTTTAATCAAGCCGTTCCAGCCCTTTTGACCGCAGCCGTCTTGGGCTTGGGCGGTCTTTTTATGCAGGTCGCCAAGCTAGACCAATCGGTCAGCACTGTTGCAGCCGATATTCAAGAACTTAAAAACGATTCCAAAGAAAGGCTTAGTGATTTGGAAACCAGAGTGCGTCAGATTGAAATGACAGTTGGCCGCCAACAGCCGCGACCATAGACTGAGATCATCCGCTAGTCATCGATGGATCCCACCACTGCTGCCGTTATCGCAATTGTTATCGCAGCCGGCTCTGAAATTATTGCCTTGCTCCCCGTCAAGGAAAACTCCTGGGTGCAACTCATTCTCAAAGCTTTGAAAGTGCTGTTCCCAAAGCGCTGAGATCCGACACCATCTGGCTGGCGCAATTTGGCAATAAAGACTGGCGTGATGATCTGCGTAAATCTGCGCAAGATTACAAATTTCACGCCACACTTCAACCTCGCTTGGATCGCGCCATTGAAGATTGGCATGCGGATCATCCGTTAACACCAAAACCTGTTGTTGTTAACGAACCGCTAGACGGCGAGCAGCAAACAGATGACAGCCGCCTCCTTGGTGGCGCAATGAGTATTCACGCCCCCTGGAGCAATGACGCAAAACAAAATCCGCCTGCTTGATCTGTTTAAGTACTACAAAGCATTGCCGCATCAATCTGCTGGATTGAGCGAGCTTGAAGAAGCTATCAATAAGGTCAACCCTCATATCCTTGGCCGCGATCAAGCTTGGTTCAAGACTTGGAGCCAAGGCGGCAAGCAAGGTGATTACGCCGCCGCTTTCAAGCTGATCAAAGAATTTGAAGGCTGTCATCTCACCGCATATCCCGACCCCCTGTCCGGCGCAGAGCCGTACACAATCGGGTACGGCACCACTCGCTATCCCGGTGGCCGCCCCGTGAGTCGTGGTGACAAGATCACCGTGATTGAAGCTGATATGTTCATGCGAACTGAGGTTGATCAAATTGCCGCCAAGCTTGCAGCCAGCGTGCCTTTCTGGCTTGAAATGAACGATGGCCAGCAGTCTGCCCTGGTGGATTTTGCATATAACCTGGGCGGCGGCTTTTATGGCGCTGCTGGCTTTGAAACCATCAGCAAGCGCCTGCGCGAACGAGACTGGAATGCAATGCCGGCTGCATTCGAGCTTTATCGAAATCCAGGCACAAACGTTGAAGCGGGCTTGTTGCGTCGGCGGCGCGCAGAAGGTGAGCTCTGGCGGTCCAGTCTGCCGAAGCAACCTGAGATTCAACAGGATCCTGCCAAGCTGACGCCTGCTAGCTCGTTCTCGGCAAGGTTGACGCCGCATATCCGACTAGGCGAATTTGCGCTTGACCAAGAAGCACGAAGATTTGTTGCGCAACATCAAGTTGATACCGCTGCAGAACTGGCAGCATTTCTTGAGCGGGCTCGCTCGACGTTTGGCAACAAGCCAATAATTATTACTTCAGGATTCAGGCCGCCCGCGATCAATGCATCGGTGGGTGGCGCTTCTGGTAGCGAGCATCTGTTTAATGCTCCCAATGTGGGAGCTGTGGACTGGCTCCTTGAGGGGGTAGATATTTACAAGCTTCAGGAATGGTGCGTCCGACACTGGCCGTACAGCACCGGGCTAGGAGCCCCTAGGGGATTTATTCACACGGGAATTCGTGCAGGGCGTCCTAAGCTGACTTGGCCTTACTGATCCTGAATGATCCTCCACGACACCGAAATCCTGCGCCTCATCAAAGAGGAGCGGATGATCGAGCCGTTTGAGCCTGAACTGCTAAATCCGGCATCACTTGACCTCAGGCTTGGCGACAACATCATGGTGGAGGTTGAACACACGCCAGAGCTGCAGCTTCAATCGATCGCTCACCACAACGCCGAAAATCCCTACTGGCTTGCACCTGGCGAATTTGTATTAGCGGAAACGCGCGAAACATTCAACATGCCCAATGATGTATGCGGCATGTTCTGCCTTAAATCTAGCCGTGCTCGCGAAGGTTATGAACATTCTCACGCAGGATTTGCGGATCCCCAGTGGAGCGGAAGCAAGCTAACTTTAGAGTTGACTAATGCACGCCGTTTTCATTCACTCCCGCTATATCCTGGCCTAAAAATTGGTCAGATGGTTTTTGTCATAACTGCCGGAATCCCTGATATTGACTACGGAGAAGTAGGACACTACAACAAACAACCTCGCGTCATGCCAAGCTGGGAGCAGTCGCCCTAGCTACCGTATAAGCGAGCCTGACTCGCCCTTATGGAGCACCAGATCGATGGCGTCGAACTGGTTAGCAAAAAGGTCACTAAGCAGCGATTTCGAGCATCAATCTTCGACGCATGGCATCATTGCTGCGCTTATTGCGGGCAATACGCCACAACAATCGATCACGTTAAACCAAAAGCAAAAGGCGGGCTAACAGTTCCCGAGAACTGCGTGCCCGCTTGTTTATCATGCAATGCCTCGAAAGGTTACATGTCGCTCTGGAGCTGGTGGACGATGCAGCACCACTGGAGCTGGCATCGCGCGCAACAGGTCTACGAATGGATCACTGGGGTCGGTTGCCCTTCAAGTGTTCAATATAAATTTGCGCCTGCCATAGATCATTGGAATATCGACAGATAGAGCCGCCTGGCATGCATGCTGCATACCGCACTTCACCAATGGGCTCCTCACCCATCTCGATGTAAAAGCCATCTCCGCAGTCAATTGCCCCTGTAGGCACTGCAGTCTTTTGCGAATCGGCCACCGGATGCTCTCCCTTCTGGAAACCCTAAATCACATTTTGCCGCAACTGCCTTCCAGTGGATGCATTGCTGACAATATGGATGACTGTCGTCAATCGCACGAGCATCGGCGTAAAGCTGCTCGGCTTCTGGTACGGCTGCCTCAAGAGTGGTGGCACTCAGTGGCAGGTCAAGCTTGCCCTTTTTTGTCTTAATGCGAACCCGCCAGCCGGGCGGCGCCTCGAAAAGCACCATCCGACCAGCGTGGTAGCGCAGACTTGCCATTCCTACACGGGTATTTCCCGGAGCTTAGAGATCAAGTCATCAATTGTCCCATCATTTGTGATAAAGCGATCAAAGCCGTCGTAGTCATCAAGACTGCCTTCGCTTGCATGACCGTGCTCGCGTGGCACGCCAGGCCGCTCGATGTGCCACATTTCGCCGCCAAGCAGTTTGACCATTGCGGCTTCGTTGGGAAAGCGCACGTCGTCAGCCACAACAGCGGAATACCGCTGAGCGCGACCTTTCCAGCAGCGCACCCAGATTTCAGGGTGAATGCATTGCCGGCCCCATTCAGTGCCGAGCGTTTGCAGCATATGCCGCACGCTGACACCAGCGTCGCCGACGACCACCTGCTTGGCTTGATGGACAAGATAATTCGCGCCATGCTTGTCGTAGCCGAGTGATTCCAGCATGGGAATCAGCATTAGCTTGAGAGTCTCGGCAAACGGCACGATCACGTAACCGCGCTTTTCAAGGTCAAGCGCAACAGTTGACTTGCCCGACTGCGGTGCCGGGCTGTAAAGGCCAATAATCTTTTGCATTAAAGAGTTCCAGTTGTGATGTGACCAGCCCGCATGATTTCAGCGGTATCGGACTTGAACCGCTCCCACAGGCCGGTATAAGTCCCGCGCAAACCAGGCTCTTCGTTGTCGCGATCGTACAGGTCGTACAGATAATCCATGAAATTAGCCTTGCCGGTCTCGATCTGCCATGGCTTCAGCGGTTCGCAAAGCTTCTCGGCGGTCAGAGACTGGCAGGCCCCAATGAACGACTTTTCCATCGAAAAACCAAGGTTTGAAATACGTGTCGACACCCCACGTCAGTGGATGAGCGCCGAATGATCCGACGCCTGCGCTGGGCAGGTACATGCCCTAGCGATCGGCATCAGGCAAATGGTAAAGCCGCTCGAGCTGCATCGAAGCAGGCTCTGGGAACTCTTCATCTTCGACCTCAACGGCCCAAGAATCAGAGGGATCGGAAATTGTCCAGGTCACAGGAGAGCCATGCTCCTTGACGATAATTGCACCAATTCGAGGCGAGCGGACAATCCAGCGGATAATGGCCGCCTCGATAGGGTTCAGGAAGGGGTGGCCTCGCATAATTCGTTTTGAAGTAAAAGTACAGAACAGTCACGGGCATATTCTGACCCGCCTTCCGGCAGGCCGAGGCCGCAACGACCGATCCAGTGCAAGCATGCCGCACATGGACCACCATTATGCGCAGGCTTATATTTCTGTAACCGACCCTTCAGGGTCGCTTCAGCTTTTCCTGCATCGGTCTTCTTGTAACAAGCCGGGCATTGCAGCAAACTGGTGGTCATGCGACCGCAGCTCACGCATGGTCTGGCGTTTTTAGGAACTGCCATCGGGAAAGGTGACGCGACGGTAAGAGGGCAGGCGAACAATCTTGGGTTCACCTTGTTTGTGCTGCGCAGCACCCTGCGGCAGCTCAACTTCAACGGTGAATGTCTTGTAGCCGCATTTCAAGCATTTGCGATGTCTTGTAATGGACTCCGCAGTATCTCTAGCGGTATGCGTCACGCGCATTTCATAGTGATCGCAACTAGGGCATCTCACCGAATGCTGCCTCCGCGATAACAGGGAATTGTTCGGTGAAGATATCGCGGCAAGCTAGGGCTACTTCGCGGTGCTCGAGCTGGGTTTCTGGGCCAGACCGAAGCTGTATGTAATGCAGCCACGATCGGAGTGTGGAATGCATGTATAGCGTCGTCGGGGTACAAAGCGGCAGAATCCGGCGTGCTGTTTCCTTCGCAATGCCCTCCTCGAGCATTTGCTCGTAAAGGCTGTAGCTCTGCATGATTGCCTGAGCGGTTTTATTTGCCCAGTACGCCTGCGTCTTCTCGTCCAGTTCGTCCAAGCTGTTTTGCCTGTTCTTGTTGTCCTGCAAGCGCAGATGCGGACACTCTGCTGGAGCAGTCTTTGCGTACCTTTGGCTAAATTCTTGATAGAAAAATGAACGATGCCTAAGGATCTGAGCTGCGATATCGCGCTCAGTCTCGATCTTTACGCACATTGTCGCCATTTCAAACGGCGAATAATGGGCATGCTTGATCAGGTAACGCAGCAGCCGAGGCGCTGTCTCGTCGTTCTCCTGATTCGCTGGATTGGATACGCGCGCCATACGCACGATCAGCTTCTCCGCATCCGGCGTGCAATGCACCAAGCTGACGCGGCTCACTTCACCACCTCCACCTGAGCTAGCGGCCAACGCGCAGCCGCATATTGTTTCGCGCGCGCAGGTGATTCTGCTGGAATGCTGAATTTCATTGGCCTTGCGCCTGGTTGTTTTACCATTAGAAGGAACATTTTTGTTTTGACACCTGCTGGCGCCCTGCTGATCCCTTCCCCGTGCTGTGTTTTGCCAGCGTCTTCCTCAATCCAGTGCATAATCAAAAATGAAATGGATTAAAAACAACATTTAACCCGAGCAGGAGCTGCAGCATGAGCTCATGGCTCGGTCGATGACGGAACGTGAAGCTAGCCTCTTCCGCTCCTGCGTGATGTACCAAAACCTGCTTCAGCAAGCAGTTTACGAAATCATGCGCCTAGAACTGGCGCTCCAAGATCTGCAAGAGCAAGATCACGAGCCTCGGCCTTGATCTCGTCGTAAACAGTAGTGCCGAGTTCTTCAAGCAGCAGCTCTTCCAGCCTGCGCATGTAAGCGCCCTGGAAGGAAGCTGGTTGCGTGGTCGGCTGCGCTGAATCCATCAAAGTCTTCACCTGTGTGGCGAAGGCAACGCAGATGCGACGCTTTTTCTTAACGCGGTGGATCCAGTCCTTGTCGGCTGGGATGCCAGATACTTGGGCGGCGATTTGCGCTTCGTTCACTTTGTCGTCCATTGCTTGGACGGCAATCACAAGCTCTGCGTGCAGCTTGCGGGCGTCTTCCGTTGAAAGCTCGTGGATCTGATGAAGTGTGACCTGACGGTCTAGAGATTTGCTGTTGAAGGTAAATTCCATAATTGTGTGAAGTAAGGGGGCAGCATGCGCCACCCCCAGTCTGATCAGAAGGGGATCTCTGCGTCGAAGTCGGTGACCACGCCGTTAAACGCAGTCGCCACCTGTTGAGCAGCCTGTTGCACTACAGCGGGAGGTGCAGCCACGGGAGCAGGGGCGGGCGGCGCCACCGGAGCCGGTGCCACCTGCTGCACACGCGAATCCGGCTTGAAGCTCAAGCTCAGATACGGCTTGCCAGCCTGAGACTGCTTTTTCCAGCCAGAGATCCGAATCGGAATCTCCTGCCGCTCACCAATCGGTTGCCCGTTCATCAGGTACTGAGCAAGCGCATACGCTTGATCAGCCGGGATGTTCATAATCCCGTCATATTGCGGGTAATTCTTGGATGCATCGTAACGATCACCAAGACGCTGTTGAAGTTGCTCTGCGGTCTGTTGAAACAGCGCGCCACTAGCGGTAAAAGTCAAGAGACTGTCTCCTCGATTTTGGGCTTCCGACCACGCTTCGGACGCAATGCATCCTCAGGGGTTTTTGCGATGCACATCACATAACAGCCGTCGCCGTCCGTGTTCTTGCGCATCGAATATCGCAGCTCACCGTCTTTCGACATCTGGCTGACGACCTGGGCGATCGTGGTCGGCTTGTACCCCTCGCCCGTTTCCGAATTATAGAACGAAACGGAGATCGCGTCACCTGCCTGCATGGCGAGAATCTCCTCGCGCAGAGGCGTGGTCTTGCTGCGACGGACGATGCGACTGCACGCCTCGTCGACTGACATTTTCTCGAACTCCGACATAACGCAAAATAAAACGCACTCGATAAACAGACTACACTCTTGCCTCGATTGCAGCAACCAATTGCGCTGCTTCCTCAGCAGTTAGCTCGCCCTGCGCAGTAAGCTGATCCACTCGTTTGCGCATCGCCGGCATCTGATCCGGTGTCGCCTGCTGGATCGCATTCCACGCTGTCACGTAATACCCAGTCGGCTGCAGCGTTTGCACCAGCTTTCGCCGTTTTGGTGGCTGCCACTCGCACACCACCTGTTCGCGGATATCAGGACTGCCAAATACGCGAATGCAGGGTTCATTCCTGCGCTTCGGAAACGGCATGATATCCGTCGTCGCATACAGCGTCACGCGCTTGCCGATCCACTGCTGCACATCGCTGCCAAACATGGCGCGGATCGCAACAGCATTGACCTTCGGTAGCACCAACTGAAGCGCCGTCTCCTCGAAAGACATCACGACCTTGTCCTCAAGACCGCGCTCGCCTTCGATCTGCTCCTTCGCAACAGATTTGATGGTGTAATTTGCCTTCCCATTCGGGATCAGGCCAGCTTTCAAAAAGCGGCCCGGATACAGCTCATCAAAATTCATTCCACACCTCCGTTGCGTTCTTCGCAAAAAATTCCGCATTCAAAGTCATAGTTCTTCATCGGCCTTCCCATGTGACTTGGGTCCAGTTCGTCAAGGAAAATTCGTTGATTGTTAACACGGACAAGCTTGGCGCCAATTTGACGCGATTGCTTAGCGCGTTGCTCAAAAATGGCGGGATGCTTTTCGCGAACATGATTCCAATAGGTCGGAGATGTAGCTTTTACACATCCAATGCAATTGGCATTTGGGTAGCCAAGTGCATAAATGCGCGGAAGCTGGATGCCAGCGCTCAATAGAATGTCAAAACAATTTTGTTTGGTGATTTTATTGTCTATTAAAATTGGCAATACATTTGAGCGCTCTGTTTGGATAAAACGATCAAAGCGATGCGCTTCTTCATAGGTGAACCCAAGTACATGCCAGTCTGGCCTATTGACTGCCTCCCATTGCTGCCTAGCATGTTTTTTTAATTCAATAGTGCAAGGAGCGCCAAGCGGACCAGACATGAACTTCCTTTTGCTCCAAACCTCAACAGCCGATGCGGAAGGGAAGTTGGAGTTAATTGCCGTTTCTATTGGGTAGTTAAGCCAATTTGCAACATCGACTAAAAAACGGCGGTTGTCTTCGTCTTCTTCCGCAACTGGATTGTTGATTATTTTTATTAAATTAGTATTGCCATATTTTTCAATTGTTTGCTTGGCGGCGACTGCGCTAGCGGCGCCGCACGAAAACCAAACGGCGATCATCTCTCCAGGTGCTGGCCTGTTCATTCCAGACCCTCCAGTTCGAGATCATCAGCATCGGTCGCATTCGCAGGATCATCTGCATGCGCCCAGCGTGGAACATCCATCTCAACCGTGCCCCACGATGGCCACTGATCTGCTTCCATGCAGCGTTTCACGAGCGTGATTGCCTCATCACGCCTAACGTGGCCCTCCTCGATCAGGTCAGCGCTCAGCACGTTGACGCTGATGTTGTGCGGCCATTGCCACTCATATGCAATCAGGATGCACTGTTCTGGTGGTGCGCCATAGCGATCCGTCCAGCCGGCGCTGTAATGCGCCATCTGCAGGTCATACGCCAGTGAATACGACTGCGCCGCAAACATACGGGGACTCGCGGACCGTGCCTTTTTAAGGTCAACCAAGATCCCGCGATCGGGATGCTCCACGTCTGGTTTATACCGGCAGTCGACTTCCATCAGGTTGTCGTGCCAGAAATGTGGATCCTGACCTTGGCCGTCCCTTAGCAATGGCGCGGCATCTGGATCACGCATCAGCGCTTCCACGACACGCAGTGCATTGTCTTCCCAGTCGCGCGTGATCACCTCGCGACCGGCGGCTTCGGCCTGGAACTCAGTCCAGATCGCTTTTCCTTCCTTGGTGCGGCGATCACACTGCGGGGCAACCAAATACCTGGTCGCGTACTCATGGGGCTCTGTGATCAGGCAATCGACCAAGCTGCCCTGACGCATTGCATCAGTCGGCTTGAACTCGGCGCGATCGGGATCGACGTGCTTAGCCCAGTAGTCACGCGGTGTTCCGCTAATAATCGTTTTGAGCTTTGACGCTGATAGCGCCGGATGTGAGTGGTAATCAGACACGATGAGATAAGTCGCGAGCGAGCTTTAGGTTTTCAAGTGAGTGGCGAAGCGCGAGGAATGGCTCCGCCATGCCGTCTTGCCAGTAAATCCTGCCGAGCACCTGATCAAGCTGGTCTCGGATTGGGACTAGCGCGTCCCGAAATTCTTCTGGTGTCATAAGTGGATAAAGGTACCTATAAAGGCTACCATAGTCCTACACGAATTGTCCAGCTCCATGGCCGAAGCCTTCGACCGAGAACTGATCTTCTTCATGCATCGTGGTGGCATGAGCGGTGCCGCCATCGCCAGGGCATTGCAGGTGCCTTACGGGCGTGTTCTGCGGACGCTTCGGCCCCCAGTGTCGAATGACGCCCGCAATGATGAAACAATTCGTGATCAGGTAGCTGGCAAGGATCACGAGCCGGATCAGGGCGACGCGGTCTGACTCACGACTGCAAGCGGTCGCTTTTTCTCCCAGCGCTTTTGCGAGCAGCCTCCACACGGCGAATACCAGTAATCAGGTAAGCGTAGTCTCGCGTTTCAGTAACGCTGGTCTCGGCGTCGCACACATCGCATTTACCGATCCAGCTACTGCTGCAACCAACGCTATAAACGCCGTATTTGGTGCCGCAGTCCTTGCAGCACTTGTAGGCGTTGCGGAGGCGGTCGATGAGGTCATCGGTCATAGCGATTCAAGCTCTTCCGCAATAGATAAAAGTGGGTACAACGCATATCCAATAGCGTAATTGGCTTCAGCACCTAGACGGGTTAATTTTTCATCAGTGCTGACCAAGGTGACCGCAGCACGAAGAACTGCAGCTATAGACACTGCATCGGTAACGTCGGCATCCCGGCAAGCATCCAGAACTGTTTGAGCGGCAGGCGACAAAGGCTTCATTGGCGCGTGGTAAACACATTTGCCCGGATTCTGCATAGCCAGTAATGAGTAGTAATCGATGATGTCGGTGTAATCGCTCATGGTTTTAGTTGGTCTGACTACTGGGCTTCAAGCTGCTCTGCGATCAGCGCGTCCAATTCGTCGGCAGCAGCGTAAATGTCGTCAACATCAACCACCAAGCTGTACCAACCTTCATCGCCCCCGGTCACCTCGTAAGCGTTACCCCCAACTAGACCACGAAGCGCAGACGCAATTAGCGGGGCCATTTCAAGGGCAAACCCCGGAAGCCCTTCTGGCGGTACGTCGTATTTTTTCAGTGTTACGGCCTGCAAAACTGCTCTAGCAGCGGGTGAAAGTTCTTTGGTCATTAGTTGATCGGACTCTTGGATTCTGATTCGCATCACACCACCTCCGCCACTAACCGCGTGATGTGCTCTGTGATGACCAGCTTGTGGGGTGCTTCGGCGTTGTACTGCATGAGGTATCGGTATCCCTCACGCCGTACATCCTCAAGGGCGTTGGCTTGTCCACCAGCTTGCCATTCACCATCAGCATCCAGAAGTTCCCAAGAGTAGAAATGCTCATCCATGTTGACTAATCGGGCAGGAATTCAAGAGCGCGGCAGAAAGATGTCAGTCATTGAGTAGACCTCCATCAACGAGACCATCGCACCATTCAAGGAATGGTGCTTCGATCTGAGCCATGGTTTTATTGTCCACGGTGTTTGGGTCGCGGATCATGGCAATGGCAAGGCCGAGGGCATCACCGAGGCGATTCTCAAGGCTGTTCAGTGGCACAAATTTGAAGTCAGTCATTGATTTGCTTGGTCATAAAGAGCATTGACAATGATGCCGCGATCACCGGGGTAGAGATCAAAGGGAGTTTCGTTAAGCCACAAGGCCACCTCACGGATTGCGGCGCGCGCTTCGGGCTCCCAGTTAACAGCCTCGTCGTCCCAGCAGGAGGAGTCTTCACATCGGCTGATGGCAATGGCCACCCGCTCCAGCAGCGAACTATCTGATTTGGCCGGATAGTTGCGTCGCGGCTCTGGCGCAAGCAGATCCCTGACCTGTTGCGCCTGCTCGGGTGTCAACTTCAGCGGTTCATTGATCTCGTAGACCTTTGATGCTGGACGATCGGGCAACTCGGCGGCTGCACGGATCTGTTCTGGCGTGGCATTGCGGATCAAGTCCATACACTCATGAAACCGGCGGTTGTTTTCTTCCGCGTCAATCAGCTCAGGCTGTTGCTGGGAGCGCTCCAGCGTCTCGACTCGGCTTGCCAGGGCCAAGATGTTGGCACTGGTTTCGACGATGTGCTTCTGAACTGCATCCTCCAGCAACTGAACCCTGTCGCGGAGTTCAAGAAGGCAATCCGCAGTAGCCCACGGGACTTGGTGTTTCATACCGGCGCAAATGTGTACATGCTCCCACTGTTCGGGTGTTGCTTTGTAATCAGTCATCGGGCAACGCCTCCAGTGCGCGCAAGATCAATTCAGCGTTCTTGCCGCCTTCGACAAGCTCAATGCGCGCTGCCTTTAGCGCCTGCTCCTTCAAGCTCGGCGACTCGGGGCGGCGGGCGGCGCGGATGTAGCGAGCAAAGTCATAAGCATCCTCACCAGCGTCAATTTCAACCAGCCTTAGGCACGCCTCCAGCTCCTGGTCGGCGCCCCAGCGGGCGGCTTGGGTGGCAACATAGTTAGCTAAGTTTTCGGGTGTAAGGTTGTCTTCGCGCCATTGCTCTACCAATTCGTCCGGCGGCGGAGTAATCGGGTGTTCTTGAGTCATTGTTGAACTAGCAGTCCCAAAAGTGATAAGCAGAATCAAGCAACCAGCAATACTCCAGATATGCAATCTGCCACTCAAGATCGCTATCGAACATATACATCCAATTCATGCCGCCACTTCTCGTACGCCAAAACCCAAGTCTGACAGCTTTGATTCGCGCATCTTCCGCAGCCATCTCCGCTGCTCATTGTCCCACCGGAACCCAGCATCCTTCGCCTTCTGACGATCGTCGTAACTAACCATTGCCATATACAACCGCTTTGGTTCCAGCGCCTGCGTCAGTAATAGCCATAAATCTGGCTCGCGCTCCATCACCTGCGCCAAATAGATGCAATCGGTCAACGCACGGTGTGCTGCCCACACTGGTACGCCATACGCCAACGCAAGGTGCGTCACGGCAGGACGACTGCGACTGACACGAGGCCACTCAAAGTCTTCCATCGTGCAAATCCATCGCTGCTCGAGTGCAGGCAGCGGACCATGCCCAAACCACTGCCGGTCAAATTCAGCATTGTGCGCCACAACATAATCAGCATGTTTCGCCATCGCATAGAAATACTCCATGCCGGCTCGAGGGGCTTGTGGACGGCGCGTCAACTCCGCCCTGATGTTATTGATGTGCTCAACAGGGTTTTCATTCGTTGGCAGCAAAAACGAGCACTGTCCCAAAACAGCACGCTCATCGACGCTAAATAAAATTCCGCCAACTTCAATGCAACGCGCATCAGCAGGCGTGAGACCAGTGGTCTCCGTGTCAACAATCAGTAAATTCATCGACGTAAACGGTTGGAAAAATCAAACGTGTAACCCCTGCTTTCAGGTTCGCGATAAGTGCGGCCAGTGCAAATCTGCCAAATACATCCCTCACTTACGTGAAATGATGCTGCAATCGATCGCAATGTTTCACCTGTTGCCTTGCGATACTTGATTTCCTCGATCTGTGAATCCGACATCCACCCCGCCTTACGGCCGCGTCTGATCGGATCCTGTTCAATGGATGGCCGCCTTCGAATACGACGAATCACGTTCGTGAGCTTTGGATGCACATTCACAATGCGCGCAATCGAGTCATAGTCATACCCCTGACTCCGAAGGTCCCAAATGCGATCTTCTTTGATCAGCGAAATACGTTGCCTCATGGATTCAATAAAACTGCTTGGTTGTAATAAGGAGCAAGGTTTGAATTCATCAGTTTGTGCCGAGCTTCAATAGCAGACACCGCTGTAATCACTTCATAAATGTTTAATTTCGGAAATGCAAATACAAAGCGACGGTCAGTCATTTGCCTGCCACTCCCCGCACCATTGGTTAATCCCGACCTCCGGGAGCGCTGTGGCATATTCGCCATCGTCAGCATCCCAAATGACCATCGGTGGATAGCGATGGCAATCGCCAACCCGATATTCGCCAAATCCAGCCTCGAACGACCAGAACCGGCAAGTCTCGCAAACGCGCTCAGTCATGCCGCACCACCTGCTGCGTGCCCGAATGCGTAGGGCTGTGATGCGCACCGGCTTCGATGCCAATCATTGCGAATACCCATGCCGCAATCACAAACGAGCAAATGTCGCCAAGTCGACGTGGTGTCATCATCAATCCTCCGCAAGACGAACCAGCGTGTGTCCAGCCAGCATGCCGCGCACCTTGATCAGCGCATCGGCGTAGTCACGCGCTTCAAACTTCAAAGTCTTAACCAGCAGCGTCGAGCGGCTGCGAACAGTCGCGACAAACGACCGCTCTTCCTTCAGTCTCCTTAATGCTTCGGCGCGGCCAGGAGGTTCTGGCACCCCGCCGCTTGCAAGAATTTCAGTCCAATCCATAAAGGTAAGCCTGAGTGGCACCGCCACCCTAGCTCAAATCTGGCTTGGACGCAATCCCGGACATAATTCGCAACGCATCTTCCTCGCTGCGCACCACCGCAGCCAGGCCGCCGCACTGCTCCACCACACGCCGCCAGTTCTCCTGCTCCGGGCGCACGCGACCAGTTGCCGTCTTCACCTCCAGACTTACGAACTGCGCTACCTGCTGCCCCACCATCTCCGGTGTCACCGTGATCGTCCTCCAGCCCAACAGGTCGCCGCCACCCTTCCCACCAACACCAAATTCAACCCACCTACCAGTTCTTGGATCAGGTAATTTGCCTACATTATTGCGAAACATCCGCACCCATGGCAGCTTCCCCAGCGCCAGCCTGATTCGTTGTTGAATCGCGGTTTCGCTCACTCCGAGCTGTTCATGTACCTCTCGCTACCGTAAGGCAAGTTGCGGTCGGTGCATGCAAGCGCACCTCGTAGAAATCACTGCAAAGGTCATCTTCCGCAGCGATCTGCCTGCAGGCGAACTGCCCGCCAACATTTATTCCCAGCTCACTGAATTCATTCACGATGATGACGACATCATCGACTTAGACGTAGGCGTATTCGTCCTTCCGCGCTGGGACGATGCGACTACCACGCAATAAACGCGATCAAATCCACCTCGCGTGGAATTTTGAATGTGCATACTGCGGCGAACAGCTCGGGCGATCTGGCACCCTCGATCACGTTATCCCTAAAGCACTCGGCGGTTCAGCAGAACTGCACAACACCATCTCCTGCTGTCTCGCATGCAATAGTTCCAAGGGGCATCGCGATTGGATCACCTGGTATCGCACCCAATCCTTCTGGACTGACACCCGCGAATGGGCAATCGTTCAATGGCTAGGGCAAAAGCAACCACGCCATCCAGAGCAAAGCTGAACACACGCCCACATAAGCCGCGCACAGCTCAAGAATCAGCTTCAAGCTCATGGATCAATACCTTGAGTTCTCCCACATATTCACGCAACTTCGCCGCTAGGTGTATGTGCCTAGCATCACCTGTTTCGAAATAAGCACAGTTATGACGATCCACCGCTGACAAGCACTCCTTGATCAATGCATTCCACGGCGCTCTTACCGGCGTGTTCCATTCCCGCCGCGAGCTGCCATTACCCTCCTGGCCCATCCGGGTTTATACCCTCGCTGGCGTTCGATCGCTTCCAATTCTGGCAACGTTCGCGCCATTGCCTGCTCTATTTTCCGAGCCTTAACCGCAGCTTCAGCAGTCAATTCCTGCAGCTGACCAGGCACAACCTCAAGTTCTCTCCGCTCTGGCCTGAACTCATATCCACACTGCTCGCACTCGCTCACCTGGCTAGTCATCGCAGCAAAGCATTCCGGGCATACCTTCACCGATGGCACGCGCTCAGAATCGCGTTTCTTTTTCCCATCCAAGCTCCATTCCCGCTCTTCAAGGTGGTGGCCAAGCCTGAGGGTGTTGCCCACATGGTCAAGCACAACAGCTTTAGCCTTGCCCGGTGATGGCCTCAAACACCGTCCAATCATCTGAAGATGTAGCGCAACGCTTTGGGTGGGGCGCAGCAAAATGCACCCACCAACCGATGGCACATCAACGCCTTCACCGATCAAAGAGCACGAAGTGAGCACCTTGATCTCACCCCGACCAAGCGAACCCAAAAGCTGCCTACGCTGCGCTGAATCCATCTTTCCGTCAATACTCGCGGCCGCAACGCCATTCGCCTGAAACAAACCAGCAACAGCCTCTGCATGCGCAACCGAACAACAAAATGCGATCGCAGTCTGTCCTGAAAGATGCTGCTTGTAATGCGTCAAGCAGTCGCCCATGACCTGTCCTTCCTGCAGTAAACCTTCCGCCTGCTTCATATCAAAATCGCCCATCCGCTTTCGCAATCCCTTCGTATCAATCCCTGGTGGCGCTAGCACTCGCGCATCTGCCAAGAACCCGTTATCTGTCAACCATTTAGCACTTGGACCAATAACCATCGATTGATAGTTCTCGCCAAGTCCGCGTCCATCGCTCCTGATCGGAGTAGCAGTCACACCAAGCAATCGCGCACCCGAAAAATGCTCAATAACCTGTTTCCAGGTTCCAGCCGTGGTGTGATGCGCCTCGTCAACAATCAGAAGTTGAAAGAAATCGCGAGGAAACCGAGCAAGGCGCCGAGCAAGCGTCTGCACTGATGCAACCTGCACTGCATGGCTTAAATCCATGCTGCGATTTGCTGCAATCAATCCATGATGCATCGGCATTGACTTGCTCGCTTGATCAAGCAATTCAGCGCGATGCACCATGACACATACGCGATTACCTTTAATCGCAGCTTGCTCGGCGATATAGCTGAAGCACACGGTCTTGCCGCCGCCAGTAGGTAAAACGGCAAGGACTGAGCGATCGCCGAGTTGGTAGCGGCCTCGGATTTCGGTAATTAGCTGTTGCTGGTAACTACGAAGATTCATGCAAAAGTAGAAAAAACAGCAGATTGACTTGCCCTGGTAGAAGCGACGTATAAAAGATTGTTTCTTTCTGGTTTTTCGCAAGCCATTAGATCGTTGCAGATAAAAACGTTCTGAAAAGTGCTGCCTTGAGATTTGTGAACAGTCATTACCTGCGCAGAACGTAATGGGGCAAAATAACTTTTAATTTGAGCTATTCTACCCTCAACTTCCTCAAGGTGCTCTTGGTCAATTATGTATTTTTTTCTTTTAAAATCTGACAAAGATTTTTGAATGTGTTTGAGTTGATTTTTGGCTTCCGAGTCTGGAGTTGGGCAGTAAATTTTAACTTTATAATCGGAGCGGGTGCCATCGAAAAACACTCGAATTGCAGTTATAACTTGAAATCCTCCAGCGACCACAAGAGGCAAAACGTTGTTTTCTTTTTTCACTGGAGTTACGTACTTTAGCTCGCCCTTGTCAAAGGCTAGATATTGTCGTTCGCTTTTGATGACTTCGTATTCAAAGCTAGTAAGAAGCCTAACGCCGCTTGGCGTGGTGTGATGACTGTGAATCATAACTGTTTCTCCTGGAAGCCAGCCATATTTTGACTGCTCACCATATACAGCAATTCGTGATTTAGTGGACAAAGAAGAAACATTTGCATTTGTCCAACAAAGAGCCCTTGTTGAAAGATCGCCCTTCTCCAAGCGTTCGCAAAAATCATTAAACCACTCATCTCTTGGTTTAATTTGTATAGACGACTCACTCGCAAAAGAGTTTGCAGTGGGGAAAAAATGCTTAACTTGAAAAGAAGAGCGGATGTTGGTGGCATAGTCAAGAACTGGACCGCCGTGCCTTAGCACCTCAGTTAGCTCTACGCTGTGCTCAGACTCGTAAAATTGACTGCATGGCCTATCCCTAACAGGGGGAAGCTGATATTTATCGCCTGACCAAACAATTTTAGCATTGCAATAATCTGCCATTTCTTCAAGTAGATCCGCATCCACTTGACCAATCATTGAAGCTTCGTCTACAATAAAATACTTAATTTCGTCTTCTTTGTATCTGCGCATCAATCGAGAACGCAGGCTGTCTTTTATCACAAACACCTCTTCGCCATTGACCTTTGCTCTCACCTTTCCAATAACCTGAGCAAGGGTCTTGCATTCTGCGCCGCTAGGCAGTTTCGAGGAAAAGACCTCAAGGGCCTTGTTTGTTGGTGCAATAAAAAGAGTCTGAGCCAGCGGCAACCTGCTAGCCGCATGCTGCAGGACCGTGGTCTTTCCGCAGCCAGCGGGACCACGAAAAGCCATGGAGGCGGGAAAGGGGCTGACTATTGCCTGGATTGCGTCGAGCTGGGCGTCCGTAAGCTGCATGTTGCACAGATGGCGCAGTGGCCCTATGGTACTACTGCCAAACCAATATGGCAACCATGCCAAAACCGCGCAAAAAAGCCATTTCGCTTGAGCTACCGGTCGAGCAGCTCGAATGGCTTGACTCCCGCTCGGGCTCCCTCATGTCGAGAGCAGCGCTGATTCGCTCGCTCATTGCCGAGGCTATGCAGCGCGACCAGGCATGACCAACATCCAAGACCTCGCAAACGGCAGGTGGCCTGACCTGCTGTCCCATTTCTGCGCCCTAACCACAGAGCAGCTTTCCGACAAGCATCAGCCATGCCCCCTCTGTGGCGGCAAAGATCGTTACCGGTTCGACGACCTCAACGGCACTGGTTCCTGGTTCTGCAACAAATGCGGTGGTCGCGATCAAATGGGCGGCGCTGGCTCAGGCATGGACCTCCTCATGCGCTGCACCAACTGGTCCTTTGCCGAAGCCGTATCCCGTATCCGTTCCTTCCTAAACGTGCCAACACCGCCGCCAACCGCAGGCGCTGAATATGTCTGGCATTACTCCAGTACCTTCATCGTCGCGCGCTTTCCTGGCAAGCAAATCCGCCCAATCTCTTGGACTGGCGAGCAGTGGCAGTTCAAGGCGCCGCCTGCCCCTCGACCCCTTCTAAATCTCGATGACCTTCTGGCCCGCCCTACCGATCCGGTAATCGTCGTCGAAGGCGAGAAGACCGCTGACGCAGCAGCACGTCTCTTCTCAGGCCAACTCATCACAACCTGGCCATCAGGCTGCAAAGCCATCAACAAAGCCGACTGGTCACCACTCGTCGGTCGTCGCATCATCCTCTGGCCCGATGCCGACACCCCCGGCCGTGAAGCCATGGCCAAGCTCGCAGCCAAGCTCATCCGTGAAGGCGTCGAGCGCGTTCGCATCGTCACACCACCATCTGACGCGCCTGAAGGATGGGATCTCGCTGACGCAACCTGGACGCCGGCCGAAGCACGCGCTTACATCGCTGCCAATATCTCTGATCCAATCACCGCACCAGAACCGCAACCCGAGCTAGATCCTGAACCTGAGCCCGAAGTTGAGCCCGAACCAATACCCGAAGCCGAAACACACTTCACCTGTCTCGGCTTCGACGGCAACAACTATTACTACCAACCCTGGAGCACCGGTCAGGTCATCGCTATCTCCCGTGGCTCTCATTCCGGCACCAATCTCTGCGCCCTAGCGCCCCTTCCTTACTGGGAAACCCTCTACCCCTCTCGCACCGGCGTCAACTGGACCGCAGCCGCATCCGCTCTCTTCCAGCGCTCAGCAAAAGTCGGCGTCTACAACCCCGCCTTCATTCGCGGTCGCGGTGCCTGGTGGGATGACGGTCGCTCTGTCCTTCACCTCGGTGATCGCCTCGTCGTTGACGGTCGCGCTCAACCCAGCTCCGAACGCCTTAAAGGCAGTCGCTTCATCTATCAGCGCCTCTCAGAACTCGAAGGCCCTGACATCGCCAATCCCCTAACCCGCGAAGAGTCCTTTCACATCGTTGAAATCGCCGAGCGCTTCCTCTGGGAAGTCCCGGCCTCCGGCATGCTCCTCGCTGGCTGGGCTGCACTCGCACCAATCTGCGGTGTCCTCCAATGGCGTCCGCACGCATGGCTAACCGCTGGCGCTGGTTCCGGCAAGTCCACGGTTCTAGAAGGCTTCCTGTCTCCACTCCTTGGCGACACCGGCCTCATCGTCGTCGGTAACACCACCGAAGCCGGCATCCGTCAAGCCCTTCGCTCAGATGCTCGCCCCGTCGTGTTCGATGAATTTGAGTCCAACGAACGCAACGACCAACAGCGTGTTCAAAACGTTCTCTCCCTAGCGCGCATCGCATCCTTTGAATCCCGCGCCAACCTCCTAAAAGGCAGCCCTGACGGCAATATCCAGTCCTTCACCATCCGATCGATGTTCTTCATGTCTTCGATCGCAACAGCCCTCAAGCAAGGCGCTGATAAGACCCGCTTCGTTCAGCTCACGCTCCTCAACCCCAAGGAAGCCATCGCATCCGCCAAAGAACGCAGCCAACGTTGGAAGTCCCTCGAACGCGATCTCGCCGCTTATATAAGTGACGACATCGGCCGCCGGCTTCAAGCTCGGATGGTCGCCATGATCCCAACCGTCCGCGAGGCCATCAGCACCTTCCGCCGTGTCGCCGCTGAGGAATTCGAAAGCCAGCGCATGGGCGATCAATACGGCACTCTCTTGGCCGGCGCCTGGTGCCTCATGTACGACCAAGCGCCATCTGCTGACCAGGCGCTTGAGCTGATTCGGCAGAACGACTGGGAGCCCTACAGCCAGAGCAGCGAGAAGGCAGACGAACAAGCCTGCATCGAGCGGATTATGCAATCGCAGCTCAGGGTCGAAGGCGATCGCACCGTGTCGCGCGCGATAGGCGAATTGGTCGATATCGGCATGGGGCGCGCGCATGACAGCGACGTTGACTACAACCAAGCAAAAGCAATTCTTGGACGAAATGGCATCAAAGTAATCGGCAACGAAGTATTCGTTTCAAATTCTGCGCAAGGCATCGCGAGCATCCTTAAGGAGACTGCTTGGGCGAATTGTTGGCCTACGGTGCTGCTCAGATTGCCTGGAGCCAGTCGCGCGGGTGTCACACACTTCAGTGGCGCGGGAAATTCGGCCAGGGCGGTCAAGATTCCGGTTTCAAGCCTGTAGGGCAAAAGCGTAAGGAACTTACGGATTCGAGATCCCCTGCAGCGCAAGGGATCTGACGCAATCTTACGATCTTACGCTTTCGGCGCAGATATAGCCCCCCTTAGATCAATAGACATATTTATATAATGTTAAAGATAATTAAAAAAAAAGCTCTCTTTATATATATATCTATCTAAGTGTAAGAAGTGTAAGAAAGAAGGAGAGAGCCCAGGTGCCGCAGTCGATTTCGGTCTTACGCTCGGTGTAAGGGCAGCGTAAGGGCGTAAGAACGCATCGAAAGGCGAAATTCGGCCTACGCTGGTGGCCATGGCACGCTCCATCGAATTCGACGCCCAAGCCCTGATCGGTCGGATCGATGCGTTGCGTGGTGCGCAGCTTCCGTTCGCTGGCAACAGCGCCCTGAAGCAGCTCGGTTTTCAGCTCCGTGGTGAGCTGCAGAAGGAGATGCGCGACAAGTTCCAGAACCCGGTGCCGTTCACCCTCAGCTCACCCCGCTATCGGGTGGACGGGCTGGAGCTGACGGTCTCGATCTCGAAAGACGGCCCCAAAGGTCAGGATCCCGCTCGCTACCTGTTCCCCGTGACCGCTGAAAGTGGCGGCACCGGTGGCGGGAAGCCTGCGTACATCACCCGGTTCACCAGAGCGGTGAGAGCATTGGGGATCGTGGATGCGAGCTACTACGCGATCCCGTTCTTGCAGGGTCGTGGGGTGCGGGTGAATGCTTACGGCAACATGACGCCGGGGCAGTATCAGCAGACGCTCCAAGGCCTGAAGAGTGGCGTTGGAGCTGGCCGCCAGGGTTCGCAGTGGCGGTATTTCTCGGTGCCGGATGGTCGGAAGCCTGCTAAGCGCGGTGGGTTGAAGCCGGGCATTTACCAAGCGAAGACCGGTGACGTGCAGCTCCTGTTCACGTATGCGCGCCGGCAGCCGACAGTGCCGGTGCTGTTCGACTTCGAGGGCGTGGTGCGTGAGCGGTCGCAGGCGATCCTGCCGTCGCTGCTGAGCAAGGCGCTTGACGATGCCCTGAAATAGCCGCTACAATTCGCGGTGTTATCGCTTATCGGTTATGTCGGTTGACTCGTTACGCAAGCAGGTGCGGCAGGCAGACGCGGCTTACAGGGCTGGTGCGGCTGTGATGTCGGACGCTGAGTTCGATGCGCTGGTCGAGGAGCTGCGTGCTGTTGCGCCGTTTGCACCAGAGCTGCAGCAACCAGGTGGTGGTACGGCGCTGCTGTCGCTGGATAACTGCCCGCTGGAGGACTGGTGGACGGGTGCGCCTGTGATCGTGCAGCCGAAGATCGATGGCGCTTCGGTGGGGCTGCGGTACGTGGGCGGGAAGCTTGCTGCTGCTTGGACCCGCAGCGGCCGTGACTGCATGGCGGTAGTGCGTGAGCTGGTGCCTCAGTCGGTGCCGTTCGCGGATGAGCTGCAGGTGCGCGGTGAGCTGTGGGGGCACGATGGCCGTCAGAGCACGCCAGCGACGGCTCTAAGGCGCATGAAGGGCGGTTCAGGTGGTTTGGCCTTCACGGCATTCGGAGGCGCCTTCCAGGAGCTCACAGAGGTCAATGCGATGGCGCGGCTTGAGGGGCTCGGGTTTGACTGCGTGGATTCGCTGTTCACCACCCGCATCGAGGAGGTTGAGCTGCTGCATGCGCGGTGGAAGGCAGGGAAGCTGTGGAATCGCCCGTTCGCAACCGATGGCGTGGTTGTGAAGGTGGTGTGCCGTGAGCTGCAGCGGGAGATGGGTGAGTCATCGCGTGCGCCTCGTTGGGCGCTGGCGGTGAAGTGATGCGGCGGTTTCTGCATTCATTGGCTGCAGCGCTGGTGCTGTGGCCAGGCGCTAGCGACGCGCGACCGGTTACCGCGACGGTGTACGACGGCTGGTATCACGGGCGCGTGGCGTATTGCGGTGGTGTGTATCAGCACTGGGAACTGTCGGCGGCGCATCCGTGGTTGCCATGTGGCACGCGTGTGACGGTGCGTCATCGCGGGCGGGTGCTTGTGGTTCCGATTAGGGATCGATGCGATTGCAACTCGATCGACCTATCGGCTGGTGCTGCGGCGGCGCTTGGTGTGCCGCTAGACGGCATTGCGACAGTGGATATCTCATATTGAGACTCACTGCGCTGGAATGAGTCTCAGTGAGACTGGCTGCATGGGTTGACGCTTCTGCGAAATCCATGGCATAATTCACGGCATGGGGCACGAGCCCCGTTTACCGCTTATCTCTTGGTCCCATGAAACTCAACGACACCCAAGCTCGAGTCCTGCAGCAGATCGCTAACGCCGAGATTCGTAGCCCGGAGCAGATGCTTTCCCTGTTGCTTGCAGAAGGCATTCGCTTTTACTTCTGCGATTACCAGCCCCAGTCAGGCGAAGTTGACCCTGAGTCGGCTGAGTTCATGCTGAAGCAGGACGCCATCCGTTGCGTCATGGGTGGCAGCAATGCTTGATCGCGATCAGATCATTGAAGCCCTTAAGGAGGCCAAGACTTTCAAGGCTTACTGCGCCGAAGACGACTTCTGGCGCACTTGGCAATACGACGTAGCCGATGGCGATGTCATGGGATGTCGCGGCTGGGGCAAGGTCGGGCACGGCGCTGACTTCATAGGTCTCGAGCTGGCTGCCTGCGAAATCATCACCTGCATGAAAAGCGACCGTTTCCGTACCAACTGATGAAACCGATTACCCGTCACACCCGTGCTCCCAAAACGGGAGCTTTCATCCGCTGCCCCTATTGCCAGGGCGTTAGCCGCGTCACGCACTTCTGCTGGAGCGCACTCGGGTGCGAGCACTGCAGAGAGATAGTGGCCAAGGATCGCTGGGCTTACTGCGACCGCTCTGAGGTGTCGCCAGTTGACATCTTGAAAGCTGGCGCCCCCATCACCCTTCGCGATGGCGATGAGTGGTGCATGTGGATCCCGGATCGCGATCGTGTCATCTCGATGTACGGCACTGGTGGCAGCCGCTCCACGATGCGCAACCGCGTCGAGGGTCGTATTCAGGTGACGCCTGAGGTTGCGTTACGTCAGGTGCTTACACATCTTGACTACGGCTGGAAACTTGATGCACGCGGCAGGAAGGACGCGGAATGAGTACCGGATCGAAGTCGCTCAGGCTGGCTGATCAGCTCGTGCGTGAGCCATGGGCATGGCCTGGTGGTTACCCCTTGTACGCGGTAATGGATGACAACAGTGTGATTTGTCGGCTTTGCGCGGAAGAAGAGCGGGAGTGGATTGCGCTGACTGACGGTCGCGACGGTTGGTGTGTGGTGCGGCTTGAGGTGAATTGGGAGGGCGAGTGCATGTGTTGCGATTGCTGCGGGAGATGGATTGAGGCGGCTTATGGGCGGGAGGGGTAGGGACTCGGGGCCTGCGGGTTTTTATTGCATATAGACGCGGGCAAAAAATATTAGGAACTTGTAGGGGGGTGGTTCTTAGGGCCTTTGCGTACACATAAGCCTTGTTTCGTTTTTAGGTGTTTTTGCGCTATGTCTGCGGACGGCGGCGCGAGGCCCCTGGCCCTGGCGGTCGAAATAAATATCCTATTCTTTATAAATAGCGCCACACGGTTTGCATCAGCATGCAATCGCCAATGCAGCGGCTGGTGTCACGAGCTCGCGGTGAGTTAATGACAGCGACAATGCGATTGCGCCTGCGGGTGATGCAAACGCGCGGGGTGTTTTAAACGCAAACGCGCGATGAGTTTGCGTCTGCAACTTGCGCCGGCCAGGTGAAGCTCACCGACCCGTTGAGTAGGTGAAGCTCACCGACCCGTTGAGTAGGTGAAGCTCACCGACCCGTTGAGTAGGTGAAGCTCACCGACCCGTTGAGTAGGTGAAGCTCACCGGCGCACGCGCCGAACTGGCGACGCGCCGAACTGGCGACGCGCCGAACTGGCGACGCGTCGACGCCGACGCACGCGAACGCGGCCGGCATGCGGTAACGGTCGCGCCGGCCGTTGTGCTAGTGGCAACGCGTCCGCGTGGCAATCCGGCACACGTGCCCTATGCATGGCTTGCCATGCGGCGCGCGCGACCTTATATATGGGTGCGTTACCGCTTACCGCTTGCCATGGCCGAAACCCTTACGCGCGTTGCCGATGCAATCGCCACGCTGCGCGCCGCCGGTCGAACCGTTACGCGCACAACCAAGCGCGACGCCGCGCGCCGGTATGGGTGCCAAACATGCATCTACGTGATCGACGGTCGCGCCGTTAACGTCGGCCGCTTGCGCCAGTTAGCGCTAGAAGCCAAGACGGCCGACGCCGTCGACGCCATGGCGGCGCGTACCGCGCCGCATCCCCTTACGGTTCGCGCGATTGCACGTAAGGCCGCCGACGCATACCGCGCCGCATGCCTTGCCGCGTATCGCGTCGATCCGCGTTTGAGCGCCGCCGATGCGCATAACGCCGCGCAATATGTAGCCATGATGGAATTCGGCCGCGCGTTTCGGCGCGCGCATGCGGCCGTTCAGCTTGCCGCCGCTAATGGCGCCGATGCGGACGGCATGCACGCCGCCGCCGTCGACGCGGTCGCCGAACTGGCGGCGTTTGACGCCGCGTTTGCGTCGCGCTAGATTCCCGTTGTTAACGCTTACCTTTTACCGCTTGCCATGCTGACCTTTTCGCTTGTTGTATCCGCCGCGCACGCCGCCGGCGTCGCGCATGCGGACGTTGTGCCGTTCGCTTGGGTTTCGGACATTGTGCGCACCGAAACCGCTTACCGCGCGTCGCTGGAATCAGCGCGACGCGCCGGCAACGTTTCGGACGCCGACGCCGCGCGCCGTCTTGCCGAATCGATCGGCCGCGTTTGTGACGCGGTCGCGGACGCCGGCGACGGATGGAACGTCGCGCCGGTCGTTGCGCTCGAACGCGGCAATGCTTGCCACGCGGCAACGTTGCAGCAGTCCGGCGTTTCGTACGTTCGGCCGCTTGCGACCGTTGCCGGCGGTTTAGTTGCGTCCCATAACGGCCGCGCGACTGCTGCGTTCGATTCAATCGCGGACGCCGTCGCGCACGCCGCCGGTTCGGTCGCGCCGGTCATTCTGCCGGGGGAAGACGCCGACGCCGTCGCGGCCGTGCTCGCGATTCGCGCCGACGCGGCCGCCGGTCGCCGTGTGAGTCTTGCCGACCTTGCGCGTGCGCAGTCTGCTGCGATTCGCGCGGACGGTGACGCCGCGCACGCGCGCGGCATTGCACGCGCCGCCGGCATGCGCGCCGCGATCAATGCCGAACTGGCGCGCGACTGACACGCTTACCCTCTACCGCTTACCTGCCATGCATTCCCCTTTTAGATACGTTCCCGGTTGCACCGTTACCTACAGCGGCGCGACTGACACGCGCGGTTCGCAGTGGGTCGCCGTGATCAAACGCGGTACAACAGCCGCCGATCGATTCCGCGTCGCCGTTCCCTACGCGGACGGTCCGGACGCGGCCGCGCTTGCCGTTGTTGAACGTTTCAACCGTGCCATGGGAGCCGACTGGCGTTTGATCGGCGCCGCGCTCTCCCTAGACGGCGGAAACGCTTACGCGTATCCGGTCGGATCCGCCGAACTGGCGCCCATTGTTCCCCTTACCGCTTGAAACCATGCGCACAAACGCACCGCACCGCTTACCGGCCGACGTTGCCGGCATGCTTGAAACGTTCGACCTTTCTCTCGGGTCGCTACTAACAACAACGTCCGCCAAGGCCGTGCACACGGCCGCCGGCGGAACGTATAACGCCATGCACTACGCGTTACCGCAACGCCAACTAGCGCGCGCGATCGATCCGCGAACGGTCGCGAGCATCGCGCCGCGCGGTTACTTGCCGGAACTGGCGGCGCTTGCCGAACGTACCGGGACCGCCGAACTGGCGCGCCGTCATAACGGATGCATGCACGCGACACCCGGCTGCGTTGCCGGCTGCCTAGCAAGCGCCGGTCACGGCGGATTGTCGACGGACGTCGCCGCGTGTCGCGGACGGCGAACGCTTGCCATGGTTGCCGATCCGGTGACGTATACGCGCGCCATGGTTTACGCGATCGCGGCCGAACTGGCGCGCGCGGAACGTCTAGGCATGCCGTGCGCCGTGCGGACGTGTGGAACTGACGAAACGTTCTGGGCTGGACGCGTTGCACCCATAACGCCGGCCGACGCGGTCGCAATCCGCCGACGGTTCGGCGTCGACATTGAAACCGGCGACGCATTGAACGTTGCCGAAACGTTCGCGCCGATGCGCGCGCGCGGCGCCGTGCGCTTCTACGAATACCTGAAGGCCGGCGTCGACACGCCGACGTCGCCGCTTGCCTGGCTTGCCGCCGGTTGGCAAGACGTCACCGCGTCATTCGCGGCGGATCGGTCGACCGCTTGCCGTGACGCGATCGCGGCCGTGCGCGCCGGCTTGCGCGTTGCATTCCCGGTTCGGCTTGCGCGCGACGCGGCGCCGCTGCGATCAGTCACGATCGAAACCTACGGCGACGCCGTTACGTTGCCGGCGGTCGACGGCGACGCGACCGGCGATGCACGTTGGAACGATCCGGCCGGTTCGGCCGTCATTCTGAAAGAGAAGCGCGCACGCGGTGCGGATCGAACGATCGCGGAACGTTTCACGATCGCGGACGCGCCGACGGTTGAACTAGCGGACGGCCGTTTAATTCTCACACGGTAAGCGTTACCGCCAAACGAAACCACAACGGCGCCGCTAACAACGGCGCCTTTATTGTGCGCGCCAGTAGCTGACACCTACCGGCGCGCGTTTGCATGCGCGGCCGTGCGCTTTGCCGGTCGCGTTTCGTTTGCATTAATTATCCTCAGAATGTAGGAAGTATTTGAAACGCCTTGCAATCGCAAACGTTGTTTATATGTTTACACAAACTTGGGTCCCTCCCGGCCCCGGGACCCGCGAGGTGTTTCGAATCGCTCTATAGGGCTAGGCACAATTCGCCGAAGTATTTTCTATTCGTCAAACAATGCGTCCCCTACCCCGTCCGCTTTCGAAAAAGCCGGGCATTATATCACGGAATTTTGCTTTACGCTAGCTGCACATTGTGTGTACTATCTCTTTATGCCATTGATTACAAGATCCGAAGCAGCTAGGGCGCTGGGTGTGACGCCGGAGGCTGTCTATGCAGCAGTGAAGACTGGGCGGCTGCCGGTGGTGCGAACAGCGGATGGTCGTGAGCTGGTGAACAGCGAGACCATGCGTGAGCACTGGGCAAAAAACACACAGCGGCGTATTGGTCGGGGGCCAAAGCCGGCTGCTGGGGAGAAAGCGTTCCCGGCAGCAAGACCAAGGATGGCGAAGACGGAAGAATCAATCCCTGACTATGACGAGTCAAGAGCGCGAACTGAGCACCTAAAGGCTGAGCTGCTGGAGCTTGATCGCAAGCAGAAAGAGGGATTGCTGGTGAAGGCAGAGGAAGTTGAGTTGAAATGGGTGGAGATTGTGACGTTGGCAAGGACAAAGATTCTGGGGATACCAACCAAAGCAAAGCAAAGGATCCCAGATCTTGACACCGATGCAGTGTCAATGCTGGAGGATATTGTTCGCGAAACGCTAGAAGACCTATCTGAGAGTGTTGCTGATGAGTGAAGACAACCTGCTGAGGCTTGAAAAAGCGGCATATCGGGCGTTCAAGCCACCAGAGAAGCTGACCTTGAGCGAGTGGGCTGATCGTTATGCGTTTTTAAGCGCAGAAAGCAGCGCCGAAGGCGGCAGATGGCACACTTTGCCGTACCAAAAAGGAATTATGGATGCAATTACCGATCCAAGGGTGGAGCAGGTAACTGTGATGAAAAGCGCCCGTGTGGGCTATTCGAAGATCCTGAACCACGCGATTGCTTTTCATATTCACCAGGATCCGTGCCCGATCATGCTGGTGCAGCCGACGATCGAGGATGCGCAGGGCTACTCGAAGGAGGAGATTGCGCCGATGCTTCGCGATACGCCGTGCCTGAAGGGATTGGTGAGCGAGTCGAAAGCGAAGGATGGCGCGAACACGATTTTGCAGAAGCAATTCCCAGGCGGAACCCTGAGCTTGGTGGGTGCCAATAGTCCGCGTGGTTTCAGGCGTGTTAGTAGGAGGGTGGTGCTGTTTGACGAGATTGATGGTTACCCAGCATCAGCAGGTGCGGAGGGTGACCAGATCAAGCTTGGTATTCGACGGACTGAGTACTACTGGAATCGCTCGATTGTTGCCGGCAGCACGCCGACAGTTAAGGATTTCAGCCGTGTAGAGCGCATGTTCCTGCAGACGGATCAGCGTCGCTATTTCGTTCCGTGTCCTGATTGCGGTCATATGCAGTACCTGAAATGGCCGAATATCCGTTGGACGGATGGTGATCCGAGCACAGCAGGCTATTGCTGCGAGAGCTGCGGGGTAATTATTCCGCATTCTAAAAAGCGTTGGATGGTGGAGCGTGGGGAATGGCGCGCGACTGCACCAGGAAACGGCAAGCACGTTGGGTTTCACATCTGGGCGGCGTACTCGTATAGCCCGAACGCGACGTGGCCGAATTTGGTGGAAGAGTTTTTGGATGCGAAGAACGACGCGGAGCAGTTAAAGACCTTTGTCAATACGGTCCTGGGTGAGACGTGGGAGGACGAGTATGCGTCGAAGGTAGGTGCAGATTCGTTGCTTGAGCGCGCTGCTGATGAGACTTATCAGCAATATGTGCCGCCTGCTGAGGTGCTGGCGCTAACGATCGGCTGTGACGTGCAGGATGACCGGTTATCGCTGAGCGTTTGGGGTTGGGGCCGTGAGGAGGAAGGCTGGCTGATTGATCGGGTGAAGCTGTATGGCAGCCCTTCTAGGCCAGAGGTGTGGAAGCAATTGGATGAGATTTTGCAGAAGCCGTACGTGAACGAGGCCGGAGAGGAGATGAAAGTGCTGTGTTGCGCGATTGACTCTGGCGGCCACCACACGCAGGAGGTGTATCAGTACAGCAGGGAGCGCGCTGCAATGGGTGTGATTGCGATCAAGGGTATGTCGCAGAAAGGCAAGCCACCGCTTGGTAAGGCGACGAAGGTTGACGTGGACTACAAGGGCAAGGCATTAAAGAAGGGGGCACAGTTGTTCCCGGTCGGTGTCGACACTGTGAAGTCGCTGCTGTTTGGCCGGCTTAAGCACAACGATCCTGGGGCTGGATATTTGCACTTCTTCCCTACGATTGGAACCGATTATTTCGAGGAATTGACAGCCGAGAAGCAGATCTTGCGTTTTAGGAATGGTTATCCCGAGCGCGTTTGGGTGAAGAAAAGTCAGGCACCCAACGAGGCATTGGATGAAATGAACTATGCGTATGCGGCGTTGCATCGGCTGTACCAGAAGATGGACAGGAGAACGATTTGGGACCAGCTCGAGCGTCGCGATGAGCAGAAACCGAAGAGAGTGCGTGTAGCGGCGACACCAAAACGGAGCTTTGTGAAGCAGTGGTGAGTTACGGCGCTAAAGTACCAAGAAGCAAAGATTGCGAGGTCGAATGGCAATCCCCCCGTCCATAACAGCAGGCGTGGATGTGGTGTGGACGGATGCCGCGACCACGGATATTTTCGGCAATGCCGTAACCAGCGCCACACATAATCTTACGTATTATTTCAGGTTAAATACTGCGGGTGAGGGCGTCACGGTGAGTGGCGTTACTTATTCGGACGGCTGGAAGGTGACGATTCCTGCCGCCACCAGCGCGGGAATGGATGCCAGCACGGGTTGGTATTTCCAGGCTGTGCTGACCGCGATCAGTGGTGGTGCGGTTACCGAGTACAGCCGGGGTCAGATCGAGGTTCAGGCATCGCTCGCATATGCGGGATCTCCTGAGGCATTTGATGGTCGCACGCAGGCGCAGAAGGATTTAGACGCTGTTCAGGCGGCAATTCGCTCGTTGATGACGGGTGGAGCGACGCAGGAATACCGGATTGGCAATCGCAGTTTGAAGCGCTACGACCTGACTGATCTGTTGGCGTTGGAATCGCAGTTGAAGGCAACTGTGGTTCGCGAGAATAAAGCGAAGATCATCGCTTCGGGCCTTGGTGATCCGAACAATTTGTTTATCCGTTTTGGTAACGGCTGATGGGCATCCGCACTGAAATTTTGCGCCGTTTCGGCCTTCAGCCTGTCCAGAAGGCGCTACCGCCTATTCGGCGGCGTAATTATGCCGGCGCAATTATCAGCCGCTTAACGGCGGACTGGATGGCATCGCAGGCAAGTGCTGACGCCGAGATCCGAACCAGCCTGCGAAAGCTGCGGGATCGCAGCCGCGAGATGGTGCGGAACAATCCGTACGCAAAGCAGGCAAAGCGAACCACGCAGATCAACGTGGTTGGCAGCGGCATCAAAATGCAATCGCAGGTGACGCTGCTTCGCGGCAGTCGTCGCGATGAGCGCACCAATAATTTGATTGAGCAGAAGTGGGCGGCGTGGTGCCGTCCGCAGCATTGTGATGTTGCTGGGCGGCAAAGCTTCCACATGATGGAATGGCTTGCCACTGGCGCCCTGCCTGAGTCGGGCGAGGCGTTATTCAGGATTGTGCGTCGGTCGTTCGGTGGCAGCAAGGTGCCATTGGCGCTCCAGATGCTTGAGGCTGATTACCTGGATGAGGAGTATCAGGGCCCAACCCTCGCCAAGGGGAACGAATGGCGGATGGGCGTGGAGGTTAATGAATGGGGTCGCCCTGTCCGGTACGCCTTCCTCACGCGCCATCCAGGTGACTACTGGTTCCAGAATGCCTCTCAGGGAAACGAAAAGCATGTCTTCCTGCCGGCGGAAGATGTCATCCATTTGTTTATCCCGGAAAGACCCCAGCAGCATCGTGGCGTGCCATGGTTCCATCCTGTGATGGCAGATGCGCATCAGCTTCAGGGATATGAAGAGGCTGCTGTTATTCGCGCTCGCGCTGGTGCCAGCGTGATGGGATTTATTACGAATCAAGAAGGCGAGCTGACTGCTGACGACGTTGAAAATGAACGTCGAATTAGTGAATTCGAGCCTGGCATGTTCAAGTATTTGATGCCTGGCGAGAATGTGACGGTGCCAAACATCGACTCGCCTGATCAGCAGTTTGAGATGTTTGTGAAAAATAAAGTACGTCGATTCGCGAGTGGCTTTGGTTGTTCTTATGAGACCTTGAGCCGCGATTTCAGTGACACGAACTATTCCAGTAGTCGTTTGTCGTTGTTAGAGGATCGCGAGCACTGGAAGGTGGTGCAGGCATACATGATCGAGCACTTCCACATGCGTGTGTTCCGCGAGTGGCTTTCGTTGGCGGTGCTTGCTGGTGAGCTGCCATTTGATGATTTTGAGGCTCGTCCAGAGCGTTATGACACACCTCGTTGGATGGCGCGCGGCTGGGATTGGGTTGATCCGTTGAAGGAGGTGAAGGCTTACCGCGAAATGGAGCAAGCCGGATACATGACAAAAGCGCAAATTGTTGCAAAACTTGGCGGTGATTTCGATGAGAATCTTGCTGAGATTGCGCGTGAGCAATCGGTAGCCGATCGGCTTGGTGTTCAGTTGGATCGGGACATCATTGAACAGCCAATGCTTCCTGCCGATCAGCCGTTACCGCAGGAGGAAGTCTGATGAGCGCGATGCCGACTGATGGAATGAGGGAGGAAGCGCGGCGTTATCGCGCGTGGAAGGAAGAAGGCCGGAAGGGCGGCACTGAAGTTGCGGCTAGACGTGCTGGACAGATTTTGAGCGGCGAGGAGCTTAGTGATGAGACAATCCGCACGATGAGCGCATGGTTTGCGCGGCATGAAGTGGACAAGCAGGCTGAAGGATTTAGCCCTGGTGAAGAGGGTTATCCGTCGCCTGGGAGAGTGGCATGGGCAGCCTGGGGAGGTGATCCAGGTAAAACATGGAGTGATGCACTTGTGGCTCGTATGGACTCTGACCGTGAGTTGACGCCTGATTTGACTGCGCCACAGGTGCAGTTGTATGAGGCTTTTGAGGAAATTGCGGAAGAACTTGGCCAGTTTGGTCAGGACGCTGGACCGCATGGATCGCATTACATGGCCGAAAGCCCATTTGCGGCTGACGGAATGGTTTGCGCTAATTGCGCGTTCTATGCCGGTCCTCGTGCTTGCGAAATCGTGAGCGGCGACATTGCGCCTGAGGGCGTGTGCAAGTTCTGGATTATTCCAGAGCGGCTGATGAGCGAGGGGCCGGAGACGGAGGAGGGTCGACCGTATCCGAATGAGCATGCAGCAAGGCTGCGTGATCCTGGTCAATACGATCGCTTCCGCCGTCGTAATAACGCAGGCGGCAAGGGTGTTGATTTCATTTTTGGAATCAAGGAAGGCGATCCCGTCGAACTGCAGGCGATTCGGTTCAAGCTCAGCGAGTTCACCGCTACCGAGGCGCGAGCATGGTTGCGTGAGCGTAATTACGAGCCTATTCAATTTGAAGAAGCGACAGGTGATCGCTCTAAAGTGGATGAAATTGAGGGCACGTCAGTGACCGAAAAGCGCGCAGCGCCTGATACGCTTAAAGAGGGCGATTTCGTTTCTTGGAATAGTTCAGGCGGCCGCGCCCGTGGTCGCATTGAGCACGTGATGCGCGAGGGCACACTTGGCGTGCCTGACACTGAGTTCAGTATTGATGCCAGTGAGGAGGATCCTGCTGCGTTGATTCGGATTTATCGCGACGGCGAGCCTACTGAGACGATGGTTGGACATCGCTTCAGCACCTTGACGAAGATTGATCCGATCCGAGCGACAGAGGGCGGCAAGTTCCAGCGCTCTGAGGTGACCTCATTCCGCGCATTGGACGAAGAGCGGAGCTTCGAGTTCCCGTTCAGCTCCGAATATCCAGTGATGCGGTATTTCGGCAACGAAGTGCTGAGCCATGAAATGGATGCGGCTGATCTCAGTCGCCTGAATGATGGCGCTCCTCTGCTGTTCAATCACGATCCCGATCGTGTGGTTGGTGTTGTCGAACGTGCTTGGGTTGATGGCAAGAAAAAGCGCGGCTATGTAAAGGTGCGCTTCTCGCGCAACAAGTTTGCGCAGGAAGTGCTGGATGATGTCCGCGATAACATTTTGCGCGGCATCAGCTTCGGTTACTCCATCGACAAGATGGAAGAGCGAGGTGATGACTTTGTGGCTACCAGATGGTCGCCTTACGAAGTCAGTGTGGTCTCTATACCTGCTGACCCTACGATTGGAATCGGCAGGTCTCTAACTGATGAGACCGTTGTTCAAGCGGCCCCAGCCGCATCACCAACACCTGAACCCGAA